>Ga0209635_10000811_pt1 | contig 22529 bp, 18 predicted proteins | sample DeeMarSWOR230_32_FD_187463 | JGI IMG/M metagenome (GOLD analysis project Ga0209635, IMG submission 187463) | Marine sediment microbial communities from White Oak River estuary, North Carolina - WOR-2-30_32 (SPAdes) (version 2) | ecosystem: Environmental > Aquatic > Marine > Intertidal zone >...
CCCCCGCAAACCGCGATCAGCCGGCTCGCCAGCTGATCAGGATGAACGCGCTCACCGCCAGCCAGATGAGCGCCAGGGCGGCGAACAGCCAGTACTCGACCTGCGTGAACTCCTGGCGACCCTTCTTGCCGTGGAACCAGGCGCCCACCAGCACGGCCGGGAAGCCGGTGACCACGGCGACGAGCGCCAGCTGATAGACGACTCTGGGGAGGATGTCACTCTCGACCAGCTGCCAGGCGACCTGCAGCACGGCCCAGGCGATCGCCCCGTAGACCACGGTGACGTGGGGCAGGCGCCGCTCACTGAGCTTGGAGAGTAGGCCGGCTGTGGGCCTGGCGAGGGGCGGCCAGGGTGTGACGATGGCGCCGGCCGCCGCCTCGAGGCGCCGGGCCACATCCGCAGCGTTCGGCCGGTGCTCGGGCTCCTTGGCGAGGCAGCGCCTCAGCACCTTTTCCAGCTCGGGATCCACGTCGCTGCGCAACTCGGACAGCTTACGCGGCTCCTGCTGGATATGCGCAGTGATCATCTCGCGTCGCGAGTCCACGTCGTAGGGCCCCCGTCCCGTGAGCAACTCGTAGCCCAGCAGGCCGAGGGCGTAGACGTCGCTGCGCTCGCTGAGCCCGCTGCCCGTCAGCTGCTCGGGGCTCATATAGGCCGGATTCCCGACCAGCTCGCCGGTCTTGGTCAAGCGAGCCGCCTGACCGGCCTCGCCGCTGGCCAGCAGCGCCGCGATGCCGAAATCGGTGAGCAGCGACCGTCCGGACTCCTCATCGTAGAGGACGTTAGCCGGTCGGATATCCCGGTGGACGATCCCCTTCCGGTGCGCCGTGGCCACCGCCGAGGCCACCTCAGCGATCACCAAGCGCGCCTCCTCCATCGGCAGCGTCCCCTCGGCCTGCAGGCGGTCCGCCATCGTCCGGCCTTTCACGTACTGCATCACGATGTAGGGCAGATCGTTGGACAGTCGGCCCACGCGATGCACCTGAACGATGTTCGGGTGTGTCAGGGCGGCCACCGCCTGCGCCTCGCGCTCGAAGCGCAGGCGTGCCCGGCGATCCCGCGCCAGCCGGGGCGACAGCAGCTTCACGGCCACCAGGCGCTTCAGTGCCGTCTCGCGCGCCAGGTAGACGGTGGCCACCGAGCCGCGGCCCAGTCGTCGCACGACCTCCAGCTCGGGCGCGAGTTCCTCTCTGAGCAGCGCCTCCAGCTCGTCAGCCCGGCCGCTGCCAGCCGGCGCCTGCGCCTCAAGCTGCCCGTCAGCGCCACCCTCACGGGGCGCGCCGCTCGGTGTGTCGCCGGGCCTAGTGGGATCCAGGTTGGCGCCTTCCATCAGTCCGTTTCTGTCGTGGAAGCCACGCTGCGAGCTCACAACAGACACCTAGCGCACCGCTGCGACCCGCACGTTACGCCTGGCCGCAGGCCCGAGCAAGGCTACGCTCTCAGTCACCTCCCTCCTGCTCAGGCTCGCGCACGATCACGGCGGGTACCTGATGCTCGGCGATCATCGAGTTGAACGCCGGTATGTCGGTAGCGATGATGTCCGCTAGCCGATCAAGCTGAACCTGCAGCTGGCCAGAGAGATCCTCGAAGACATCGTACGATCCCTGAGTCGGCTTCGCGTCGGCGCTCGCCACGATCCCGGTTAAAGAGGCGAGCTTGTTGTTCAGCCTGATGGGGAAGTTGAGCGGATCCTGCCGACTCCGGTTCTTGGTTTGATAGATCTCGTTCTCCACCTCCGATAGCGCCTGCTTGATCTGCGTCGCCCTCTCGGTGATCTCCTCGGCGTACGACTCGCCCTCGACCCGCTCGACCACGCCATCGATCTGGCTGCGGATCTCGCGAATCCGCTTCACCGCATCATTCGCCTCGCTCACGCGGTCGCGGATGCGAATCAGGAAGTCGAACTGTTCCTGGAGCTCGGCCTGAGTGACCGCGATGCGCGGATCGTTCACTAGCTCGAAGGCCTTGGTGAAGCTCTGGTCGCCCACCGTCAACCGCACCTGGTAGCTGCCCGGCACCGCGCGCGGGCCGGAGGTGGAACCGGCCCAGAGGATCATGCCCGGGAAGTCGTGGGCATCGGGGTAGCGCAGGTTCCAGACGAAGCGGTTCATCCCCGCCTGCGCACGGACCTCAGCTTCGCCGCGCCGGCCCTCGGACAGGCTGGAGAACTCGCGGATCAGCGTCCCGTCCGCCTCCAGAAACGCGATCTTCACCTCCTCGTCCGGCTCAGCCTTGAAGTAGTAGTGCACCATCACGCCGTTGGGCGGGTTCTGGCCGACACCGGAAATCGTCCCCCGGAAGAACTCGAACCCGCCGATCCTCCACGTGTCGCGCGGCTTGAACAGGTGCACGTCGGCACGCGCGATCTCGTCGTTGAGCTGCCGCAGCGGTGTCACGTCGTCCAAGATCCAGAACGAGCGGCCGTGGGTGGCGAGCACGAGGTCGTCATCGTTGACCACCATGTCGCGGACCGGTACGACCGGCAGGTTCAGCTGCAGCGAGCCCCAGTGCTCGCCGTCGTCGAACGACACATAGACGCCGAACTCACCGCCCGCATAAAGGAGCCCGCGGCGCAGCGGGTCCTCGCGCACCACACGGATGTAGTGGTTCTGCGGGATGCCACGCACGATCCGCCTCCAGCTGCGACCGTAGTCAGTCGTCTTGAAGATGTAGGGGCTGAAGTCGTCGAGCTTGTAGCGGTTCACCGCCAGGTAGGCCGCGCCGGGCTGGTGAGGCGACTCCTCGATGATGCTCACCAGCCCCCAGTCCGGCATGTCCCTCGGCGTGATCTCGGTCCACGTCCCGCCGCCATCCCGCGTGACATGCACACGGCCATCATCGGTCCCGGCCCAGATGACATTCCGATCATGACGCGACGGCACCAGCGCGAAGATCGTGTTGTAGTACTCGACGCTGGTGTTGTCCTTGGTGATCGGGCCGCCCGACGAGATCTGCTTGCTCTTATCGTTGCGCGTGAGATCCGGGCTGATGACTTCCCAGCTCTGACCATCATCTCGGGAGCGGAAGACGACGTTCGCACTGATATAGAGCTCGTTCGGGTCGAGCGGCGACAGCACGATCGGGAACGTCCACTGGAAGCGGTACTTGAGGTCCGCCGCACCCCAACCCATCGGGTTGTCAGGCCAGGCGTGGATGTTCTTGTCCTGACCCGTCCTGCGATCGTAGCGCGTGATCACGCCGCCGTAGCAGCCTGCATACGACACATCGGGGTCATCGGGCCGCACCGCGACGTAGCCGCTCTCGCAGCCACCGACAGTGTACCAGTCCTGACTCGTGATCCCGAAGCCGGTGGTGCGGCTGGCGGTGCACAGCGTGGTGTTGTCCTGCTGCGCGCCGCAGACATGGTACGGGAAGTGCTCGGTCGTGACGACGTGGTAGAACTGGGCGGTCGGCTGGTTGTCCAGCGTAGTCCACGTCTGCCCACCGTTGTAGGTCACGTTCGCGCCGCCATCGTTCCCTTCGACCATGCGGAGCGCGTCGTTGGGGTCGATCCAGAGGTCGTGATTGTCGCCGTGGGGCGTACGGATCGACTCAAAGGTGCGGCCGCCGTCCGTCGACTTCCAGAACTGCACGTTCAAGACGTAGACCGCGTTCTCGTTCTGCGGGTCGGCGTAGATGTGAGTGTAGTACCAGGCGCGCTGCCGCAGGCTTCGCTCGTCATTCACCTTCGCCCACGTCTCACCACCATCATCCGTGCGGAACACACCACCGTCCTGAGCCTCCACGATCGCCCAAACGCGCTCCGAGTTCACCGGCGAGACGGCGATGCCGATCTTGCCCAGAGTGCCGGTCGGCAGACCCTTGTTGCGGCTGATCTCCGTCCAGCTGTCGCCGCCGTCAGTCGACTTGAAGAACCCGCTACCCGGGCCGCCGCTCTCCATTCCCCAGGGCATGCGGCGCGCCTGCCAGAGAGCGGCGTAGATGATCCGCGGGTTGTTCGGGTCGAGCGCGATGTCGCCAGCACCCGTGTTCGCGTCCCGATAGAGAACCCTTTCCCACGTGGCGCCGCCGTCCTTCGACCGGTAGACACCACGTGTCTCGTTCGGGCCGAAGGCGTGGCCGAGCACCGCCGCATAAACGACGTCCGGGTTCGTGGGATGCACGCGGGCCTCGCCGATCTGTCCGCCGTCGCGCAGGCCGATGTGCGTCCAGGTCTTGCCCGCATCCGTGGACTTGTACATCCCATCGCCCGGCGAGGTATTACCACGGATGCAAGCCTCGCCGGTGCCCACGTACACCACGTTTGGGTCCGACGGGGCGACCGCGATCCCACCGATCGAGCCCGTGCCGAAGTACTCGTCCGAGACCGGCTCCCAGGTCATCCCGCCGTCCACCGTCTTCCAGACGCCGCCACCGGTGGCGCCCATGTAGTAGACGAGCGGCTGATCGGGCACCCCGGCGACGGCGGTCACCCGGCCGCCTCGGTAGGGACCGATGGAGCGCCACTTGAGGGCGCTGAACAGGCTCTCGTCGTAGGTCTGGGCCTGTGCCCGCCCCGTGTCGAGCGTGGCGAGCGACGCGACGAGCACCAGGCTGAGAATGAAACGGGCAAAGGCGTGCGGCAGTCTCATGGCCGTCCCTCCCGGTTGACGCCCCGTGGCAAGGCGGGGATCTGTTGGGCTTACTGGCTGCAGTGAGGCCATCGTAACGATCGCGTGGCCTCCTCGCCAGACGTACTCCCGCTCGAAGCGGCTCCACCTATCCTGCCAACGAGGCAACTGTAGCAGCGCCGCTCTGTCCCAACTGTTAGCAACGCAGTCCGCCTACTCCGCTATGGCGACCACGTAGAGATATCGCATCCGTCCCGCACCCGTGTTCAGCACATCATGCTCGGTTCGGGGAGGGCAATACGCCACAGAGCCGGCTCTGAGGGAAAGCGTGGGCCCGCCAGTGATCTGCATCACTCCCTCGCCCTCGAAGACTACGAGCAACTCTTCGTAGGCCTCCGTGTTGTGCTTCCCAATCGATTCACCCGATGCGAGCACGACTTGCCCTGACCGCATCGTCACCGTCTCAGGAGGCCCGCCCAGAACTCGCACATACTCGTCCGCAGCGGGATCGAGATGTATCACCTTGGCCTGGGGTTCGGTCGTCGCTTGCTGCGTGCCGGCAATGGCGGGTGTGAAGGACACAAGCACCAGAAATGCCAGACTCTTGAGAAAGGGTCCACTAACAGACCGTGAGCCGTACACTGCCTTCCTCCTCTCTTGTCAAAGTGGACTGCCAGTGCCGCTTTTCGATCACGCACCGGGCCAGAGCCAGCCGAACACGCCACCGGTGAGCAGCCCGAAGACCAGCCCGTCGATGACGCTCTTCCAGGTGCTGCTCCAGGTGTGCCCGAACCAGATCGCGTGGGGCAGCTCGGCCGCGCTGTAGGCGAGGAAGGCCGTCGTGCCCAGTACTCGGAAGACGTGCCGGTATTCGGCGCCCGGCGCGATCGTCGCGTAGCCGACATACGCAACCATGAACGACACACCCAATGTGAAGAGGAAGTAGAACAGGAGGTTCTTCCCCATCTTAGGCACCCCCGCTCGGATGATCAGCGAGCCAATCGGCCCTTCTTCCAGCTTGCCCTTCGCATCCGGCTCCTTGGCTCCCTCCGGGGTCATGGCCGCCGGAAAGATGTACTGCCCACGCTGTAGGCTCAGGTTGCGTATCGTCTGCAGCAGCGGCTCGTCGTTGGGTATGCGCACCCAATCCGAGCGATGGTGCGGCAGAACCGTCCAGGCGATGAAGGCCGCGATGAACACGATCACGGTTGACACCAGGATCGGTAGCCAGAGTGACAGAAGACTGACCTGTGCCATGTTCAACCTCCCGAGTAGTGCGCGGGGTTGAGGCAGAGTGCAGGCGCTCAGCCGCTGTGGCCCAGCCGCGCCAGATGAGCTCGCGCCGCCGCGGGTCGACGATGTCCACGATCACCGTACCCAACCGGTAGTGGTCCACCTGGACTCGGGTGACCCAGCGACCCCGATAACCTCGATAGCCCCAGTACTCGTTGATACGCCGCACCGCGACCCTGTCCTCCGCCGCGGTGAAGAACGCGCCCAGGAAGTCCGGGTCACGCGACACCCGACGATAGCCCTTCGCTGCCAGCTCGCGCTCCAGCGCGTCCCGGATCCGACCTTGCGTGAAGGGATTGCCGAGCCTCGGGGCAGACGGCCGACGTGGCGGTGCCGGCATCCAATCGAACGTTCTGAGCTGGGTGAAATCCGCATCGCGATCATAGTCGCTAGTGACCCTCATTGTCGAGCACCCGGCCAGCGACATGAAAGCCAGCAGTTTGATAGCGACCGATCTCATCCTTCCTCCCTGGACCAAAGTCCACTCCATCTCCGCACGGCACGAGCGTGTGCGATCACCGGAACAGGCGTCGGGCTCCGACGAACCGCGCCGTCAGGGAGCGCTCGAACTCCGATTCGCGCTGCAAGTCGCCTTCCGTGACGAAGCCGCTGGCCTGAGCCGCATGCAGGATCGCCGCGCCACCCAGCGACATCGCCACGTGCTCGACCCGCATCGCGTCGCTAGCGCGGAAGAAGAAAAGATCACCGGGTTGTAGAGCTTCGAGGCCCGAGCCGATATCGATCGGCTCACCGACCTCCGCCTGTTGATGGCTGTCACGCGGAAGCAGGAACCCGTGCACGCGATAGACCGCCTGCACGAACCCCGAGCAATCGGTGCCCCAGCGGGTCCGACCCCCCCAGAGGTACGGCACGCCCAGCCACTCTTGCGCCGTGGCCACAACGGCGGTGCCGCTCTGCGGAAACCGCGCCCCCAGTTCCGCCCAAGCCACCCAGCCACCCTGCGTCAGCCGTCCGCAGCGCCCGTCCGGCAGGATCGCGGACTCGCCGACCAGCGCGACACGCGCGCCCCAAGGCAGCCGGCCGACGGGCTGGCCAGCATCATCTACCAGTGCCGCGTCGAGGACCACTGCCGGCTGGCCACCGGAATCGTCCCACCAGGCCTCGGCTCGCTCCCGGCTGCGCACGAGCAGGCCACCCATGTTCACCCAACCCTCGTACCCGTCCTCCCCTCTGATCCGGGCCCAGTCGCCCCGTCGCTCCAGAATCTCCAGCACAGCGCCCAGCAGCTCCTGCGTCACCTGCTCAGCGCGAACCTCGGGGCTCGCCCGTACGGGCGCCAGGGCTGTTCGCACTACCGCATGCGTCAGCTCAGCGCTCTGACGTTTCATGCCTCCAGAGCCGCCTCGAGGACCGAGATCAGCTTCTCGATCTCTTCCCGACAGTTGAACGCGTGGACCGACACTCGCACGGCACCCTGACGGATCGATACGGTCAGCCCAGCGGACCGCAGCCGCGCGCCGAGCCGATCCGGTTCAGGGGCCCGGAACGCCAGGATGCCAGAGCGACGCTCGTGGCTCAGCTCGCTCACCCACTCCAGGTCGCCTCGCGCCGCGACCCAGTCGATCAGCGGCTGCTGCACGGCCCGCACATGCCGCTCGATGCTCGGAACGCCCAATTCCAGCAGCAACGACAGTGAATGGTTGAGCGCGTGCAGACTGGCGAAGGCCAGCGAGCCGAGCTCGAAGCGAGCGGCGCTCTCGAGCGGATCGAGCGCGTAGCTGCAGAGGTCGCCGTAGTCTTGCGAGGCCTTGAACCCGAGCCAGCCCACTGCAACGGGATCGAGCCGGTCGATCAGATCACGGCGCACGTAGGCGAACCCCGACCCTTGAGGGCTGAGCAGCCACTTCTGGCCACCGGTGGCGAGGATATCGATGCGTGTCGCGCTTACGTCGATCGGGACGACGCCCAGCGCTTGTATTCCATCCACGACCAGGTAAGTTCCGTGCCGCTGACACTCGCGGGAGATCGCATCCAGATCGAGGCGATAGCCGTTCGAGAAGCTGACCGCCGAGATCGAGAAGACGCGTACATCGCCTCGCGCCAGTCGGTCGAGCGCCGCCTCCTGGTTCGGCAGCCCGCGCTCGTCGCAGGCGACGAACTCGACCTGGACGCCCCGGCGTTCCAGGTTCAGCCACGGATAGACGTTGGCCGGGAAATCGCCGTCGAGCAGCAGCACGCGCTCGCCGCGCTCGAGAGGCAGCGCGGTGGCCGCCAGGTTCAGCCCGTAGGTTGTGTTGAAGCCGAGCGCGATCTCGTCCGGCAGCGCCCCGATGAGCTCAGCGCAGCGCCGCCGGGCCTGGGCCGGGATCTCGCGATGCTCCTCGTAGAACTCGTGGTTCGGATTGCAAGCCCGGGCGAGGTGCTCGAAGATCGCCCGGCGCGCTCGCTCGGGGAGCGGGCCAGTGGAGGCACAGTTCAGGTAGACGGCCCCGGTCTCGTCGGCCCAGGGGAACTCGGCGCGCCTCAGCGCGCGAACGTCGATAGAGCTCGTACCCGCAGTATCGCTCATAGGTCGCATTCGATATTGAACGAGCAGTGATGATACGACAGCCGAGCCTGCCAGGCGAGCCGGCCCCATCACATGCCGTGACCTACCTCGCCCTCACGCTGCTCATCTTCATCTGGGCCGCGAATTTCTCGGTGGTCAAGTTCGCCCTGCGCGACATGGCCCCGCTCGCCTTCAACGGCCTGCGCTTTGCCCTCGCCTCGTCGCTCCTCTGGCTCAGCCTCAAGGTCGGTGGGCGCACGGCGGCTATCGATCGCCGCCACTGGCCGGCCTTGATCGGTCTCGGCCTGCTCGGCAACACCGTCTACCAGGTTCTCTTCATCTACGGAATCGACTGGACACTGGCAGGAAACGCGAGCCTCATGCTGGCGGCCACACCGGTCTTCACCACGCTGCTCTCTGCCCTGTTCCGCCAGGAGCGTATCGCTTGCATCGTGTGGATCGGCGTGACTCTCTCGTGCGCGGGTATCGTGCTCGTCGTTTGGGGCGGTACACAGGCCGTCAGCTTCAGCGCCGACACGGTGCGCGGCGATCTGACCGTGCTCGCCGCAGCTGCCGGTTGGTCGTCCTACACGGTCGGCTCGGCGCCGCTGGTGCGCCGCTACGGAGCGCTCCCGGTTACCGCCGTCACCATGTGGATCGGCGGTCTCGCACTGCTCGCGATCTCAGTACCGGCTTTCCTGGCGCAGGACTGGCCGGCAGTGCGCGCCGTCTCCTGGCTAGCGCTCTTCTACAGCGCGGCCTTCGCCATCGCCCTGGCCTACTTCATCTGGTACTACAGCATTCGCCAGATCGGCAGCACGCGGACGGCTGTCTACTCCAACTTCATCCCGGTAGTGGCGCTGGTCATCGCCTGGCTGACGCTGGGCGAGCAGCCGACCTGGCTGCAGCTGCTGGGCGCCGCGGCGATCGTCGGCGGCACCATAGTCGTGCGGCTGGCGAGAATCGAGCGAACCTTAGTGCGACCGCCGGCCGAGTGACCGCTCTCACTGCACAGGACGAGGCTCACGTGCGGACATCCCTGCGTTTCGTCGCAGGATGACGAATCCAAGAATGCCCGCAATGAACAGTCCAGCGTCTGCCCAGACCCTAATCGATACAACAGCCAGGATGCCTGCCAGGCCCCAAATCATGGGAATGATGGGAATGAACTGTGGCGTTCGTCTATTCGTCCAGAAGAGCATTCCGAGTGTGAAGATGGCGACCGGGCAGGCGGCAGTGCCGAATACCGGATGGCCCGGGAGCGGACGACCCGTCACGTAGCCAACGATGGGGTAGATGACCATGGCGTAGACGACCATCACGGCGCCGATCACGCCGTGGATATCGGCAGTGAGTTTGAAAGACAGAGAGGGTCGAATCACGCCAAAGTATGTGAAGATAGTGGCCTGAATGATGAACAAGACCCCTGACAGATAGCCGAAGCCGGGGAGTGCGAAACCGAAGAATGTGGGAACCCACGGACCCAGGAAGACCATTAGGAACACGACTCCCGACCACAGCCAGAGAAACGCCAAGATACCCGCGATGATTCTGTCGGAGTTGCTGGTCTTCCTCAGTGCCAGCATCACGGCTGTGACGCCCAGCACGAATGTCAGGATTTGCGCGGGCCAGGTGGCCGTGTTGTACGACCGTATGAGTTCAAAGAAGCCTTCAACGCTCTCCATTCTGCCCCCCCAGCTAAGCGTCCCGTGATGATACTCCGGCTACGCGCTACTCCGCCTGCTGTTCGAGATCCACAAAACGAACCAGGTCCAGAAACTGAAAGCGACCGTCATGATGCCAGTGCGGCGCGGGCCAGGCCGCCTCGCCGATCGGCACCACCCGGCTGACACCGATGGCGCCCAGCCGCCCGGCCAGCGACGTCAGCGCGTCGGGCTCCGCGGCCACCGCCACGGTCTGCAGCTGGCGGCCCACCGGCTCCAGCGCCTTCAGCGCCTGCGACAGCTCCTCCACCTCACACACGTGGATCACCCGGTTGAGCGGCGACGGCTGGAACTCGGCCCGCTCCTCCGCGATCACCGTCCACTCGGTGCCCCGCTCGCCAGCCAGCACAGTGGCGCCCCGCACCTCCGCCTGAGCGCGCAGCTGGTGGATGAGCGTGGACTCACCCGGCGACAGCGTACCCCGCGGGATCTCCTCGGCAAGCTTCTCCAGCGCAGCCGCCAGCTGCCTGGCGAAATCCAGCGGGCTGACCTCGCCGCCGCGCTCGGCGAAGATCGTGTGGGGCGACACGCAGCCCTGCTGGTCGAAGGTGACGACGTCGCGGGCCGCGCCTTCCGCAAGGGCGGCGGCACCCTTGCGGCCGAGCGCCGCTCGCGAGACGATCGCCGCGCCGACGCGGTTGGGATAACCGATGAAGCGCACGTGAGCTGGGACTCGACAAGCGACCTGCCGGATGGTCTCATCGCTTCCGTAGGCGACCACCGCCTCCGCTTCCGAGAACGCCACCGCCTCAAGGTCCTCCGAACCGCCCGGCCAGTAGCTGACCGCCAGGCAGCTCGCCAGCTCCGCGTCGACTTCCGCCAAGGCCCGGGCAAAGCAGACGGCGAAGTACGGCTCGCCCGCCGCGGTCTTTCCGAAGCTGGCGGACTTCACGCAGAGAGCGCGAATCAGACTGGTCACCGATACACCTGGAATGTTGCCGCTGAAGACGTGAACGGTCAGTTGAGGGCCGAACGCCCGCTGGAGTCCGCCTGTTTCGCGCGGCTGGAAATCATCGAGCACGGCGAGGTCTCCGAACTCAGACTGCAGCGCGCCCCGCAGTGCATCCGCCGTCCACCCGGCGCCCATCCGCTCCAGCCCGACCTCTATCATCGGCGCCGAGAACCCGGTGAGCCCCGGCAACACTGACAGCAGCTCCTCTCGCAACGCGGCGTCCGGCTCGACCAGGCGCCGCGTAGCGGCCTCGATCGCGCCGACGATGTCCGCCACCGGCCGATCGGCAAGCACGGCGCGCGCGCTGTTGCGTAGCGCGACCAGGGCCTCCCGCAGAGTGTGAGGCGTGAGATCGGCCACGCGCAGCCGCACGTGCCCGGGTCCGAACGCCCTCTCCTCGGTCTCCAGCTCCGGGCCGAGAGGCGTGTCACCGAGGGGCATCGGCAGCCAGTATCCGTCTAGCGTTGCGCCGTCAGCCATTCGTCTATGGCGATGGAGCAGCCGCGAAGCTCTGCGCCCGCAGCGCGCCCGAGAATCTCGAACCCGTCATCCCCCGCGACCCCGAGGTCGTCGGTCTGTACCGCCAGCACCGAATCGAGATTGGCCAGATCGAAGTGACGCAATACCCCCACGCGACCGCCTGGCAGAGGTTCCAGCGTCTCCGCATCGACCACCTGACTGCGCACCCAGGGCGGCACGACCTTGTAGCGAAAGTCCGGCGAGCGGCCGCGCGCCCGCTCACGCAACACATTGTCGTAGAACTGCGAGCACATCTCGGTCATGCCGTACTCGGCCACGCAGTAGAGTTCGGAGAGGCCGAGCCGCTCGACCAGCATCGCATACAACTCGTCCCTCGGGATCTCCCGACGCCCTCGCTTGAAACCACCGGTCTCCATGATTCGGGAGCCCGGGGGGATCCGGAAACGCCACCCGCGTTCTTCCAGCGCCTCGAGCAGGTGCGCGAAGGCTGCCGCAGTCCCCAGCAGCGCGACCGGTCGCTCACCTGCCTCGCTTTCGGCCAATGCCGCGATCAGCTCGTCGAGACACAGCCCGCCGTCGTCCACGAAGTGAGCGCTATCGGGCGTCCCGAACTCCCTGCGCACGCGATCCAGCATCCAGCTGAGCGACGAGTCGGGTGCCAGCTCGACGGCCGGCCCGAGGATGAGCATACGCAGGCGGGCGCCATCCGGCAGCACGTGTGCCTGGAAATTGGGAAGCGCCGCCGCCTCGTAGAGCCGGAGATCGCGGAGGTAGTGGGTTCCACGGCGATCCGGCCCCTGGGTGGTGCCGCTGGTGCGAAACACCATCTCAGCGCGCTCCGGCCCCCCGCAGACAAGCGCCGCTTCTTTGAACGCGGCCGTCGGCACCGCCGGAATCTCGCCCCAGTGGGTCACCTTATCCGGCGTCAGACCGCGCCGCTCGCAGAAACGCCGATACGGCTGGTTCTCGCTGAACTGATACTGGAAGACCTTCAGAGCCAGATCCTCGAAGCCCACCGGCGCGGCACGCAGACCGTCTCCGATGTACTTCAGCACTTCAGCACGAAGGCCATCACGCGCGTTCATCACCGCTCATTATAGGCGCATCTCCGCCGACAGGCACGTGAGCGTCGTCCCTGCGCGCCGCTGCGACAATTTCGCGAGATAGTCAGGGGAGCGTTCTTGGATGGGGGTTCACTGCGGAAGCGGTGGGAAAGGCCTTACCCTCAGTCCTCGTCGTCGCCCTCCTCGCTCTCGGCGTCCTCTGAGCCTTCCTCGCTTCCACCGCGCGAGCCCTTAGCCGCGTCAGGGTCGAACAGCAGGCGCTCGAACTCGTCGCCGCTCACCGCCTCCGTCGGCGCCTTGATTTCGACCCCCGAGTCAGCGGCACGACGAAGCTCGTCCGGCGTGAGCATGGCCGCGAAGACCACGGTCTGCCAGCCCGCGGCCCTGACACCCTCGCTCGCCCTCCCAGCACGCACCCCTTCGGCCGCCTCTTCGTCACCCAGCTCGGCCAGCTTGTCGGCCAGGAAGTCGCGGAAGTCGGCGCGCTCCACGTACTGGGACATGAGCTGCAGGTGCTGAACCGCCAACCCTTCCAAGTTGGCCTCGATGGACGCCTTCGTGTACGCCTCGATGTGCTCGCGCGCGATCTCCAGGAAGCCCTTGCCCAGGCAAAGCCAGGCCAGCGTGCGGCGTGTGCGGATTACCTCCGGAACGACACGAATGATCTTCCGGCAGACCGCCATGGCGTTGTCGTACTCGCCCGACTGTAGGTAGGCGTCGATGGCATCGCCATACCGCTTCAGGGCCCTCTGCCGGTCGCCCTTCACCAAGTAGAGGTCGCCCGCGCGGTTCAGCAGTCGTGCGGCCTCGTAGCCGTGCCCGATCTTCGCCAGCTCCTCCTCAATACGGCCCAGATCCTCACTGGCCATGACAGCCGCCGTTCCCCTGCCGGCGCGCCGTTCCGAGCTGTTGAAGATCCTCTTCAGGAAACCGAGCATTTGAGGCCTATGGTGCCTTGGACGACACTGTGCTCCTCCCGACCGCACTGACCGGGCACCGCATCGCTTGCCAACGTGGAAGACCGGGAGTCAAATTAGATCGACCCGCCCAACGGGTCAACAGAGAGGCATTCCGACACCCAACGGAGGCCGGTCCATGCACGTGAGTATCGAATACTGCGTCGTTTGAAACTTCAAACCCCGCGCCGCCAGGCTGGCGGAGCTACTGCGCGAACGCTACGACGACATCAAGACCGAACTCATCGAGGGGAGCGGCGGCATCTTCGAGGTGCGCCGGGACGGCGAGCTGATCTTCTCCAAAGCACGCGTCGGCCGGTTCCCCGACGACGCCGAGATCTTCGCGGCCCTCGACGGCTAGACAGGCGTCCGGTAGGGGCCCCTCACTCCCAGTAGCGGTCGGGCTCGTCCCAGCTCTCCGACCAGAATCGCTCCTCCTCTCGGGCGATCTCCTCTATGTCGAGGGCGGCCTCAGGCACCTGCTGGCTGCTCAGCCTCCCCTGCTTGATGATCTGCCGGACCAGGTCATCGGTTAGCCAGCCGTCCTGCGGGGGGCCTTTCACGCGGCGCCGACGCACGAACGTGACAGCACCCGCCGCCATTAGCAGAGCGAGCAAAAGAACGGCGAGGATGATGCCGATCCAGTGATAGAACGTCATGGCCTTCCGATCGAATTAGCGGGAGGTGGCGCCGCCACGCCACCGTTATATTTCGGTGGAACGCCCGCGTTGTCAATCGCCACGTTGAGCGCTCTCGCGGCTCGGCGGGAGCTAAGCTACAACTGACCGACCACGCATGAGCCGCGTCAGGGTACCCGGCTTCGGCTGTCTCGTCCTGTTTCTCCTTTCCTTCTGCGGCGTCGGTATCCTCATGGCGTTCAACACGTTACGCGCCGCGGCCGCCGGCCACCGGCGTCAGGCCCGTCTCCTCCTCGTCTCCGCGCTCGCCTGCGGCGGGATGGGCTTTGGACTGCTCGCCGTCACGCTGCGCGGATGCCGGCGCGCCACGTCATCCACGAGATTGATGACATCGTGCTGAAGATCGGCATCCAGTCCGGCAACACTGCGTACTACGACATCCGATTCGTGCGCCGTGACGGGGTGCAGCTGCACGCGGGAAGTTCGGTGCGAGACAAGCGCGAGGCCGAATGGCTGGTGGAGCAGATGAAGACGCGGCTCGGGTTGGAAAGCTGAGCCTGCGCCGACGCCGTGGTCACTAGCCAGGCAAGATGTCGACCACCAGGAACGAGTGGCTCCGCTGGAACTCGCCGTCCAGATAGAGCTCCACATCCCAGCGGCCCGTCTCCGAGAACTGCGTCAGCTCGAGCGTGAAGACTGTGATCTGCTCGGCGGCGCGGCCCCTGATCTCCAGGACGGTGAAGCCAACTTGCTCAGCGGACGGGTCGAACCACACCGCTTCGGCCTCGTGAGGCGGATCAAGGTCTTCCCAGTGCACCCAGAGGTGCACGTCTTCGCCTTGCACGAAGATGTCCGTGATCCCCACCGGCACACCGTCGATCACCTCCAGGGCGAGCACGGACTCGGCAACCCGCGGGCCGCCCAGCGGGCCGACGACCTCGCCGCCGGTCCTCTCCTCCTCGCACCCCGCCAGGACGACGGCGCAACCGCAGATCAGAGCAAGCGACACCCACCTCATGACCCTGTGAAGATGTGTGTAAATGTCATCTTGCGACAGTCCGATCAGGCGCGAGGGGGGGACTGTGACCGCCGCTTGACGTCGTGGCCGACTCCAAGGGGTTGCGCAACGCCGGGTCCAGACTTCTAATCTCCCCGGCTTACCACCAGACGTGCCCGAACGGGCCGGGCAGCCCACTTCACGCTGGGGACGTGCCGTCTCGTGAAGGCACTCCAAGCGGGCTCGGAAGGAGCAAGAAGTCATGCGAGTGCGCGAGTTCATCATCTCTCTGACGCGAAACCCGATCAGCCTCAGCGGTGCCGTGATCGCGACGGGCAGCGCCGTACTCATCATCACGCTGCTTGCGGTCGCGATCTTTGGCGCCGCAGGCAGCCCTTACCTCGGGATCATCACCTATCTGATTCTGCCGATCTTCTTCCTCGCCGGCTTGCTGCTGATCCCCTGGGGGGTCGCCCGCGAGCGGAAGCGCGCGCGCCGAGCCGAGGAAACCGGCGAGGCCGGGCGGGCTTTTCCAGTCATAGATCTGAACAACGATCGCACGCGCAACTGGCTGCTGACGTTCGTTGGCATAAGCGCGGTCAATATCATCATCCTGGCCACGGTCACCTATAAGGGCGTCGAATATCTCGACTCGGTGCAGTTCTGTGGTGCCCTCTGCCACGTTCTGGAACCCGAGTACACGGCGTATCAGATCTCGCCTCACGCGCGTGTCAAGTGCGTCGAATGTCACATCGGTCCCGGCGCCAGCTGGTTTGTCAAGGCGAAGCTGTCCGGTGTCAAAGAGCTGTTCGCGACGGTCTTCAATACCTATCCGCGGCCGATCCCGACCCCGGTCCACAGCCTTCGTCCGGCGCGCGTCACGTGCGAGGAATGTCACTGGCCCCGCAAATTCATCGGCATCAGCCCGAGAGTGATACCGAGCCACCGGAACGACTCGACCAACACCGCACTCTACACGGTGCTGATGCTGAAGGTCGGTGGCCAGGAGGGCGGCGTCTCGCAAGGCATTCACTGGCACGTCGACCCCGTCAATGAGATCCGCTACCGCTCCGACAGATCGCGTGAGAACATCGTGGAAGTCCAATTGACCCTGCCGGATGGCACTGTGAAGCGGTTCCTCTCCGGAGCCGCTGATGAGCCACAGGGCACCGGAGAAGAAACGACGGTCTGGCGGGTCATGGACTGCATGGACTGCCACAACCGGCCGACTCACATCTACTACTCGCCCGAGCGGGCCGTCGACCTGGCCATCCAGCGGGCGGAGATCTCGTCCGAGCTGCCCTTTGTTCGCAGGGAGGCAATCAATGCACTGCAGGTGGGTTACCCCTCACACGAGGAGGCGCGGGCCGGCATCGCTGATACGATCGTCGCCTTTTATCGGGAGGACTTCCCTGAGATCGCCGAGAGCCACGCCGAGTTGATCGAAGCAGCAACGCTGACGCTCGGCCGCATCTACACGACCAACGTGTTCCCGCCCATGCACGTCACCTGGGGGACCTATCCCAACCACATCGGGCACCCGAACTTCATGGGCGGCTGTTTCCGCTGCCACTCGGGCAAGCTCAGGACGGAGAGCGGCGCGACGATCTCGCAGGACTGCAACACCTGCCACCTGGTCGTGGCCTGGAACGAGGAGAGCCCGGAGATCCTGAAGACGCTGCAGCCCTAGCCTGCGGGTCCGACTTCAGACTCCTGACGCAGATCGTCAGGAAATCGAACCCCGGGCGAGCGGCTTCTACCTGCGCTACCGGCTGGAACTTGTTGCCACGTGCCAACTTGGCTCCCTAGCGACCCCCGGGCCCGTCCGGGCACACGTCTTGCCCCTCGAGCCCTGCAACCAAGCCATCCTCCTCACGACACGTCACCCACCAGCAAGGAGGATGACTCATGAAGGCACTATCTACTCTCACGCTCGCCGCGCTGTTCGCCCTCGCGGCTGTCCTCGTCGCCTGCGACGAGGACTCTACCGGAATCGAGCCACCGAGCGGCATGAACTTCAGCTTCAGTGGTGACCTTTCCGGCATCTATGAGGCCGCCGGTACTCCGGCCGTGGATACGGCAGGCCGGCCCGAGTTCGGCAGCTGGGCCATCATGGCGTTGCCTGATTCTCTGGACGGTATCGTCATCACCAGCTTCCGGCCGACCGGCGACCCGCGCGGCGACTTCTTCGTCCTGCAGCTTGCCGCACTGCATACCGGGGAATTCACGCCCTGCGAGCCGAACGCGGACTGCCATGGCAGGATCTTCTTCGGTGTGAATGTCGACGACTTCAGCGACTACGACCACTACTTCGAGATCCTCTCGGGCAGCGTCACGATCACGGAGATCCGTGACGACAGACTGCGCGGCAGCTTCGAGTTCAGTGCGAGCGACGAGGGCGGAGCCGGGTCGCAGACCATCACGGTGAGCAACGGCGAGTTGGACGTGCCCTTCGGCAGCACGACCGAGAATAACGCGGTCTGGTGCATGGCCGACGGCGCCGCGACGGGAACCAACGGGCCCTGCTGAGCTCGGCTGGACCTACGCGCATCCATCCTGACAGTTGAGGGCCGGTCGCGCGGCCAGCGCGACCGGCCCTCAACACCGCGCGAGCCTGCCCTCGATCTCCGCCAGGGCCATCCGCGCGCAGAGCGAGTCGGCCCTCACCGAGTAGAGGAGGTAGGAGAGTAGCAGCGTAACCCGGAGGTCCGGGTCGTTCTCATGGCCTGTCCTTCGCTGGCGGCTGGCCAGCACCTGGGCTCGCGCCGCGGTGCGGTGCGTGCCAGAGCGGCACTTGCACGCCCACCGTCCTCGGTGGATAGCACACCCGTTGGTCGCAGGCCTGATAGCGCACTCTCAGCCCGACGCTCGTCCGCTCGGCTGGCTGGTCCGACTCCAGCCTGAGGCGCAGCTGCGCGATGACCGTGTCCATATAAGCGAGCAGTAACACCGGTCCCCGGGTGTAACGCACGATCACCGGAACGGGCGCCGGCCACTGGATCCCCTCCACAACCACGCCCTCGGGGAGCGACACCACCTCGATCGTCGTAGCGATGGGCATCAGCCCCTCGAGCTCCGGCGGCACGACCGGCTCGTGTGGCCAGGAATGGAACCCCGCGGCGTGCTCGAGGGCGACCGCGATGGACACCTGATCCCCCGCTCGAGGGCTGGCGGGAGTCGCCAGTGCCCGGACCTTGACGGAATCCGCGCCGCCCGGGACCTGCACAGCGAGAGCCCTCCCCGGCACGCCAATGATACCGAGCAGACATCCCAACAAAGCGGTCTTGATCAGGCCTTCGGTCATAGTGGCACGTGGGCTCGAACGACCCGAGTGGGAGAATCCGGTTGGCTGAATGAACCGCGCCGCCGGTACAATATGTTTCGCGATGGCCTTCGCCGCCAATTTCTTGAGAGCCCGGTTAGCCGCTGAACGTTTGGAGGCAGAGCGCAGCTCCTGTCGCCCTCAAAAGCGAATCACTGGAGGCTCGCGTCAGTGAAAGTCGTGGCTCTCGATGAGGTCAGCGCCCACGGCCGGCTCGATCGCCGTGATCCGCCGTGCCTGCACGTTGATCACATCCTGCTCGTTCTGGACGATCCCCTCGATCAGGAGCACCGGTGAGCGGACGATGGTGCGGCGGTAGCGCTGAAACAAGTCGACGTAGACCACGAAGTTGGAGAACCCGGTCTCATCCTCCAGCGTGATGAAGCACACGCCCTTCGCGGTGCCCGGCCGCTGCCGACAGATCACTACGCCGGCCACCTTCACTCGCTCGCCGCTTCGCGCACGCTTGAGCTCCTCGGCCGAGAGCACTCCGTGGGCGCGGAGCGTGGCCCGCAGGTGCTCCATGGGATGCCCGTGGGTGCAAAGCCCCGTAGTCATATAGTCCGCAGCGATGAGCTCGACCCGGGTCATCTCCTTCAGTTTCGGGTGCGCGTGCGGATGAGGCGCTGGTGCCCCTGGCTCGTTCCCGGCCGAACCCACCGGTGCCAGCGGCCGCTGGGCGAGTTTGGCGAGCACTTCCCAGAGGGCAGAGCGCCGGCCCGGTCCCCAGAGCGTCCGGAAGGCGCCCGCCTCCGCCAAGGTTTTCAGGGCGGGGAGACCGAGGCCCGACCGCCGCACCACCTCCTCCACCGACCGGAAAGGTCCCCCGGCCTCCCACGCCGCCTTCAATTTCGCTTCCGCCTTCGAGCCGAGGCCACGGATGTAACGCAAGCCGATCCGCAGGGCCGGTCGGTCGGGCGCGACACTGACCCCTCGCTTCATGTCGCGCGAATCCAGGCACCGATCTCTGACGGGCCACCGCGCTCCAAATGTCCGCTCCGGGGTCCCCACCGCTCCCTCCCTATCGAGGTTCGCTGGCTTGAGGCCCCCGCCGCGGTTCACGGTTCCACTTGAGGAGTCCCGGTGGTCCCTGTTCCCGTCCCGGGAGTCCAGGGGTGCGGCAGGTGTCGTTGAGCGGACATTTGGAGCGCCCCCGCCGGTCCTTCGATGTCGGCACAGTGCCGCGCGACATGAAGCGAGACGACCCTGCCGCACCCCGTCCTCCTCGATGCCGGGTTCGAGTGTGCAGTCCCAGCTCGAGTACGCGAGATCGACCGGCCGCACTTCCACACCGTGGCGACGCGCGTCGTGCACCAGCGTGCCCGGCGCGTAGAACCCCATCGGCTGCGCGTTCAAGAGCGCGCAATAGAACTCGGGCGTGTAGTAGCGCTTGAGGTACGCCGAGGCGTAGACCAGCAGCGCGAACGACGCCGCGTGGCTCTCCGGGAAACCGTAGTTGGCGAAGGCGGTGAGCTGCCTGACGATCTGATCCTGCACGTCCGGGGCGATCCCGCGTGCCGTCATCCCCGCCCGCAGCGCCGGCTCGATGAGCGCCATCGCCTCACGCGAGCGCTTGAACCCCATCGCCCGGCGTAAGGCGTCCGCCTGACCCGGCGTGAACCCCGCCAGTGCCACCGCCACCTTCATCCCCTGCTCCTGGAAGAGGGGCACGCCCAGGGTGCGATGCAGGATCAACTCCAGGTCCGGATGCAGATATGTCACCGGCTCCTCGCCGCGCCGCCGCCGCACGTAGGGGTGCACCATCTCACCCTGGATCGGGCCTGGGCGGATCAGCGCCACCTGGACGACCAGATCGTAGAAGTTCCTGGGCTGCAAGCGCGGCAGCGAGTTCATCTGCGCCCGGCTCTCGATCTGGAAGACGCCCACCGTGTCCGCCGCCTGGATTATCCGGTAGACCTCGGGATCGCCCGCCGGCAGCTGGGCCAGGTCGATGGCCACAGCGCGCGTCTCGCGGATGTAGCGGATCGCCTTCGCCAGGCAGGTGAGCATCCCCAGACCCAATAGGTCGATCTTGATGAGCCCCACGAAGTCGAGGTCGTCCTTGTCCCACTGGATGACGGTGCGCTCCGGCATCGCCGCCGGCTCGATGGAGACGACCCGGGACAGAGGCCCCTCGGTGAGGACGAAGCCGCCCACGTGGATGGAGCGGTGACGCGGCAACTGGTCGAGCCCGCGCACCACATGGACCAGCGCCGCGACGCGACGGTCCCGCGGATCGAGCCCGCAAACGGCCAGCCCTTCGTTCTCCAGCACAGCGGCCGCCTCCGCCGCTTCGCGGCGCTCTACCTCTCCCGCCAGCCGATCGGCCACATCGGTGGAGAAGCCGAGCACACGGGCGGCGTCGCGCACGGCGGAGCGGCCGCGATAGGTGATCGTCTCGCAGACCATCGCCGCCCGCTCACGGCCGTACTTACGGTAGACATACTGGAGCACCTCCTCGCGCCGCTCGTGCTCGATATCGAGATCGATGTCGGGTGCGCCGCCTCGCTCCTCCGACAGGAAGCGCTCGAACAAGAGCTCGAACTTGATGGGATCCACCGCCGTGATCCCCAGGCAGTAACAGACGCAGGAGTTGGCGGCCGAGCCGCGCCCTTGCAACAAGATCCCCTGGCGCCGGGCGAAGCGGACGATGTCCCAGACGGTGAGGAAGTAGCCGCCCAGGTCGAGGCGCCTGATCACCTCGAGCTCGTGGCGGATCTGGCGACGGACTCGTCGCCTGAGACCCGGGCCGCCGTTGGCGCGGGGCGTGGAAACGCGGATCGGATCACCGTTCCGCACCTGCCCGACCCCACCGTACCGCTCCAGCGCACCCCGCCAGACCAGCCGCTCCAGATACTCCTGCGTCGTCACGCCAGCGGGCACCTGGAACCCCGGCATCGCCGGCGAAAGATCCGCCAGGCGGAAAGAACACTCGGCGGCCAGGGTGTGGGTGTTCTCCACCACGTCGGGCCGCTGCCGCCAGCGCCGCCACACCACCGAGGGCGGCTTCAGGTACCACTCGCCGTTAGGGCGCAGCCGCGTGCCCGCTTCATCCAGCGTCACCTGATGGCGCAGGCAGCTGAGCACATCGTGGACGATGCGGCCCGACGGCAGCGCATAATGCACATCGTTGGTCGCCACCGCCGGCAACCCTCGGCGGTCCGCCAACTCCAGCAGACGATCCGCCAGCACCCGTTCCTCCGGCAGCGCATGGTCCCAGACCTCCACGGCCACGTAGCCCTGGAAGACGCTCCGCAGGAAATCCAGCAGCTCCCGCGCCCCCTTCCCATCGTCCGCCCGCACCCGCCGGGCCAGCTCGCCCTGCGGGCAGCCCGTGAGCCCCAGTAGCCCCGCACCCAGCTCCGCCAGCTCGTCCCAGGTCACCTGCGGTCGGCCCCGATTGGGCGCCCAGCTGTTCGTGATGGGGACTCTCGAAGTTGCTTCGGGGCAGGCTCCTTTCCGCGACAGGCAAGGCACGGCGAGAGCCGCGCGCGGACATTTGGAGCGCGGTGGCCCATCACACATCCCAGCCCGTGTCGCGCGACATGAAGCGAGGGTTTCCGCCCTGCCCGACCGTCCCCGCGTCACCAGCTCCGACAGATTGGCATAGCCCTCGGCCGTCCGCGCCAGCAGCGTCAGGTGGCTGGGAGGACCGGGAGCGTCGTTCGGCGGCGCGATCGTGAGCTCCGCCCCCACGATCGCCTCCAGCCCCGCCTCCCGGGCCGCCCGGCTGAGGCGCACCACGCCACCCAGGTCGTCGTGGTCGGTGAGCGCCAGAGCAGAGATGCCGAGCTCCACCGCCCGTCGAACCAGGACTTCCGGCGTGGAGGCGCCGTCGAGAAGGGAGAAGGCGGAGTGGCAGTGGAGCTCGGCGTAGGAGCGCATAGCCAGGATCATCCCGAATAAAAACCGTAAGCGCTGGCGACAAAAAAGCCCACCCGCAGGTGGGGTCCAGAGCGGAGGAGCGCTTCGAAGGTAGGGGGAGTGGGTCACCCCTCCGCCCTGGGATACCGAATATAAACC
>Ga0209635_10000812_pt1 | contig 22518 bp, 23 predicted proteins | sample DeeMarSWOR230_32_FD_187463 | JGI IMG/M metagenome (GOLD analysis project Ga0209635, IMG submission 187463) | Marine sediment microbial communities from White Oak River estuary, North Carolina - WOR-2-30_32 (SPAdes) (version 2) | ecosystem: Environmental > Aquatic > Marine > Intertidal zone >...
TGAGTCTTAAGCTTGCCCAGAGTTCTTCATCGTTGGGTTCAAACACCGCCCATTGGATTCCTTCGTAGATGCTCACCTCGATGAGAATGGCAGTCCAAAGCGTGTGTCCATGGATATCGCTGACGTAGACTCTTAGACCATATACTCCAGGCTGGAGAATGCCAATAGTACGGAGTTGACCGGTCCAGTCGATTGTGAAATGAACTGTGTCATCGACCCACCACTCTGCTATGCCCGATGGGTCAGTCGCGTCAAAATCACAGACGAAACTTGTACCCGACACAACAGTCTGATTCTGCGGTGTTTCGACCCATACCGGCGGTCTTGTGTCGATGACAGTCACTGTGAAGGTCGCGTCTATGACATTGTTTGATGTGTCATTCACCCATACCCGTAGTCCATAGACTCCTACCGAAACAGTGCCCCTCGTTGCCACTATTCCCTCATTGCTTATGGCGAAATGAGTAGTATCGTTCAGCCACCAAATGCTCAGACCCACATTGTCCGTGGCGTTCATGTCATAATGAAGGCTCTCTCCGCACTCAATGCTCTGGTCCGTGGCTGATTCTGACCAGGTCGGAGAAACCAAGTCCTCCACTACAACAGTGAAGATTCCCGAGAGGACATGACCGAATGTATCATTCACGTGGACCGTTACGCCGACCGGCCCTAGTGGCAAGACCGTGGCGTTCGTGATAACTCCTTCTTGGTCAATGTCGAAGTTGACTGTGCTGGTAAGCCACCAGTGATCCGCCCCTCCGTATATCGTAGCATTGAGATCATATCTGAAAGGCTCACCTATCTCAGTCGCTATGGTCTGAAATGACTCGTCCCAAGCTAACATGGGCCGGTTAGGCGGGAGCATCAGTGGATGTGGGTCTGTGCCTCCTGGGAATCCATGGGACGTGTCACCAATGCAATCACGATTGACATCAACACCTGCATAGTCCGACCAGTAGTTGTAGTCGAAGACAGTACTGCCATCATAATCTGCGGCATTCGCAATGGAGTTGTTCGCAAAGGCATTCCACAGAACGGTGTGGTCACCATAGGTGTCACTATCGATGTAGATGCCATGAGAGTTGCCATTGCAGGTATTGTTAGACACGGTTGCAGTATAGGCCGCCCAGTCGAGACGAATGCCAATACCGGTGTTGTTGATACACGTGTTGTTGACCGCAATAACGGAAGCGGAATCTTCAATGTGGATGCCAACGCTGTTATCGTTGCACGTATTATTGGCCACAAGATTGTCATCGGAATCGTCCAAATAGATCCCTTCGCCGTTAGCACTGCAGTTGTTCCTGAACACTGTACTAAGGGTCCCCCAAAGGAAGTGGATGCCAAACTGATTGTTGTATATGATGTTGTTGTCGATCCCTCCGTTGGCGACATGAGCCAAATAGATTCCAGCTCCCGCAGTTGCATTGGCACCCGTGAGACTGCAATTGCTAATAATGAAGTAGACTGCTGTGTTGCTGATGCTAATACAGTGACCGGCTGCACCGCCGCGATCAATGTCCAAACCGTCAATTATGTACGGGTTAGAAGAGGAACCATTACCAGGCCAGGTTTCGGCTAGGGCCGTTGCAGCAAAGTTCGCGTCGCTCGTTATGACAATCGGACCGTGAGGAGTTCCCGAACTGACACTTCTCTGCTCTACCTCAGGACTATTCACAGGCTGTATCCTAGGTAGATAGTCATTGCTTGTTGCTCGTTCGATATGTGGCACTGCACCTGAGAGAATCAAGATTAGAGCCAACGATACCACAACCAAGAGGGCACCATTCATCTTGGGCATGTACACTCTCTCCTCTGCTGGGAAGAACGCGGTCGAGGTAGTTCATGCAAGTCCAAGTGCTAGAAGGCAAAGTCGTGCTGCTCTCTTTCTTCCTCGCGACACCTAGCATACCATGTCTATGTTTCCTTATTAGTAAAGACATTGAGTTCTCCGCCGTTTCAGAGTGTTAGAACAAGTGGTAGCAGATTGTGTCAGCTGGACAGGTGTTTCTCACATTGCAATGCACGGCCAATCTGGACTTTCACAAGCTTTCGAATTGGCCTCATTGCGAAATCTGTTCCATTGAGCGTATCTAACACATCTGACTCAACACATTCATCCAGTTCTTGTCTGATTCTGCAGCTGAGGAAAACAATATCTCATCTTTGTGGTCTGCGGATGGAAGGTTGGAAAGATGGGATACCTTGAGATTACCATTGTTCTGGGTGTTTCATTCCTCCTCTTCCGAATCTGGCTAGTTGAGTTCAAGCTGTCAGATGGACTCCAGTTTCGACGTAGATACTTCAGCCGTTTCTTCACCTACTACACTGGTCTGGCTCTCGCCTTCGGCCTTACTGCATATCCGTTCAACATAATGGTGATAGTTGCCTTCCCAATTCTGATTGTGACGTCTATGTGGGACGTCAACTTCTATCGAAGGGTCAAATCCCAGCCTTATTGGGTAGAGAAACGACGTTGGGCTGTGGTTGAAAGACTGACCCTGCATCCACCCGTAGTTGTCGTGGCCATATTCATGATTCTCAATGATGCCAGGAACTACATCCAACCTCCTAATCTGATCACTATTGTTGTGACCGTTGTCATTCTCTTTGTTCCGTTCTTCCTCCTAGACGAGAGATGGACGCGACGCTACAAATGGCCCGAGGCCTTGATCGTAATAGGGCTGGTAGTCGCATCCGGAACGTCGCTTCTGCTTGCCGAAGCGTTTCTTTGGGGTGTTCCACTTTGGTAGATGAGACGGGCGGTTCAAACGAGTCTTTCTTCAGCTACTTCAAGAAGTCTCGATTGCTCAAAGCGGGCTTGGTCTTCAACCTCTTCTACTATCTCTGCATAATGCTTGGTTTCGCCTTCTTCATTCTCCAAGATGGGCTTTCAGGAACAATCTATACCTTGGACTTTCAAGTCTTCTACGAAGCCGGTCAGATGTTTCTTACTTCACCTGTTGACATCTACACGGTAGCTCCTAACGGCTTGCCGTACAGGTATCTTCCGGTCTTTGCCGTCATTATGGCTCCACTAGTTGCAGTGCCAATGCCCATTCTCTATACGGTCAATATCACATTGATGATGATCCTGAACATCGGCATAGTCTATTCTGCGTATCAAGTGAGTCTACAGGTGGGTGTCACCCCATCAACAAAGAACTTCGAGAAAACACTGACTATACTCTTCGTCGCACCTCAACACATAGTGAATATCATGCTTGGCCAAATCACACAACTCTCGATTCTTCTTGTGATGATTGCGCTGTTTCTTCTGCAGTCCTCGTCCAAACCTCCGCTTGCTCAGTCCGTTATTGTGGGGTTCCTCGTTGGAATTGCATCAACGCTCAAACCATTCTTTCTTGTTCTGATACCATTTCTGGCTCCAGTGACTTTGTCGGGTCGATTCGGCATTAGTGCGTCACTTAGACAACTCTCCGGTGTAGTCCTAGGACTGTTTCTATCAATGCTTCCTAACATCGCCTACTTCTTTGTATACCCCACAGCACTTGATGGATTCTTTCAAGTCAATCTTGTAGAGAGGCTCTCTCATCATCACAGCACAAGCATAGCACAACTCATTGTGGATCTGCTCTTCTTCCTTGACATTGAATCGCTTCAGACCGTCATCATCCTAGTATTAGGTGGATTCATCTTCCTGAGAAGTTATGCAACATTCATCAAGACCCCTGAGTCACAGAAGAAGTACCTTCATCACTTCACAGACATGATATTCCTCATTCTTCTGGTCTATCCTGATTCATGGTTCTTGTTCTTGGCAATCCTGTACGCCTTTCTCGGTCCATCGATGCTTCAGCTATATGGCTCACAGAGCATTTCTCAGGAGGCGACTCGAACTCTTGATGTTCTATGGTCAGGGTCGAACAACTTGATTGCTTTCTTCTTCTTTGGTATAATTCTTCATTACCTAGTACTTGGGCTCGACCCTATCAACCCAATTTGGTTGGCAATTCTCTATGTGTTGTATCACAGGGTCTCTGGTGATGCTTTGATAGAACCTCGACCTATTCGGAATTGAGAAACTCGATTCACAGATCTTTACTACCCTCCAGTCAGCAACTAACCACGAGATTCTTATTGTGGTCTAAAACAATGTCTGCGATTATTATGACGCAAGCGGAACCTATGGAAACATCCTCTGGCTCACCGATCTCATTTCCATATCTGAAGAGGTTCAATCTCTACGCGGGAATTCTGCATTTAATCACTGGGATACTTATGCTGTTCCTGGGTTTGACCCTAGAATGGGAACAGGATGTCTATACAATCTATCTGGATTTTCAGATTATCAGCCTAGATCCCTTCGAGATCCTTGTTCAACCCACACCTGCTGTGTTGTTCACGTTGACCAACATCGGGGTCATTCTTGCATCATTCCCACTGATGTCTGCACTTGCTCATTTCCTGATTGCCTATCCCCTGAATGACAAGTACGTAGCTAACCTCAAGAAAGGGATGAATCCCTACAGATGGTATGAGTACTCAGTCTCGAGTTCTGTGATGATTTTCCTTATCACATTTCTCTTGGGAATCTGGGACTTGTGGTCACTAGTCATGATTGTTGTACTAAATGCAATGATGATAATGTTCGGCTATCTCATGGAGATAGTCAATCAATACACCGAGAAAACGAAGTGGAGTCCCTTCGTTCTTGGATGCGTATCTGGCTTCACTCCATGGCTTGTGCTATTTGGTTATTTCACTGCAGCAATCAGCGTGGCTGAAACTCAACCACCGACCTTTGTCTACATTATCATCTTCATGTACTTCTTCCTGTTCAACATCTTCGCATTGAATATGCTTCTACAGTACAAGAAAGTCAGCAAGTGGAAGGATTACCTATATGGAGAGAGAATGTACATCGTTCTGAGCTTGGTAGCCAAGACCTTGCTTGCTTGGATCGTCTTCGCTGGGATATTCGCTCCCTTCTAGCACATTAGGAAAAAGAGTATGATGAATTCGGAAGCATTCATCATACTCATTCTCTATTTCAAGAAACTTGACTCCATAAAATCACTAGTACCGACGAGCTTATGTGAGACCCCATCCATTACCCGCTATCGCGTGATGTAGGGTCCAGAGGATGTACGAACACTTCGAGCCCTCTGAGAGAGTCTTCGTTGACCGAGAGGAGTATCTCAACTGGATGGCAGAGGCACTTGAGCGCTGCAAGGAACAGAGCGTCGTTCTCCATCTACGTGGGATTGGGGGGATAGGGAAGAGCTCACTCTTGGACTATTGGAAGAGCACAATTCACGAAACTATTCGTCTTGACTGTGAACAGTACGCGGACTTCTATGGCCGTCTGAATGTGGTTGCCAAGGGCGCAGTCCTTCTCGGCGTGAATCTCCGAAGATTCGATGTTCTCTGGCAGATTAGGCAACGGTTTGTCGAGGGAGTAGAGCCGGTAAAAGAGAAGGGCAGAGAATGGGCTAAGGAAGTCGTGATGGCCATTCCATTCATTGGCTCTCTGGCAAGCATAGGTAGTGCAATTGGTGCCATTGGGGCAAAGGTTAGTCCGAAGCTCAAAGGAAGGTATGGCGAACTAGGCGAATGGCTACAGACACGTCTTGGCAAGGACTATATCCAGCGACTATTGGAAATACTCTGGAAGGAGCCAAGGCACGCCGAGTTCTTGTATCTCGATGCTCTACTTGAAGATCTGAACAGGCGAAAGACATCTGGAATGCCTATTCTGTTCCTGCTCGACCAGTTCGAAGACGTCGATAATGAGAAACGCCGATGGCGCTTTCGTGGCAAAGAGATTACCGAGGCCGAGCTCTGGTATGTGTTCCTTAGCTCGCTCTTGAACTGTGTCGGAGTCTTGGCAAGCAGACAGGCCTTGCCCAGCCAGACAATCGAGGACATCAAAATCGAGGAGTCTGAGCTGACAGAACTTGATAGAGATAGCTGTATCAAGTTACTTAATCAACGTCAGATTGAGGGCCTTGGACTTCGGGATAGAATCGTCAGTGTGAGCGGTGGAAACCCCTTTGTGATAGGTGCGATCTGCGACCTTGCAGACTCTGAAAGCCTCTCGCTCAGTGATGTAGAAGACCTGCGTGCAGACACCCTTGAGGCGGTGCGACTCAGGACGTGGAGAAGACTCTTTGGTCAAGAACACGACCTTCTAGACTTGACCGACAAGGCTGGTCTAATGCCCTTCTTCGATAGGAGAACAATGACCATTGTTGCACCCGGTATGAGGACAGATCACTGGGACAGGTTAATCCGTTTGAGTTTCATCAGAGAATGGGGGGACGGAACTTGGGTGCTCCACGATCTTGCTAGAGATCTCATCGTGGCTGAGCTTGGCCAACGGCTTCAAGAATCGACAGATGAGATGGCTGAATCTCTAGAGAAGGCCTCGACCTCAGAGTCGGACTACTCCTTACTAGGACTAGCTCTATCAGTCCGCGCCCTGGCCGCAGAAAGAGGCGCATTAGCTGAGCTCGGATCCATTGTTTCTGACCTTATGTGGAGGAATGAGTTCTCCAACGCACTAACTCTTCTGGATGCTGTTAGAATCGACACCCAAGAGAGCCATGTCGTGATGCAGGGTCTGAGAGGATCCGTATTTACCCACTTGTTCAGAGTGGCCGACGGTGAGCACGCTCTTAGGGAGGCGCTTGAGATATCTCGAGAGCTTGGAGAGAAGATTCCAGACGAGATCTTGGTGCACGTTGCGCGAACGCTTAGCTTTCTTGGTTTCTTGCTCTACCAAACCGACAGAGTGCCAGAGGCCGAGGAATCCTACCGAGAGGCTCTCGCAATCTATAGGGAGCTGGACGAAACAACACTGGGTCGCCGCCCTCAGGATATGGCCTGGACACTCTTCAATCTCGGTTGGCTCCTGATGGCAGTCAATAGACTAGAAGACGGTGAGAAAGCATCTCGAGAAGCACTTCAACTCTATGAGAAATCAGTCCCGACTCCACTATACGACCCTATGAGAGGGATTATGATCTCCCAGCGAAACATCAGTACAGCACTATTTCTCACAGGCAGGCTTTCAGAAGGGGAAAAGATTCTACGAGAGGTCCTAGGAATCGGCCGGGAGCGTGCCAGTAAGAAACCAGACAGTCTCTCTGATGTTCGCGATCTCGGTGTCAGTCTTCTCAATCTCGGAGAATTACTGAGATACATACACAGACCACTTGAAGCGATTGATCTTTTCCAAGAGGCACTTCAGTTGTGGCGGGGACTGGCAAAGAAGGAGAGCGAGGTGTTCTTACCCACGGTCCCATACGCTCTCAACAGTCTAGCGGTGCCGCTTACACAGACTGGTAATTACTCAGAGGCGGAGGACGCATATCTAGAGGCATTCGACATCTATGGAGAACTTGCCGAAAAGGCACCTGACGCCTTTTCGAAGGAAGTCGCCTGGACTCGTCATGACTTCGCAGTTCTTCTCAGGCGAACTGGGAGAGCATCAGAGGCCGAAGTAGAACTGCGCGAGGCTCTTAAGACTCACAGGGAGAATTCTGCAAAGTCCCCCGACAGATTCGACCACCTTGTATCTTGGAGCCTCAACAATCTTGCAGTTCTTCTCAGACAGACCGGGAGAAGTACAGAGGCAGAGGAAGCATACCGAGAGGCACTTGACACGGCAAGAGAGATCAGTCATAAGGCTCCAGAGGTCGTGTTTCTCGCCGACCTTGTTGCCACCGTTCTTAGCAATCTCGCTGTTCTTCTCAGACAAACTGGGAGAACAACGGAAGCGGAGGCGGCTCTCTTGGAGGCCCTGAAGATGAGGAGACAGCTTGCTGATAGGTCCCCCGGACATTTCCTCCATCGTGTTGCGACCACACTCAACAATCTTGGTGTCCTGTTGGCTGAAACAGACAGGGCATCAGAGGCAGAGGTCACAATCAGTGAAGCACTCGAGATTCGCAAAGAACTTGTCAAAGAGTCACCAGCTGTTCATGGTCCCGGTATTGCATCGTGCCTCAACAACCTCGGTACCATTCTCAGCCGAACTGGTCGAATACCGGAGTCAGAGGAAGTCTATCGCGAAGCAATTGATGTCGGAGAGCAACTGGTCTCGAAGGCACCGACGGTCTATCAAGATGTACTGGCAACGCCTCTCTGCAACTATGCACTTCTGTTGTCAGCCATAGATAATAGAGAAGATTCCCTACAGAATACTACGACCAGACTGAAGGAGCTTGGCATCGGCAGTCTACCTGAGAATGAGATTTGGTCAGAGGACGAGGACGAAGAAATAAACCCTGCAGGGCCCGTCTGACACACTCCAAGGTCTATCATGACCAGCCAGAGGTGTATTGAGGAGGCTCATCGCTCTGCTCATATGATTTAATATCTAGTTGTCTAGAAACACTCTAGCTCAAAATCCACAGTAGAGCATCGTTCGGGGATGTATCAGGAGAGATTAGCATGACCAATGACGAAACTCCACCAACTCTAGTGCCGACCTCTGGTGTTCGATTCGAAGACCAAGTGAGAGTTATCAGGGCCTATGTTGTACTGAGCAACAATGGAACTGAACCTGTTCATCTCAAAGAAGTCAAGGGGATAACGAGATTGGCAAGGTCCCAGATCTCCGGCCTCAACTCATACATGGTTCAGCTTGGTCTATTAGAGCATGTGAGTAGAGGACACTACAAGCCAACGTCGGCTGCAGTGAACCTATGCAGCAGTGCCCCTGGCGAGGAGGACTTCAGTCAAGTCACAGAAGTCCTTGAGAAATCGGCCCTATTCTCATTGGTTCAGCAGTACTTGAGAGTCCATGGAGGCGGGTCGAGTTCAGGACTGATTGAGTACATCATGGAGAAGGCAGGAACCGGGGAAACATATCGAGTACAGAGCGCAGTGGAGTGGCTCATCAGAGCAGGGTTGGTTGAACGGGACAAAGAATAGAATCTCAGAATGGAGGGCTTCTAGTCCCTCAGCCTTTCAATCACACACATTACAAGACACAACATCCCGAATCATGCATACGAAATGTAGACAAATAACGCACAAAAGGTATATATTCGTATACACATAATCGGCATCAGGCACATATTGTGAAGAGAGCCAGGTGGTCTGAAAACGAAGAATCATACTAGGCCTTCCAACAATTGTCCGAAAAGATCTAGTCAGGAGCGGGAATAGAATGGGTGTAATTGACAAGAAGTTTGCAGGTTTAGACGCTCTGTGCAAGTACTATCAGGAACTTGGAATAAAAGCGTCTGTAATTCCGGATAGAAGCCTTGAAGCAATAGAGAAGGGCTTAATCAGGCAAGATAAGGGCTACATAAAAGTAACAGGACAGAACTTTGACCTTGTGACTATACGGATGAAGGGAACGACTTCTGGCTCGTACGACCTAGGTAAGATCCGCGGCGTCCCGATAGCAACGAAGCAAAAGATACCGTTTGAATACCACCACATAGTGCGAACTGATTCCGTTGATGAGAAGGCGATAGCAGCCAAGCTCAAGAAGAAGACGAAGGGGATCACCAGCAAGGAGGTCACGGATGTATCTTGGGAAGGGGGCCAGTTTGCATCATCACTCAACTCAAACACTGAACTCAACAAGTCTATCATGAGATTCATTGAACCCGAGGACGGAATCAAGGTTGAACCCGACAAGAAAAACAAGATCATCAGAATAGTGTTCTCCAGACCTTCAGAAATCAAAAGCGGTCTAGTGTACGGATTCAAGTTCAATAGGAACCTGCTTCCAAAAGAAGCTGTGACCGTTATGGATAACATAGCTGGACTCGCACGTAAGACCACAAGTGGCAGACGCTAACTTGAATGGCCAGACGATTAGAAATCGAACCAAGCAATCTCGAAGTAGTCTTGGTATTACTTCGAGATTGTGTTTGTCTCATACAGAATGTAACGTGCCACTATCGCTCGTATCGCTGCGCTTAGGTTCGCGTATATTCCTTCTTAGACAAGCTTGTCAATACCTTCAATGATTCTGACAGGTATCACTTTCACCTTTAGGGTCCCCATTCATATGCATGGACTGAACCCCAGCCTAGTCCTCTCACTAGGCCTATATGATGGTGAATACAACCAACTTGGAGTACTCAACGACTATCCTCTACCAAGGAGATTCCTCTTTACTGAGTCCGACCTAGAGTCTTAGTCCCTATGTGTCAGGGCCATACTCAAGGCCCTGGCCCTTCCTATTCTTCAGCAACTTGAGGGCCACCAGCACTGCCTGGGCATTTACCTCACTCACTTGATTCTGAAACGTCTTGAAACCGTAAGCGACGGCTTTTCAGGTTCATCATGAACCTCTGGGTCCCAGTACAACTTGTCGCAGAAATCTCCGCTGAACAATATCTGCGTTCGTCGTATCTGAACATGGATAGTCTGGTCCGGACTGGTTTTACGGGGCCTGGACTAGGACTTCAGGACGTTTACGTATCTAGGTGGAGCTCTGCTGAAGCAGGTGTTGAACCAGTCAAGGAACGGTTAGACTCATATTCAAGCTACATCTCACGAAAACGGGGAGATTGTAATGCAGGCAAAACCAGTCTTCTTGTTTACCACGTTAGTAGGTCTCTTCTTTGGAATTAGCCTCATGCTATTTCCAGAGATGGTGTTAGATATGACAGGGGCATCCTATCTCAGTGGAGGTCTAGGCATGGCCCGACATGCAGCCTCATGGATACTGCCGGCAGCCATCTTTGCCTTCCTCGTTCGAGATATGGAGCATTCAGACACGAGGCAGGCGATATTCATCTTCTTTGATCTCGCGTTCTTACTGATGGTCATTGTCGAGCTATACTCATACCTCATGGCCATTGTGAGTGTCATGATATGGGGAATCATCGCACTTCATGTGCTCTTTGTGATTCTCTATACCTATCTGTTCATTGAGAATCGCTAGCTCCAACCAAGTCAGACGAAACCTAACCGGGACCTGCAAAGATTCCCTTATGGATATCATAGGCACGACCAAGCATCACGAAAATGATGAATGTGAGAAGCAGTACATAGACGGCGGCCCAGTCTATTGGAAGTAGTACTCCTAGCAAGAGTCCAACGGCGAAGGCTGCTTGTAGCTGGGCCCAGACTTCCATGTGGTTTCTTGCCTCAGAGAGGAGACCCAGCTCTTGGTCACTTAGAGATTCAATCTCCCTCTTGGTCGCAACTTGAATGTAGTACTCAAAGAGTGTATATCGATTAGGCCCAGAGTGAAATGCTACTCCAAGAACGATAGCCAGCACAGCAAGAATCATCTTGGGCACCGTTGCGACTAGGCCAACTGTGCCCATGACACCAGCGAGCCCGATGATTATCAAGAAGAAGATCAACATAGGCCTCCCACTTAGGAAAGCGCCGAGTCCTGGCCTCCATTCATTTGGGGGTCTAGGCATGCTCATGAGTTCCGCGTCGATGTTCCTAGGAACCTCCAGAATCCTTCCGATCGTTTCTCCCTGTTCCAGAACCCTGTCAGCTCTCTTGTTGGACTGTACTCTGACGTACGCTTCGCCAACCATGGCCACCAAGACAATCGCTGTGAATATGTCGACGGGCTCCATCCTAACCATCATTGACTTCTACCAATCATTGCATATTAACAGTGTTCTATTTCCAGATCATGTGCAGGACCGAGAGTCACGAGAGATGCCGCATTGGCCCTCCCTCCTCTCTGTTTTGAATGGAGCATCGAGTCTTCTCATTGTGCTACACGAAACAGAACTTCAGAAGTCCTGGTATCTGCATGTCACATAACTGCTCAGCCATGGAAATTCATCTCGTTTGGGGAAGACGGAGCACCCAATCCAGTGCATGGTCCATTCCTAGGTTGCTGTGAAACTACGGCTTTTATTCCCCAAGATGGATGACGATATAGGTATTCGAAATTGATCCAGATAAGCACGCCAAGGACATTAGTCTGTTCACTCATTGTCATATCCTTGCTGGGAACAATCCCACTCTACCCGAATCCAGCTACTGATATCTCCGAATCGATGAGCGCCAGTCTTGCATCTGTCACACGAGATTATTGGCCCACAGAAGATTGGATAACAGACGTTCCCGAGAATCATGGAATGGATTCGGGAAGACTTGAGGAAGTTGAACGTACCATAGACCGCATGGACTACGCCATTGATTCTGTGGTTGTAGTCAGAGAGGGCTATCTTGTGTACGAGTACTATGGAGAGGATTGGGACGCTGACTACCGCCACATGATTCAATCATGCACAAAGTGCATCACCTCCACACTCGTGGGAATCGCCATTGACCAAGGCCTCATCGAGAGCGTGAATTCGACGATGATGAGCTTCTTCAATGATTGGACGATTCAGAATGTCGACGACCGAAAGACGAACATCACAATTGAACATCTGCTTACATGGACAGATGGAATGGAGTTCCACGAGAACGACTATCCCTATAATGACCCAAGAAATGACCTTGGTCAGATGTGGGTGAGCGATGACGCTCTCCAGTATTGCTTGGACCGTCCAATGTGGAACGATTCTGGACAGAGTTGGTGGATGAACTCTGGAACTCTGATAATCCTTGGTGGAATCATTGAAATCCAGTCGGGCATGTCAATCCTCGAGTATGCGCATCAGTATCTCTTTGAACCCCTCGGAATTGACAATGTATATTGGTCGCAAATTGGAGGTGGAGCAGCTGGAGGTTGGTACCATACTGATGGAGGGCTCTATCTCACGGCGCGCGACTTTGCTAAGTTCGGTTATCTGATGCTGAACAACGGGACTTGGGATGGAGCTCAGATTGTATCAGAGGAATGGGTCGCTGAAGCCACTACCCCCAGAATCACTACCGGATGGGGAGGCAGCTATGAACTCATGGGATATCAGTGGTGGTACTGGCCTAGTCAGAGAATATACTCGGCTCACGGACACTATGAGCAGGCAGTCTATGTATCACCAGGACACGACCTAGTGGTTGTCTTCAATGGGAATGTCCCGGATGGAGAATTCTATCCGGCAGACTCACTCACAATAGAGCAGATAATCCCCGCAATTGATGGTGAGTCATCCCCTCTGCCTGGCTTTGTGTTGGTTCTTGGTGGATTTGCTGCAGTTGCAGCTACAACTGTTATTGCCACTCATGTTTTCAGGAAACGGAATTCAGGAAGTCCAGCTAGTCTTACGTAAGGACTGATGCAAAGAGGGCAAGAATAGCAGGGGATTCAGTCAAGATTTGGAACACGTGTTCCAAGGAAACTCACTCCATGACTTATCTCTGAGTTCATTGCCAAAGAGGAAGTGCATGAGAAGATGAACAGAACGGCAAACCTGATATCCAATGCAGGAGAAGGTGACATATGACACGTGAATACTCCGAGGGAGCACGCGCAATGATTGCCTGGCTCGTCTTTCTAATCCTTCTCTCTGCGGCGGTCAGTCTATTCATTGCCGCTCTCGGCGTGATGGAGAGCAATCTCATCGTATTGTCGATTGGAGCCGTCCTCCTACTGGCCACTCTCGTCGCTGCATTATACGGTTATAGGGCACTCTACGGTTCCAACACGAATCAATAGTGTGGTTCATGCCGTCTGCGTGACATCCTGATTCCTTTGCTATAACCGTTGTTTCCCAATATCCCTGGTATAGGAAGATGGCCCAGTTTGCAGTCTCTCTCATGCTGAAGACTGATTCTGCACCTGTTTCTTGGAAGTGACTACATCATATTAGCGAGTTCCTCACCTATTTGCCTGAATGTCCCTTCAGCACCCTCTTCGAGTGGCCCCTCATTGCCTAACACAATAGCTGACCTAGCCGACTCTGCAATGTCAAAGCCAAGGTTCTTGAGTCTCTTCTCAATCTTTCCACCGGCGGATCCGGCCATCCTACTCTTGAACTTCGTGTCAAATGCAAATGCCTTCTTGCCGCTCAGGCCCTCAAGACCCTTCAAGCGCTCAAGGAAATTCTTTGCGGGTTTCGATATATTCCAGGCGTGCACAGGAGTTCCTACACACAAAAGGTCAATCTTGTCCAACTCGTCATACTTGACCTCGTCAACCTTAGCAGTGTCCGTTTCAATCCCGCCGCTCTGTAGACCTGCTGCCAATGCTTTCGCTATCTTCTCAGTATTACCAAACTTGCTATAATAAACGACTAGAGCTCTTGTCATTGGTTTCACCACAAGCACCTTAGACTGTCCCCTCATATAATCCCGCCGACACAGAGGCAATCTCAAGCAGGCGTTCTGAGCACGGATATTGAGGTCCGGAAAACTGTCAAGGAGTCACTTTCCTCTTTCTTCATGACGCTGGTTCGTACTACAGTTCTCAGACGAATCGATATACGGCCCTCGTTATCTCCTGCGTACTCAGTAAGTGTGAAAAGCTAGCGAACAGACCACAAAGCTATGGATGACTACACATTCACCACGCACTTCTCCAAAGACCAACAGGGCAAAGACGCCATCCAGGAGGGGCAGGCAGTCCTGTTCTCCGGACTTGAGAGCAACATCACCGAGAAGACCGGCATCACTCAGTTCGGCCAATCGATAGCGGTGTTCATGAGAAACGATGCAGGTGGGATCGTGGGCGGTATCATAGGCAACACGTTTGGAGGATGGTTGGACATCTTCCTTCTATGGGTCGAGAAGTCTTTGAGAGGTATGGGCTATGGCTCTAGGCTCATGGATATGGTGGAGAGTGAGGCTGTCAGCATGGGATGCACGAACGCTCATCTGGACACGTTCAGCTTCGAGGCACGAGCCTTCTATGAACGACTTGGATACGAGATGTTTGCAGTGTTGACGGACTATCCAGAGGGACACTTAAAGTGTTTCTTGAAGAAGCGACTGGTTTCATAATCAAGCGAAGGAATCTGGAGTTGCTCAAGCCTATGGGTCCATGGGTTACTACTGCTCTCTTCCAACGTGACATAGACTGTCTTTGTCCTCTGGTTCCGGGTCGTGTCATAGGTGACTTGCTAGTCAGGAAACATCTCTAGCAGCATTCTGACTGTCGTATCGACAAACTTAGGGCAAACCTCCCTGAAGTGTCCCTTCTCAAGAGCCTTTGTGAATGCTTCCTCATCGCTCATTTCCACGCCCGTTAGGTCATCACAGATGATTGTACCGAACTCTTCTGTGAATCTAGCCGAGAATTCCTCCACAAGACGACATGTGATAGCCTTATGCTCTCTCGTATCGGCGACTGTCTTACCTGTCAACAGACCAATTACAATGACGGCCCCCGAAACCGCCCCACATTGCTGACCACTGAAGCATATACCTCCGCCAAACCCTGCAGCAAGTTGAGTTGCGCCATCGAAGTAGAGTCCTTTGTGCTCTAAGACTGATTTCACTACTGACTGTGCACAGTTGTACTCACCGAGAAAGTACGTTAGTGCTGCACTTACTGTACTGGGGGACGTCATGCTACTGAGCCTCTATTACGAAAGACAAGTCGGCGCAGAGCATAATGAGCTAATAAGTCGTTGCTGTGGATTATGGACGACTATCGACGATTCGGTACTGTTCTAGGCGAAGATCACTTGCAACAGGACTCTGGAAATGGCAGAGAAGTAATTTGAAGGTGAGCCTTTCATTCTATGTCATAAGGTGTAATTGCCAGAAGATTGGCGGCATTGTCAAGACTGCTAGTACTTTCTCTTTCCGTCTACAATAGAAGTGTGCCTAGATTCAGAAACAAGAGGATGATGATAATGATAACAGCAAGTCCAATCACATATCGTTTTCTACCAAGGGCTTCTAGACCATCTTCCATTCGTTTCATTCCTCTCCAACGAGGTGACGAATCATAGAGACCCCGCATGTACTCCTCGAGTCTTCCTTCCCTGCGATACTTAGCCATGGTGCTTATCTCAGGTCGTGTAGAGATAAAGAACAAAGACAGAACCAACACAGAGTAAATGACATACACTGGGTCGAGAGTCCTCAGCCAAAGCCAAGGCGGCATGAACAGGAGCCAGCTCACGTAGGCCATCATCATATTACCCACAACAAACAACCCGAAAAGAATCCCTACAATTGGAAGTACAATTGCAGCCAACCAGTCTACAATAATCAGGCCCCCAAAGATGACTGAGAATCCACGACCCCCTTGAAATCTATGGTAGAGGGGATAGTTATGTCCAATCAGCGCAGCCACTGATATGACCAGATGGTATGATTCTGTCGGATAGAGAATGAATCGAAATATGGCCATTGGAACAGCGGCCTTGGCCATGTCCATTATCCCAATGGCGATACCTCCTCTGGCCCCAAGGATCATCGAGGCCGCATTTGCACCAAATATCTCCACTCTTGCACTCTCTTCGGCACCTTCAACAGGAATCTCAAGTTCCGAGATTTCCCTGTCAGCTCCAGCCAGTCTGAGGCCGATTCTGGCAAAGGAGATTGACCCCGCGAGATATCCTATTAGTGCACTGACGATGAAGATTAAGGGGTCCATATTCTAATCCTCCATTATCTGCACTTCACCATTATAGCCATCTACTGCAACGAGGATGTCATCCTTAAGACTCATTGCACCAGATACTGATACAACCGCGGGAATCCCATATTCTCTTGCTACGATTGAACAATGGGAGAGAATGCCTCCAGACTCTGACACAACTGCTGCAGCTTTGGAGAATAGGGGCGTCCAACTGACGTCAGAATACGGAATAACCAATACATCCCCCACCTGAATCTTATCAAAGTCACTAGGTCCATTGACAACTCGCGTCGGCCCGATATAGTGTCCTCTAGAAGTAGCCACTCCTTCTAGGTTTCGGAGCACCTTGCCCTTGAACAATGCAGTTTCTGGTAATTCATTGTAGATCACTTCAGGCAGTGAAACATCTCTATACCGTTGAACTTCCTCTCTACGCTCCAGAATCACTTTGCGTAGGTGGTCCGCTCTTGATGGATCGTCTAGAATCAGCTTGACCTCGTCATATGTCAAATAGAAGATGTCATCCTTGTGCTGGAGATATCCCCTTTGAATCAATAGACCCTCCAGCCTTTGGAAGAATCTTCTAAACAACCCATAGCCATACGTGTAGAGATGGTTCACCGATTCACGATACTCATGATATCTGGCCGCCCGGTTGTATATCATCCTTAGAATGCCGCTCTCCTCCAATGCTGCAGCCAACCTGGTCTGACCCTCATTGTACTCAGGTACGCTACTTGTGGAAACATGGTCAGCGACCATTCTCATAATCAGCGTTGGGTCTTCCCTCCATGTTGGTTTTGAGAAATCATTTCCACTATCACTAAGGTGTCCAAATCGCTGGACAAATCTACCAAGGAGTTCCCCAAAGCTTCCTAGCTCATCAGTCCCAATAGCCTGCATCCAAGTCATGCCAATGAGAAGTTCCTGTCTTGTCGAATCAAGTGAGTCATATTCCTCTCTCAGGCGCTCCAGCTGCTGCTTGGGATCAATAGGACTGAGCCGCTCGCTGGTTTCCACAAATCTGACTCTATCAAACGAAATACCTCTCTTCTCGAGTTGCGAGCGCAACATCATGTTGTATAGGCTGTTCAGTAGTTGAGAGACTATTACGTAGTATGATGAATCAGTATTGAGCTCGAACAATGAATCGATGACTCCAAGAATCTTTGACTCGTCAAGAGAAGCTGTGTCCAGAGCCGCGGCTTCCTGATAAGCTGTCTTCCGGTTCCGAAGGAATATCTCGATGTTCTTGGAGAAGAACAGCTTGCGTAGAGCGGCCAACAGCATTCTTGGCAGATACCTGAGAGTTCTAGGACCAGGTCTGAACACAGGTCGTCCTTCCTCAACAGTTTCGATACCTGCAAGAATCTCAAGCGCCTCCCGAGGCATGCCAAGCATTTCGAAGATATCGCCGACTATACCCATGTTGAAGTACGCGCGGTAATAGAACGACTTCGCGAGGCTGTCTATGTCTATGGTTTCAGCCTTCTTTCCGATCATCTCTGTGAAGAGTCGTTTCCAAGAAGTATTAACGACTGGTATATTCACAGACCAGACAAGTGGCAATATGATGCCAGGAAGAAACTCTCGGGAGATTCGGTTCGAATAGATATTCGTGTTTCTCAGGGTTGTTATCTCTCTCAACTGCAACCAAACGATACGCTCACCATCATACGCCCATTCAAGGTCAATTGGAGAGCCAACAGCAGCAGCTATTTTCTTTGCAGCCTCTATGACACTAAGAACGGTCTGTTTGCGAGATTCTCTCGCGGACGGGCAATCAATCCAGTTTTCCCATTTGTACACCCATCTCTCAGGCGTCACACCTCCTTGGACTAGTGCATCACCATATCCATCTACTGTTTCAACTATCGCCTCGTCAAGTCCTGTGATTGGATTTCTCGTGAAGACGACCCCGGAGAATTCGGGCTTGACCATCTCTTGAATAAGGACAGCCATCTTAAGATGAGGACCAGCATGACCAAGACCGGACTTGTAGGCTGCGGCACTCTCTCCCCGCGCTGAATCCCATGTACGTTTCACGGCCTCCGTGACGCTCTCAAGCCCCCTCACATTCAATTGAGTTTCAAATTGCCCTGCAAATGAGTACAAGGATGAATCCTCAACATTCGCAGACGACCGCACTGAATAGTGCTTATTCTCGTCGAGAACGCCGCGTAGCAGCCTAGACATGTTCAGCATTCCCACATCATTGTCAGCAGAATACTCATCGAAAGACTCGAAGGGAATTACGAATGTCTCAGGGACAGCATAGCCCATCTTCTTCAATAGCGACAGATTGTACGCCTTCGTACCGGCATTGGTGTGTTTCGTGATTTGAAACAAAGGTATGATGGAGATTGCCTGGTCCATATGACTACACACCTATTCATGCCGCAGTGCGTCGACGGGTTCCATCCTCGCCGCTCTCCAAGCTGGGTAAAGTCCAAAGACCACGCTTATCATGACTCCGAAGACTAGAGAGTTGATGAAGAGTGAGAGATCAAACACAGGCCTGATGGTAATCTCTCCCAGGACTGTATTGTAGGTCCCTGTTGTGAAACCCTCAAGAAGACCAAGCTGATCGATGGACAACGCTAATGCTGACCCTGTCAATATGCCAAGGACTGAGCCGACTAGCCCTATCACTAGTGCCTCATTAAGAAAGACCCCTAGTACGGTACGTTTCTGCATGCCAAGGGCCTTAAGAATGCCAATCTCCCTCGTTCGCTCCATAAGTGAAGTCAGCATTATGTTCATGATACCGACGCCTGCCACAATGAGCGAGATGGCAGTTATCGCAGACACAAAGAGTTCAATGGTTGAAATAATCGAAGATATGGCATCAAGAACTGACTTGGGAGTGATGACCTGAATCTGGTTTCCAAAGGCATCTTCTATTGCCTCTGATGTGTCCTCGATGACTTGCTCATCACTGGTAGTCAACTGGACAATGATTGTACTCACTTCATCAGTCTCAAAGAACTCCTCAGCGGTACCTATGGGCACATAGAGTCCAATGTCAATTGGGCCTCCTATGTTCGTTCCACCTATCTCTCCCAGAATGGCATCGATTCTTCCAGTATAGGTTCTGTTCTCAATCTCATAACCAAATCGAGTCGTGTATGTTATGTTGATCTCATCTCCAACGAAAGTCAACATGCTGCCATTCTTCCATGGGTCATTCACTCGAGCACCAATGATCACAGATACATTGTCCGGAGCAGAAGGGATTGAACCGGAATCCGCAACGAATGTGTTTGAGAATATCGCTGAATAGGTCTCAAAGTCGACCCCAGTCACTCCGAGTATGTATTCTCGGTCTCCAATATAGACCGCACACGTTCTTTGAAGCAATGCCACTGAATGTCTGACATTCTCAATACTGTTGATGTTCTGGGTGTCGTTGAGGTACAGCTGTAGGTCTGACTCTGTGTCAACAAAGCTGATGCTCTCGGTTGTCACGATGAGTGTGTCAGAACTGAAACCCTCCTCAAATTGCGTACTGACAAGAGTCTGAAAACCCGAACTCAAAGACACAATGGAGATTATGGCAGCAATCCCGATAGTGACTCCCAGAACCGCCAGACCCTTTCGCATCTTCCTTCTCTTGATTGCACTGATTGCATAGGAGAACGTGTCGCGTACAAGCAACTATTCTCACACCTCCTTCTTGATTTGTCCATCAAGTAAGTGGAGGACACGAGAGGCGTATTTTGCCATGGAGTGATCGTGTGTTACCATGACAATTGTCATCCCGTGTTTCGCGTTCAGGTCTTTTACAAGTGTCATCAATTCGTTTGCTGTCTTTGAGTCGATGTTCCCTGTAGGTTCGTCCATCAGAAGGAATCGCGGCTTTGCAGCCAAGGCCCGTGCAATCGCCACTCTTTGTCTCTCGCCACCGGATAGTTCAGAGGGCTTGTGCGTCATTCTGTCTTCTAGTCCAACCAAATCGAGAAGTTCTTCGGCCACTTGTCGCCTTGTTGATCGTGGAACATTCGCGATGGAGAGGGGCAGCTCCACATTCTCGCGAGCGGTAAGTCTAGAAACTAGATTGAAGAACTGAAAGACTATTCCAATCCTTCTTCTCAGAAGTGCCAATTCGGAATCGTTTAGATTCGAAACATCAGAGTCACCAATCCTTACTGAACCCGAGCTTGGTTTGTCAAGGGCTCCAAGTAGGTTGAGTAGAGTCGATTTCCCACTCCCGGAGGGGCCGAGAATAGCCACGAAGTCGCCTTTTTCAACCTCGAGATCTACTCCTTGTAAAGCATGAACAGGGATGTTTCCCAACATGTACTGCTTCTTCAAGTTCTGAGTCTGCAACACTGTTACCATTGTGCTCCCTCCCCAAGTTGGATTGGTGAAGCTAGGTTGCCTGTACCAGACAAGCCGAGAAAAAAGACTTCTGTCTGATACTTCTGTTCATGAGATTAAGGCCGAAGGCTGCAGCTCTCATCTGGTCAGGTCTTGCTCACAGAGTGTTAGGCTTCTTGCGCATAGGGCGGCACATACTCTTCATCACGACGTAAGAGATGACGTGCACAAAAGATACAGATGAGAGCAAGCCCAAAAACGGTGGCGCCTGGGAGGATAATCACCATGACCATCTCCACAACCGGATCACATCTGGGCCAGAAGATAGTCCGACCCACCCCTCGACATGAACCGGGTCTGGCCCCTCATTTTAGAACGCGACAAAAAAGGCGTCCGGTCTAGGAACCCTGAAGGCCATCGTACAGTTGCTTACGTGTGCTCGAACTTCGGTTGCAGAGGAATACTGCCCGAGAACCCAGCTCAAGTAGTTGTCTGCATCAAAGATGTACACTGTCATGTTGTCGCCAGACGTGACCTCCACGTCTATGTAGATAGTATGCCATATGTGAAGGTCGCTGAAGTTCGCGGAAACCCCTCTGACCTCAGGCTGGGCCCACAGGTCCACGTAATCAAGAGGGTGGAGATCGTTTTATTCGTGAACAGCAGCGGGACAGCTAGGTGACTGGACTAGCATATCAGTCGGGCCATGGTATCTGGGAGCTGCATATGCTAATGAGAGCACTAGAAGGGCCACAAGCAGCCTACGAATCAAAGTCCCAACCGGTTACATATAGAAGAAGGTATTGAATCTATACTTTTCTGACCAATACAAGACCACGATTCTCGTTCCTGAGAATTTACTTCGAGATTGGTGCCGTTGTAATCAGTCCAGCACAGTCCTATCTAGTTCGGTCTTGCTGTCGGTCCTACCTTAATGACCCACCAAGTGTCAGAGTCCGACATTCTTCTCGATACGTATCTTGCTAGCCCAATGAGAAGTACGAAGACACCCGCCAGCAGAAGAGCGAAGCCCGCTATGTAAGGGGTCGAGGCCGGCACATAGGTTTCCGCATAACCTGTAGGCGCCGTTCCCAAAGCCATGAGAACAGGTCCTATGATCTCAAGCACGAGGCCAAGCTGGAAAAGCCTGTCTGTCTTCAGACTGAGATTCTTCTGAGGCATAATTGCATCCTCATTACTCAACGATAATCCCCAATCATGGTATGAATCATTTGGATTTCAAGTCTGCGCTTCGAGTATGGATTCTTCAGTGTTCTATTATAGTCCTCGAAACTCGGCTCTGTGCATGCCCGCTCGGCAATAGTAGCCATCCTGTCATTCATTTGCCCGTCGTCTGAGGACAGCTACGACAATGGCTATGACTGCTACTCCTCCTACCCCTGTTCCAATGACAAACGTCATTGCGGGGTCGATGGCATCTGAATCAGTGCTTGTGATCGTGGTAGTTGTGGTAGTCGTTGTAGTACCAGTCTCTTCAAGGACTCTGACATCTATTGTTGCTGTACAGAAGTTGTCGTATGGGTCGTATGCAGTGATCTGCAGATAATGCACGCCGGGTTCAAGGGCCGTGGCGTTGGTTATGCGGGCCGTACTTCCCAGAGAGTAGTCACTGGCGGTGAGAGTGAAGTGGACTTTGTCACTGAGTTCCCAGCGCCCGATGCCCGAGAGGTCAATCACCGCAACTTGGTAATCAAGGCCGTCGCTGCACTCCAAGATCTGATCAGTTGGGATAATCAACCATCCGGGGGATGTAGTGTCAAGAACATTAACACGAAAGCTTGTCCGGA
>Ga0209635_10000813_pt1 | contig 22517 bp, 24 predicted proteins | sample DeeMarSWOR230_32_FD_187463 | JGI IMG/M metagenome (GOLD analysis project Ga0209635, IMG submission 187463) | Marine sediment microbial communities from White Oak River estuary, North Carolina - WOR-2-30_32 (SPAdes) (version 2) | ecosystem: Environmental > Aquatic > Marine > Intertidal zone >...
TGACCAATATCGGCGACGGTGTGGAGCACGCAGATATTGGTCAGCACGCCGCAGACAATTAACTTCTCCGGCTTTAGCTCTTTCAGCTTTGCCTCCAGGTCGGTGTCAAAGAAACCGCTGTAGCGCCTTTTGGGTAGTGTCTCCCCGGCATATTTGGCCAGTTCCGGAATAATTTCAGTCTCTGCCGTGCCGGCGATGCAGTGCGGGGGGAACATCTTGAATTCAGCGTCATCGGGGGCGTGCCGGTCGCAGATGAAGAAAATTTTTGAGTTCCGGGCAAGCTCCTCTTCCAGAAGGCGTTGAATACTGGGGATGATACGGCGGGCTTTAGCGCCGATATACAGGGGATAGCCCTCCTCAAGAAAGCCCCTCAGCATGTCTATCACCAGAACGGCATTAGCCATCACCTACCTCCCTGGCTAAATACTGCCTCACTTGGGCGGCTAAATCAAGTGGGTCGCTGGAGATGATACTCTGCGCATAAATCTCCATACCGCCCACGTCGGAAGCCCGGCTGCTGAGGTCGCCCCGGTCAAGAAGCCGGACCATTACCGGGAAGCCCGCCCAGCTCTCCTCGGTTTGAGCCAGGGGCGGGGTTATCAGGCTGAGATTAAAAGAGGTTACCCCCAGCCGGTCGCGGCAGAAAGTCAATATTTCATAGATTCTTTCCTTCAGGGAAAGATTTAGCTCGGCTGACATTAAAATAAGCTCATTATTCTTGAAGGGGGTCAGGTGAGTAAGTATTTTAACCCCTTTCTTCTCCAGAGCGCAATCTACCGACCGGTGAGCCTGAAACAGGTCGGCAAAGTAGTTTGCGCCGTAATTCTGTTCATACTCCAGGGCGGCCCGGCGCAGCCCTTCAATGCGGGCATAGTGCCGGTGGGTGGTCAGCATCACCTGGGCATGCCCGTGGTGAATTGATGCCCCCGCCCGCCACAGGCAGTTCCAGATGAATAGAAAGTACCTGGCTTCGGGGTTGAATTTATGGGCTCTCTGCGCCCACTCCCAGCCCGTGTCAATATAGTCAATAATCTGCTCCCGGGAGAAACTAAGGGGGTTAAACTCGTTGAAGATGACTACCCCGTGCAGCCCGTCATACTTGGCTACGTTGCTGGCGGTGATGCAGTGCCTGCCCCTCACCCGCCCGAAGACGTCTTGCGGGGTATCTTTTTCGGGGTGGGCAAAGATATCCCGGCGGCGGGCATTTTCCAGCTGGCTCTCAAGGCTCTCGGTCTCTCTGGCCAGAATCGGGCGCGAGGCGCGCTGTCGGTTAAACAGGGCGCCCTCGCTGGTTATCTTATTGGTTACCCGGACAATTGTCTGTTTCTTGACCGCGGCTAATGAGCCGAACTGCTGTCTCACCCAGGGCGCCATGCTCGGTGGGGGGTTTAGCTCGCCGACGGTGGTAGTCACCTCATATATTCGCTGGAACAGAGACTTATCCTGGGGCGGTAATGAAGCGACTATTTCCTCCAGGCGGTCAATATTTAAATTGGTCATGACTATGCTTAGTGTCTGAAGTGCCTCTCCCCGGTGAAGACCATGGCCAGGTTGTGCTTGTCCGCTGCCTTGATTGACTCCTCGTCCCGGATGGAACCGCCGGGCTGGATAATGGCGGTTACCCCGCCGGCGGCGGCCAGTTCCACCACATCGGAGAAGGGGAACATGGCATCCGAAGCCAGCACGCTGCCCTTGGTCTTGTCCCCGGCCTTTTCTCGGGCGATTTTGGCACTGATGATGCGGCTGGGCTGTCCGGCGCCCATACCCATGATGGTCTTGTCCTTGGCCAGAACAATGGCATTGGACTTGATATGTTTCACCGCCCGCCAGGCGAAGAGCAGGTCGGCGACTTCGGCCTTGGTTGGCTCACGTTTGGTTACCGTTTTCAGGTTAACTTTATCTTCCGGCACCGAGTCCGAGCCCTGAATCAGCAGTCCGCCTTTTACCCGGCGGTAGTCAAAATAGCCCGGCTCCGCCTTGCCGTAGCCGGGGGGCAGCTCGGCACGGAGAATGCGCAGGTCTTTCTTCTTTTTCAGTGTTTCCAGTGCCTCAGCCTCGTACTCAGGGGCGATAACTATCTCGTAGAAGACCGACCTCATCTCCTCAGCCATAGCCTGAGTAACGGTTCTATTGGCGGCGACAATGCCCCCGAAGGCGGCTACCGGGTCGCCGGTGAGCGCCCGGCGGTAGGCTTCGGCGATGTCGGGGTGGCTGGCCAGCCCGCAGGCGTTGGTGTGCTTGATAATGGCCACGCTGGGGTCGGCAAAATCAGTGACTACTCCCCAGGCGGCATCCCCATCCAGAATATTGTTAAAAGAGAGCTCCTTGCCCCATAGCTGCTCCGCCCAGGTGATACCGGTCGGCTTCTTCTCGCCGACGGTAAGCTCGGCATAGAAGGCGGCCGGCTGGTGCGGGTTTTCCCCGTAGCGAAGGCTATAGCGCTGCTTCAGGGCGATAGTCATCTCATCGGGGAAGCCCTCTTTGTCCTGCCTTAAATATTGGGCGATGGCGGTGTCATATAGCGCCACATGCTGGAAGGCTTTCTGCGCCAGGCGTTTACGTTCCTCAGGCGGCAGCTCGCCCTGCTTTAGTTTGTCTATAATTAGCGGATAGTCAGCCGGGTCAACCACCACGATGACGCCGGGGAAGTTCTTGGCGGCGGCGCGAATCATAGTCGGGCCACCGATGTCAATATTCTCCAGGGCTTCATCCAGGCTGACCCCTTCTTTGGCTACCGTCTGGACGAAGGGGTAGAGGTTTACCGCCACCAGGTCAATAAGCTCAATTTTATTCTTGGCCAGTTCCTCAAGGTGGGCGCTCAGATTGCGCTTGGCGAGCAGACCACCGTGAACGGCCGGGTGGAGTGTCTTCACCCGCCCGTTAAGTATTTCGGGAAAGCCGGTAATCTCAGATACGCTCTTTACCGGCACTTTAGCCTCGGCGAGAGCCTTCTTGGTACCGCCGGTGGAGAATATTTCATAACCCAGCCGGCTTAGGTCTTTAGCAAAATCACTTACCCCCGTCTTGTCTGAGACACTGATAATGGCGCGCATGAACACTCCTTTCTTTATTTTAACTAGGCGATAATTACGCTGTCTTTCCCCGCCGCCTTGACCACCTCACCGATGACTTTAGCTTCAGGCAGCTTTTTGGTGAGCTGGCTGGTATTCTGGGGTGAAGATATGACCACCATGCCAATGCCCATATTGAACACCCGGTACATCTCGTCCCGGTCAACATTACCCCGCTGCTGGATGAGCTGGAAAATGGGCGGCACCGGCCATGATTTAGCCTTAAATCTGGCGGCTAAGCCTTGGGGCAGAACGCGGGGCACGTTGCCGACAAGCCCACCGCCGGTGATATGGGCCAGGCCCTTAATCAGGGGCAGCCGCGGCTTTAGCTGGCGGTAGTAGCTGCGGTGGGGCTCAAGGAGCTCCTCACCCAGCGGGCGGCCCAGTTCGGGGAAGTGCTTGGTGAATTCATCAGCCTTGAAGAGCCGGCGCACCAGGGAGTAGCCGTTGGTGTGCAGCCCGCTGGAAGGTAGGCCGATGATGCTATCACCGGGGGCGATTGACTGGCCGGTAATAATCTTCTCTTTTTCCACCACCCCGATTACAAAGCCGACCAGGTCGTAGTCCTCGCCGGCGTAAAGCCCGGGCATCTCGGCGGTTTCCCCGCCGATAAGGGCACAGCCCACCTCGCGGCAGGCCTGGGCTAACCCCTGGGCGATGGCGCCGACCTGCTCGGCAAGCAGCTTGCCCATGGCAATGTAGTCCAGAAAGAAGAGGGGCTCCGCCCCGCAGGTGAGGATGTCATTAACACAGTGGTTGACGATGTCAATGCCGACGGTATTGTGCCTGCCCAGAGCCGAGGCAATCTTGAGTTTGGTGCCGACACCATCAACACTGGAAACCAGCACCGGGTTTTGATACCCCTTGAACTCAAAGAGACCACCGAAGAAGCCGACGCCACCCAGTACCTCGGGGCGGGAGGTAGAGCGGGCGTGCCGGGCGATTAGCTCCTTGGCTTTAGCGGCCATATCAAGGCTGACACCGGCTTTAGCATAGGTTTCTTTAATCTGCCTTACCTCCTTTAGTAGCTGGTTTCTTTAATGGGGTTTCGGCTACGGTCATATGCTGGCGCACATATTTGTAGATTTCAACAACGACGGCGGTAAACGGCACCGCCAGGATTAATCCCCAGAAACCGGCAAACTTGGCGCCCAGAACAAGCAGGACAATGACAACCGCCGGGTGTATCCGCATATAACCCCCTTGCACCCGGGGGACGAGCAGCGTATTTTCCAGAAGTTGAACCGCCAGGAAGAGAACGGCTACCCAGATTGCCTTTTCCGGGACTATAGCCAGGGTTACTATCACCGCGGTGATACCACCAATCCAGGGCCCCAGTATCGGGATGAGCTCGGTGACACCGGCAAAGGCGGCTAGCACCGGAGCCATCTCTATTTCTAAAATGAGCAAGCCGATGAAAACGAGGTAAGCCACCACAAAGCCGAGTACCAACTGGGCGCGAATATATCGTCCCAGCACCCCTTCAAAAATTGAGCTAATATTTCGGGCGTGTTCCGCTACCGGTGGGGAAAAAGCGGCATAAAAGCCATTCTTTAGCTTTTCCGAGTCCTTCAAGAGGTAGAAGAGAAAGACGGGTAAGGCAGCAAAACCGAAGATTAAGCCAAAAGTGGCCGGTATGAAGGAGACGCCGGTCAGGAAGATACCTTTGATGGCAGTACCGGCGGCGGTGCCAACCTCCAGCATGAAGTCGTAGACCTGCTGTTGTACCTCTATGGGGAATTGCTGCTGGAAGAGCTTGACAAACTGCTCTAGTTCCCATAGACCCCGGGCGATGAACTGGGGGGCATAGTTTATCAGAACATAGAAGGCATTAACGACGGCACTGATGAGGAAGTAAGAGAGGACGCCAACTATGGCCAGCATGATGATGAAAATAATTATTATCAGGGAGACCCGTTTGGACTGCTGCCACCTGCCTTTAGGCGGCAGCCTTTGCTCAATCCACGAGATTAACGGGAGTAAAAGGTAGGCCAGCACCAGCCCGGTGGCAAAGGGGACTATGGCACTTCTCAGCGCATAGAGAAGCCAAAATACAATTACCAGCCCTATTATCAGTAGTATCAGGGGTCGATGTCTGCTGAATGTACTCCCTGCTGTGGTCAAGTTCAACCTCGCTCATCTCAGGCTAACATCGGCTACCCCGGCGCTGGAAAGGCTCTGGCTCAGGCGATACCAGTAACCATTTATGGTTCCGGGATAGCTTAACTGGCTAATTAAACTATGATTCGGGTTGCGCCGGTTTCCTGGCCTCCTCCATCTTAGCCTCTGCCTTCTTCTTCACCTCGGCGGCGCTTTCTTTCACCTTTTCGGTAACCTCGGTCGCCTTCTCCTGCATCTCTTCCGCCTTCCCCTTCAGTAGCTCTCTGGTTTCCTTCCCGGTGCGGGGGGCATAGAGAAAGCCGATGGCTAAACCAATGGCCACGCCGACTACAAACCCAAAACCCGAGCCGACGCCGGCATCTTTGTCACTCATTTCTCTCCCTCCTTTTTGCTGAATAGTCTGCTGATAGCGTTAACCCCCTGCCTTACGCCCTGAATAAAGGCCACCACCTGAATTAGAGGCTTGGCGACTTCATTGGTCACATAGGTTGAAATCCCGGCGATATTCTGCGAGGTAGTTTTCATTGAGTCTAGTATAACCTTGGCCCGCCGGTAGAGTAAAAAAGTCAGCACGGCGATGAAGAGGAGTACTATGATTACCAAGACTCCGGCAATAGAGATAACTAGGTCACGGAACCAGTCAATGCTCATAGATGGTGCCTCCGTTTTTATACTTTACTCTATTGTATCACCAATGGCTAGTGTGTAAAGAGGGGGCAGGGGTGGTGTGAACGAGCCGGAGTGTTTTGGCTTACTGCTTATTCAGGTAGTAGGGCGGGAGGTCCCGCCGTGACATAGTCTCCAGGGCCAGCTTGTCCATCTCAAGCTGCACCGGCACCGGGTAATCACCGGTAAAGCAGGCCATGCAGAAAATGTCTTTGGGCAGGGCGACCGCTTTAATCAGACCGGGGATACTGAGGTAACCCAGCGAGTCAGCACCGATGAAGTCCCTGACCTCGGGCACGGTTTTTTGGGCGGCAATGAGCTCCCAGCGGGTAGCCATATCTACCCCGAAGAAGCAGGGGTAGCGGATGGGTGGTGCGCAAATGCGCATATGTATCTCTTTGGTGCCGGCTTTTTTCAGTAGCTCGACCACCTTGGGAGTGGTGGTGCCGCGCACAATGCTATCGTCAACCACCACCACCCTTTTGCCGTTCAGCATTTCGGGCAGGGGGTTGAACTTCAGCTTGACGCCGAGGTCTCTGATGCGCTGGTCGGGCTCAATGAAGGTGCGCCACATGTAGCGGTTCTTGAGCAGTACTTCTCTTACCGGTAACTTTGACTTATAAGAGTAACCGAAGCCAGCCGCGGTAGCCGAGTCGGGTACCCCCATCACTAGGTCGGCGTCTACCGGGTGTTCCTCAGCCAGCCCCTCCCCCATTGCCAGTCGGGCTGAGTAGAGCAGCCGGCCATTAATCACGCTATCAGGACGGGCAAAGTAGATAAACTCAAAGATGCAGAGCGCCCTTCTCTCGGACTCTCCCTGGTAGCTATCAACGCCGTTTTCGGTAATGGTAACTATCTCCCCCGGTTCAACCTCCCGGGTAAAGGTGGCGCCAATATGGTCGAGGGCGCAGCTCTCGGAAGCGATAACCCAGCCGCCGTTAATCGTGCCCAGGCACAGCGGGCGCACCCCGAAGGGGTCGCGGACCGCGAACAGGCTATCTTTGGTCATCAGGACAAAAGAGTAAGCCCCTTGCAGGCGGTGGGTGGCGTATCTTATCTTGTCCCGCCAGCTTTTGGCCGGGGCGGAGAGGATAAGGTTAGCGATAACCTCGGTATCGGTGGTGGTGTAGAATTCGTAGCCCTGGTCGGACAGCTCTTCACGGAGGTGCTTGGCATTGATGACATTGCCATTGTGGGCGATGGCAATCATGTCTGAGTCCGGACCGACCACTAGGGGCTGGGCATTGTATATCTGGCTGGAGCCCATGGTGGAATAGCGGTTGTGGCCGATGGCAATATCGCCCTTGAGATGGCCCAGGGAGTGCTCGTCAAATACGTGGGTGACCATGCCCATATCAGCATAGGACAGGATGTCCTTGCCGTCGGTGGTGGCAATACCGGCACTCTCCTGACCACGATGCTGAAGAGCGAATAAAGCGAAATAAGTAAGGCGAGCTACATCCTCGCCGGGGGCGTATACACCAAAAACGCCGCAACTTTCGTGCAAGACTGCCTGCCTTTCAATTTGCCGTATTCATTATAGACGATGTCCCGCGGCTCAGTCAATTTGCCGGAATCAGCTTTTTAGCGGCCAAAATAGCTCTTATCTATATCGCCAGTATTAGAATAGCCCCGCTTTTCCCAGTAGCCGCGGTAGTCAACATCGTCCGACAATTCGATTTTGGTTATCCACTTTATCCATTTATAGCCCCACTTGCTTTCGGCGACGAGCTGGAAGGGAAAGCCCCTTTGTGGGGGGAGGGTAACCTCGTTCATCTTATAGGCCATTAATATGTCGTTGTCCCGGAGGTAATCAAGGGGAAAAGAAGTGGTATAGCCGTCATAGGCGTGGAGGATGACCACCTCGGCACCTGGCTGGGGATTGGCGGCGGCAATCAAGTCTCTGACCAGCACCCCTTCCCAGAGGATAATCGCACTCCATCCCTCCACGCAGTTCAGCCTGACCACTTTCTTATAGGGCTGGTTCTGGTCAATAACCTGGTCGTAGGTGTAAGTTTTGGGCTCGCTGACTAGGCCGGTAATCTCAAGCTGGTAGCTCTCAATATCGATAAATTGGGGGCCTTTTATCGAATTTTCCCGGAAATCGTTTATTGAGGAGAGTTTTTCACCTTGGTATTCCCTGACCTGTACCGCGGTCAGCTCCTCGGCTACCTGGCCACGCTGGAACAGGGCGCAGCCGCTGAGGGGCAGCCAGACTGCCGACAGCATAAAAATCAGGGCCGTAGTCGTAATTACTATTCTTTTCATCTACCCCCACCCCCATTAAATTAGCCGTCTATTAGAGTCGTACCCTGAAATTTTAGCATCTGGCTCGCCGTCTGTCTGTGACCATAGTCACTGTTTCTATCTGAGGCTACTTTTGCCTGATTAATACCAGAAATTCCCGGTTGCCGGAGGCACCTGATACGGGCGAGGCGACCAGCCCGTTCAGGCGGAAGTTATGCTCGCTCAGCCAGGCGATAAACCGTCCCAGCACCCGGGCATGGACGGCCGGCTCTTTGATGATGCCCCCCTTGCCCACCTCCTCCCGCCTGGCTTCAAACTGTGGCTTCAGAAGCACAATAATATCGCCGCCGGCGTTGAGCAGCTTGGCGACCGATAGAATCACCTTCTCTACCGAGATAAAAGAGACATCAATGGTGGCTAAATCTATCTTCTCCGGTATGGGGATAGGGTAGCGGGCATTCACTCTCTCCATGACCACTACTCGTTGGTCTTTTCTTAAATTATAATCCAGCTGGCCGTAGCCGACATCAACGGCATAGACCCGCTTCGCCCCCCGCTGCAGCAGGCAATCGGTGAAGCCACCGGTTGACGCCCCGATATCAGCCGCTATTTTGCCGGTGACATCAAGCTGGAACTGGTCCAGGGCATGCTCCAGCTTGAGGCCGCCCCGGCTGACGAAGGGGGGTGGCTCGGTGATGGCGACCTCGGCATCCTCGGGCACCAGCGTTCCCGCCTTGATTACGGCCTGGCCGGCTACGGTCACCTCGCCGGCCATAATCAGTGCCTGAGCCTTGGCCCGGCTCTCCACCAGCCCCCGCTCCAGTAGCAGGCTATCAATGCGCCGTTTAGCCACAACCTAAATTTAGATTAGTCGCTGAACTCCTGTCAAACCCGCCGGGTTTGCGCTGTTTTGCCCCATGGGTTATATTGATAGCGATGTATTACTTCGCCTACGGCAGTAACCTGAGCAAAAAGCAGATGCGGGAGCGCTGCCCGGAAAGCAAGCCGAGGCTGATAGCTATTTTGCCCAACTACAAGCTGGTCTTCACCGACTGGTCGCGGCAGTGGCGGGGTGGGGTGGCCACCATCAAGCGCTTCAGCGGGGAAAAAGTGCTCGGCGCTGTTTATGAGATTACCGATTCGGACCTGAGGCGGCTGGATAAATATGAGGGCTATCCCCAGAGTTACAGCCGGATAAAGGTGATTGTCTTTGACGATAATAATCAGCCCATTGAAGCGATGACCTATATCAAAGCCGGCCAGCTCAAAGAAGCCCCGCCGTCAAAAGAGTACCTGGCGGTTATCCAGCAGGGCTACCGCGACTGGGGGATTGTCTGATGGCTAAACTGACCCGGGTGGTGCCGGCTCTTCTTACCGATGACCCCCAAGCCCTGGTGACGATGGTGCGTCAGGCGGAGGGGTTTACTGACTACGTGCAGTTTGACATGATGGACGGCCAGTTTGTGCCTTCAAAGAGTATCACCACCGAGCACCTGGCCGGCCTCCGGATTAAGCTGAAATGGGAAGCCCATATCATGGTGCTGCGCCCGGAGAGCTATCTTGAGGGGTTAAAGCAGGCCGGGGCGAGAAAAGTGGTCTTTCACTATGAGGCTACCCCTTCGCCCGGAGAGGTCATTGCCCAAGCCCGAAAGCTGGGTATCGGGGTGGGGCTGGCGGTCAACCCGGAAACGCCAGTCTCGGCAGTTCTGCCCCTGGCCGGCGAGGTGGACAGCATTCTCTTTCTGACCGTCAATCCTGGCTTCTACGGCAGCAAATTTTTGCCCGAAGTGCTGGACAAGGTGAGGCAATTCCGTGACGCCCGGCCTGATATTGAGACCGGCGTCGATGGCGGCATCAAGGAAGGCAATATCATTGATATTGCCCGCACCGGGCTGGATGTCATCTATGTGGGCAGTGCCATCTTCTTACAGCCAGAGCCCGCGGAAAGCTTTCGTCGTCTCCAGTCGCTAGCTCGGGAAGGCTAGGCGCTGGCTACTTCTGGGTTAAATTCATGCCACCTCGCCCGAGGTGAATCCGGATAATCCGCCGCCCCAGCGACTTCAGTGTCTCAAAATCGCCGATTGCCTGGGCATCGGCGAGCACGGCAAAAGAATAGGGCTCACCGGGGATGGGCAGGTCTTTTTCGTGGTCGGCGGTGAACTGGAGGAAAAGCCCCTTGTCTGGCCCATCCTTGTGGAGCTGCCCGCTGGAGTGCAGATAGCGGGGCCCGTAGCCCATCGCCACCGGAATGTGATATTGCCTCATTATCTTCCGGCGGAGCTCATCAAGCACTTTGTCCGCTTCGGGGGTCTGTAATAGATAGGCCATGATGGCCAGATAGTCACCCGGTCTGATTTGAGCCAGCAGTTCTTCAACCGAGAGAGCGGTCTTGACCTGGGGCAGACGCCGGGAAGTCTGGTATTCGGCCAGGGCGTGGTTGGTGAAATTCTTGGCCTGCTGTACGCCGGGCTGGTTGAAGGGGTGAATGCCCAGTATTGCCCCGGCGATGGCGGTGGCGAACTCCCAGCGGAAGAACTCGGCACCCAGGTCATAGCCGTCCCGCATCTCCAATGTTACCACCGGCTGTCCGGCTGCCTCAATCTTGGTTATAGCGTTATCAATAGCCGAGTTGTCATCACCGGCGAGGCGCAGGCAGATAAAGAGGCGGTCATCGCCGTAGTGCTCCGGTTCAACCAGCGGCTCACCGGCAATGGGGATGACGCCCTTGCCTTCTTTGCCGGTGCTCTCGGCAATCATCTGCTCCACCCAGAGCCCGAAGCCGGCGATAGCCGGTGAGCTGATGATGGTCAGCTTGTCCCGCCCCTTCAGGGTGAGGGTGGCGATGATGGCGCCGAGCTGGGCGCCGTCGCTTTCGGGGGCAGAAATATTGGCGGCGCATCTCTGGCGCATGTCGTCCACCCGGTCCAGCAGCCGGGCGAGGTCAATCCCCATCAGCACCGCCGGCACCAGACCGAAGTAAGACAGCACCGAGAAGCGCCCGCCGACATCGGCTGGGTTCAGGAAGACGCGGCAGAACTCTCTTTCGGCCAGTTCGGCAAGGGGGGTGCCCGGGTCGGTAATGGCGACGAAATTCTGCCCGCTTTTCGCTTTACCCAGGGCTTGCCCGACCAGATTCCGGAAGTACTGGTAGAGAGAGACGGTCTCAATGGTGGTGCCCGATTTAGAAGAGACCAGGAACAGGGTGTGGGTGGGGTCAATGACTTCGGTCACCTGCTGCACCCAGGCGGGTACAGTTGAATCAAGCATAATAAACCGGGGGTAGCCGGGAGCACTGCCCAGGACCTGGTGCATCACCTCGGAACCGAGGCTGCTGCCCCCCATCCCCAGCAGCACCACCTGGTCAAAAGCGGCACTCTTTATCTCTTCGGCGAAGGAGATCAACGAAGCTATCTGCGCCCGCATCAACTCGGTGACGGTAAGCCAGCCCAGGCGGTCGGTTATCTCGGCGGGCTCCGGCTTCCAGACGGTGTGGTCTTTCCGCCAAATGCGGGCCATCACATTGTGCTCCTGGAGGTCAGCCAGGCAGGCGTTTACCTCGCCGAGATACCCCCCCAGGCTAGCCCGGAAGTTAAAAGGTGAATTTAACATCTCACTGCTACTACGACAGAATATGGGGATTTAGGGGAGATTATAGCACCTCCTTTGGGCATTGACAAAATCTCGGCAAAGGAACTAGACTTAATCAGCAACTGGTGAAGTTACCCGAAAGCATTATTTTGGTGTAATTTTAGGGGGTTTAGACAGATGGTAAGGGCACTTGAGCCGCTGGCGTAATGGCGGTAGCTGGTGCCCTTTTTGTTTATCAGGAGGCTGGTGCTGTGAGGGAGAGGACATGCCAGACATGCGGGTGTAGCCTGAGTCAAGAGAACCTGGTGCGGCACCGAATTGTCCCCGAGCCGGTTGCTACCGAGGCGGGAATATCGGGTGCCCGAACGGTAGCGTTGTGCCCCAGCTGTAGCCAGGAAGTCCAGAACTGGTACGCCAAGAAAGTTTTTCACATGAATTATGATGAGGTAACCCGGCAGTTCAAACCCAAGTCGCCGGCGGAGCTGGTCAAAGAATACGAAAGCGTCTATAAGACCTTCGTCAGGTACAAAAAAGTGGCCCTGAAAGTAGATTGAGACTCGGGAAATAAGCCGGCCGGTTTGGTCTAGTCCAGCAGCCGTTTCTCGCCGGCTATCTTTTTGATATCGGTAATGTCCTGCGTGGCTTCAATAGTACCCTGGTAGTTACCCGTCTTGTCTCTGACCGCAAAATACCGGATGTAGATTAGTCGGCCCCCCAGATTTATCCAGAACCGGGCCATATCCCGTTTGCCCGCCTTGAAGTCATCCAGTATCTGCTGCACAATATGAATGCTCTTGGCCGGGTGACAGTTCTGCACTTTTTTACCGATGACCGCCGGCGTCCGCTTGAAGATGCGGTCGTCTCCGTGGCTGTAATACCTCAGACTATCGTCAGCATCGACGAAAGATATTTCAATGGGTAAATGGTCAAAGATATTTTCAATTAGCTCGGTGGTTAAATTTTCCAGCATTATCGCCACCCCCCGTAGTTTATAGGCAGATTATAGCAGCCCCCGGATAGAAAACCAATGCCAGTAATAACTATTTCCCGTTTGCTTAGCCCCAAGAAAGCGGTGAAACTTGAACCGTGTGGTGGGGTGGTTGTATTATCTAGGCAAAGTGTGGTTTACTTGCGCCATCTCTTTATGAGGGGGGCGGTTTGAAGAAAAGAACATCTTCTGATGCTGGTAGCTTCTGGAAACGTCTCATCAGGCTGGAATGGGATGCCATCGCCGGTGTCATCGCCGCCCTGGTGGCGCTGGTTCTGCACTTCCTTCACATCGTGGAAGTAGGTCTCCTGCTTGCCATCATACTGGTGTTGATGGCGCTGCTCTTAATCCGGGACCTGCGGCGGGAGCAGCACTCCGAGCGGGTGCTGGCTTCGGCAGAGCGCACCGAGTCGACGCTGAGGGATATCAAATCGGCTCTGAAGCCGCCCGATGTTATTCTGGTTGGGCCGGCCGGGTTGCGCTCGGCGGGCAAGCAATTCGCCCAGCGGGGACAGGGTGAAGTAGTCTGGTTCAATGTTTGTCTCTTTATGCTTCGCTCCCCGTCGGTCTTTAACGCCCTGCTACGCCCGTTTATTGAGAATCCCTTAATCACCTCAATTCAGTTCATTTCCAATAAAAGTGAGCGGAAACTGTGGGAGACCGAGGTGATGGCTAAGGCTAAGGTCTGCCCTGGCTGTGAAAAGCTTAAAGAGCCGATCTGGAGTGACTTGAAGGAAACGGTTTCCTTCATCTTCATTGAGACCACGCCGGAGGGGAGGGGAGAAGCCCTGTTGAGTTTCTGGGGGGAGCCATTTATGTCCCGGAGTACCGGCCAGGATGTCCCCCGCTATATCTTCCATGTGCTGGAGCATTCTGAGCTGATAATAAGACTGCGGGAACTGGAGCGTGACTACCGAATTCACCCCCGAGAGTCAGGTTAGGGCTTGGGTATTAAATCGTCATAAAAGCTAGCTTTTCTTTTTACCGGTTTTGGCGTCCTGTCCCACCCAGTCCTTTAGCATGTATTTTGGTTGCTGGTCAGCTTGCCAGTGGTGATTGGCACAGAGAGCAATCAGGTTGGAGGGTTGACGGTTTTTCGGGTTCCCGTCGATATGGTGAATGTCAAAAACACGCTCTTTACACCTCCGGTTACCCTCACGCCATTCGCATTGATTGCCGGCTCGTTGGTATACCTCATACCTGGTTTGCGGCGGAATCTGAACGCGCGGTTTCCACAATTTCCGGGAGATATCTTTCAATATATTGCGGAACCGGGGGTAGCGAAGGGTAAGGAAAATCAGGGCTCCGATAGGAATCAACCATAATAGCCAGAACCAGATGCCGTACCGTTCCACGAATACTATCCAGTAGATAAGAACAATGAGGGGTAGGAGGACCAGCCCGATTAAGACCCGATTGGATAGCTTGTGGAGCCTCTCCTTTTTTTCTTCCGGTGGTAGTTTATTGGTCATTTTATTGCCGGCGACCTCAAAAAAGCTAATTAATACTCGTATTCGGTATCTTTTAGAAACTGCAGAATATTAATTACTGTCTCGACATCTTTCCAGCCCTTATTCCCCTTTTTGTCCTGTGCCCTTTTCAGGGCATCTATCAGCCAGCCGGGGCGGTCGGATACGAACTTTTTCATGTCATCCCCCAGCACTGGCCATAAGTCAATCAGCGTTTTTTGATTATCCGCCATCTGAATTCACCCCCTGCTTTTTAAAATTTTAGTTTAATGTTTTAACCAATTTATAGCTCAATTAAATCAGAAAAACAAATTAAATTTAATATCTGGCTTGAAATCAACGGGTGATGTATTATAAGTAATACCAAATCAGAAAGCAACGGCTATGGCGGAAAGTATATTGCTCCGGTTAGCCAGCATCGTGATTCTGGGCATAGGTGCCGAGTGGCTTGCCTGGCGTCTGCGCCTGCCCTCTATTTTGCTCCTGCTGATTTTCGGTTTCATCGCCGGTGCGGCGACCAATTTTCTCAATCCCGACATCCTGCTCGGTGATTTACTGCTGCCCCTGGTATCCATCGCGGTGGCGCTCATCCTGTTTGAAGGCGGCTTGAACCTGAGGCTTGCTGAGCTACGCAAGAGCGGGGGCGTGGTCCGCAACCTGATAACGGTGGGGGTGCTGGTTACCTGGCTCATCGGCGCCGGCGCCGCCTATTTTGTGCTGGGCCTCAACCTGGCACTGGCGATACTGCTGGGCGCGATTCTGGTCGTTACCGGTCCCACCGTAATTATGCCCCTGCTCCGTCACCTGCGGCTCGGCGGCCAGGCTGGCTCCATCCTGAAGTGGGAGGGGGTCATTATCGACCCGCTGGGGGCGATACTGGCGGTGCTGGTTTTCCAGGCGGTGCTGGCGGGAGGGATTCAGGCGGCAACCCCCCTTATTGTGCTCAGCCTGCTCCAGACCATCCTGATTGGCGGTGTTATCGGTGCCCTCGGCGCGCTGCTGGTAATACTGCTGCTGCAGCGCTACTGGGTGCCTGACTTTCTGCACAGCATGATTTCCCTCATGGTGGTGATTGCCGCCTTCCTCGCCGCCAACCTGATTCAGATTGAATCGGGACTGCTGGCGGCGACGGTGATGGGCATCATCCTGGCAAACCAGAACCGGGTCAGTGTCAGGCATATCGCCGAATTTAAAGAGAACTTGCGGGTGTTGCTCATTTCCAGTTTGTTTATCCTGCTGGCCGCCCGCCTGCAGATGAGCGACCTAGCTGCGGTCAGTGTCGGCAGTATTGCCTTTCTGGCTATTTTAATACTGGTTGCCCGGCCGGCATCGGTGGTGCTGTCCACACTGGGCTCAAAGCTGAAGTGGCGGGAGCGCCTGTGCCTTGCCTGGCTTGCCCCCCGCGGCATTGTCGCCGCCGCTGTTGCCTCGGTCTTTGCCCTGCGCCTGAGCGAAGCCGGCTACCCCCAGGCTGAGCTTCTGGTGTCGCTTACCTTTATCGTCATCGCCGGCACGGTGGCTATTTATGGTCTGTCAGCACCAGCTGTCGCCCGCTGGCTCAAAGTCGCCGAGTCGAACCCGCAGGGTGTCCTGATAGTGGGCAGCCATGCCTGGGCGCGGACCATCGCCCAGACCCTGCAGGCTGAAAAATATAGAGTGCTGCTGGTTGATTGCAACTGGGGAAACATAGCCGCCGCCCGCATGGCTAAACTGCCCACTTTCTACGCCAATATCCTCTCCCAGTATGCCCTGGATGAGATTGATCTGGCTGGAATCGGCCACCTGATGTCGCTGACTTCTGATGAAGAGTTCAATTCCCTGGTGACCATGCAGTTTGCCAACATCTTCGGTCGGGCTAAATCTTACCAGCTTCACCCGGAGAGCGAGGCGAGTGGCTGCAAGGGCCCGGTCTCGCCCCACCTGCGCGGCCGTCTATTGTTTGGCCCCGAGATTACCTACAGCTATCTGACCAAGCGTTTCAATTCGGGGGCAATTATCAATATGACCAGCCTGACACCCGAGTTTGACTACGAGGCTTTCGGGAAACGCTACGGCGATAAGGCAGTGCCGCTATTTCTCATTGATGAGAAGGGCCAGCTGGTTATCTTTACCGTGGACAGCCCGCCCAAGCCCAAAATCGGGCAGAAGCTTATCAGCCTGGTTGAGCCGGCTAAAGATAAGCCAAAGTAGCCTTCAAGAAAAAGCTTTTTCTGGCCGCTTGAGCACTAATCTTTTTCTTTATCTAAATGCGGTATAATTACGTAATAGAGTATTGACGCAATTGCGCAACTGCGCTAATATATTACCAAAGAGCTTTGCTATGCCGGTATTATGCATTGCCAACCAGAAGGGTGGGGTGGGCAAGACCACCACCGCGGTAGCTCTGGCCGAAGGGCTGAGTGAATACGGCAAGCGGGTGCTGCTTATTGACTGGGACCCCCAGGCTTGCCTTACCATTACCGTCGGCATTAATCCGGAAAATCTCAAGAGCACTGTCTATGATGTTCTGGCCGGCGCCATCCAGAATGAGGGCAGCCCGTCGCTGAAAGATGTTATCCTCCCCACCGAAAACCCCAATATTAATATTGTCCCGTCTAATATTGAGCTCTCGCAGGCGCAGCTGGACCTGGTGGGGGTAGCCAGCCGGGAGCTGATATTAAGAAAGATGCTTCAGCCGGTGCGCCGCGAATACGATTTTATACTGATTGACTGCCTGCCCAGCCTGGGCCTTTTGACTATAAATGCGCTATCGGCCGCCGATAAGGTAATCATACCCTTGCAGTCAGACTTTTTAGCGATGAAGGGACTAATGCGGTTGCTGAGCACTATTATCCGGGTACAGGAAAAGATTAACCCGGATCTGGACATATCGGGAATATTGTTTACCATGACCAGCCCCCGTACCCTGCACTGCCAGGAGGTGATGACGGTTACCCGGCGGGCTTTTGGTGACCGGATAAGAATATTTAAGGCCATAATTCCGAGCAGTGTTCGCTTCAAGGAAGCCCCGGCCGCCGGGAAATCAATCTTAACCTATGCTCCCAGCCATGACGGAGCTCAGGCATACCGATTACTAACCGAAGAGGTGATGGAAAATGAAAAGAGTTAGTATAACCGAGGAACTTGCCTATGGAGCGGCCCTGGACCGCCTCACCGGCGCGGATAAGCCAGCGCCAAAAACAGCCCGAAAAGCACCGCTGGCGCCATCCGGGGTGCATCGAATCAAGCTATCGGTGTTTCTGAACCAGGATGAGGATGCTTATCTGGAGAAACTGGCTTCGGTAGCCAAGTTCAGCGGCGGTAAGAAGATCAGCAAGACCAAACTCATTGAGGCTATGGTCCGGGCATTTGGCACCACCGGGCTGGATGTGCGGGGGGTAAAGACCGAAGAGGAGCTTTACCGGCGAATAACGGCGCAATTGCGCAAATGAGTAACTAACTAAGACAGGGTTATCTCCTTCAACTTGGTAAATAGCCCCCTCACACGCTTAGTGTCAGGCTCAGCCTTCGTGTGTAATAGCCCTGAGAGCGCCTGAAATTGATTTTTAGCCCCTTTACCGCTTCCAAGCGTGGTTTTCTATAGCTGACTATTAACCAGCCTGTATTTGGCTTAAAATGCGGTTGAGGCATTGGCAGGGGCATCTCATTTTCCACTGGTGAAAATTAGCGTGAAGGTGGCACCGAGAGGTATGCCGCTATCTGACATCGCCGTTTCGTTAAGCTGAATCTTGTACCTCATGAAGGAAGCCAGTGTGGTCAGGGGCTTGATGGTCAGCACGAAGTCCCCTTCAGACCATTCGGTGTCATAATCAAGGGCTGGTGTTATCGTCAGCGCTGCCTCCACTGAGGTCGGCTCCATCGGCCAGTCGAAGACAATATGAATTGGGTAATCTGAGGTGATGTTTTCCTGTCCATCGAGGGGCATTGTTCCCATGACGTGGGGCGTTGGTGAAAAACCGGTGGTGAATTCAAAGCTGAAGTCTTTGCCCAGGGCTATCCCGTCGGCAGACCGGCCTTCAGCGTCTAGCATAACGGTATAGGTGGTATCAGTTTCCATAGGCTCCAGCGGCTGCAGAACGGCTATAGTGTTACCCTCTTTCCAGTAGATATCGTATTCAATAGGCGGAAAGAGGCTTACCACTGCTCCGGCTGAGAATGATGCCGGGTCCATAGCCATATCAAAGGTTATCTCGATGGGCTGCCCCGGCGAGGCTTCAGTCTGGCCATCGACGGGTGATGTCTCCAGCACACGGGGTATTTCGGCAGACTCCTTGGTGGTGAAGCTGAATACAAAACCCTCTTCCAGCCGAATACCAGCCTCGGACATTGCCCAGGGTTCGATGATAAAGGTATAGGTGGTGTCAAATTCTAAATTATCATGCGGCTTCAGCATCATGATAAGCCCACTTTCGGCCCAGTAGATATCGCCTGCAATTTCGGGGTAAATATACAGTGCTGATATCACCGATTGCGGTTCCATGGGCTGGTTAAAAGTAATCAGAATATACTGGTTCACCGGCACATTTTCCTGTTTATTTTCGGGCAGGGTCCCGACACTGTGAGGTGTTCCCCCCGCCTCCCCCGATAGCTTTATCGTAAGCTCCTCTATCTTGTATTCCTTCACCGATTCCGGGCAGAGCTCCTGGTAGGTGTCAGTCTCCTGGAGTTTGATTAACTCATCAAGCTTCTGCATTGCGCCGGGCAGTACCGGGTTGAAGGCATTGACCTGTTGGGTCACATACTGGGCATACTTGTACTTCAGCTGCTCTTCCTTCCACTTATGCATCCCGGAAGCAATGTATTTACTATACTTCTCGCAGAGTTGAAGTTTGCGTAGCTTCTGCAGGTCTTCCTCAAAATCGGGGTCATCTGGGTCCAGGTCGTTGACTAGGTTCTCAATATACTCGTTGAACTTCTCTTTCATCTGCTGCTCTTTATACTGGTGTGTCTCCGGGGTGGCAAATTTAGCGTACTTTTCATGTGCCTGGATCTTCTGCAGGATAACGAAGTCCCTGAACGAATCGGGGTCGGTGGGGTCAATTTCGTCCACCCGGTTTCGGATGTAGTCATTGAACTTCTCTTTCATTTGGTCTTCTTTGTACTTATTGGTATCCGCGGTGGTTAAATCAGAATACTTCTTCGAATTCTGAATTTTCTGCAAAATAACGAAGTCCCTGAACGATTCGGGTTTGGTGGGGTCAAGGTCGTCGACCAGGTTTCTGATGTAATCATTGAATTTCTCTTTCATCTGGTCTTCTTTGTACTTTTTGGTCTGTGGGTCACAGAGCTTATCGTATTCACTGGTCTTTTGCACCTTCTGCAGGTCAAAGAAGTCTTTCAGCGAGTCCTTATCAGTCGGGTCAATGCCGTCCACCCAGTTTCTGATGTAGCTGCTGAACTTCTCACCCAGCTCCCCTTCTAGTTCCTCCCCTTCCTCAGGGGAGATAGTGCCCTCGCTTTGGGCGTGGTTAATCTCTTTCAGGGCGACAAAAAGGTCGGGTAAGGATGTAGGTACGGCGGGGTTAATGTTGGCGATGTTATTTGAGATATCCTGTGCCGCTGGTGAAGGTGGGGGCGCCGCTGGGGCGCTGGGCTGGGGCTCCGGTGGTGGGCTTGGCCCACCCTCCTCTCCACACCCAGGGAGCACTGCCAGCAGGGCGACCAGCGAAATGGCGATTATTAATATAATGCACCGGTTAAACATTTTCCTGTTTTTACCGTGTGCCAAAGGCTAGCACTAAAAGCAATTGTCTGTCAAATAGCCGCATAGTGTTTTTGTTATTGCCCCCTGCCCTCTCGTAAGAAAAAGGGGGAGCATCACTGCTCCCCCTCTCTTTTTCTAGAAGCGGGCTAACTTTGTTCTTTTCTTATTTTCTCGGCTTCCTTTTCTACCGCCCCTTTTTCTGAACTGGGTTTAAACACGAAGGCCTGTACAAAGTGAGCTAAGACAAAAAGACCCCAAATACACAGTGGCCAGAGGAACCACATATACCCCCCTGGACTAGTCAGCGCCCATATAAGCACCAGTAGAATGTTTACTACTACCCAGGCTCCAAGGTGGCCGTAAAATTCCTTTTTTACCTTAACCCTTTTCTTGGCAACCTCGTAGACTTCTTCCTCAGATAATTTTGTGCCCATTTTTACTCCCTTCGGCTTAGTTGGGGTATTTTACTTTAATATCATATTTTTGGCAATAAGAAAGGGGAGCAAATAGGCTCCCCTTTTTTCTCTAAACCAGCTGTTATCATTGTACAAATAGCGGGCTGTATCTTTAGCCCTGATACCTGGCTTTAAAAACTGCTGAAGTGATAACTTCAATAAGCAAGCCGTAAATCATACCGAGTACTACTGTCCACAGAAACATGCCCGCTGGACTGTATTCGGGGCTTTCGGGGGCCATCAGGCCGCTGAAGGCCAGCGGAAGGCTGAAAATAAACCCCATGACTACCCCGTGAATTGCCCAGTGCCGGAGGGAAAGGCAACTGATGCCGATGGCGAAACCGATAAGGGTGCGGCTGACTACTACCTGCACTGCCACCGGCCAGGCAAGTGCTCCGGGACTGCTGGAAGCGATACCTAAACAGACAAAACCAAACAATATTCCAGAGAGAGTGGCCACAGTGATTCTTTTGGCTGGCATTATGAACCTCCTATATCGCGTTGTTATTCGCGCTGTCGGGACAAAGGCTACCCTTTCTCATGCACGACTCGCAACAATTGGATAATCTTCTTTTCATCTATCTCATTCAGAGAACGAATTTTAATATGTTTCATTGTTTTGCCGCTACCTTCCAAAAGCTCAGTCTCTTTCTGGGACAGGCCCTTTAGGGAAAAACCCAGATTAACATGGTCTTTCAGGGCAACGATATAATATTTCCCTTCATACCAGGGAACGCCGAATTTCATTTCCTCCTTAATATCGGGGAAAAATTCCAAGATAATCTGCCTTAGTTTCTCAGCGATTTCTTTCTGGGGGGATTTCTGTTTGGCGATATAACTATCAACTTCTTTATTCATTTTTGTTGGCTTTCCCTTTGTAAAATATTGTAGGGCTTTTCCTTCAATTGGCCGTCACCGTTATAATATAAGAAAATCGGGATGTATGTTAATTCATTAAATTCATTATAAATAAGAAGGCGCCTAGTTTTTACACCAGACGCCTCAAAGTAACAAAATATTTATAAAATTTATTACCACTGGACGAACATCGGCATGTTTGTCCTCACGTGCGTATAACTACGCCATACCGTTTGTTTTATCTTGTCCTAGCTGAAATGGAAATGTTACACAAAACAAGTTATTGTGCAATACCCAAAAAGGGAGCCTTTTTACTGCACAAAATGGCGAATTATTAAATAGGCAAATTCTCTTAAAACTCTCATTTATTATCTATTGACTTTTCACACATAAGATGTATAATCCGCTTAGCTGTAGGTAAATTCACATATGTAATTCTTTCACTTCTTAAATTAATAATGCCGGCTTCCTGTTGGTGGCGGGGAAATATTAACAATGGGAAGCGATAGGTCAATAGTGAAACCGGCCCAAAAGGTCGGTTTTTTTTTATGAGGGCACTGTTTTAATGAGGAGGACTCTGTGAGAAAGACTTTATTAATTGCTCTGGTGGTATTGCTGGTGCCCGGTTTACCCGTAGTAGCCCTGGCAGCCTGGTCAACCAGCTCTACCGTGAACAACCCCATCTGCACCGCGACTGGCCGTCAGGATCACCCCCAGATTGTCTCCGACGGCGCGGGGGGTGCCATCATCACCTGGCAGGATGACCGCAGCACCACCAACTGGGACATCTACGCCCAGCGGGTGGACTCAGGTGGCAATGTCCTGTGGACGGCCAACGGGATGGCCATCTCAAACGCAGCTAACGCTCAGACAAACCCCCAGATTGTCTCCGACGGCGCGGGGGGTGCCATCATCACTTGGCAGAGCTATCACAGCACCACCAACTATGACATCTACGCCCAGTGGGTGGACTCCTTAGGCAATGCCCAGTGGACGGCCAACGGGACGGCTATCTGCACCGCGGCTGACCGTCAGGATAACCCCCAGATTGTCTCCGACGGCGCGGGGGGCGCCGTCATCACCTGGGAGGACCATCGCAGCACCACCGTTGACGACATCTACGCCCAGCGGGTGGACTTCGGTGGCAATACCCTGTGGACGAACAACGGGACGGCCATCTGCACCGAGGGTACCACTCAGCAGGAACCCCAGCTTGTCTCCGACGGAGCGCACGGCGCCGTCATCACCTGGACGGATAATCGCCACCAACAGGACGACATCTACGCCCAGCGGGTGGACGCCTTAGGCAATACCCAGTGGACGGCCAACGGGACGGCCATCTGCACCGCG
>Ga0209635_10000814_pt1 | contig 22516 bp, 24 predicted proteins | sample DeeMarSWOR230_32_FD_187463 | JGI IMG/M metagenome (GOLD analysis project Ga0209635, IMG submission 187463) | Marine sediment microbial communities from White Oak River estuary, North Carolina - WOR-2-30_32 (SPAdes) (version 2) | ecosystem: Environmental > Aquatic > Marine > Intertidal zone >...
ATTTATCGAGTTCAAACACACTAAAATCTGGAATAACGGTATTTGATAGTTTGTTAAGTATCTTAAAGTTCAAATGCACATCGCACTCTGTTTTGGTTCTGAGCAGAGGAGAATGTATTACATCAACGCAAACAGGCATTTTGAATAGATGAGATAACGCCAAGGAATCGTTTAGGTTATTAAGTAATCCAACCAGATTCATATTGCCATAAGTTCTTCTCGCTGTCTCTGCAAACCGTTTATTCGCTAAATCCCTCAAAGTGTTTTGCATGATTGTTTCTTTATGGTTCTCTTTTCTAATGATGTAAGCATATTTGAGAAAATCTAATTCTTTTCCAAAACTGCCAGTTTCAATTTCAGAAATAACATCAACTGTTCTGTAATCAGACACAAACTCCTGCTTCTTACTGACTTCATATTTATATTTCTCAACACGAGTTTTCCCATCGATTACAGTTATATATGTTTTATCTGGTTCCTTCTCAATCCTTTCTATCTCTCTGAGAACATCCTCCTTTGTGTTATCTATGTTCCATTGTTCAAATCCAATAGATGCGATCTTATCCGTTCCAGTGTATTTGAACGTCCCTGTCTCAATAATGACTTCGTCATAGAGAACCATACTTTGTTTAATTCTACCCGAAATGTCATAGGTATCTCCCCATTTTTGAAAAGACTTGATATTTGCTCGGAGAGGAAACAGAATGCTTGACGACATTTCAAACCTCTAATTGCTTTGAGATGTTTTTATTTGAGGTTGCATTAATAATTTAAGGAGAAATGCTCTATACGACTGATTATTCACAGATAAGAAAATGCATATGCAGAGGAAATATCTATGACGTGTAAGAGAGATGACGTAGCGGAAGGGTTGTCAGAAAGACTGTTAAGATGTCTTGAAGAATTAGACTATCGTAAAGATGATTTGGATATATGGACTGATTCTTTAGAAGAATTATCTGAGTTTGAAGATGCATTTGAAGTCGATGAGAGAAACAGACTTCACGGAAAGACAATTCTGGATGTGGGAACAGATTGCGTTAAACCTCTTTACATTGCTCTTAAATTCGAGGCACAGAAAATCATAGGAATAAACGAAGACCTCTCCCCCTACTCTTTTGCATCAGACATTGAAAAAAAAACCAAACTACTTACAAAGACAAAAATCCGTTTCTATGACTGTAGTTTGTTTGATGAGCAAAACCTCAAAAAAATCCTGAGGAAAGAAAAAGAAGATATTTTTGACTTCATTTTGTTGAGCAAAACCCTGCATCATCTAAGAACGGGAGAATGCATTGCAAAGAAACGTGATAAGAAGCACGATTGTCTTCCAGACGAAGAAAGTTGCATATACAAATTTGAAGAACAGAAGATTTTCAGACGTTTATTCCGTTACGGAAAGAGAGTAATAGTCTATGAAGCATTCTGCCCAGAAGAAGATGATGATGACAAGGTAAGAGGAAGAGGTGGACACTTCACAAAGGAAGAAATGAAACAGATGTTCGAACATCTGTCTGAACATTACAGAATCGAGTTCATTAAACCCTTCAAATACCGTCTTACCAAACGAAAATTGAAAAAAATCGAGGTAGAACTCAGAAAAGTAGATTTCGTATGTTTCTATGTAGAAGAAAATGACTAAATTCAGCATACATACAGAATATAGGGCGTAATTTACGCCCTTGATCCAAAGTTATAGGGTATTGTTTACAGGCGCCTATTCACAGGCCGGTGTTTTTTACTGTTTTGGGTAGGTATTTCTTCACGTTTCATCTTTGAACTTCCAATTCTTTAACCGGAACCAGACACCACAGTTTGCACAATTAAAGAAGCGTTTATCCAACTGTTGATGCAAAGCGGTGCTTCCGCATTCTGGACAACGATCCGACATAAGATTTCACCGGGCCTTGTCCTCATGTATTTTGAGAATCCGGCGTTCTTCGGGTGTTGGAATACTTTCATTTTCTGCGTGATTTTTCAAAATTGAAAAATTCTCTCTCTCACAGGTATTATTATTATTTATTTTCTTACCTATATGACCTACAAAATCCGGATCGCAAGTGTCCACTACAACCTCTTCCCTTGTAGAACGTGTGAGAGATATTTTTTCCATGTTGTCAAAAACAGATACACATTCATCATCATTAGGAAGGGGAGAGGGCGAGAGGGGAACCAAACTTTCATGGTAGTGATAAGGCAATGGAACGATCTGGTGGTTGAGGGTCCACATTTGTTTGTAAGGATTGAAATACGCCCATCTACGTTTTTCGAATAGGCCTTTCTTTCTTACACTTCGCCTTTCACCTTTGCATCCCACAATCTTGACGTGCCCCAGATATGCTTGTTTTGTTGTTCGGAAACCGCCGAGAAATTGTTCAACATAACTTTCCATAGTTTCTTTAGAAATCTCTCTGTGGTAACCAAACTCCCACAACAGGTTCATAAAGAGGATCGCTTTTCTTTCTCTTGTGCTACGGTTCTTAAGATTGATTGTAGTGTGAGACCTGGGTAGTTTCGTTTGAACTGTTACTCGTTTCTGCAAAGTGATTGTTCGCTCACTTTTTTCTGTCATTGGGATCACGTGAACTTCTTTATTTTCCCTACCGTGTAGGTTTTGTTCGGAAGATCTTGTTCGGACAGGGATGAGAAATATTAACGTTAATCTTTTATTTAAATTTAACGTTAATCCTTAAATAGATAAAGAACCCATTTTCTTTATGGTTATTTAGTTGCCACGAGCGAAGAAAGACAAATACAACGAGTATATGAAAAAATACATGAGAGAATATCGAAAGCGAGAGAGAGAACTTCTGCGTAAAATACGTGATATGGGTTTTTCTACTGGGGTTAGAACACAAAAGAAACGTAAAGAGAAGAAGGATTAGCATTGGGCAAACAAGAACGTAAAAAATTCAAGAATCTCTTAAGGAATGTGCAAACACAGAATGCAATGCTTGACGTTGAGTTCCGGCGGTTAATGGTCATGGAAATGCGAGAGGACCTACGTTTTCGGAAGAAGTGTTTGCGTTTGTCCCGGATACGTGAAAAAAGAGGTGGCCTACAATACATCACTTGAACAAGTTTTGGATTTTCCTGGTTTTCCTCTTTTTCCCCTACCGTACATTAAGTAATAGAACCAAGAAAGAAGGCAGAATTGCGGTCCTTTTGCTCCAGAATAATGATTCCTTCCAATTGGTTTGAATTGGACATCTTCGAAGATATTCGAAAACATAGGTGATTTAATGTCTCTTCCAAGCGTTAATGTCGTTAGAAAAAGGATCCTACGGACAACAAACCCAAAGGTTAAAGTTTGTTTGATGTGCGCTTACCTCTTCGGATGCCGAATATCCGAGTTAGTAGGAATCAAATCCCCTCGAGACACCACAGTAGCAAGAGGCCCCAGAGGAACAGATGTTAGAACAGACGTTCATAATGACGAAGAAGTTTCTATTTTCCGATTAAAAACTGCAAAGCGAGATGGCCTAATCCGTCTTATTGCGTTGCCTTTGAATCCAAAGTATGAGAGATGGACCAAACTCATTCTTCATTATTACGAAAGACGTGGTGAATCTCTCTGTTTTCCATTCACAAGACAAAAAGTTGGAACCGTAGCAAGAGACATATTCAAAGGCCTACGATATCCCATTGCAAAATACACGGAATCCTCCAGAAAAGGAATGAAAAAGGTGGTTTCTGCACATAACAGACCGTTCAATATTCACGCTTTAAGACATTTAAGAACGACAGAACTTGTAGAAGTGTACGGTTTTGATGGTTTTGACCTATCAATTTTTGGGGGTTGGAAACTGTCAAGCACCACAGGAATAAATTCTTCCATCGACAGGTACACGCATCTGCAATGGCAACGGTATTTTCCGAAGTTACTGAGAGAAAGAACACCCTATATCCGTGTCACTACCGTGAGAGAGATTGGATAAGACGACAAGCAAAAGCGCATACGTTCTCACCCCGAGAACTAAGACACGTTTAGAAGCAAACGGTCTTATGTTGAAGTGTTACCGGTGTGGGGGAAAAATCAAAGTTGGCGATGAAGTGGTGTCAAAAGAGAGCAGGACAACAGGGTTTAGAAAGATCTATCATAAGGTTTGTTGGGAAGAACTCTTCATGTAGATAGTTAATTGGAGATATCCCCCCGATTAATTACACCTAATTCTCAATTAATTAGGAAAGGGTCCCAATTAATTAGGAAAGGGCGCCAATTAATTGGGAATAAAAAAAGAGATAAAGTTGGGCCTGGACCGGTCTTGTTTGGTTTTAACTCTTCAATCCCCCTCTAAATGAATGACCAGGTGCAGAGGACAACCAAGACGAGGTTTTAAGGGCACTTGAACAAGCATACAAAGGATAAAAACTAAAGCAAGATGAAGTAGAACACCTAAACTTTATTCCTTTCTTTTCTATCGTCCAAAAGTTAGGGAACGTTAGAAAAAAAGGGGTTACGCACTTTTTTTTCTGTTCAGAACAAAGTATGTCACTAATATAATTACAGAAATTATTATTCCAGCAAATATTGGAATCATCTGCAAAGTTGATAAATTATCAAATATTGAGGTGCCTGATTGTGGTTGTGAAGGTGTGACAATGTTGTAGTTTAGAGTAACTTGAGGGTTTTCAATTCCATAAGGGGGAAAATATTCAATACCACAAATAAATCGAAATGTATATACTCCAGAATAAAAGGCAGTATAATTAAACGAGTCGCCATTATTTTTTGTGTAACTCAAAACCATTTGACCTTTAGGATCGGTAACAGTAACTGAAACTATGTATGATACAGTATCTCCCCATCCATTCTTCCAAGTTTGAAGATTGTTAATTGTAAAAGAACCCACAAGTCTCTCATCCTTTTGAAGTTCAACATTTCTTACGATGGAAGTCCCAGGAGACAGAGGTATAGTTTCAGAAGCACCATAGACAACCTGATTTATTGTGACAAACAATAAAAGAACAGACATACTAACTACTAAAATTCTCGAATTTTTCATTACTAATCATTATTAGCGTTTTGTTAAAAAAAATTATGAATTGAGGATCAATGTTTGTGCCTTAAATTATTAATGCAACCTCAAATGGTAAATAGCAAATATGCTTTGGAGAACCCATATTCGCATAGCAAATGAAGTGTTACGAAAATTAGGGATGTCTACCTCGAGCGTAGAAGCGAACCGCTTGAGAGATGGAGTGGTGGCGCCGGATAAATGGAAGGATTATCCGCATCATTATGGCAAATCAAGGAGTATTCAGAAACACATTATTGAAGCACGAAAGTTTTTCTTGAAAGGTGATTTGCCAAATGCTTTTTTCAGTTTGGGGGTGGTTCTTCACTATATTCATGATGCCTATACTTCGTTATCACCTATTGCTGAACATCAGATTCGATGGGAACAGCAGATAGAAGAGGCATATTTTGTAGATGATCTTGAAGAATTAGTGAGATCAACCTTCCCCGACCACAAAGACCGAATAGATCGGTATACTGAAATGATTAGATTATTGTCAGAAGAAATAGAAGGTAAAGAAAAAACTCTTGATGTTGCCACATTGCATGAAACTGAACATGGTTTTTGGGATGTTTGCATAGGTGGAAGACCCGATGTTGACCTAAATTTTGCCTTGAAAACAAGCATCGTAATTGCGAAATCAGTTCTGGGTTCAAGAACATATCCTAAATTGCAGACAGAGTTGACGGATCTTTTGATGGAATACGAGAATAGATTGAGAGAAGCGGAAACCGTGTTCGCCAATGAGATAGTGGAATTGATTGAAAAACGAGATAACCTCAAGAGAGGAAGAAGAAATGGGATTTTCACGACCTTGCGAAATTGTTTTTTGGTCCTTTCAAGCAAAATTCATGATCTTCGGATAAGATTAAAAATCAAGCAGTATGAACAGCAAAAACACCTCAAGGCAATCGTTAGAAAATACAAAAAGAACGCCAACATACGGGTTGCCCCTCACTCGGATTGGTACAATACTTCCATTCCCGAAATCGACGTTAACATCGTAGAGCGACAACTATCCACAGAACAGTTTCCTTAAATCTTTAATGCAACTTCAAATGTGTAATCTCTTGTGATTTAAGTGAGGCATAACGTATGCGCATGGGGATCGTGAACTTCCGATGAAAAAAAGAAAATGTGCAAAATGTGGCGCCGTCTTGACCGATGAAGACGTGATGAAAATTAAAATTGAGGATGGTTCATGGCAGACAATTCCTTTTACTTTGTGTTCCGATTGCTACACGAAGAAAATGCGTAAGCGAGTATTTCACATGAATGCAAAATAACCCGGTGGAGTGAGAATGGGCCTTTTTAGGCGTTGCCCCAAATGCAAAGAACAGAAGTTATTAAGAGTTTGCAGTGGAACGTGGAAATGCCTTAAGTGTAGATATGAGGAGAAAACGAAGAAAGAATCTGAAGATCAAACAAGATGAAGCAGAACACCTAAACTCTATTCAATCTCTAAATTATCTTCACTCCTCTTTTCTCAAAAGCTCCCGCATAGAGTAGAGTTATAGGAAGCATTCTGATTTCATGAGGCACGATAGCTGATAAACAGAATAGAAACCTCATTAAAACTTCATCTCCTACAAGACCCACAAGACCAAGTCTTCTCTCTTTGCTATCCATAATCACGATATTGTCACGAGGGTCCTTTACATTGTATATCACTCCTTTTTCCAAGACTACTACTGCATCAACTTGTTCCTCGTTGGATACTCCTAATTTAGCGTGAATCTCCATAATGTTCGTCTTAAGTGTCACTAAGGATGGGGAACGATAACCAAATAGAACTGCAGGTATTCGCCGGAGTCTCTCTTGAGCATATTTGCTCCCGAACATCATGTCACCCTTCAGAGGTTTGCGTTCCAGTTGCTTGACGCTCCAGATTTGTCGTAACCCTCTTTCGAGCTCCACTTTACTGGACAAGTCAGACTTAACCTCAACTGCACACGCAATGCCTTCACAGAAAAAGAGACCCGTTCCCGATTCTGAGATGGTGAATGGGTGGTATGGCGTGCAAATCACTATATCTATCTGAGTTGATCTTTTCCCTACAGAATCTAATATTTCCCCTTTGCCAATTTGATATGCAGGTGGAAAGAAACGTCTAAGGAATTTCCTTACCGCTTCCTCTCTGTGAAGAGCAATATCATCAGCGGTTGTATACTTTGTGGATGCTTCTTCAAAAGCAAGCTTCAATTTCTGTTGTTCTTGCAGAAGAAGTTCTTCTAAACTGCTCATAAAAACACCCCGAGTCATTATTGGAATTACTTCTAATAAGATTGCTTGCACAATATACTCTTATCTATGTATGTATACTTCCGTCTAAAAGTTAGGGAACGTTAGAAAGAACGAGGTAAGGTTTTATCTTAAATTATTAATGCAACTTGAAATGGTAAATAGCAAATATGCTTTGGAGAACCCATATTCGCATAGCAAATGGCGTGCTACGGAAATTAGGGATGTCTACCTCGAGCGTAGAAGCGAACCGCTTGAGAGATGGAGTGGTGACGCCGGATAAATGGAAGGATTATCCGCATCACGAGGGCAAATCCGGTGCTATAAGAAAATACATCCTTGGAGCACGAAAACTTTTCTTGAACGATGACTTGACCAATGCCTGTTTCAACCTGGGAGTAGCGCTTCACTATATTCAAGATTCCTATACTACATTGTCTTCACGATCCAGACATCATACTCGTTGGGAACAACAGATAGAACAATCCTATTTTGTGGATAACCTTGAGGAACTCGTTGCTTCCGCTTTTCACGACCGTCCCTACCAAAGAGAAGAATATGGGAAAATCGCAAAATTACTATCAAACGAAGTAGAAGGGAAAGAGGAAACCCTTAAACTTGCTACCATGCCTGGTCCAGGCCTGTCGTCTTGGAGTAACCGCAAATGGGGAAGACCTAATGTTGACCTCAATTTTGCGTTCCGAGTAAGTTTTGTAGTTGCAAAATCCGTGTTTAATCCAAAAAAGACATACCCAAAACTGCAAACAGAGTTAAAACATCTTCTAATGGAATACGAAGATAAGTTGAGAGAAGCGGAAAACGTCCTCGCCAATAAGATAGTGGAATTGATTGAAAAACGGGATGCCCTCAAGAAAGGAAGAAAAAACGGAATTCTCACAACCGTGCGAAATTACTTCCGGGCCCTTTCAAGCAAGATTTATGGTTATCGAGCAGAATCAAAAATCAAAAAGTATGAACAACAAAAACACCTCAAGGCAATCGTTAGAAAATACAAAAAGAACGCCAACATCCGGGTTGCCCCTCACTCGGATTGGTACAATATTATCATTCCCGAAATCGACGTTAACATCGTAGAACGGCGACTATCTATAGAACGTTTTCCTTAAATCTTTAATGCAACTTGAAATCAAGATAAAATTTGAAAAGGAACTATCGAAATGAAAGGGAATTGTGACAACTGTGGTCAAACCTACAATGATTTAGTAGTTTGTCGTAACCCTCACTGCGAGAACCTTGTTTGTTCCGAATGTAGAGTGAAGACCGACAACGGTTATCTCTGCAAACAATGCGAAAAGAAAATGAAAGAAGTTGCAACCCGATGGGGAAGAAAGAAAAAGACCCGGGACAGATCATTACACTTCTGAATACATCGGGAAACGTTAGAAAAAAGAGGGAAGGTTAGTTAAGAACTGACAACTCTGCTTTGTCGTAGATTTCTTTCAGCTTTTCCGAAGAGAAATCCGTGTAGTGGCGAGCTAAGACGCTTTTAGGAACACGACCACAAAAGGCATCTACATATGTTTCTTGAACACCTAACGAAAGCATTTCAGAACAGAACCATTCTCTTAGACGTTGAGGCGTTACGTTCAATTCTGTCTTTTCTTTCGCAACCTTCCAAAGGTGTTTTTCCTCTACTCGAGGCATAGGGAAAATTCTTGTACTTCTCGAAGGTTTCTTACTCTCCAAATATCTTTTGAGATCCTGCTCAGCTTCAGCATTATAGAAACTTAACCATGATTTCTTAGTTTCACCTTCATGTCCGCCAGGCGTTATCATTCTGTTCGACAAATCTATTTCGACAGGTGTTAGCGAAAGCACTTCACTTCGCCTTAAACCACTTGTAGCATACAAGAGAAACAAAGTCTTCTCTTTAACTGAACCGAGACTGTTGTAGAACCTCTGAAGCTGTTTTTTAGTCAAGATATGCTTAGGTTTGAAAGTTTGACGTGGAAATTTGAAACTCGCCACAACTTGAGACCTACCTATGAAGTCTCTGAAAAACACCTTCAAAGCTCCTAACACATTCTTGTAGGTTGCACTTGAACCATTCAATCCTTTAAGATACTCTCGAATATCCGAAGCATTAACCATGTCAACCGGTTTAGTCACCTGCTCGAAGAATTTGCGCATATAGTAGACTTTCTCATAAGCTGTTTTTTCAGAACGTCTCAAGTCAACAAGTTGAAACTCTCTGAAATCTCTGAGGATAGACTGAATGCTTGACGTGCAGAAGGTCGCTGGTTCAAATCCGGCCCGGCCCACCACACAAGGCCCCATGACTTTTCTTTGAAGCTTATTTGTACATATTTTGGCATGTCATTTTATGTGAACAAGGGTCTAATCAGTTTTAGGTATACATGGAAGACGAGTCTGGTTTTGTTTTCAGGATGAGACCTCAGTCTACTCATATAATGTTAAATAAATGCCTTTCTTTAGAAAAAGATGTCTTAACGGGATACCCGTGCTACTCTTTCCAGTTCATGACGCTTCTGTATGGCCTTACATTTCATATCACGGTTCGCCGCTAAAATCAATTCGTCTGCTAGACATTCTTCTAAGGAACGGGGGTTACCAAACGCCGCTTTTCTCGCTCCTTCAGAAAGAAAACGCAACGCTATGTCCACTCGTCTCAATGGTGAAATGTCCACTGCCAAATGGTATACAACGCCTCCGTAGCTGATTCGAGTGGTATCCTCACATGGTGCGGAGTTTTCAACCGCTTGTATAAGTACTTGTATTGGGTTTTGTCTTGTTCTGAGGTGAACAATTTCAAAAGCGTTTCGAACAACGTTGATGGCTCTAGCCTTCTTGCCTGCGCTGCTCCCCGGTCGCATCAGATTGTTCACGAATCTCTCTACAATGTTAACATTGGCCTTGTGGAATCTTCCATGTTCATGGCGTCCCATGCTGTGAGGAGTATGAATTGGCTTCAGAGAGATGTATCGTTGCAGTCCAGGGTTTTTCACTTCAATTTCTTCGAAACTCCATTTTCCGAATAGTTGAATCTCCGGTTTCTCGCTCAAACGCGCCACCTAACAGCTTTTTGGGTTAGTCCGCTCCTATTTAAAATTATTGTTAAAAAATGTTAACAGTTTTTACACCTTAACGTTTTAACGCATTGGCTTCTCTTTTCGACCGTACACTAACTCATTAAGGGAGACTCCATTCACGGTAATTACTTTCCATCGAACACCTGGAATGTCGCCCATGCTTCTTCCACGGGAGCCTCCGATTCCCTCCACGACTACTTCATCATGTTCATCCACAACGTTAAGAGCACCGTCTCCAGGAAGAAAAGCCGTGACAAGTTTGCCATTTTTGATGAGTTGGGCTCGCACACATTTCCGAATTGCACTGTTGGGCTGTTTGCTTTCCACCCCAACCTTCTCCAGAACAATTCCGCGAGCCATGGGTGCGCCCATTAGCGGGTCAGACTTCACGTCCAGTCTCAACGTTCGACGCTTGTAGTAAATGTCGCTCCACCTAAGTTTTTTCCTTTTTGCCACTAGTTTCCTACCTGCGAACTCGCCTTTCGGTGACTTGGATCCCATAATTTTTAATTCCTCTGGCTATGTAATCGACAAGTCCAATATTTAAGTTGCGCACTTCAAAACTGTCTTTTTTTGCTATCAGTTCAGATATATTGTCAAGATTAAAATGATGTAGTCAATTTCGCGTGCTCAACGCGCACCCTGTCTGTTTTTACGTTCTCCACGGCTAATTTGTTTTTTCAATTACCCGGAAATAATGTTTTGGATACTTGGGTACACAGAATAACAACGCAAAAGCAAAAAGGGAAGTTTCGAGGGGTGAGTTTTTAACGTTGACCTCGGAGGCTTCGACATAGTGCAGACAACATGAAGTGTGCGATAAACCATGCCGTATGCAGGCTGTCAACAACAATTAACGTATATGCGAAAGTACATGAAACGCAAGAGAATGAAAGACCGCTTAGTAAGGTTGAAACAGCAAAGGCAAGAATTGCTGAAACGGTTTGAGAAAGAACAAGCTATGAAATATTTCATAAAGAAGGAAGAGATCGATATGTATATAGATGCTGAAATTGAAAAACTAGAAGCTCTACTGAAAACTGAACTCAACTTTCAACTTTTGGGGTAGGGGGTAAACCGTAAATCTTCTTCAAACTGTATGCACAGAAATATCTAGACCGTAAAAAATAAAAAAGACTGAATTAGAATTCACGACATTTGGAGCTAATGATATGGAACTGAAAATCCTATACGACAACGAAGCCATGGAAGGTTTTAGAAGAGGGTTTGGGTTTTCATGCTTTGTTGACAAGAAAATACTTTTTGACACCGGCGGTGACATGAGCACCCTACTGTTTAACATACGGAAATTTATGATAAATCCCAAAGATATTGACAAAATTGCCTTGTCTCATGAGCATGGGGACCATACCGGTGGAATTCAGATTCTAGATTATTGCGGAAAGATGAAAGTATTTGTTCCTAGGTCTTTTTCAAGCCGATTTAAGAGCAGATTAGCTTCACATTCGAATGTAAACCTCAAAGAGGTCAGTGGAGCCGAGGAACTCGATGATGGGGTTTTCACCACTGGAGAGCTTGGACAATTCATTAAAGAGCAATCCCTGATCGTTAAGACGGGCAATGGCTTAACAGTTATAACGGGTTGCTCACACTCAGGCTTAGAGAACATATTAAGAGTTTCTTCAAAATTCGGTGAAATCTACGGGGTGGTAGGCGGTTTCCACGGATTTAGTAAACTAGGAGCTTTAAAAAGGATACGCTTGATTGTTCCTTGTCATTGCACGGTGCGAAAAAGAGAAATACTAAGTCTTTACCCAGAATCGAGCATGAAATGTTCCGCTGGTTGCAGAATTGAAATCTAACAGATAAATTGAAGGAAAGCTAGCTAACATATCAAAAAATCCTGGAAACCACAAAAAGACAGGGAGTCTGCGGGGAATATCACCATAGGAATTAGAAAAGAAATTCTCTGACGATTTCGCCACTTTTCATTCATGCATTCAAAAAACTTATGTCCACATGTTAATGATAGAATCGTGGTGACATTATTGCCAGAACCAAAAGCTTCTTTTCGCTTGCGCCTAAGTGAAACGGAATTCCTAAATGTAAGCATCTTTCCTACGAGAAAAGACCCAACAGCCGAGGTTATCTCCGTGCAAGTCAGTCGCTCGCCACGCGCACCTGAAGACGATTGGATAACTGTTGGTAAGATAGCGCTTTACAGGTCGCCAGAAGGGGATTACAGACGGCTTCCTGACCGCGAAAAACCATAATAACTTCGGAATGCCCGTAGCATGTACTCTGCAAATGTTTCTTACGTTCCAGACAAACATAAAGATATATTTGTCCAGATTAGCAATTTTTTCCTAAGGAGGCTAACGAATTAGATGTCTTTGGTTGATGTCATACTTAGTCGCAGAAGTGTAAGAAGCTATGAGAAAAAGAACGTTCCTGAAGATGTCTTGAATAAGATTCTTGAGGCTGGGAGACAAGCTCCATCAGCGGATAATACACAGCCTTGGCACTTCATTGTGTTAACTGACTATGAGATCAAAGAGAAACTGTCTCACGGGAAGTGGAATACGTTTGTGAAGGATTCAGCTTTCACTATTGTAGGCTGTGGATATGTAGGAGATTCCTATGGTCGTGAATGGTCAACAATTGATACGACCATCGCTTTGCAGAACATGGTTATTGCAGCATGGAGTCTTGGTGTAGGATCGTGTTGGGTGGGAGATTTCGAGGAAGAAGAGGTCAAGAAACTTCTGAATATCCCATACGAGTGGAAAGTCATAGCTCTAATTTCCTTCGGTTATCCCACAGAACGTGACTCGGGGAGGATAAAGAAAAAACCTCTCGATGAAATCGTGAAATACAACAAATTCTGAAGCTATTTATGGATTCATGAACATGGGCTTGAGTACTATCTGTTTGCTACCATAACATATCTCATCCTTCAGTCTTTCTTCGGTGTATCCAAACTGACTTAGGATGTTTGCTGCTGCTAAGATCAGCATAGCTACATATTTTTTAACATCGTATCGAGTTTCAGTGTCAATCAGTTCAGATACTTTCACGCGCTTACTTGCTCTTCTGTTTTCGGCATCAGTTATCAAGTAGCGAATCGTCTGCCCCCCAGACACTTCTACGTCCTCTTTCATTAATTGCTTGGCAGCTATAGCTTGGAAAACATCGTGAACATACCTATCCGGATGCATGGACAACTGCTTTGCAATAATTAAATTTCGCACGTCGACATTTCTATTCCTCAACTTCTCCACGTAACCTCTCAAAACTTCCACCGACTCTGGAATCTTCTTAATGAACGCCTCAGAGTTTGGAGCCTTTGCAAGAACCCGTATCATATCCATTTGAGCCTTCTTGATGAATTGCGGAGTATCCCGTTTCACCGCTTCAATACCTCTCACCTTAATTTTTCCAGACTGAAACACTCCATAATATCGATTGAGAACAGGAACCCCCACGTGCATTCTGGACGGTAAAAACACAATCCAACGGTATCTGCCTTCAATGTTCAGCTGCACCCCAACCTCTTCAGAAACAGTCTTGCATAGCTCAACGTACTCTCGGGTAGAAGCTCCCTCTTTTTTAAGCCAAAGAGAGTCTACAATGCCATGAACTATATCAAAACCTCTCTCCTCAGCCATACGTACAGTTTTCAACAAAGCCTCCCTAGCAAAAGCACAAACCGCTATGTGAGCGTCAACCTTACCAAAACGTGCATTCTTATAGCCGAGATAACCGAAACACGTCACCAAAATCCACTTCAAAGCCTTCTGTCTGCGATTATAGACTTGCTGTGACTTTAAATCTTCAGCTTCATTTCTCAAACGTTTATAGGTTGCCCGCTTTTTCAAAATCATCTTCAAGGTTCGCGGAACTATTCCCTCTCGTTTCTCACAAATATTGTACCCAAGCTCAGGCACTCTAAGCGCCGAGTCAGGGCAACATCTACAGAGCACTGTTTCACCTGAAATGTTACGTTTCGCCATCAAAGTTGGATACATAGACGAAAAATCAACTTCAGCAACCCAGTCATGGATGCCCAGCTTTGGCTCAAAGATGAATCCTCCCCTGTCAGCTACAAGTAGCTCCCACGTGGATTTGAATGCTTCAGGCTCCCTTTTCTTCCAAGGAATCAGAATATCATTTTTGGTGGCCTGATAAAGTTGCAAAGACGACATTATGGTTCCAATCGAAGCTCTTGCAGCCTCATGCAACGGAACCCTACAAGTCCTCGAAACCTCAATCAGTCCGTCTAATCCGCAAGACGAGTAGATGAACGTGTTCTTCTCATCAACGTGGATTCTTCCATAAAGCCTACGCATAGATGCTTTAAAGTACGCCCTTCCATATGAGAAGAAAGTTACTCCACGCTTCTTCTCAGCTTTAAGAGGAACAGCTTCTCTACCTAAAACAAGTCTATCGAGAACCCCATTCACGAGTGCCCTGTGCGCGAGATAGGGGAAAAGAAACGAGTCTCCACCTTGAGTGAAAATAATGTCAGGATCCTTTTCTCTTATGAACCCAACCAGTTTAAGCATTTCTTCGTTTTCATCATCCTCATCAATAACAACGCGTTTTCCATCCCATTCAAGAATAATTGAGTCAATTGGATCATCAAAGTTGGGAACAGACTGTTCTGAAGTTATTTTTACACGCAATGCCATTACTCTAAGAGGAGGAAACTCATAATTCAAGCTTTCCACCGAATCCAACAACCAGTAGGCAAGTCTATCACCTTGAACAGTTACTCCCACAAAAGCAAGAGGAAAAATGTCTTTTTCATAAAAATACGTCTGTCCACTCGGGACATCTACATTGTGAAGCTTAAACTTGCGGTAACCTCCAAGTCTCAACAGTTTATGGGCAAAGTAAGATGGCCTGTGACAATTCGTCGTAGTTATCTCTAAAACTTTTGACTTGTTGTTTTCCATGAAATCAGAATACTTTTCGACGTATCGCCATCTAACTACAGGCTTACATGTTGCAAGATGGGCAGTCAGCTTGGACAAATCCGCCATCTTTCCTGAAACATAAATCTTGGGCTGGAAGTTGTCCTTTAGTCTTAACCGTTCACCTTTCTCCGTTACAATCCACACTGTCAGTTTGTCAGGTTCGGAAGGATATACGTCGAGTAACCACCCTTTAATCGGCTCAAGGTTGGCTAAGCTGTTTTTCCAATCTGGCAAGTTTCTCTCTAATCTCCATTATGGCTTTCTCTTGGTGAAGCAGAATAGACATGAAAATCGCTTCAAGCAAAATCGGCCTAGTAGCCATGCTCCCAGCCGATGCGAACATTCTACAAGCGACCATAATACGATCAAAAGCCTCAGCATCTTTGCCTCTCAACGCCTTTCTGAAACCCTTCCACCTTTCAATTTCCCTCTCCAACGCTTGGCGATACGAAAGAACAGTTCTACCCATCCAGCTAAACCCCCATAAACATATCCATCTTGACCGTCTTAGACGGGAAATCAACAGCAAATGGCTTAATGCTTGGATGTTTCTCCAAAGCGAGTTTCAAACTACCTCTAGACCCCTTAACTCCTAGCAAGACACCCGCCCTCCCCAACAAAACCGACTCAAGAAAAAGACTTCTACTAGAATAAAGCCGAGGAAAATATGAAGCGACAATGATAACTCGTCTTCTAGAAGCAAGATCCAAAAGATGCTGGATCATCTTCATGAAGATGTCCACACCCTCGATTTTAGGCACATCGCGATCAAGGAAAAGTCCAGTTATATCCGAAACAATCACAATTTTAGATCTATATCTTTTCAAAGCCTCCTCCAACTTCTCAAAAACCAACGCCGTCAACTGATATGCTGTGAAAGCTCTTGAAATCAGAATCTTCTCAAGGACACATTTAGGCTCCAAGCCATACTGCTGAGCTATAGCAGAAATAGCGTATGGATCAAAAGTGTTCCTTCCATCAATGTAAACAACCCGAGAGTTTAGCCCTTTCTTCTTTAGAGGCAGCTGACCTCGAACACTCAGAAGAAATAGTAACCTTCTGCAAATGCGATGCCCAAACAAAACTGCAAAGTCGCCCCTTTTAAAGCCCTGAAAAGCCTCATCTATTCTCGGAATACTGAAGGACAACACTTTGTCAGTTTCTTCAGACAATATGATCACGACGTGTAAGGGGTAAAAAAGGGCGAGTTCACAATTCATAAGGATTTGGCTGAAACATATTCTAAAGTTCTAGAGACTCTCCAGTGAAAGTGAAACCGATACTCTATTCTATTTCCAAACCTAAAATACCTATGAGGACCACTATTTGACGCGATATCTCATTGGAGCAGGTGGATGGGCGTACTTCCGAATCCCACGCCTACACCCTCTAGCAGCCTACTCAAGAGCATTCGACTTTGTGGAAGTAAACTCAACCTTCTACGAAATACCCAGCTTCAAACAGGTAGAATCCTGGCGCAAGCTAGTGCCACCAAACTTCGAGTTCGCAGTAAGATGCAACAAAGCACTGACTCATGAATACAAGTTCCAACCGATCCCAAAGGCATATGAAGTTTTAGAAAAGATGAATGCTATTTGCGACACATTAAAGGCACATATTCTGCATTTACAAACCCCTCAGACTTTCCGGTCCACCAAGACTAACATTGATCTCATACGCAACTTCTTTTCAACAGCAAACATGAAAGGAATCAGAATTGCCTTGGAAATGAGAGGCCACAAACAACCTCTCAATTCATACCTCGCCAAAATGATGCAAGATCACAACATGGTTCATTGCGTCGACCTTTCAAAAAACGAGAAACCAGCCTACAAATCCGACATTCTATACTCAAGACTCTTTGGAAAAGGTTCTCACAACGTTTACCAGCCGACAGACGAAGAGCTTAGAAAAATCGACAAAACAGCGTCGACTGGAGCCCACAAGAAAGTAGCCATGACTTTCCATTTCGTCAGGATGTATAAAGACGCCGCTCGTTTCAAAACTTACAAGAAAACAGGAACATTTCCCACTGTGACAAGGTCCTTAGGTGTAAGTTCACTCAAGCAAGTTCTCCAAGAAGACGCGAAGTTTCCGAGCAGCAAAACAGAGCTGATCCAACATCAAGGATGGAAACTTGTCGATCTGACAAAAGAAAAAAGAGACCATGCATCACACATGCTTGAGAAGCTTCCAGAAAAAACGTATAATAGCGTAAACGAGGTGGTTCAAACACTGGAATCAGTCAGGTTACGGTGAACTCTTTTGAGCAACATTCTTCTAGGAACGTCAGGTTGGAGCTATAAGGAATGGATTGGACCCTTCTACCGAAAGGGAGAAAAAAGCATGTTGAGGGCGCACTCGAAAGTTTTCAAAACTGCTGAGATAAACTCCACGTTCTACGCTTATCCTTCCAAAGGAACCGTTATGGGTTGGATAAGATATTCTCCGGGGGATTACGTGTTTTGTGCCAAACTTCCAAAACTGATAACTCACGAAAAAATGCTCGATCTAGACGAAGGTGTTAGAGAGGATCTGAATCGTTTCTGCGATTTGGTTCGACCCGTTTTGCTGGACGGTAAACTCGGATGCCTCCTCATACAGCTTCCACCAAAATACAGATTTGATCCTGACCATCTCGAAAAGTTCTTGCGGATTCTTCCCAGCGAATTTAGTTTTGCCGTTGAATTTCGCAATCTGTCTTGGATGAGAAACGAGACTTGGAAGTTGCTGAACAGATACAGAGTTGCATATGCGATCGTTGATGAACCGTTGTTACCTCCAGAAGTGCATGTTACGTCCGACTTTGCGTATTTCAGATGGCACGGACACGGAACGAGACCTTGGTTCAACTATCGTTACAGCGTAAAAGAGTTAGAGTCTTGGATACCTAAGGTGCGTGATGTATCAAATAGAGTCAAGAAAGCGTATGGTTATTTTAACAATCACTTTCACGGATACGCCGTGGAAAACTGCCTGCAAGTTCTTGAAATGTTGGGAGTCCTCACGTCCACGCAAGCTAGGGCCAAGACTACAGTAGAGAATCACTTCAAAATGACTACCAGAATGAAAAAGCCAACCCTAGAAGCATTCGTCCAACCAAAAAAGATAACCTTCCAAGATTTGCTCAGCAATTTCATAGACAAACCGAGACTAGAGAGAGCCAAACGCATCAAAGACAAAGCACTAACAATTCAAGAAGAGACTCACAACCACATAAAAGCATTGATAAAAGATTACCATATAGTCGTAGACCTCGAAAATCTCGTGGTCTTGCACGACTGTGCAGACTGGAGTAGAGTAATGATAAGAAAACGCTTCTGCAAACACATAGGTAAGCTATTGCTGGCATTAGATAAGAAAAAAGCCTCAAACATCCTCAAACAAATCTACACAAACAATGAGGCATGGAAATTCAAGCAGTACGCAGAATAATAACGCGGAACCAAAAAAGGGAAATTTCGAGGGGTGAGTTTTTAACGTTGACCTCGGAGGCTTCAACATAGTACAGACAACAAAAGTCGGTGGTAGACTGTGAAAGCATGCACACAGCTATAGTAAATATTAAATGGTCTTTATTGCAGTAATCGAAATTATGGGATCGAAATGGCAAAGAAATCGCTTTATGAAGCGGCTTGGCTCCTTGGCTTAATCGCAGGGATCGTATGCATGTTGTTTGCTCTCTTTGACTTCTTTGGCTACTTACCAGAAATCTTGGGAAAACCCATTAAAGGTCTCACAGACATGGTAAGTGCCGTAATCTTTGGCATTCTCGGATTCCTAATATTGGGCGCGGCACAAATGACAAAGACTGGACGCAAAAAGGCAGCTACCGGGGGAATTTTCCTTCTAGTATTTGGATTTGCAGCATATTTGGTGGGAGGCGAGATAGGAGCTCTCATAGCTATTTTGGCCGGCCTAGTAGCAATAGTTGCTAGATACGGTTAGGATGCGCGTGCTTAGGTCGAATTCAGATTTGTATCGGCGAGCGAAATAACAGTATATTATATCACACTATACAGTATGCTATGCGTGTGAACGCATGTCAGAAGATGCCAGACAAATTCTGGAAACCATAAGACGTGAACTGAACATAAAAATATTCGAGTTGAAGTTGAAACACAAATTAACAAAGAAAAGAGCGGAATCTAAACTCTTGATTGCCTATTACAAGGCTAGCAACACAATCTCAAGAACCAAACTCATGATACATAGAATTAACAGCAACAGCATAAGAACACCCCGACAACCAAACTCACCTGCGCGTGCACACAATATTCGTTGATACTGCATCCCAAAACATAACCACTAATGCGTGTGCGTGAAAATCCCTCCTTCATCTATTTCTTCGCGCACGCACTACATGGTAACTGAACATATACCATAAGTGGAAAAGTACATGGTGTTGCGAAGAACCTTGAATCTAACGCTCCTTTTTGAACTGTTTTTTGAATAGTCGTAGTATGTACTCCGCTATCGAGAATATTTTCGACTAAGAAACACTCCTTATTACTCAACGCCATTGTAAGACGTTATACAGAGGTGTGCGCTGTAAGAAAGTGCAAAAAACATTCGTTATTATTCAATATAATGAATATGATTTTTGCATGACATTTACAGCATGTAGGCTTATGCAGAATAAATTCAACGGGGCGAAAGAAAAAAGCGAGTTCGACACAATTGCCGCTATTCTCCGTGTGGCTGGTAAGGGAGCGGATAAAATCGAGGTTATGCATCAGTGTAACTTGAATCCTCTATCCTTGGACAAATATTTGTCTGCTCTGATAGAATTGGATCTACTGAAAGTAGAGCAAAAAAGCCAAGTGTCTTATCGAACCAGCGACAAAGGACTCCAGTTTTTGCAGACTTACCACCGTTTGAAATGGCTTTTATGGGGTGAAAACTTCGACTTTTTATTAGTTCGCCTCTTAGGTCGATTGAGAAAACAAATCTAATTGCCTACCAAAAAAAGAAAAAGGCTATCTTTTACCAACTTCACGTTATGGATACGTTTTGAATTTGGAAGTACCGTTTAGCTAAAAACCGAATTCGCTCTGCATTTCTCCCGTTCTTACCAATGGCAACTCCTTTATCCTTCGGATTTACCGAAACCACCGCAATAGTCTTGCCGTCAGTTCGTTCACTAATGCGGATTTCATTCACTCTCGCTGGCTTCAACGCATTCTTAATGAACTGAGCAGGTTTCTCGGAATGTTCGATTATTTCGTGTTTTTTTCCAGTCATTCTTTCCAGCGTATGTATGTTTTTGCCTCTTTTTCCGATAGCGATTCCCACATGGCCTTCCTTTATGATAAATATGATTCGATTAAGCTCATCATCGATTATACAGTCCTTCACGGTTGCGCCGGTCATACTTTCGAATAAAGCTATATAACGCATCTCTCGACTGGTAAATCGTATTCCACTAGACATTCGCAGCCTCCGTGAGCTTCAGTATGTCAGAATCTCCAGATTCTCTTATTGTTAAAGCGGAAACCATAAAGGGTTTTCCACAGATTTCACCTAAATCTATGCTAGTTCCATCATAAATAGCAATCGGAACGCCAGAAATTCTACAATAATACTTAATATCTTCAAGAATTTCTCGCGGACAATTAGCTGCAACAACTATTAGTTTAGTCTTCCCTGTCTTAGCGTTTTTCAGGGCATTGTTGGTTCCAAACAAAACCTTTCCAGTCTTCACTGTGGCGGCGATGGCTTTATTTATATCAATCATTTTTTGGATTCCTTCCGATACACGCTTGACATGTACAGATCAACCAAACCAGTACCGATGGGTATAGATTGCCCTACGATCACGTTTTCAGTAACTCCTTGCAGTGGGTCGCTGTCTCCTTTGATCGCCGCTTCAACGATGTTTGGAACAGTAATCTCGAAGGCTGCCCTTGCAAGGACACTTGCCTTTTTTCCGCTGATTCCATGTCTCCCTATCTGCCGAACATCGCCAGTTGCTGTCATTATGTCAGCCACTAGCATAACATGTCGTACGTCTACGTCAAGTCCTTGCTCCTCAAGAACGCCTATAGCCTCCTTAATTAAGGAGTTTCTGGCCGCCTCGATTCCTAACGTCTTAGCAATCTCATGTACATGATTAGTGATTGTTCGCAGTGGATCAACGCCACGAACCTCAATAATGTGGGGTAGGTTAGACCCATCTGTACGTATAACCCACTTCCCAGCTTCCTCGGTGATCAGAACTCTTCGAATACCTGTTGCACCTTTAATGTGCTGTGAAGAAACCTTGTCAAACAATTTCTTAAGATTCATTGACTTTTTAGATTTGACACTGATCTCGTTCTCTTCAACTCTCAACGTGTAATTGGGTGAGCTTAAAGCCTTCGTTAACTCCTCCAACGAGATCGCTCGATCTTTCATCATAGTAACGTCAAGCTTGACAACCACCTCCTCTCGTTCTGGGTCTATGTACATCTCTTGTGCAACATCTTCAATTACGGAGCAAATTATTTCACGAGCAACTTCAGTGGCTTTCTCCTTGCTTTTTCGATGCACCTTATCAAGATAAATGGACATAATTGGAGTTGAGGGTATCCGTCGAGCGTCCACTATTTCAATGAGACGAGGTAAACCTAGAGTCACGTTTTGCTCTCTAACTCCAGCGTAATGGAACGTCCTAAGCGTCATCTGGGTACCCGGCTCACCCATAGATTGGGCAGCCACTATCCCAACAGCTTCGCCAGGCTCAACTAGAGCTCGTTTATAGTTTTCCAATGTTAAAGCAATCGCTTTGTCTATACCTTTTTTAGTCAACCCGCCTTTGATTAACTCCTTCTTCAGTTTTTCAACAAGGATAGATGTGAGATTATCTTCTACCTCTGCGAGACGGTTCATAAGGTATTGCTTGGGTGCAGGTTTGCCCGTTTGCATTGTAAGTTTTACTTGTTCAACTAATCGGTTGACGTTCACGGCTTTTCCGTGATCGCTCTTGGCTGGGTCCACTCCGTCTTCGCCGTATCTGAACTGAACAATGTCGCCAATCGAGTTTCGAACCGTGTCGTCATATTCAATGCGTAGATGCTCTAATGCATTGATGAGACGCCTCTGCATGTAGCCGCTCTGTTGCGTTCGCACAGCTGTGTCCACAAGTCCTTCTCGACCGCCCATCGCATGGAAGAAAAATTCGATTGGATCCAATCCCGCTCGATAACTAGAGTACACAAAGCCTCTGGCCTTTGGAGAGGGATCTCCCAACTCAAAGTGAGGT
>Ga0209635_10000817_pt1 | contig 22480 bp, 31 predicted proteins | sample DeeMarSWOR230_32_FD_187463 | JGI IMG/M metagenome (GOLD analysis project Ga0209635, IMG submission 187463) | Marine sediment microbial communities from White Oak River estuary, North Carolina - WOR-2-30_32 (SPAdes) (version 2) | ecosystem: Environmental > Aquatic > Marine > Intertidal zone >...
GTTTTTTCTTCTCCATCACGTCTACTCTTTCAATATTATCCAATCCTCTTTCTCTAGCCTTACGCATTAATTCATCTAAATATTCCGTGTTTTTATCAACAGCATGAATCCTTCCTTTCTCTCCAACAACTAACGATGCTGGTAGAGTATAGGTACCATGTCCGCACCCAAAATCGAGAATAAACTGATCTTTCCTCATTCCAATGTCTTTAAGGAATTTCTTACCTTCATAATTTATCCATTTATCCATATCATTAGAGATCATGTTTCCACATTTAAATCAATGATCTTTCCTACTCCACAAGCAGAAGTAATATCGGAGAATGATCTTCGCAAATCCTGTTTATGAGCGGTACAGTGGCAAGGACAGATCAAATCTAAATCCTCTAAAACAGAAAATTTGTTAAAACCATGAAATCCACCAACAATTCCTACGATATTCCCGACTTGCTTTGCTATCTGCAAGATTTTTTCAACACCAGGATGGGAACAACCAGTAAGAACATACCAACCTTTTTTACTCTTAAGAATCAATGACTGCTCATCTACTGACCCTTTAAGTCTACCGGTAGTATAAACTTCTCCTGTGATCTCCCAAGAAGGTTCTTCAACGGATATCAAACGCATTTTTTCACTAGGACTTTTCTCGCTTAGTCGATATAGTTCTACATCACTAACAAGAGGAACAAGTGCTCTTAACCCACCGCTGTGATCCAAATGTTCATGCGAAATCACAATTTTACCGATGTTCTCAGGATTTATACCAAGATTTTTCATATTATGTAATAATATTTCACCATTTGCCCCCGTGTCAAAAAGAATTGTGTCATATTTTGTCTCTATTAAACAAGCAAATCCCCAATCCGATTTTAAATCCATATCTTTTTTGTATACCTCATTATCATAAATTATGGTAAGTTTCATTTTCCATCCTCTTTTTAGAAGTCAGCCCATAAAATACATATCCATTCTATCAAACGCTTTATTTATCATTTCTTCGGGTACACAAAACGACAGTCTTAGATGGCCTTCTCCTGTTGGTCCAAATGCAATCCCCGGTGTCGTTGAAACTTTTGCTTCGTTTAGGAGTTTTTTACAAAACGCGGTCGAGTCTTTACCGTCTTTTATTAATATTTTTGGGAACATAAGATAAGAACCTCTTGGTTTTTGATATTCAAAAACTGAGTCAAGAGCATCGAGCCTCTTACACATTACATCACGAGTAGAGAGGTAGTGCTCTCTGAATTTTACTATACAATCTTGGGAACCTTGCAATGCTGCAAGTGCTGCATATTGGGAAACTACTGTGGCACAAATGGCAAAAGGAATATGTGCTTTGGTAATCTGCGGAATCAGTGTTTCATCTGTATGCAAATATCCGATTCTCCAACCTGTCATCGCGTAGCTTTTCGTAAAAGTAAAACAGCTAACTGTGTTCCTTTTCATTTCTGGAATTGAAGCTATACTAAAATGCTTATGGCCGTCATAAGTGAAGTATTCATAGGCCTCATCTGTAATAACCATTAAGTCGTTCTCCAGAGCAACATCTGCTAACTGACGAAGATGTTTCTCGGGGAAAACAGCACCGGTTGGATTGCTTGGGGAGCAATACATAATAGCCTTTGTCTTAGAAGTTACTGCATCTCTGATAGCATTGATATCCATGGTAAATCCCTCTTCTTCAATCGTTGGAACAAGGACAGGTTTCCCTGATGCAAGAATGACCTGGCGAATGTGGGTAGAATAGGTTGGAGATGGCAAAATAACTTCATCACCAGGATCAACCAATGCCATAAGGGCTGCAGATAATCCTTCAACAGCACCGATGGTGACCAGTAGTTGGGAAACATCAGCGTCTATGTTGTTATTTTTCTTTAGTTTCTTGACGATCTCTTTTCGCAATTCTAGTAGACCTGCATTTTCGGAATATCCGCCTACTAATCCCTTATTTATTGCAGTAATGGCTACCTCTTTGATATGTTCTGGTGTATCAGAAGTTGGCTTCGCCCAGGATAAAAATGCAACATCCTCTATTTCTTTTGATAATCTTGTCATCTCATGGATTGCAGATTTTTGTATCTGCAGAGCTCTATCTGATATTCTCCAATCCTCTTTCATTTTGTTTCCTCCTTTTTATATCCAATACAGCTTCTAACCTAAATTATTATAATTTACTAGTTTTTCGTCAAGGGTTCCATTAGGGAGCATCCAATCAGGGTGAGGTTCTCCACTTTCCTCCATATGATATCGTTGGCAACTCTCCCAGTCGCCTTTACAATATAGTTCAACCCATTTTCTATCCAATATTCCTTCTTCACGATATCTTTTCATGGGACATACGTGATACCATTTACATTCCCTAGATAGTACATGTAACTTGTGGTAATTATTTGCCAACACTTCTTTTAAAGTGGGATTATAAACAACAGCAGCAGGATGCTGCAAAGGTAATATTTTCCTATCGTCAGATAGAAAAAGCTTCCCATAAATTGTGTAAAATTCCGGTTTAGACGGCAATGGGAAAGAATATTTCTTCAAGATATAAGTAGTTGCATAATGGCCCAGAGGAACCAGTGTCTTTGGATTTATTAGCTCTATCTCTCTATCTAAGTAACCGCTGCACATGTCAATTTCATCCTGCTTTGGTTTCCTATATTTTGGGAGCATACATTTAACAAGATTCGTCATGTAAAGCTCCTTCCTGTTGATGTCAGATATTTTTAATAGTTCATCTAATACTTTTCCTGAAGGTCCAATAAACATTATTCCTTCCCTGTCTTCATTCTCGCCTGGTGCCTGAGCAATAAGCATAAGTCTAGCACCAATTTTTCCCTCACCACAAATAGCATGCGTTCGAGTTTCAGAGAGTCTGCATTTATTACATTTCCTCATCATCTTATTTAACTCATGGATCTCCAATTGCATTGTTCTCCTCAACAGAATCATTTCTTAATGTTCCAATTTCTTTAGGAGGCCATCAATCTTGTCTTTGAGTTTACCGATGGATCTTGCACCGGTTACACTTGTGACTTCTCTCCCGTAACGAAAAAACACCAAATGAGGAATCCCCATAATATGATATTGTTTCGCGATATCCTCGTTGTTCTGGGTATTAAGTCTCCCAAATGCTACCTTTCCTTTGTAAATCTTTGATAATCGTCTAATTCGCGGTGCAATTACTCGGCATGGAGCGCACCATGGAGCCCAGAAATCCACTATAGATAATGGATATTTTTGTATAAATTCGTTAAAGTTTTTTCCTTCTAAAGTTACGACGTAATCAGGCAATTCAACTGCAGAAGGAATTTTCTGCTTAGAATTAAGATTCTTTCTTTTATGTTTAAAAATTCCAAGAAATATCATGATATTCATCCATCTTATTATATATATCACTAAACATAGACATTTCTTTGTTTTTTTCTCCAGTAAGGAGATGCTGAGTTTGGATTCTGGATTATATCATTTATTACAAAGTTAAATAATTTACAGAAATATTTCACTCTTAGCAGAATTCTCCCCCAATTCTTTGATTTTTTCTGTAAATTCAGTAGATACTTTCGCAAATTTCTGTCCTTCAGATGCAGAAATCCAAGAAAGACGCAAACGATCTGATTCTAAACCAAGATCTTCAACAATCTTTTTTAACATCACAAATCGTCTACGAGTATAGTAGTTTCCCTTTTGATAGTGACAGTCTCCAGGATGACAGCCAGCTACAAGTACACCATCAAATCCACGTAGATAGGCCTCTATAACAAGGATTGGATCTACCCTGCTAGAGCACATAACTCTAATGGCCATTATAGAAGATGGATACTTGATTCTGCTGGTCCCCGCTAAGTCTGCTCCAGCATAGGAACACCAATTACAAAGGAAAGCAAGTATTTTTGGCATGAACTTGTCATCTTTTTTCATACTATCTCTCTATTCTTCAACTTCAGCAAATTCTTCTTCTTTAAATGTGATAAGAGGAATATCCTCTTCTACATTCTTTCCAGGAATATAATCAAACATTTTTTGAACAGATTCACCTACCTTTTTAAAAATAATAGAAATAGGTATATCAACAGGACAGACATCCTCACATGAACCACATCCAACACAAGATATGCTAATATGATCTAACCTACCAAGGTGATAAAATAATGTTCTAGGTGGAACTCTAATTCCTCCTCTTTTTCTAAAGTCTGCCTCATAGTTAGATGGCCGGTATTCAAAATCAGAGGACTCAAATCCGCATAGCTTACAATAACAAATAGGACAAACCTTACTGCATCCATGGCAACCTATACATTTTCCAAAAATCTCTATTAATCCATCTATACCCTTCTCTTTTACTTCAATGTCATCAAAAAGTTTTTTCTTTTCTACTTCTCTTTTGCTTTTAAGCTTTTCCAATTCCTTACGGTCAAGTTCTTTATTTAAAAATTCTCCTTTCATACCTTTAGCAAATTCCTCTCCCTTTTTTGTATTAAGAAATACAACACATTTTTTATCCAGATCATTGTTACCTATCAGATCGAACGTTATATCTGCAGTATAAGGCGTAAATTCTGTACATCCTCTACAAGCGGATCTTAAATCAGCAGATATTTCTCCTTTTTTAACGGTATCCCAATATTTCGAAAGATTTTTTTCAATGGTTCCATCTACAGCCATTTTAAGTGGATAGACACCTCCACATGTGAAACTTATAATAAACAGGTTCTCAAGACTCCCCTGTTCACGTTTAATAAGCTCTACAAACCCTCTTAATTCGCATGGTTTTACAACAGCGACAACTGGTTTTTTTGCGCTCCCTTTTAGTGTAAAACGCGATAATAACTTGCCACCATTAACAGGCATTAAAGGATAAAAAGGCACAGCATCATTAAGTTCGTCTGGATTTGTAATAAGTGAATATGCTACAGCTCCATCTTTGCTAATTTTCTTAAGAGTAAAAACCCCTTTAACCTTATTGTTTTCCAAAAGAAACCTTAGAAATTCTAGAATACCTTGTTCTGTATTTTTATTTATCTTAAGAGCTTTAGCCATTTGCATCCTCCATCTCATGAAGTTCTTCTTCTTTATAGGCAATTAGCGGAATAGGTTCATCTAGGCTTCTACCAGAGACATAATCAAATAAACCCTGAGTTTCATCAGCGACCATACTAAATATTTGAGCAACAGGAATAGATACAGGGCATACATCTTCACAGGCACCACAAGATACGCAAGAAAGACTCATATGCATCATTCTTCCCATCTGGAAAAGAGTAGTATCCGGTAGAAACCGTATACTTCCTTTACTCTCAGCTCTCTGAAGATAATCCTCAGACAGATGTTTTACTTTATCAGAATCAAAATAACATAGACGACAGAAACAGACAGGACAAACTCTCATGCAATTATGACAGTTTATACATTGGCTAAAGGTGTCAAGTAAATTGTCAATACCGCCGATTTTGGATTTTAAATCTTTATGTGCTTTATTTCTTTTTTTCTTTTTTTCTTCTGAAATATTTTTAACTTTAGCCTGCCAGCTACCAATATTTTCTTTTAAAGCTATACCAAGTTTATCCATTACGTCGTTTCCCTTTTGACTATTTGAAATAATGAAAAAAGTATCTTTTTTTGCACCAAGAGTCCCTATATGAAGATCCCCTGACACCATACTTGATTTGTCACATATCTGACAGACCGGACGCATTATTTTATCATCCCAGTTTTTAACAGCAGCATCAAAGAGTTTCATACTTTTTTCAGGATCACTAAGGAAATCAGAGGTAGGTAAAACACCGGGGCAATCTATGCTTATTAGAGTCATATTTTCTAAATTTGTTTGACCAAGTTTTGCAAGTTCTAGAGCTGTCCGAATTTCACAAGGCCGCATAATAGCAGCTATTTTCATGTTTCCCTCACCAAGACGAGTTACACTAGAAACTGCCTTAGCTCCTTGGATAAACATAACTGGTGGAAGAGGAAAAGCATCCTTAAGAAGAGATTTATCCTTAACCAGCACATATGCGAATGAATCACCTGCTGGAACCCTTAAAGGTATAACAACTGCATCAAAAACTCCTTTATCTACCGCTTTTTCTAGCAGATCGATAATTGTTTTTTTTATACTGGATTTTACGGGGATAACCGCACCTTTAGATTCATTCATTTTACAGCCTCCAAGAGTTCCTGATAAATCTGGTTAAATTTGAAATGTTTAATACTTGCTGCACCAGATGGACAAGCAGCGACACAATTCCCACATCCCCTACATATCACCTCGTTTACTACAGATACTTTTTTTGCCTCATCAAAAGTTATAGCACCATATGAACAGACAGATAGACATGTTTTACATCCAATACAAAAAGATTCAGATATATGCGAGACTTTCACCTCAGGTTCTATTTTTTTACCTGGAATAAGAGATGAAAGTATTTTTCCAGCTGCAGCCTCTGATTGGACTATAGTTTCTGATATGTTTTTCGGATCTTTTGCACAACCAACAATATATATTCCCTCGGTAGAGGTAGACACTGGATTTATTTTTTCATGCTCTTCAGCAAAGAAACCTTCTTCATCTTGAGAAATTCCAGTAATCTCTGCAATTTTAGAAGCATCAACCGTTGGTTCGATAGCTGGTGCGAGAATTACCATATCAACAAGAAGGTTTTTTTTACCGTTATTTTCATCTTTATAATTGATGTTTAGTTGATCCTCCTTTTTTGTAACCTCGACATCTGAAGACCGAATAAATTCAACATTTTTTTCTTTTGTTTGCTCGTAAAATTTCTGATCTGTTTTACCGGGAATACATAGATCAGAGTAAAAATTAGACACCTCAACATTTGGTATTTTCTCCTTAAGATATCTGGCAAATTTAAGTGAGTACATGCAACATATCTCTGAACAATATCCTTTTTCATCTCTGCCAACACAATGAATAATAGCCACAGAGTTAGGGATTTTACCGTTTTTAAGAGAGATTTCTCCTAAGATATTCATTTTTTCAAAGTCTAAGGAAGTGAGAACGTTGTCAAATTTTCCATATCCATACTGGGGTGCTTTCTCAGGATTAAACAATGTTGAACCTGTGGCTAATACTACTGCACCAACATTGAATTCAGTAGGCTCATTTTCTTCGGTCGTACTTTTTACCTTTACTTCAAAGTTACCAAAGAAACCAATAGCCTCCTCCACTTCACAGTCAGTAAAGACTTTGATGTTTTCATTAGTATTTATTTCCTGGATTTTTTCATTTAGTATATGTGAGGTTGGTTTCATACCAGGAAAGATTTTTTCAAAATTCGTTAGTAGCCCACCTAGTGAAGAGGTTTTTTCAACAAGATAGACGTTTCTCTTTGTGCTGGCTAACTGTAAGCTCGCTTCAATCCCTGCAATACCTCCACCTATAACCAATACATCAGGATTACTTTCTATCTCTTTTTTCTCCAGAGATAAATGATAACGAACTCTTGCAATAGCCGCTCTTATTAGCCGTATAGCCTTTTTTGTCGCCTCATCTTTATCCTCTGTGATCCAAGCACATTGTTCTCGTATGTTAGCTAGTTGAAAAAGATATGGGTTCATATCAGCATTTTCACATACTTCCATAAAGGTTTTTTCATGTTCTTTTGGGGAGCATGCAGCGACTACCAGATGCGTTAGACCATGTTTTTTAATTTGCTCTTCAAGAAATTTTTTACCATCCGCTGAACATAGAAGTTTAAATTTTTCAATAACTGCAACATCTTCAATAGAGGAGACTTCATTAATTACTTTGTCTATATCAACTTTTTCTGCTATGTTTGGACCGCATTCACATACATAAACGCCTATTTTTCTTTCCATTCAATCGTTCCTCTTATTTAGACGATGAGAGTATTTTTCCAACTGCAGCACTTGCCTGTGATACTGAATCCTGAATATTTTTTGCACCCTGTGCACATCCAACAATGAAAACTCCAGGTTTTGATGAGATAACAGAAGAACTATCGGGATTTTCTTCTTTGAAAAATCCGTATTCATCAACAGATATCCCAAGAGTTTTTGCGAGTTTAGAAGTAGTATATCCTGGTTCAATAGCAGGTGCAAGAATCACCATATCAACAGGGAGAACATTTTTTTTGCCGATTCCATTATTATATTTAACAACAATCTCTTTTCCCTGTTTTGTAACTTCGATTTCGCTGGTACGAATCATATCGACCTTTGTCTCTTTCATCTTTTCATAGAATTTCTGATGAGATTTACCAGGAATGCTAAGATCGGTGTATAATTCTGATATCTTTATTTCAGGGATTTTAGATTTTAAATAATGATTAAATTTAAGGGAATACAAGCAGCAAACTGATGAGCAATATCCTTTTTCATCTCTGCCAACACAATGAATAATAGCCACATTTTTTGGAGTCTTTCCGTTTTTTAGAACGATATTTCCTTCAGTAGGACCGTTAGATGCATACAGTCTTTCAAATTCTAATGCAGTGTACACATCATCAATTTTTTCATAACCATATTTAGGGAGATTTTTAGGGTTTAATATGTTGAAACCGGTAGCTACAATTATAGCTCCGACTTTAAGTCCAAGTTTCTCATCTTTCTGATTATAATTTATAGCCTCAAACATACAAGCCTCTTGACAGGCTGTACATTTTTTTCCTTTAAAACGAAGACAATTATCAGTATCAATCATAGGGACGTTTGGAAGTGCACCCGCACATGGAACATATATTGCCTTTCTCTCACTTAGTCCCTCTTCAAACTCGTTTTTTATACTAATGGGACATGGCTCAAAACAAGCGTTACATCCTATGCAATTATCCATATCTACATATCTTGCTTTTTTATTAATTTTAACTGTAAAATCTCCAGATGATCCTTTTACCTCTTCAACTTCTGAAAGTGTTAACAAATTAATGTTTTTATCCTGCAGGAGTTCTTGTTGTATTGGGGCCACCATACATGTGGAGCATTCCATATTGGAAAATACTTCTTCAAATTTAATTGTCGTACCGCCTGTGTAAGATGTCTTTTCAACTAGATGCACTTTTCTATCTGCTTTGGAGAGCATTAAACTTGCCTCAATTCCTGCTATACCCGCCCCAATTACTAGCACATCTAGATTCTGATCCTTTTCTTTCATAATTCCATCTTCATTTTATAACGATGTTTTTTTTCTTATAGGGTTTGGCCCCATTTTTTTTATTTTTTCGTTAAACTCGTTAACAACATCTGCAAATCTTTGGCCCTCAGATGCAGAAATCCAAGAAAGACGCAAACGATCTGATTCTAAACCAAGGCTTTCGACAACTTTTTTTAAAACTGCAAATCTCCTGCGAGTGTAATAATTTCCTTCATCATAATGACAATCACCAGGATGACAACCAGCTACAAGTACACCATCAGCACCTTGAAGAAACGCTGTTTCAACAAGAACTGGATCTACTCTACTTGAGCACATCACCCGGATTGGTGTTAGAGATGCAGGAACCTTTAATTTGCTAGTCCCGGCTAGATCTGCTCCAGCATAGGAACACCAATTACATAAGAAGCCTACTATTCGTGGTTCAAATTTTTCTGCCATTACTACCCCCTATGAATAAAAATATTCAAACTTTTTTAAATTATGTATTCTTGTTTTTTCTTTAATTCTTAATAGGTGATATTAGAATTGTATTTGTGCTTTGAATTTCCCGTCGCCTTCATCTGCACAAACAAGAAGAGTCTTATTCATTTTTCCACACCAGGCTTTGATATCATTTGGGAAAGACTCACAGTCAGCCAATACTTCAAGCATGTCACCCGGTTGAAGTTCTTTGGCTTTAACTGCTACTTTAAGTACCGGTTGTGGGCATTTCAATCCCAGTGTATCAAGTGTATGTGTTGCCATATTTTTTTCACCTCCTTTTAAAATGAAAAGGTTACCCGAGCATCATCTATATCTACCATAAACGATGTTGCTCCAACAATTTCTATGCCGTCTCTAAATTCTTCTTTTTTCATATCCTTAGCTTCTAATGCTAGTTCACAGAGAAGTATTCTGCCTCCGAGAGCAGTTATTCCTTCTACCAGTTCTGCCATATCTGGCATACCTTTAGCCTTTATTTTCTCGAGTTCTCCCTTTCTTAATGCTGATGCTGCACCTGGAGTGAAAAATAAGACAACGTCGTCTCCAGAAGCTGCCGCACTAGATGCCAAGATAAATGTTGGATATAAATTCTTATTTTCTGCTCCGTTACATACAATAGCTACTTTTTTACTCATAATATGTCTCCCGTTGCGGCAATATATATAATGTATATAATCCTTGTGGTTTTTTTGTTCATTTAAGACAAAAAGATGATTGGTATGACTTCGAATTGAAATATTAATTGCCAATGTTGCATATAATTGGTGTAATTTTAATTCATTTTAGAATAAAAAAATCATCATAAAGATCAACGATGACTGGTAACAGGAGCAGCAGAGATATATTTAAAATATTTTTTCTTAGATGTTTTTAGCTATTTCTCTGCTCTTCCAGTTTTGATATAGGGTATCTAACCATATTAGAATCATCAAAGGTTGAGAGGAAAAAATTTTTTGTCAACTTAATAGCATCTTTAGAACATATATCTTCGCATAGTCCACAAAAACAACATTTTCCAAGATCTATTTTGGGATATGTTTTTGGATACTTTTCCTTATATTCATTGGATGCTTCTACCATCTCTATTGCCCTATTAGGGCATATCTTAGCGCACAGCCCACAACTTATACATTTGTCTATATCATACGCATGTTCTCCCCTATATCCATCAGGAATGGGAATTGATTCATGCGGAAATCTAACAGTCATAGGTTTTGAAAACAAATTTTGTAATAATTTTGGTAGTATTCCCAGTTTCATTATTTCACCTATCCATATCAGCAGGGCATATATTCAGACTCCAGTAAATTGCTGGCACATCTGCAATTTGCGCTCCCTTTAATAAATATTCAAGAACCGGAATCATATGCAAAAAATCAGGTCCCCTAATTTTACACCTATAAGGCTTACTTCCTCCATCGCTTACCATATAAACAGCTGCTTCGCCTCTTGCTACCTCGTTTCTAACATATACTTCCCCCTCTGGAATTTCAACTTTGACTTTTGGTCTTTCCAAGTTTGATGCTATTACTTCTCCTTCAGGTAGTTCTTCTAAGGCTTGTTTTACGATTTTTATTGATTGTTTCATTTCCTCTATCCCTATCATGTATCTTGCATACACGTCGCTTTCCTTTCTTACAGGTACTTCAAAATCCAATTTATCATATATCTCATAGGGCTCATCTTTTCTCACATCAGTCTTCATCCCTGAGCCTCTTAATACGGGGCCTGTTGCACCTAGTCTTATCGCATCTTCCACTTTTAAAATCCCGACACCTTTGGCTCTGGCATCCAAAGCAGGATTCTCTAATTCTTCAAGTTTTATCATCTCATCCATTTTATCTAAAACTTTCAATATCTTGTCTCTAGCTCCATTTGGAAAATCCCTTCTTACGCCTCCGGGACATATATACCCTGCAGGGTATACTCTTCCGCCGGTTATCATTTCAAATAAATCCAGTATATAATCTCTATACCCAAAAGCCATTTTGAATCCTGTGTCAAAACCAGTACCTTTGGAAAACACACCATACCAAATAATGTGGGACTGGATTCTAGAAAGCTCTGCCATTATTACTCTTATATATTTTGCACGCTCTGGCACATCGATGCCCATTAAATTATCTACTGCTTCGGCATGGATCAAATTCCAGTTTAGCGGTTCGAGTACACAAAGCCTGTCAGATAGAACAGCGTTTTGTAACGGTGTTCTGTATTCCATCAGCTTCTCAAAACCTCTGTGCAAGTAGCCAGGATCGGCCCTGGCAGATGTCACTATTTCTCCATCGATCTTTAATTTAACACCAAAGTTGCCGGACCCTGGATGTGCAGGACCAAAATATAAATCATACTCTGTGTCTTTAGGAACGGGTTCCATTTGGTCAATCATAGTAAACCTTCTCCCTCTCATTTTCCCGGTCATAAAATTCTTCTCTCACATACTCTCTCCAATCAAAATCCTTTCTAAACGGAGGCGATCTCTCCCAATCCTCTAAGAAAAGCGGAGATAGATCTGGATTACCCTTAAATTTCACACCAAATAGTTCATGAAGTTCTCGCTCATGAATCTGAGCACTCTCCTTCCAGATTGGCGTTACGGAGTCGATAGCTGGATTCTTCCTACCGATTTTTATTTTCAAAGTGACGAGTATCTTATCATTATACGACCACAAGTGATAGGTAAGCTCGTAATTACCTTCCTCTAACCAATCTGTAACAGATATCGCCGACAGGTGCACAAACCCACGGTCTTTTAGCCAGTTACTCATCTCCATTAATTTCTTTTCATCTGTTGACACCCATATCCTCCGTTCCCTCTGGATTTTCCCATCAACTTTAAATTTGGATTTCATCTCATCAAGCAGCTCAGTCTCTTTAGTAGCCATTTTATTCCAGCTCCTTTACATGTTCGAATATCTTCTCACAAGCTTCAAATATTGCTTCTGGTCTAGGTGGACAACCTGGAATGTACATAGTAACTGGCAAATAATCCTCCAACCTCTTGATTGTATTGTACGAATCCCAATACATACCACCGGTCATAGTGCACGAACCCAATGCAATCACTACTCGGGGTTCAGCCATCTGTTCATATACTCTTTTTGCTCTTTTTATCGATTTAGGCGTTTGGTACCCAGCAATAAATAACACGTCTGCATGCCGAGGTGATCCAACAATAATCATTCCAAATCTTTCCATATCCCATCTAGAGCCAACTAGTGGCACCAATTCAGTAAATCCACAAGAATTAAACCAGTTGAAAATCCATATAGCTTTTATAAGCTTCCTCATCGTTTTTGCTTTTTTTGACCTTTTAACCATTGTTCTCAACTATCCGATTCTATTAAAGTAATATCACGCCAACTTTCTATTACTCTATCGATTTTACTCCGTTATGTTGGAAGAATACACGTACATGCAAAAACCGTAGCTAACACACTAGAACCTGCAATAAATGTTGGATAAAGATTCTTAGTTTCTTATTTACTGCATACAATGCTACTTTTTGCCCGCAACATACTCCCGTTGGGCCAATATGAATACTATATATAATCCTTGTGGTTTTTTGTTCATTTAAAATAAAAAGAATGGAAATATGATTTCAATTTGAAATATTTATATATGCATATTGTATAACTAGTGCGATGAAACAGCCTGATAAAATAGATAAAAAAATCATCACAATGATCAACAATGACTGGGAACAGGGGACCACAAAGATTGGAAGAGAACTGGAATTGTCTCACACTGCAATAAGATCAAGACTTAAACGACTTAAAAGAGATTTAATTAAAGTAAATTGTAATGTCAACATTGAAAAATTAGGGTTTAAGCTGTTTCTTCTCTGTCTAGATGCACGAGTCAAAAAAGAAGTTATTGATCGCATAAAATGCTGTCCAAAAATAATCAGTTATTTTAATACTTATGGTGAATATAATTTCATAATGTTGGCTGCTGCAGAAAACACCGAGACAATGGAGTCCATGATTGAACATTGTTTTTCATTTAATTGCACGGATATAACCAAGTATAGTGTGATGCCTATAATTAATTCATCTTCTATGTATCAACCAATAAAGTTTTTATCAGAGACAGAAAAAAGTATGATGAAATGCGATTTTAAAACAGATTGCCCGGACTGCGAATCATTCAAAAAGGACATGTGTATTGGATGCCCGTTATATGATGGGTACAAAGGAATATTGTAAGCCCAATTAAACTGAGATTTCACTCTTTTTATATTTCAATATCATTGGTATTTCTGTTTTCACCAATAGCCAATCGCTGAAGAATGTTTAATTGGCCCTAACTTAGATATATCTTCGTTAAAATTGTCTATCGCCTGCTTGAGCTTGATTGACTCCCCACTTGAGAACCATCCCATTCTAATTCGTTCTGGTTCAATGTTAAACTGTCTAAGATAGGTTTTGAGTAATAAAATTCTTCTTCTAGCTCTATAATTGCCATCGTGATCACATTCCTCTGGTGGGCAACCAGAAACCATAACGCCCCATGCACCCTCTTTAAACGCGTGCAAAACTAACTCTGGAGTAACTCGACCTGAACACATGGTCACGATGACACCATAAGAGGTATTTACCAAGGATGGAGACTTACCCATTTGCAGCCCTGGAAAAACAGACCAATTGCAACAAAAAACAATGAGCTTAGTATCACTTATATCAAGAAAACGCGTGATCTTTTCTTTTAACTCAGATGGCGATACCTCAAAACCATGTTTTTGAAATATAACTCCTGAGGGACAGGTTGCTATGCACAAACCACAACCTTTACATTTAATCTTATCTACAACTATCTTTCTATTACCCTCTTCATCTTCTGCGAAAGACAAAGCCTCTGATTTACAGACAGATACACACAGTCCACAGATACTACACAGATCCTCCTTAATATGAGATGTAGTGCCATCAACATCAAATCCCGCATCAATAAAATCTGCTCGAGCATCAGTAAAAATATCTGTAACTGGAACCCCTGCTGAGCAATTATCACTACATTGTTTACAATAAAAACATTGGAATATTTTTTCTGCCATTTCTTGAGTAGGTTTGATTTCACCGGAAATCAACCCATGGAGAAGTACCAATTTACCCCGAGGAGTGTTGGATTCCCAGTTAAAAGTCTTATACAAAGGACAGAGCTCGTAACAATAACCACACCGTATACATTTATTCAATTCATTTTCCCATTTTTTTAATCGCTTAAACTCGATTTCCGAAGTAGATTTAACCACTTTTGTTTCCATCCTCAGGATATCACCTTGATTAAATTATTACATTTTTCACCTAACAACTACTCTCACTGTTATAATTTTTAATAGCGTCCTGCAAGGTATTAATAGCAAGAATAGCACAATGGTGGTGTTCTATTGGAAGACCCTTTAAAGCGTCTAGAAGTTGTGAGCTAGTAATTTCATTTGCTTCCGGGAGAGTTTTACCATTAATTATTTTTGTCAACATACTTCCACAAGCAATAGTCGCACCACAACCATCAGTCCAGAAACGCGCATCTATCATTCTCCCATTTTCAATCTTCAAACTAATCTTCATAGTATCACCACAGGGCCCTTTTATCTCACCAACCGCATCTGGATTTTTCATGACACCGAAATTATTTGGAGTTCTATATTCACGGATAACGATCTTAGAATACGTTTGTTCCTCTTCATATTCGATCTTCCGTTGAAGTTCTTCCAACCACTTTTCGAAATCATCATCACTCATGATCTCAGTCTCCCTCCTATCTCCGTCCACATCTCAATAACTTTATTAGAGAAACTGCCCTCTGAATATTCAATCACTGTTTCCTCATGAACCATGGCTTCTGTCACAATATTATTATAGGGAAGCTTTCCAACAATATCTATATTGTTACTTTTACAATAGTGCTCAATTTTTTCTGTATTATCCAAGTTGATATCACATTTATTAATACAAACCACAGCAGGAATCTTGAAATGATATGCAACACCAAGTATTCGTTCTAGGTCATGAATAGCGGAAAGCGTTGGTTCAGTAACAATTAATACAAGATCAACCCCAGATATTGAAGAAATAACAGGGCATCCAATACCTGGTGGACCATCGATAATAATCAAATCTTTCTTTTTCTCCTCAGCAAGTGTTTTTGCATTGTTTCTCACGACAGTAACTAGTTTTCCAGATGCCTCCTCAGCTGTTTTTAACATAGCATGAGCCATCGGCCCAAAACGTGTCTCAGAAACATATGCAAAACCTGAATCTCTATCTACCATATTGATAGCGTTAACAGGACATATATACTCACAGACACCGCAGCCCTCACAAGCCTCTTTGATGATATTTATCTCTTCATCGATGGCGTTAAATTTACAGTGATCATAACATTTCATACATTCAATACATTGTTCTTTGTCAATGGATGCAATCTTCAGTCCATGAAATCCCATAGTTTTTTTAATCTCAGGTTTAAGAATTAGATGTAGATCAGCGGCATCAACATCACAATCAGCAAATACAGCATTATCTGCAAGAGTAGCAAAAGCGGCGGTAATAGAGGTTTTACCTGTGCCCCCTTTTCCACTGATAATTGTAAGTTGCTTCATCTTTCAATGTCCTCCTTTATTCTTTTGTAAAGTTTGATAAATTCTTCACGCCAATGAGGTAATTTTTCTACAAATGGTATGCCTTTTGAGTAAAGCTGGGCGATTTCATTGCTATGTAGAATTTTCATAAGAATAGGTATTTTCTTATTTCTACAATAGATTTCAACTTTTTTATCGCCAATTCCATCACGATTGATGATCACGCCAAATGGAATATACAGATGTCGTACAACTTCCATTGCTAATTTAAGATCATGTAATCCAAAGGGGGTAGGCTCAGTTACTAGTATACAGTAATCTGAACCATTTATTATTTCAATAACTGGACAAGAGGTACCCGGTGGAGCATCAAGAATAACGTTCTTACTTGGATCAACCTTCTTCTTCAAGGTTTTTATCACTGGAATTGCCATGGCTTCCCCAACATTTAATATTCCCTGGTAGAAGTCCAGTTCTTTCTTATGCCCATGTTCGATTTTCCCTATTGTTCTTGGTTTATAGTTAACTGCATCCTTAGGACAAACTAGTTTGCAACCATCACAAGAGTGACATAGTTCAGGAAACACAAGTACTTTTGATGGGACAACAGCCAAAGCGTTGTACATACAAAAATCAGAGCACTTACCACAATAATCACATTTTTCCTTATCAATTTCCGGAATCTTTACTGTAACATCTTCAGTTTTCTCTATTTTGGCATTTAGGAATATGTTTGCATTCGGCTCTTCGACATCGCAATCTAGTAATTGGACATCTTTAAGGCTTAATGCCATATTAACTGCTACAGTGGTTTTTCCTGTACCACCTTTCCCACTTGCAATTGCAATGTTCATAAGATTTCTATCTCCAATACTGTTAGTCTAACTTTTTGAGAGAATTTGGAAGCCTCTTGCTAGCTAGATCTGTGTATATTTTTTTGTATTTAGTCCATTGTTTTTCATATTCCAAAGAAATCTCTGATACAACCTTAGCAGGTACACCTACCGCGATTGCCCTATCTGGAATTTTTTGTTTGTTTTTCACTACAGCCCCCTCAGCTATCACAGCCCATTTTCCAATCTCTGCCCAATCACTGACAATAGCACCCATTCCAATTACTGCCCAATCATGCACTGTGGCGTTATGAATTATAGAGGCATGACCTATTGTTACATGACTTCCTATATTAGTGACATCATCTGGTCTTGCATGAATAACGACATTCTCTTCCACAGCAGTATCATTTCCAATTTTTATTGAGCCATAATCTCCTCGAATTCTAGCTCCTGGCCCAATATAACAATTTTCTCCTATAATTACATCCCCAATTACATCTGCAGAATTAAAAATAAATGTATCTTTGCCAATTCTCGGTTTCTTATTTTCAAATTCATAGATTGACATTCAGATTTCACCATCGCTGCCATCTTAAAATGAGTATATACTCGTTCAAGGACATCCGCCCATTAGATAACGATAAATATCTATTATCCTAGTTAAGAGACCAATGCTCAAATTTTTAGATCTATCACTCAATGATAATGGCCAAGATCATGATGGTGTTGATCTCGAAAAGCATGCTGCCCACAGGCGTCATCCATACCAGCTTTCTGAAGTTTTCCTTGTTTGAATGCATCAATTGCATCTTTCACCGTTCCTGATGCACCGATGTACACGTCGATGCCAAGTTCCTCAAACATCATTATAGCTCGTCTTCCAAGTCCACGGCAGACCATAACGTTGACCCCTTCTCTTGCCATAATCTCTGGAGGTTGCCCCTGTCCACCCATATGTTCGCTAGTATTTGGAATCACTTTAACATCATTCGTATCAAGATCTACTATAGTGTAAGTAGGTACTCTACCGAAATGCTCGCCAACAAGATTATCTAATCCATTTTCACCCATTGTTGGTATACAAATTTTCATATTCCCCTACCTCTTCCAAAACCTCTACCACGGCCCCCAATTCCAAAATGGCTATCTACACTCGCGGCTTCTGTCTCCTTAAGCTCCCCTTTTTTGTATTTCTCAACTACTTCCTTTACAGTCCCACCTGCTCCTGTAAATACCTTTACTCCCGCTGCAGATAGAGTTTGAAATGCATTTGGTCCCACATTTCCAGTTATTACTGCCTCTACATCAACTTTTGCTACTGTCTGTGCAGCTTGTATTCCCGCACCACCAGAAGCCATGGCACTTTCATTCGAAATAGGCTTGACATTCATTGAATCTGTGTCAATAATCAAAAAATATTGACATCTACCAAACCTTGGATCAACATCTGCATCTAAATTATCTCCCATTGATGTTACACATATCTTCATCTCGTTCAACCCCGTATTAATAAGTTTATCTCTTATTGTTACTTACTATAATAACATTCCCATTTTTTGAATAAATTTGATTTTGAGATGACGACTGACTCTGACATATAAATCCTAAGGAAATAAGATAATTATTTATCTTTTCAATATCACTTAATCCCTTAGCCCCTATAGACTTCTTCATAATTCTTTATCTCCTATTAACATGTTCTATAAAACAACACTATGCTCTGGTCATTGGTGCCCCACATCGTGGACATTTTCTATTATAACATGGAACACCTAGTTGATGAGTTTCTCGATATTGGCAATTCAGACATATACATTCGCCTCCAGGACCGCGGGCGAATCCACCTCCGAGACCTCTTCGTCCACCTCTTCCAAAACCTCCGCCACCCCATCTTGGCATCTTTACATCGCCTCCTTTTTATTTACAATTTTCTCAATATTTTCTACAATTTTTACAAAGGCTTTAGCTGCATCAGAGCCGTCATTTTTAACGACAAATGGTTCACCTGAATCACCGGTTTCTACTATCTGTGAATCTAGAGGAACTTTACCTAAGAACGGTACATTGAAGTCCTTCGATGCTTTTAATCCACCACCTGTTTTGAAAATATCAACGGACTTACCACAGTGTGGACATTTAAACCCACTCATATTCTCGATTATTCCTATTACAGATATATTCATTTTCTTTACAAAATTGATCGATTTCCGCACACTTACCAATGCAACATCCTGCGGTGTTGTCACAACAATTGCACCATCACAACTTGGAATAAGCTGTGCAATACTCAAAGGTTCATCGCCAGTCCCAGGAGGAATATCGACCACCAAATAGTCTAACGTTCCCCAGTCGAAATCTCCAAGAAGCTGTTTTATCGCACTCATTTTTAAAGGCCCACGCCAAATAACAGGTGAATCTCTATCTTGAAGGAGAAAACCCATTGACATTATCTTTAGATTAGGTGAATAATAAACTGGAGTAAAACCGAGCTCAGATGAACCGGGTTTCTTATCTTCAACACCGAGCATTTTGGGTATGCTAGGACCATGAATATCGATATCAAGTATTCCTACTTCATATCCTTTTTGCGATAGTGCGACTGCAAGATTTGCAGATACTGTACTTTTCCCAACCCCACCTTTTCCACTTAATACTAAAATTTTATGTTTTATTTTACGTAAGTTATTTGTGACTTTAGATTCATCATATGCTTTTCTTTCCATGCTATCCTCCTATAGCTATCGTATCCTCTAAATCCTAATTTGTCGAGGAGGAGAAAAAGACAAACTCCTCTAAGACTTCTCTAAGGAGTCTCCTTTTTCTCTTTTGAAAGTTCTTGGATTCTTTCCCGTACAGCCTTCAGTTCGTCTTCGAGTCCTTTAATTAGATCTTCTAGATAGGCTTTTTCATCTTCTCTGCTGGGCTCTGGATATGTCCCAGGAGAGTAGTATGGACTCGGTTCATAATATGGCTCTGGGTAGGGATACGATCCTCTCCACCAGGAACCTCTGCCACGTCCAAAGCCTCTTCCTCCACCTCTACCAAAGCCTCGTCCAAAACCAAATGCTCTGCCTCCGGGAAATCCTTTGGTAAAACCTGGACTGCTATATCTGGCGCAGTATCCAAGCGCCCTACCAGTCATAGGCCCACGGCCCATAGGTCCTGTTCTATCGCCGCCTGGCATATTTTATTTCACCTCCTTTTTCTTATTCTTTCTTCTCATTTCTTCAGCTCGTCTAATTCTCTCTTTATCGGCCCAATATAATTGATCTCTTTTGTTCATTTTATTCACCTTTTGATTTTTTATTAGTGTGTTTAAAGGTTGTAGAGCCTTAATTTGAATTTTTAGGGATGGGATGTATAGGAAGATAGTCATAATATTAATCTAATTTTTTATGACTCTGCAACCATAATATTATGTATAAAAACTTGTTAATAAACATTATGACAATAATTATTAAATAAAACTAATTTTTAGTTAATATTTATCAAAAATGTTTATATAGTTTATCTACATATCAAATAAAATATTGGTTTAATAAGAAGGTGAAATATGCCAAAAGAAAGAATAAAATTAGATCAAAAAGACAGAAAAATAATAACCTTACTTCATGACAACCAAGAAATATCTCAAGAAGAAATTGCCAAAATAGTCCACCTATCTCAACCTTCAGTTGCCATGCGAATAAAAAAACTCAAAGAAAAAGGAATAGTAGACCATATTGTGGGGGTTAATCTCAATAAAGTAGGTATATACGTTGCAATGGTTATGGTAAGAACCACCAATACAACGAAAATCTTGAACATGTTTCGTGACTGCCCCTTCTTTCTAAATGGATTTGTCATATCTGGAAAAGAAAATTTAATGTTACTACTTACGGGCGAGGATTTAGCATCACTAGAATCCATGATTGACAGCCGTATACGTCCAGATGAAGATGTTCAAAGTGCAGATTTCAATATTATGATATCAAGTATTAAGGATTTTGTAATGCCAATAAAAATGGTAGAAAGACCTTTGAATAAACCGCCTTGTGGAGTGGATTATAAAGAATGTCAAGCATATCATGAAAATCGTTGTTTCGGTTGCCCAGCTACTAGTCGTTATAAAGGAGTTTTTTGGTAGATATATCCCAGATTAGAGCGCTGTAATTATAAAAAATATTACTTTTCAAAACAAAAATTATCTTGTGAAAAAACAGTCATATGGTCTTTAATCATTTATTTATTAACCTTATGAATAAGCAAAAATTGATCGTTAAAAGCTATAAATCGTAGCTTGTTACAATTATAATTAAAAAGAAAATTTGAAAAGCATATTATCTAACTAATATCTCCGCTGATATATGCCTCTGTTTCAGGATGTTGTGGATTATTGAAAAAATCATTTGCTAGACTCTGTTCAATAACCTTGCCAAAGTAAAGAAAAACAACATAATCCGCTAATCGTCTTGCTTGGCGTAGTGTATGAGTAACGAGTACTACTGTATAATTCTTTTTTAACTTAAGGAGGAGTTTTTCAATCTGTTGAGCTGCAAGTGGATCTAGTGCGGATGTTGGTTCATCACATAACAGTACTTCTGGTTCGACAGCAATTGCTCTTGCTAGACATAGTCGTTGTTGTTGTCCAACAGAGAGTCTTGATGCAGGATCGTGAAGTCTATCTTTGACTTCATTCCATAAACCGACCTCTTGCAAGCAATGTCGAACCATCTTTTTCACCATCTCTGCGGTCGTTTTATTATGAATTCTCAGCCCGTATGCCACATTATCATAAATTGACATCGGTAGAGGATATGGTTTCTGTGATAAAAGTCCCATTTTTTTGCGTATGTTTGGAATATCCAGCCCTGAATTAAGAATATTTATTCCATCAACAAAAATTTGTCCCGAAATTTTGACTTCGTCCCTAATTTCTAATAGACGGTTAAACGATTTGAGCAGGGTAGTCTTGCCACATCCTGAAGGGCCAATAATAGCTGTAAGTTGTTTTGCTGGTATTTGGATATTTACATCTTTAATCACGTAATGATTGTGATAGTAAACATTCAATTTTTTGGTTTCTAATTGTATTTTTGACATTTTAGTCATTTTTATTCACCCTTTATTATCTTATTACATATTTCAAATATTTCTTAGACAATATTCTAGATAATATACTAATAGAGAGGACAATGATCAAAAGAATAAAAGCGGCCGCATAGGCTTTTTGTCGAACGTCAGGAACTGGTGAGGAAAAGAGATGGAAAATCATCGTTGGCAACGCTGCAGTAGAGCTAAAGATTGACCCTGGAATCTTATCAGAAAAACCAGCGGTGAATAAAATTGAAGCTGCGTCCCCTATACCTCTTCCAAGTCCCAAAAGCATTCCAGCGAGAATTCCAGGAAGTGCCTGTCTTCTGACAACCTTTACAGCAGTCTCAAATTTCGTTGATCCTAATGAATAAGATC
>Ga0209635_10000818_pt1 | contig 22459 bp, 26 predicted proteins | sample DeeMarSWOR230_32_FD_187463 | JGI IMG/M metagenome (GOLD analysis project Ga0209635, IMG submission 187463) | Marine sediment microbial communities from White Oak River estuary, North Carolina - WOR-2-30_32 (SPAdes) (version 2) | ecosystem: Environmental > Aquatic > Marine > Intertidal zone >...
ATCCAACCGCCGCATCGCGCGAAGGTTGCTCAAGGCAATTAGCAGGAGCACAGCGAGAAAGACCACAAGACCGATCTGATGTTGCACCAACACACTATTAACGACGCCCCTTCAAAAGATTGGAGAGCCAGGGTCGCGGTTGAGGAATAAGCCGCAAGCCATGACGGTGTTTCCACGTCAGGATCAGCATATTACCCGCCCATATGGTCACGGTTAGACTGTCAGGCTGCCGCACCAAGAGATAGACCAAGAAAGCAAGCATTCCAAGAATTGCCGACCAGGCATCTTCTCTTTGCAAAAGGTAGAACAGACTAAGGAAGCCACCGAGAATTGTTGGACCTTCCCAAAGGGTGAGTCCTGTCCATACGCCAAAAGTAGTTGACAGCGCCTTTCCCCCGCGGAAGCCGAGGAAGGGTGAGAAAGCATGCCCAAGCACAGGTGCCAGTGCAACCCCCAATAGTCCCCACCCCGAAACAAGAAAAACGTAGTGAGCCACCCCTGTTGGAACCGCAGCCTTCAGGTAATCCAGCAGCATGGCGGGAAGCCCGACTCGCCAACCGCCTGCACGCCAGGCATTTATCGCGCCAGGGTTACCGTCGCCATAGTGGCGGATGTCGGTGTGTAGAATGAGACGGCCGAGCCAGTATGAGAATGGCATCGCCCCAAGCAAGAATCCGATCGCCATCCAGAGTAGCGCAAGCATATTCCTCTCCGAGCGTGATTCCTTTGACCACCTCGATGGCTTGTCATACCCTAGCCTGTTGGCGGGCTAAAGAAGAGGGCTATCTTCGGGATATTGACCCCACGATAGAATCCTATACATGTAGATGTTAAGAAGCTATGACGATGCGAATGCATTGTCAGGACTGCGGCGCTAGAAGCTAAGGCAGTAGCCAAAAACTAGGGCGCACGCTAGCTCACAGGTCCGAATCCTGCTAGGGGAGCCAGCTCCCCAATGGTGCTCTGATAAAAAGCGTGCTTCTAATCTTCGTCTTGCCTCAAAAGGCTAGTTCTGCTCTCGAGTTGTTGGCTGGCGACTCCAAATTGAATTCTAGTCTAAGGCGTGCAGGCTAAAGAAGCCATTCGTATCTTTCCCAGGCATTATTGGTATCCATAGTACGCTGCTCGCAATAAGCCTAATATGCTCTCTTACATCGGTCTCAGTGTACCACCAAAAACCTGCCATGCCAGGGCAGATTTGGCTACCAAGCTCAGTATCATGTATACTTTCTCACCGAATAGATAATCCTTCCACTTCCACACCTTCTTGTACTGCAGCACCATATTCACCGCAAAGCTGGAAAAGAACACGAACAACGTGCCCAATATGAAATAGACGAAAGTGGGAATGTTTCCGGTAGCGTCGGCCAGCGCCGCGAAGAAATACCAAGCGATAATAATCCACGGCACTATCCCCACGAAAGTGCCAAACCAGAACGCTATCCAGTTCACTCGCTCCCGGTTCTGGTTGTATAACTCCATCATTAGCCCGAATAAGTTCATCGCTGCGGTCAGTGAGAATAGCATTATCATGCTGGGGGCATCGAAAATGCCGCTAAGCATGCCAATAACAACAACCATTAGCGAAGCGCTAAGGGCATACTCATACCAGCGCACGTAGTTGATATGTTTTTTAAGGTCGCGCACATACCGCTTGTAAAACAGCGGTGATGCCATCAAGGTGTGCGCACACGCAGATATTAACAGGAAGACACCCACAAGCGGGCCGACAGGTATTTCTATAAGCGTATTAGTTTCTGTATCTAATGTTCCAGATGATAGGAATGTAGTAGTAATTGGCACCTTGAAATCACTACTCATTACGAAGATGACCGACGCCTGCGCCAAGTGCAAAACGGCCAGCCCAGCATTCCATATCCTCAATTTCCTAAATTCCGGCGTATCTGGCATGATGCACCTCCATGCTTAGCTAAACCAAATAGTGTTACATTTTCTGGGGTTCATCGAGCCCCGTTCCTTATACCTTCCACAAGAGCCAGAAGGACCGGCTACAAATGAGGGTTATTTATGGGGGAGGGTCTCCTGAGATAATTGTATTAGAGTGCGTGGATATTAGCACACTACAGGTGCGTTGTCAAGTAGCAATGGCGGAGGCCGTAAGCGGTCACGCCGGTGATGCACCCGAATCCCTGAGCATCCATGAAGTAGTCACAAGTTTGGAAAGCGAGGTTGTGCCGATCCCAGAAACGGAGGCGATATGTGTTCGCCCTGCGTCACCTCCTCAGACACGTGACGCTTCAAATGACACAGAGGTATCTCCAAGGTTTGAGCTACGATGACGCAGTGAAAGCGCATAGAAGGTTTAGTCGGTTGGATAATATGAAAATCTAGTCGATATATTTTTAGCTGTTGTGCTAGAAAAGTAGGGAGCCGCTGTCCATCGGCTCCACGAACAGTATCTGAACATACCTATCTTACCCGGACCGGCACTGGGACGGGCTGTAGCTTCGGTTTGCCCAAGGCTTCGATAAAATCTTTAAAGCTTCGCGCAATGCTCTTCATCGCTCTTGTCTCCTTATACAGCATCCAGCCGATTTCCATTAATTGTTTTCCCTACTCCTATTATCATTATATGGAGAAGGTATAAGGAAGGCATAAAGATACAATGGTGAACTATAAAGAATTTATAAGGATTTTGGCTGCCTTGATGAGCAGAGAGCTCAACTCGGGTAGGGAATCTTACTCTGGCTTGACAAAGCGATAGCCTATGCGCGGTTCGGTCACAATAAAACGAGGATTCGATGGATCATCTTCTATCTTACGCCTTAACTGGGTTACAAAGGTTCGAATATATTCGCTTTCTTCACCATATTCTGTGCCCCACACATTCTGCAGTAGCTCCCTATGGGTAAGTACTTTCCCACAATTTGAAACAAGATATGCTAGTAGTTCATACTCTGTCCTCGTGAGCTTCAGAATCTGTCCTCGCCGTTTAACCACTCGCTTTGAAAGGTCAACCTCCAAGTCTCCTGCGGTGAATACCGCGGCAGTAACAGTCGGGCCTGTAAACCGCCTTAGCGCCGCTCTAATTCTAGCTAGTAGCTCCTCCATGCCAAAGGGTTTGGTAACATAATCATCAGCGCCCTCATTCAGGGCTCTAACCTTGTCCTTTTCATCCTCCCTTACGCTCAGGACTATGATGGGCATATCTGCCCATTCTCTTATCCGGCGGCAAGCCTCAATACCATCCATGCGAGGCATATTCACATCGAGCACGATTAAATCCGGCAGGACACGTTCTGCGGTTTCTATTGCCTCGATCCCATCCTGGGCAAGATACACTTCATATCCTCTAGCCTCTAGGTTAGCACGAATAAACAAGCGTATCTTGGGCTCATCATCGGCGACAAGAATTTTAATCTTTTTTGTCATTCAGTATGCACCATATCTTGTTTATCTATCCGGCGATAGGTAATCTGAAATGGAAGATTGAGCCGCGGCCTATTTCACTCTCAGCCCAAATCCGCCCGTTATGATTAGCAATAATAGCCTGGCAAATAGCTAAGCCGAGACCGGTGCCAACTGGCTTCCACCGCTTGTGAATCCCACGATAGAATTTGTCAAATATCCTAGCCAAGTCCTCCTTTGGTATTCCAACACCCTGGTCAGATATGCTCACTTCTACATCATCGGACACCTTCTTAGCCCTTACAGTTATCAGGGTTCCCTCTTCAGAGTAAGCGGCAGCATTCTCTATTAGATTAATCAGCACCTGTCTTATCTGCCCGTAGTCGGCGTAGATCTCAGGTAAGTTGGGGGCGATGTCAGTCTTGAACACGTGGCTCTTATGAATCAATTTCTGTTGCTCCAGCGCCCCATTGATAATGTCTGAGATATAGCAGCGCTCTTTCTCAGGTTGCCAGACACCTGCCTCAAGCTTGCTCATGTTAAGCAAATTGGTAACCAGACCGACTAATCTATCTGTCTCGTCACTGATGCCAGTTAATAGCATCTCTTGGGTCTCAACGTCCCAATCTACGTCCTTCTGCAGGAGACTGCTAACGCTTCCCTTTATTGATGTCAGCGGCGATTTGAGCTCGTGAGAAACATTGGACAGGAGTTCGGATTTCAGTTTGTTGAGTTCGATAAGTTCCATCTCATACTTTTTGCGTTGCGTGATGTTTCTGAAGGTGGCTAGCTTACAAACTGCCCCATCGGAATCAACATAGGGTGAAGCGAGCACCTCATAGGTTCGGCCATCCGGAAAATCGTATTCCCATCTCTCCGTCATCCCACGAATAACATTCGCCAGTCTACAGATTTGACATGGGGTATCAATCCCATGTAAGTATGTGAAGCAGGGAGAGCCGACGCCTTCGCCAAATTCCCGCACCATGCTCGAGTTCATAAAACGTATCCTATAGTCTGGACCAACAATTAGGACTCCTTCTTCCATTCTCTCGAGTATTCCAACAAGTTTATCTCTCTCGTTTCTCATCGCAATCTCAAGACGGCTACGCCGTTCAGATTCATTGCGTACGATTCCAGTAAGGATGCCTATGGTCCCTCCACCTAAAGCAAACACTATTGTCCTCATCATTGGGTCGGGAAAGGGCGTTATGATGCTAGCACGAGGCAAAAAGACGATCAAAGAAGCAATTGTTACCAGTACTGCCCCTTTGACCCTGAAGACATAGCCCGCATAGACTATGGGAACGAGAAAAAAGAAGCGGTGTATGTCGTGAATGCTATAGAAGAAGTCCCAGCGTAAGACTTCCAAGCCGAATAAGTCCACCAGTTCACCGAAATAGTAGAGTAGTGCATAGTATCCAAAGAGAAATACCAGGAAAAACATATGGAACTTGCGGCTTCTGAGTACAGCCAAGAACATTTTGCGGTAAGAGGTAGGCTCATCCATGTCAATCTTCCCTAGCTGAGCAGCATTCAAAACAGGAATCCTGGGCTATGATTCCTTTTTTCAACCTACAGGGTTTGCAGCTTTATGATGGCCTATTCCAGCATAGCTTCAACATATCACGAAGTCAAGGGTCATAAATAGGCCAACTGCAGCATGTATTGCAACGAACCCATGTGCGTTCGCAAAGTAGTTGCAGGGTTGGATAGGGAGGTTGTTGTGGCAAGTGGCGACGGCGGAGCTCGCAAGCGTTCATGCCAGTGGTGCACACTAGCCGGTCTGCGCGTTCATGAATTAGTTACAAGGGTGGAAAGGGAGTTTGTGGTGGCAAAGGGACTAATTGGGCAGGAGGGAAAGCCTAGAGATGATGCAGAGGTATACAAGGTCGGTCAGATTTAATGATAGCCTGAAGTTTTACAAGCCGCCGTTAGGTTGAAAACTAGCCTAGTCTGAAAGCGGTACTTTCCCTTTGCAATCAGGATAGCGGGTGCATACATGGAATCTACTACCGGTATTTGGGCCTCTCTTTGCTGTTTTTACAACTGTGGCAGACCCGCATTTTGGACATATAATATCCCCTGTTGTTACCACAACTCGTTTGCGGTTGCGCAGGCCATCGGCCAGGCTGTAAACCACCGGAATAACCACAAGGGTTAACAGCGTTGAAGTGAATAACCCACCGATAACCACTACAGCTAGCTCAGCAGCTATAATGGTACCCTCTCCGACTCCAATAGCCAGTGGTATCATAGCTATCATCGTGGTTAGCGCCGTCATCAGGATTGGTCGCAGCCTGGTCTGCCCGCCTTCAATAAGGGCATCGTAGGCGCTCATACCCTGCTTGCGAAGTTGTACCACCAGGACGATGAGAACGATGGCGTTGGTGAGCACGATACCTACCAGCATCAGCACTCCCATCATCCCGGACATACCCAGTGGATAACCGGATATTAGCAGCCCAAGAATGGCACCAATAGATGCCAGCGGTAGGCTGATCATGATAATGAGGGGGTTCAGTAATGAGCGCATTGAAATGATAAGTATCAGGAAGGCAATAAATACTGCAACGATTATGGCGATGACCATACTGGAGAATCCTTCCGCCATCTCTTCAAATGTTCCACCCATCTTTACATCTACGCCCTCCAGTCCGGGGGTAGCCAGTACCTCGTCGACTATATCATTAGCCTGGAGGCTTACGGCACCCTGGTCCTTCTCAGCTATTGTACCTGTTATACTGGCCGAGAACTGCAGATCATAGTGGCTGATATGGGTGGGACCCAGTGGCAGATCTACATCCGCGATAGCACTTAAATTCCCAAATACCGGATAGCCCATCGGCAACGCTTTTGTTAGCTCCTCAGGATTCTCGGCAGTATATAGCTGGTACGAAATACCCGTTAGTGTAACGCCATAATCCTCACCACTTGTGCTCACCACAACATCATCAGAGCTAGTCCCCGATGTTAATAGACCCTTCTCTGTGTAAACCTCCCCAATTTGCTCATCGCTCAATCCCATGTCAATCATTTTGGAGTTATCTAGCTCGATGACTAGCGTGGGCACAACCCTACTGAGCTGTGTCTCGAGATTAGATATGCCTTCAACCTCTAATAGCCTTCCATAAAGCAATTCGGCGGCGTGGTTAACCTCATCACGGCTTTCACCTACAACCTCGAGGTTGACGCCCGCGGAGCCCATCATGCCAGCATCCGATTCCTCGCCAGTGAGGACCTCTACAAAATCAAATCCTATTGCATCCCTCAAACCATTGAGGCCTTCATCAAGAGCGAGGCGTTCTCTCTCCATATCCGCGTGAGATTCCAGCATGATGGTGATATCTGCGGTATTGTCCCCACCACCTGCTGCAACGCTTATAGCGCCCATCAGCGATGCTGAGGTGCCTATGGTTGACCAGTATTCCTGCATGTCTTGAACATCATCTTCGATTACCGACTCAACCTGTGTAACAACATTGCTAGTTTCCTGGAGTTCAGTTCCGGGAGGCAGTCCAACTCTCACTACCAGCATCGGCTCTCCCATGCTGGATAGAAACGAAGTCCCAACTATCGGGACCAGCATAATACTACCGGCAAACAGAATGAAAGTGATAACTAGTACGATAGCTCGGTGGCCCAGAGACCACTTGAGCAGAGAAACATACCCTCTCTGATACCAGGTCGTGCTAGGCCGGGCCTTCTCCACGCGTCTCCTATTGCTTTTTTTACCAACGAACCACTTAGAGAAAGCAGGTACTACTATAAGTGCTACGAACAAGGAGGCAATTAATGCAAACGTTATCGTGAGAGCAAACGGAACGAAGAGCTCTCCCACGATACCGCCTACAAAGGCCAGCGGCAGGAAAATGGCCACGGTAGCGAGCGTAGAGGAAGTGAGGGGTGCTGCCACCTCTCTAGCGCCGCCAATTGCAGCTTCCCGCCAGCCTTCCCCAGCCTTCATACGGCGATATATAACCTCTGTGACCACTATGCTGTTATCAATTAGACGACCAATGGCAATTGCCATAGCACTTAGAGTCAAAAGATTAATAGTTAAGTTTGAAAAGTACATGATCAGAAAACCGATCACCACGCTCACCGGAATGGACATTGATGTTACTAGCGAAGCTCGGAAAGCCCTCAGGAAGAAAAAGACAACGACTATTGCCAAAACGAAGCCAATAATCGCCATCTGCAGCAGCTGGTTTACGCTATCCTCAATGAACTCCGACTGGTCCAAAAGTGGTACAACGATAATATCTCCATTGAGATCCGCCTCTATATCACGGGCCTTTTCCATTACCGCATTTGCGGTATCTACGGTGTTTGCATCAGGTTCTTTCATCACGTTGATTGTCACACTCGCCTGTCCATTTGTTCGAGTGATGACGGTGCCTGGAGCTGGCCCCGGCTCTACACTGGCAATGTTACCCAGCACTATACTGTCCACACCCATAGGCGCGTTCTTGATAGCTTCCAGGGAGTCGTAGTGCTCACCCATTATAAGCAATGCCGCAATCTGGTACATAGAGATATTTGAAGTCACCAACCGCTGAGGATCGGGAGAGATGATAACCCTTTCTTTTTCACCACCTTCGACTTCAACACTGAAGACGCCATCAACCTGTGCCAGGACAGTTACAAAATTGGCTTCCGCAACATTTTTCAGTTGGTACTGGGAATAGTCACCGCTTAGGCTCAGGATCACTACGGGCATCTGATTGATGTCGATAGGAATAATTTGAGGATTATTCTCCAGCTGTCGGACTATATCAGGAAGATCAAGAGCATCAATCGCTTCACCTATGGCTCTATTCACATCACCCATATTGGTGCCGTATTCAAAAGTAGCCATAACAAGCGAGATCTGGCTTGCCGATGTCGAGGATATATGTTTTAAACCCCGTCCTTTAAAACGCTCCCAGATGACTTCTTCAACAGGCACCGTCACTTCGCTTACAACTTCTTCAGGTAAAGCGTCTGGGTAAACTACTATTACGCTGGTAAGTGGGAATTCGATGCTGGGTATCAATTCCGTCTTAAGCTGGAAGGTGCCCCATAAGGCGGCACCGGCCAATAGGGCTGCTATCAAGATCGTTAATAAGCGGTTGAATACACCTATCTTAGTGAGATACCACATATTCCCTCCATTTACGTCTAGGACCACAACCAAGCGTGGTGGCTTTCGTGCTGGCTAGGCTACTCGCCATTCTCCTACTTTCCCTTCTTTGTCTTAGGAACATTAGGCTTGCTGTTGTGAGCCTTTGCCTGTGTCTCCTTTAGGCATCCCTTTCTGCGAAACCAAGATGGAGTGCGATAGCCTTTCATGGCGTCTCCAAATCACCCTGGCTGCGCTAAACCCTAGATTTCAACCCTCGTCCGAGGTCAGTTACTTTTCACCTCTTCTCTCGCCCCAATTCCGTCTGGTAGGCTCTATCTTATCACTATCAGGCTTTGCTGTGTAGCCCTGGAGAGGAAGAGGCGCTCTTATAGCTAGAAGTTGCTCGATTTTTATGCTATAACTAATAGCGGATACGGGACAATATCCAATGTCTCTAGCTAGCCCTGATGGATTGTATAACCTCGCCCTACGTTGGAGCTCTTGCTAGGAATCACCATGTCTAGGACTCGCTCTAGCTTTAACGCGTCGAGTCCATGATTGTTTCTAGCATAGGATCTGGCTACCGATTAGCATTACACATTTCGTCAATTTGTGCAGCAGCAAAACAGGGAAGCTATCGAACTATTGACAAAGGGTTGACGTAGTGATATGATTGCATGATGCAATATTTGCACAATGCAAATAATGGACGCGATTCTCAACAACAACCCTACGCTGGACAAGCAGACCAATTTATTGAGGATCTAACGCAGATACTTGCGAAGGTCGCACCGCATCCTCCAGATGAAGTACTTCAACGGATAAGTCGACTTGAAGGCGCAAAGTCAGAAGATAAACCCCACCTCATTTTCAACCCAGTTGCCTTTTACCGTATGGGCAGTATCCTTCATCGAAAGCCTGGCATAACAATGGGGGAACTGAGCCAAGCCCTTTCAGTGTCACTCTACACTGCAACGCGAATGGTAGATCGGTTCGTGGAAGATGGACTGGCTGATAGGCTATCCGATCCTAATGACCGGAGAATAGTTAGAGTAACCCTTACCGATAGCGGCCGGCGATTCCATGAGGCTATTGATACCCACATTGCACAGAACATTGAAAGAGTTATGGAATGCCTGACACTCGAGGAACAGGGTATCTTAATTGCCATTCTGCACAAAGTAGCAGCCTCTTTGATACAGTCTAAAACGTAGATTTTTTCGGCAGCGATATTTCCAAAGCGGAATATCTGACTAATGAAATTGTAGCGAGTTATGCAAAGAAGGGAGAAGTGTACGGATGTAAGAATATCTCTTGGTGGTAGCGACTTGAACTTGTAACAGGAGGCGATGATGATCAAGGTTGAGCAACTGGTAAAACAATATGATTCCCTAACAGCATTAAATGCAATATCTTTTAAGGTCACAGAGGGAGAACTATTTGGGTTTCTTGGGCCCAATGGGGCCGGCAAGACAACTACAATAAAAATCCTCACCACCCTGCTCAAGCCTACCAGCGGTAGAGCTATGGTAGCCGACTATGATGTGTTAAAGGAACCGAGCAAGGTGCGCAATGTCATCGGCTATGTTGCTCAGGACATCAGCGTGGATGATAAGGGCACGGGACGGGAGAACTTGATGCTTCAGGGCCGTCTGCATCGCATGGATAGCAAGCTTCTGCGCCAGAGAGTGGACGAGCTACTGGAGTTGGTCGATCTTACCGCGGATGCTAAACGGTTGGCAGAAACCTATTCCGGGGGGATGCGCAAGAGGCTTGACCTGATCGCTGGACTGGTCCACAGACCTAAAGTGCTATTCTTGGATGAGCCTACCCTGGGGCTGGACCCACAGACCAGGGCCAGAGTATGGAGTTACCTAGGCGATCTAAGCCAAAAGGAGGGAATAACAATATTCCTTACCACTCATTATATGGAGGAGGCGGAGGAGCTCTGTCACCGCGTAGGCATAATCGACTATGGGGCGATCAGGGCTCTGGGCTCTCCCAAGGAACTTAAGGACGAAATAGGAGGTGACCGCATCAACATAGGCTTCTCTGAGGAGAGTCTAGTCGGGGAAGGATCCTTGATAGAGAATGCCTCCCAAGCCCTTAAGGGACAGCCTTATATCCAGCGCATTGAGACTTTAGCAGATAGCGTTGCTGTTTATGTGGAGAAGGGAGAGGAAATCATGCCCAAGATAGTAGCGCTTCTAGGAGAGAAGAGCATTCCGATGAAAACATTGACCCTCTCCCGCCCCTCTCTTAACGACGTCTTCTTAAAGCACACTGGCTATACCATCCGTGATAGGGAGGCAAGCGCTGCTGAGCAGTTCCGTGAGCGTTTCAAGATGATGCGCGGGAGGCGGCAATAGATGAATGCCATTCTTGATACCTGGTATCTATTTGTAAGGAATTTGCGCAATTCCGTGCGTGTGCCCATGATCTGGGGTATGTCTCTAGTGCAACCTATTATCTGGCTGCTCCTGTTCAGCCAGTTGTTCAAAATCATAGTGAATGTGCCTGGCTTCCCTTACGAGAGCTATCTGGACTACCTTGCTCCAGGGATTATTATAATGACCTCGCTCTTTGGGGCAAATTTCTCCGGGATGGGCACAATAATGGACATAGACTTGGGCTACCTTGATAAAATGCTGGTGACACCGGCTAACCGAAATGCCATCATACTAGGGCGGATGGGTGGAGATGTGGTCCGGGTAGTGGTTCAAACTATTATAATCGTGCTTATTGCGCTCGCGATGGGGGCGGGCTTCGCCACCGGCTTTGCCGGATTCGTCACCGCTATGGCCATTGTTGTCCTAATGGTGATTGGCCTTGCCGGGCTTTCCAACATCCTAGCCCTCCGCATTAGAAATCACCAACTCTTCATTATGGTGATCAACTTCTTTACCCTGCCTCTGGTGTTTTTGAGCAGTGCCATGATGCCTATGGAGATGCTGCCTAGCTGGCTACAGACGGTTGCCAAGTACAACCCGATTACCTATGCTGCTGATGGCATCCGAACTCTGATGAATACTGGCTTCGATGGCGTTGTGCTTGGCAAGTCATTCCTCATCCTCGGCGGAGTCGCCCTGGTTATGATGGGGATTGCAACCATCATGTTCCGCAAGCGCCTGGTCTAGGTAGTAAGAAACGAGGCAGATAGTGGGTTCAAAGGAACTCGGCAATACTGTCTTGCAACTACTTCTAAACGAGAGACAATTGCACTGGGGTGACGCTTAATGAAACATGTAGACTCCCAGTATTTATAGTGGGGTAGGCGCTCTTTATACCTGAGTTGGCCGACATAGCGAAAATGTAACTAAAAGCTGAACAAGTCATCGAATCCTGATCGGGGAGCCATTTTTATTAATGCGTAGTACTTCTTTGTCGCGGGTTAACCCATCTTCAAGAGGTAGAGGTACAGGAGGCTCTGGCCTAGAGTGATCATCACAAGCCAGAAGCGAGTGAGAAGCTGGAGGGGACTACCACCCTGGCTATTGGGATAATTAGAACCCTGAGGTGCTGGATGAGGTATTAGGCGAGGGGGCATGGAGGAGGCTCAAGAAAAAGGTCACCTTACAGGATCTGAAGACGGTTGCTGCCCTCAGGGGTGTGCCGGAGCCAGTTCAAAAACTGAACCTATGCCGTTCCGTCCTAAACTCCTGCCAGGCATGTTGCCACTCCTCTGAGCCTGGCGCCGTCTCACCTCCCCACTGGTGCATGAACTCATCCCAGTCAAGCTCAAACTCTTTCCAAGCATTACTCAGACATTCGCCCCTGCCAACCGCCTCAATGGTCTCATCGAAGCCCTGCATTGTCCTGAGCCTGGCATTCTCGATGGCTCTTCTCGCTTCATCGGGGATTGCTGTTGGGACTTGGTCAAAGGCAATGCGGAGCGTCTCACGGGCCTGCTCCATCAGAGCCTCGACGTCCTCAGTATCGCTGGCTGCCTCTATAAACGAGGCAAGATCTTCTTCATACTCATCGAGCAATTCGGTAACCTCGTCAGTCCTTCCTGCCTGAGCCATTTCAGAAACTTGATTAATTCTCCGAGCAGCATTTTCCAAATGCGTTCGCGCCATCAGGCGGCACGCCCTATCGAAACCTTGTCCTGAGACGTTCAGAGCATATTCGACAGCGTCTCGAGCCTCTACCTGTACCCGATTGCAAACGGTTTGTAGCACCTTTTGGTGATAAGTAAGTCTCTCCTGGAACCTAGCTAGCAGACCTGACGCGTTCCCGCCCTGCTCTACCTGCTGCTCAGCAAAATCAAGCCCCCGCTCCAGGTTATACCGATATTCCTCGACCAAGCCCTCGACGAATCCGCTTCTATCCTCAGGCAACCTTGAGAGTTCCTCAATGCGCGTATCAGCGATCTGCAAGTGAGTCGCTGCCTTAGTCTCATCTGAAAATGCGAAGAATAGCCTAGCATCCTCAATGAATGTCTTCTCAGAGTAGAGGATATCACCGGGCAGGGCATCCTGCGAAGCGTACGCAGTGCCCCCTCCTATAGACGCCACGGCTAAGACGATTGCGATCACGATGGCTGCCACTTTAAACCTCCTTTCCCCAATAGAAGGATCTCCTATAAATAAATAACGCAGCCATCGCTCTTTTGTTACAGGTCTCTGGGCTTGAATCTGGGAAAGCAGTCTAGCCCGTGCCCTCGCCTTGAAGGCAGGTGAGGGACTAACTTCAGGTGGAGGCTCAATGGCGAGGGCAATCTTGAGGAGCGGTTCTAGCTCCCTTCTCCAGCGAGGGTATTTAGCCAGGCAATCCTCCACACTGGCTCTTCCCGCCTTAACATCTGCAATGCACTGAGCGAGAATTTCTTCCTTCTTCGCCGCCACTAACCTGCCTCCTTACCTAGAATGCGCCTCAGCTCCTTTAGGGCACGATGCTGAATGACTCTGACTGCCCCTTCGCTCTTCCTCAGCAGAGCAGCGATCTCAGAGTACTCAAAGCCCTCAATGAAATGAAGCACTATAACTTGTTGATGGTCGGGTCGCAGTTGCCTAATAGCCTCCTGTAGTCGGCACTGTTCCCAGCGAACTTCAGCTATCTGCTGCGGAGCCGTTGCCGGATAGGAGGGCACAATATCAGCCTCCAAGGATGACTCACACTTCCGTGAACGATAGTAGTCTATCACCAGATTATGCGCGATGGTCAGTAACCAGGCCACGAAAGGGCTACCGGTCTTCTTGAACCTACGAAGCGCCTTCCAACTCCTGAGAAACACCTCCTGGGTTAGATCCTCGGCAATACCAATGTCGCTCACCCGGTATAAGATATATCGGTAAACGCGGTCGACGTGTAAATCATAGAGGCGCGCAAAACTTAGCGGGTTACCTTTCACCGCCTGCTCGATCAATGTAGCCTCCATATCCTCAGAGGTGTGCTCGATTGGTTCCACGCTGCTCCTTATTTAACGTAAAATAGCTGAGTATGTTACAGTATCTTATTTTATCGAAAAAGAACAGACAATCAAAGTGAATGTCAAAGCGCACGACACAGAAGTGGGGAAAGGTTGGGGCAAGAGGTTTTGGACCTGCTAATCAGCATCCCGAACACTGCGCGCCAAATGAGGCTATTAATCGAACCGATTGCACTACTAGCATCAATGCACTTCGCTGGATTGTCAACCTGCGTGGAGCAGTAGGGGCTAGCTTCTTTTAGTGCACCCGAACGGGTGTCCATATCCCCTTCCCCCTGCCAACCATATACCACCGACCACAGCTATACCATATAGCATATAAGTACCAGCACTACTACGTGCATGCCAAACCCAGGGAGAGGGGGTCAGCATACCAAATAGATCGGATACCGCTGTCTCTCCATAGCAGGTGGATTTTGCATAACTATGCACGCTACCACTATTGAAAAGCAGCCTATCTAGTGGCCGCTAATGGATAAATGACGAATTGGAATGACCGCCATATTTTAAGTAATTTAGCTATTGAAATATCTATGACGATTTGTTATTATTGAAATGGGGTCGGTGATGTCGAATGATGATATTGTGTTCTTTCTAGAAAACGATATATTCGAAATCTTCACTTGGCTTAAAATGCTGAAAAACGCGAGTAGGCTTAGGCAACATCGCGGGATAAGGAACTAGGAGAATGAACCTAGAGAGGATGCAACCAATCAATAAGGTTTACCCCAGTGTAGAGAAGGCAATAGCTGACATCCCTTCGGGGGCTACTATTGCGCTCGGTGGTTTCTTCACCGCAGGCAGCCCTATGTGGCTGATCCGGGCGCTGGCGCGGAGGGGCGTGGGAGACCTCACCATCATAGTGCAATCGGTGGGGATTGGCAACATCGAGGTTAATGAGCTCATAGAGAACCGCCAGGTCACAAAGGTTATAGCCAACTACCCTTTCTACCGTTCTGCCACCAAGGGAGCGCAGCACCTCTTCGAGCAGCTTGTTAGGCTTAGGGAGATAGAGGTGGAGGTCTACCCTATGGGCACCTTCATCGAAAAGCTGCGATCAGGGGGAGCCGGTATCGCTGGCTTCTACACCCCTACTGGTGTGGGAACCTTGGTTGAGGAGGGCAAAGAGAAGCGGGTGTTTAATAGCAGGGAATATATCTTGGAGACGGCCCTCAAGGCCGACTTCGCTTTTATTCACGCCTATAAAGGTGATGACGAGGGCAACCTGGTTTACCGTAAGACCTCGCGCAACTACAACCATGCTATGGCCATGGCTGCCGACGTCACCATCGCTGAAGTGGAGAACCTGATGGAAGCGGGGGAACTGGACCCCGATTGTGTCCACACCCCGGGAATATACGTCCAAAGGGTAGTAAAAGTGGAAAGGCTGGAGGTCGTACCCTCCATCGATTGAGAGGCAGGTGTTGGGCATGCAAGCCACTACTACCATTCAAGGTCTTACCCGAGAACTAATCGCCATGAGGGCAGCTCAAGAGCTGGAAGATGGAGCCTACGTGAACCTGGGCATCGGTATCCCTACTCTAGTCTCGGACTGGATCGTTGGTCGAGACATTGTGCTTCAGGCTGAGATCGGCATGCTCAAGACCGGACCCCTGGCCTGCGAGGAAGAGGTCGATCAGGATTTGATAAACGCCAGCTGCCAGCCGGTGACGGAGCTCCTCGGGGCTAGTTACTTCGATATCGCCGATTCCTTCGCCATGATCCGCGGGGGACATATTGATGTGGCCGTCCTGGGGGCACTTCAGGTGTCGAAAAAGGGAGACTTTGCTGGCTGGCTGAACCCGGAAAGGAGTTTCCCCGCTGGGGTGGGTAATATAGGTGGTTCCATGGATCTGGCAGTGGGTGCCAAAAAGGTCATCATTACAATGGAGCACACCACGCCCGATGGCAAACCCAAGATCGTCAAAGAGTGCACCTACCCACTAACGGCCAAGGGGGTGGTGAAGATGATTATCACCGACCTCGCCGTGATCGAGGTCACCCCCCACGGGCTGGTGCTCAAGGAGATCTGCCCTGGGCTCACCCCCGCTGATGTGCAGTCAGTAACCGAGGCCGAGCTCAAGGTGGCCGCTGACCTCAGGGAGATTGAGCTTTAGTATTTGTACAGACGCAAGCAAAGATTGTGGTGGTACTTTACCTTTTATCCAAAATAGTGGAACTCTCGTCAAGAAGGCACCTCTAGTAGAGATGAATCTCATCGTCTCTTCAGTCCGGGAGTCAACACTATGAGCCGCTGTCAAAGATTCCTGGGACACTTCTTGCTCCTTTCCTCAATACTACTTTACCACTTGAAGGGAGCTTATCTAAATCCTTTAATTATCGGTTAATCCAGGACTCTAACCCATGCCATTTTCGCTGCCGATTTACATATGGGGGATGCTTCAAGCGCTGAGCCGTTGGGCGGCGGTGGATAAAAATACGTAGACCTTTGCCCATGGACTAGGTATTTTGGGCAGGCTGTTCCCACTGCCAGAATGCCTAGAGGCAGATGATTTGTTTAAGCATTACCCCACAGTAAAGACTAGCACTGCTGCTGATGTAGCCAACAGTAGAAGGTGATAAGCTATAGGTGGAAAGAGAGGATGGTAGGCTAAAGGAGGAATGCGGTGGAAGAAGTGACAAAAGCCCTGGAAGTGGTACTAGTGGTGACTATCACGCTTGGCATACCGGTGGTAATGTTGTTCGCAGTAGGTTGTCTTATCCAGTATCGTGAGGTTTTACAGAGGTTTTTCTCACGCCTAATCCGTTGGAATGACGAGAAGGGTGCAATGCCTTCTGCCTAACCTTGAAGGGTTAGCTAAGGCTCAAAGAATAGAAAGGAGGTAAGTGCGATGGAAACCGGATTGGCGATTCTCCTAGCGCTGGGCATCTTCGTCGGAATTCCCGCTGTCATCGGCTTTGGCATCGTTGGTGCAGTAGTTCTGCGCCAGCGCGTCCGCATGGCACGCGCAGCCAGGGCAGCCCGAGCTGTACCGGAGGTGCCCACAGCCACGGCGGCGGCTGGAGCCCGAAAATGACCCGGCTCATGAAGGTTGGTTGCCCTCCGACAAGTAAATTTCGGACTGGATCCGGGGGGCAACCAACCGTAAGAGGAGGATTTCTCAAGATTATCACAAGCATGCAAAAAATGGCGTGAAGATATTTGACGCCAATCGGCTACCGGTGGTATATTAAATAAAGCTAGAAGCGTGAACAATGGGCGAAAAAGCCATACTATACGATGCTACTAAATGTACCGCGTGTCGCGGCTGTCACATAGCCTGTAAACAGTGGAACGAACTTGAGGCAGTGCCCACGATTAACTGGGGCTCATATGAAAACCCCCCCGACCTCTCGCCAGCCACATGGCTAACAATCAAGTTCAAAGAATTGGAGGATGGTGGCAACGTCAGGTGGTTATTTACTCGGCGTAGTTGCATGCACTGTACGGATGCCGCCTGTGTAGAAGTCTGCCCCTCTGGAGCTCTATATTACCATGAGCTTGGCTTTGTTGGCTACGACAAAGACAAGTGTATTGGCTGTGGTTACTGTACACAGTATTGTCCCTTCAATGTTCCTCGTCTTGATGCTGAGCCCTTTAGCGGTATAGGTAAAATGTATAAGTGCACCTTATGTACTACGCCGGGTCTTGACCGCCTCTCCATAGGAGAGGAACCTGCTTGTGTCAAGACCTGCCCCACAGGTGCGCTCATCTATGGCGACCGGGACGAGTTGGTGGCGAAAGGCAAAGAACGAGTTGCCACGCTCAACACGTCCAACCCCAGAGCCTGGCCCGAGGCAACGCTCTACGGAGAAACGGAGCTGGGTGGGCTACACGTCCTCTATGTCTTGGATGACTCGCCTGAGGTCTATGGCCTGCCCAGTAAACCAGAGTTCCCAGTTCTGGCCACTATTCAAAAGGAGATTTTCCGTCGATATGCCTGGATTGTCTGGGTAGGGGTGGCAGGGGTCTTGGCAATCAACGCTCTGGTCGCCCGAGCTAGGCGAATCCGAGGAGAGGAGGAAGACTAGCATGGAGTTGGTCCAGCGCTACTCGCGATCGTCAAGGTGGTTTCACTGGCTCATTGCCGCCGTGTTCTTGGAGTTGGTGCTATCGGGGTTACTCATTTTTGTGCAATGGTTCGGGTTTCCCGAAGTGGGCACCTGGATTCGAGTTATTCACCGCATTGGCGCGGTAATCTTGGTGGGGGCACCTGTCATCTTCGCACTGGTGGACCGGAAAGGAGCATGGTACTTCGTCAAGGAAGCCCTTACCTGGGTCAAGGACGATCTGAAATGGATGAAAGCGGCACCAGGCTATTACTTCGGCGGTGACCCCAGGTTGATGCCCCCGCAGGGGTATATTAACACCGGGATGAAGCTGTACCGACTAGCCATTCTCTTTGGCGGTATGGTTTTTGTAATTACAGGATTCATTATGTGGTTTCTAAAGGGGATCGTGTCGCCAGCGGTCTTTGAATGGTGTGTTTTCTTTCATGATTTCACCTTCATCGTAGCCCTCTGCTTCTTCTTCTTGCACTTCCAACTAGCCGTATTTCATCCCAGGATGGATGAATCGATCCTGTCGATGGTAGATGGCAAGGTTTCAGGTGTATACGCTAGGTCTCACCACGGCAAGTGGTACGACAAGATTTCACAAGCGGAAAATAATAGCGACACAGATGATGAAGTACATAGAGGTACTGAAGCCTCGTGAAAGCTGCCTAATAACCTTTATCGGTTTGTGCGCTGCAATCATAGCAGGAGCAGGATTCCCGCCCATAGGTAAGCTGCTGCTTGTACTGATAACAATATTACTGGGGAGTGCCGGCGTTAATGGGCTGACCAATTACCTGGACCGTGATGTTGACGCCAGAATGCTACGCACCCGGCATAGAGCTCTTCCATCGAAACGCATCTACCCCGCAGAAAAAGTGCTACCGCTAACGATAGGGCTAGTCGTCATTGGCTTGGCGCTAGCTTGGCAACTGCACCCCCTCTGTTTTGCCTCTGGCTTGGTGGGCACAGTAGCCGCAGTTGTTTGGCGAAAGAGGTGGACATGTGTTTTTCCCCAGGGAATGGTGGCTAGCTGTGCCCCGGTTCTTGTAGGGTGGTTTGCCATCCAGTCCACTCTTAGCTGGCAGTTATTACTGCTGTGCATTCTCATCGCCATCTGGCTTCCACTTCACCTCTGGAGCGTTATGATTGCCAACAGACAGGATTACCTTGGAGCTGGGATAACTTATTTCCCAGTGAGCCGGGAACCAGCGCGGGTAGTGAAGTTGCTGCTGGTACTCAGTTTGGCGCTTTGTGCCGGTTCTATTGCTATTTATTTCATAGGCGCTTTTTCTTGGCTCTATATATTGTTCGCTAGTTTACTGGGTGCCGTGTTGCTCTATACTAGCTTGCGGTTGGTGATTTCCACGTCTTCTCAGAATTCGTGGAAGCTGTATAAGCTGTCTGCATTCCCCTTTCTGGGTTTGCTATTCCTGGGTATGTGCCTCGATATCTGGCTGCTTTAGCATGTAAAGATAGTGGCTGCAAGGCAAGAGGGCAAGAGATCGGTAGACTTAAGTGCTCGCCGCCTGCAATTGCGGATATTTTTGACCTGTAGATGTTGAGCATTCTTCGACGGGTTGCCAGTTCGATCTGGTAAAAGGTCAATACTTCCGGCCGGTTCCAGCTTTCGATTAACCTAAAACCGTCACTCTTGGCAGCCTCGCTTTGGTCAGGGTGTCAGAAGTTCGAATCATGCTCCGGGAGCCTTTTAGAGAGCGACCTGAAGAAAGACTAGAAAGCCTTGAGCCAAGCTATTTGTAGCAAGGTAGGAGATATAGCCTAACCGATATATTGGGCCATATCTCAATGCGCTAAAGATGGAGGGGTTTTTACGTCTTAGTCAACCTCATTCTTTATTGGGATCGATCTCTTCCAAAATAAGATTTGCAGCCTCTGGTACAGCTTCCTTCACCTTTTTCGTCATTTCTTCGGTAAACTCGGTTACTCCCTGAATGCCTACGGCAAAAATTACTACTTCTCCTGGCATCTGCTCGGTTAAATACCTTTGGCCGATTTCGATAGCAGTGGCAAGATTTACATTATGCGGAGAGGTGGTATACTGCATAGTTCTACTAATATTCTCCGGCCTAAGCATATATATTTCCCCCACTTCTCCATCCTGAGTCATAATCGCATCAACAATAATTACCTTATCGTATCCCACAACGAGCTCCAATAGATTTAAGCCGTCTATGCTGGTATATTTCACGTCTACGTTTTCGTCTTTGATTTCACCTGCTAACTCCCTAGCAACATGGAAACCTACCCCATCATCTCCCAAGATCGGGTTCCCTATGCCTACAACGAGCGTCTTCACATTAGCTCCTTAATCTCCAGTGAATATTCCCATCTGAATCGTAGATATTAATTTCCAAAGGCATTTGACCTAAGGCATGTGTAGAGCAAGATAGGCAAGGGTCATAGCAGCGAATAGCAACTTCAACCCGATTAAGAATCCCTTCGGTAACCTTTCCACCTTTGATAAACTCCTTGGCTACCTCGGATACAGCGCGATTCATTGCTAAATTATTATGACCGGTAGCTACAATTAGATTGACCTTGCGAATCATACCGCTTGTATCTATCCAATAATGGTGGATAAGAGTCCCCCGCGGGGCTTCAACTACTCCCACCGCCTCTTCGTTAAGGTCAGTAGAGTTGACCCATATGTCGGTGCCGCAGATGAGATCATCCTCTAAGAGCGACTTTAGCATTTCAGCGGCATATAGTGCCTCAATCATTCGAGCATAATGGAAGTATAACGATCCTTGTACTATCCCGTTTTTGCTCAGCCTCTTATAGTTCTGGAACTCTTCATTGGCCAGAGGAGTGGCGATGCCATCGGCGACATTTAATCTCCCAAGTGGACCCACCCGGTAAATGCCAGCGGGATAACCCATCTTCCTATAATAGGGGAACTTAAGATAAGACCAGTCCTCAACCTTTTCTTCAATGATGGAGAGGTAATCCCCGGGAGCAACTTTATCCTCTACAATGGCCCCTTTATCATCTTTCAATCGTAGCTTACCATCGTAGATCTCTAGGTTGCCGTTATCATCCACCAGCCCAAGATACCCAGAGGGAAAGCTGGCAAAGCTGGCAGCAACCTCGCTATTCTGCTGACAATACCCCTTGATCAGGTCGACAGCAATTTGAACACCGGCAATCATCCCATCTATCTGCCCCAAGAACTCCTCGCGTTTCTCAGGGGAAAGGGCTTTATTCATCCCTCCGGGGATGGCGGCATTAGGATGAACCCTCTTATCCCCAAGCTCCTCGATTATCTTCTGGCCAAAAGCGCGCAGTCTTACCCCCGTTACCGCGAGGTCGGGCATTTCCGCAATAACCCCGATAACGTTTCTGATGGCGGGATCAGCATCCATGCCGAAGAGCAGATCGGGGCTGGCCAGATGGAAAAAATGCAGCGAATGGGACTGAAGAAACTGGGCCATATGTATTAGCTGGCGCAGCCTCTTTGCTGTAGGGGTCAGCTCCACCCCCAACAGGTCATCACCAGCCTTGGCTGAAGCTAGGTGGTGGCTTACCGGACAAATACCACAAATACGGCTGGTGATGACCGGCATCTCCCAGAAGAGTCGCCCCTCGCAGAACTTCTCAAACCCTCGGACTTGAGTCACATGAAACTGAGCTCGGGCTACATTTCCACTGTCGTCAAGATGAATAGTCACCTTTCCATGTCCCTCAACGCGGGTAACCGGATCGATTACGATTTTCCTGGTCATTCCATAGCCTCCTCAATCAAACCTCATTATCTCGCTCGGGAGCACTGGAATTCTACCCTCCAGCAGCTCGGCCAGGGCATAGTGAATAGCTTTGGAGCTGGGGGGACACCCTGGAACATAACAATCGACCTTAACCACCTGGTTTACTGGCTTAACCTGCTCTAGGAGCTGGGGGAGGTCTTCTGATGATGGGATCGTACCGTCTTTGGTGCTCCCAGTCTCAAGATAATATCTACGAAGTATCTCTTCTTTGGTGAATAGGTTGCGCATGGTGCATATTCCCCCGAAGCAAGCGCAATCGCCCCACACCATCAGTATCCTGCAATTGGCACGCAATTCCCTGGCCACTTCTTCATCGTGAACAGTGCTTACCGCCCCTTCGATAATCCCAACATCGACAGGTGAAAACTCCTTAATGTCGGTTATGGGACTGGCGGTGATTTCTATAGCGTCGGTCAGACCGACTAGCGCCTCGTCCAAATCCAGAAAAGACATGTGGCATCCAGCGCAACAATCTAACCACGCGGTAGCGATCTTAACCTTTGCCACCTTTAACCTCCTAGCTTGGACTCAACTCGTGCCCTAGCTTTTTGGAAAGCCTTATCAATATCTCCTGGTCCTGAAGGAGACCGTCTTGGGGCTGAAGCGCCCGTTCTAGTTCAAGGATGCGTCCATCCATGCTTACATAGTGACCCTCTCTCTCTGCCCAGATGGTAGAGGGCAGGACTACATCAGCAAGGGATGTGGCGG
>Ga0209635_10000819_pt1 | contig 22444 bp, 23 predicted proteins | sample DeeMarSWOR230_32_FD_187463 | JGI IMG/M metagenome (GOLD analysis project Ga0209635, IMG submission 187463) | Marine sediment microbial communities from White Oak River estuary, North Carolina - WOR-2-30_32 (SPAdes) (version 2) | ecosystem: Environmental > Aquatic > Marine > Intertidal zone >...
CGAATACACGATTTACGCTAGTTTCGAAGGCTCTAAGGCTTACTATGCTTCTCAGGCGGAAACCGCCATAAACGTTGAAGAACCGCCTGCTGAAACTCCGCCGCCAACGCCGACGCCTGCACCCATGACCGACACATACGTGTTAAGCACAGGCATCGCAATACTCATCGCCGTCATCATAGGCTTCGCCCTATTGCTACTCAGAAAAAGATAAACATCCAACAAAAACCACACAACACTTCACTTCCCCCCTTTTTAGTTTAGCCATTAGTAATCATGAATCAAACGCAACGGAGAAAAAAAGAAGGGCTGAAAAGGACTCTGAACGGAAAAAGCAAATAGTAGTCTTGTTTCAGGCAATTTGCTTCTTTCTCCTATAATCCCGTTCAGATCCTCAGCAAACCCTTTTTGTATCAACTGAATAAGCGCGCGTATTAAGTCATTAAGAGAGTAAGCCAATAAAAAAGGGGTTTTCGGAAATTTGATTTTAGGTGCATCAAAAACGCTAGTTGTTTTTTTCTTTTTGACTTTTTAGGTTATTTTTATTACTATGGTTTTTGAGAGGTAGTTGAAGACTCTCTGTCTCCTTCTCGGGTAAAGAAACCATCCTAACAGGCAGTCCAGCGGAAGCAAGAAAGCTTTTCCCAAGCTCTCCAAAGCTGCATTAACCATTCCTATTTCGCTGCCATCCAAGCGTGTAACTTTTATGCGCATAACCATTTTCCCAAATGATTGCCCGTAAGCGCCGTCCATGAACATCCAGTACAGGAAATAGATAACCCCGCCCAGATTGAAGTTTAAAAAGGGAAGCCAACTAGGCCAGCCAGACCACCATGTTAATGACGCAAACCACGTAAACAGCCCCAGTATGCCTACTACGATTCCTACGATGAAGGCGTCTATTAGCCACGCGACGAAGCGTTCCCACCAAAACGCCAACTTTAGCCCAGAAGCTTCAGGCGCAGCTGGCGCAGTTGGCACCGCGGGTGCAGCAGGTGCCTCTTCCATCGCCACAGCGGTTCCGCACACAGGACAGTATTTCGCTCCTTCTGGAAGTTCATTTCCACATTTCTGGCAATAAGGCATAACGTTTTCCTCGCTGTACATTAAGGTCTAGGGGTATATTTCCTTTTTCACCCTTTCAAGGCGTAGACAGGCACGTTTGAAAATATTTAAATTCAAAAACCGAGTTATCGTAAAATGGGGTTTTGTGCAGTATGCCTTACTGCCGTAAATGCGGAGCCAAACTGGATGAGGATGCAAGGTTCTGCCATGTCTGCGGAACACCAGTGACCGCTGTGGTCGCTGCAGCTAGGCCAACAGCGCCTAAAAGAAGGAGACCGTTCTATACTTTACCCGTTGCCATCCTGATAGCCGTGTTGATCTCCGCGGTAGTGATTGGCGCCTTGGTCTTTTTACCTTTTTACCCTGTCCATTTCAACCAAACAAATCAGGTACCCAAGACTGACATGAACAATCTGTTTCTGGAATTTCAAACTGACATTGCTCAAGTGAACATCTTTTTCGAGAATTTGTCCGGTAACATGGCTGTATTAAATGTAACCGCAGACGGTAATGTGGGTATCCTTGACGACCCAAACCGCGCCGTAAACGTAACTTTTAGCCACCACTCGACGAACAACTCCGCAATAGTCATCGCCAATGTCTCCCGAGCCACTAGATGGCCGATGTTATATAATTTGAACGTTAACTGCGATGTATACATCGACCCATCAGCAAACTTGACGGTACATGTACGCTCAAGCGTCGGCAACATCGTGATGGACGCTGACGCTGAGGCGAATTTGCTAATTCTAGATTTACAGACGGCTACAGGTAGTGTGGATTGCAGCCTATCAAAAGGCGTGATTATTGCTGGAGACGTTTCACTCCACACCACAACTGGAAACGTGCAGTTCAGAATGGATGAGGAGGAAGTTATAGGCAGTGCCACAGTCGATCTGCAGTCAACCACGGGTTCAGTGAACGTGGATTTGACGACGACCCAGAAGCTTTCTGGAAATGTCACTGTGAACGCTCGAACCACAACTGGCAGCGTCAACCTACGCACGATAATTGACGACGATGTAGGCGCCAGAATAGAGTCTCAGACAGTTGTCGGAGGAATAAATGTGGACGTACAGAAATTTTCGGGAAACCAGACGTCCCTTCAGTCCGATAACTATCCAGCGGGAAGCAACTTTCTTGTAAACCTGAGAACCACCACGGGCGGAATCAACATAAACGCCACTTACGGCTCTTCCACCGTTCTCAGTTAAGCAACTTCACAAGAAGCGTAAATGCTAGTTTTTCCCAAATGTTTAAAATTCGCTTTGCCTTCGTACAGAAAGTTAAAGGTGACGCTTTTGGCACAAGAACCACGAAAGTTTACAAGTAAAGAACTTGAAGAGCACAATGGGAAAAACGGCAAACCAGCCTATATCGCTTACCAAGGAAAAGTCTATGACATCTCACAGAGTGACCTCTGGCGTGGCGGTGAACACATGGGCATTCACCAAGCAGGAAACGACCTCACCGAAGAATTAGAACTTGCCCCCCACAGCGAGGAAATGCTGGAAAGAGTGAAACTGGTAGGCGAGTTAGTGTAGCTTAACTTCAAAAGATTACCTGTAAAACGCTGTCAACCCTGCGCAGACCATTCACTGCCGCTTTTGCTTCTTTAGCGCTTAACCTTCCCTGTTTCATCAGCTTATGCAGCTTCCAAACCGTCTCGTAAAGTTTGTCAAAAGCAGCTTTCACGTCCAAATCGTTATCCATGTTCTCTTCAAAGCTTGAAACGATGCTGGCGGCAAGCTTTTTTGCTCTTCCGCTAGAATTCGGCGACTCTGCCTTTTCCAAACCTTGCACCATACCCTTGAAAGCGTCTAGTCTTCGGCTGGTTTCAGCCAGCTTTTTCCAAGTGAAGTTCAGCTTTTTTCTGTATTGCCCATAAATCAGGAAGAAGCGCACATGCTCGCTTCTGTAGCCCTTCGCCAACAGGTCTGCTGGGTAGTACACGTTACCTTTGCTTTTGGACATTTTCTTTCCCTCAACGAAAAGATGAGCGCCATGGAGCCAGTACCGTGAGAATTCCCTGCCTGAAACGCCCTCCGCAACCGCAAGCGTGTAATCGTGATGCCGCACAATATTATCTATTCCTCCACAAGCCACGTCTATTGTGAAGCCGAGATGCTTGGTCACCATAGCAGCGTCTTGAATGTTCCACGCGGGTCTGCCCGTGCCGATTTCTGTTTCCCAGCATGCACTGTCGCCCTTCTTGCAGCCGTGCCACAGTACAAAGTCGCCCCTGTTCCACGGCGTGCCTAGATAAGTGTCCTGATGGAAGCGTCGCTTCTTCTCAGGCCATTTGTCCATGTCCAGCCTGGCGAGTTTGCCGAAGCCTTCAAACTTTAAGGGGTCAAAATACGCGTTTTTCGCACCGTTGTGCCTATGCCAGTAAGCAAGCTCTTTCTTCACGAGCGCTGCAGTCAGCTTTGCGGCTTGATCCACCACCGTTGAAGCCCGCACCGTGTAATCGGGAACTTTTATTTTCAAAAGCTCGAAGTCTCGGAAGAACCTGTCTTCGTGCTGGCTGGTTAATTCTTCCACCGAACGTTTTTCTTTTTTTGCTTGGGCGAGAGCTTTGTCTTCAACGTCTGTTAAAGTTATGAGGCGCGTAACGTTGTAGCCTAAATATTCCAAATAGCGCTGCAACACATCCTCAAACAGGAAGGTACGGTAGTTCCCAATATGCGCGCGCTGATACGTTGAAGGACCACACGTGTACATTTTAACCTTCATGTCTTCGCGTGGTTTGAACGGTTCAGTGTTTCTGGTTAAAGTGTTATACACGTTAAGCAAGAGGCAAGGTTACTCCTTTTCGAGTTCTTCAAGTATTTTTAGCGCTTCTTCAATGTGTTTCTCGGGCTGAAACTGTGACGAGAATATGTGGCGGACGACGCCTTTCTTGTCTATTATGTACGTTACTCTTCCAGGGATTAAGCCCATGGTTGAGGGGACGCCGTAGAGCTTTCTGACTTTGCCGTCTTCATCGCTTAACAGCAGGAAGGGTAACCCGTGGTGGGTGGCGAAAGATTTGTGAGATTCCAGGGTATCTGAGCTTATGCCCAGCACTTCTGCGCCTAAGCTTGTGAAGACCTCGTACCTGTCTCTGAATTTGCAGGCTTCTCGTGTGCAGCCAGGCGACTCATCTTTAGGGTAAAAGTACAGGACGATGTTCTTTTTGCCGAAGTATTCTGAAAGCGTCACGTTATCGCCCATTTGGGAAGGAAGCGTAAAATCTGGAGCTTTATCTCCAACATTGATTTTCACAGAAACATCACTTACATTTTTGAACACAAAACGGGCTATTAATGTTTTCCCGCATAGGATAAAAACTGAAAGATTAACGCGATAACGTTGCTAGAAAGGAGAAGCCTGCGGTTTTGCCGTAACTATGTAGAAGTTGCGTCCCAAATCTTTCACGCTTTCTATAGTGAAACCCGCCTGTTTAATGAGGCTTGAGGCTTGCTCCTCGCTGAACCTGATTTGCAATGGCGGACCAAATACGGTGGATTTTTTCTTCCAATCTAAGTCTACTAACGTTCCACTGGGTTTGAGCATTCGCTTGGCGTTACGCAAAACTTTTGCTGGGTCTCTGAAGTCATGAAGCACAGTGCTGTAGAAAACTATGTCAGCGCATTCTTCACAGAAAACTGTTTCTTCCGCCGCTCCAACCTCTGCGCGGATGTTTCCTAAGCCTTTCCCCGCGGCTTTATGTTTTAGCCTGTCAATGGCTGAAGCGTCTATGTCCACGGCGTAGACTTTGCCCTTTTCGCCCACGAGACTGGCAGCTGGAATTGTGAAGAATCCGTCTCCGCAGCCTACGTCCATGAGTACCATGCCTGAACATAAGCCTATGCTCTCCAAGTTTATGTTCGGGTGATGCCACTTTCTTATTATTCCTTCGCCGAAATGTTTATGGTAGCTCATAAGTTCGTCAACTTTCTCTTATTGTTGAGCTTCGTTATTTTTCTTCTCCTTGTCGCTTCATAATCTCTGGGATCTTCCAGTGCATCTTGGACATTGCTTCCTTCATCATTTCCATTAGCTGCTCGTTGACTTCCACTTCTATTGTGACTTTAAGCTTACCTTTCTTATCTTCAGACATTAACCCACCTCCTTAACGCTTTTTAGTTGATTAGGCAAAAAGTCATCAAGAACGTAATGAGCTTGCTTAGAGGTCAAATCCAAGTCGACTTCAATCTTGTAATGAAACTTGCCTAGCCGTCGGATTTTGGTTTCGAACTCAGAAATCAATCCTCGTTTTTTCAGTTCCTTAAGCCTTCGCGTCAGATAGTAGGAGATAGCTCGCGGAGCCAAAGGTTCGAAAACGAAGGCAGCCCTTACCATAAGGCTGAAAAATCTTTGACTAATCCGCGCTGACATATAATTCTCCCCTGCACGCTTGGCTCGTAGCGCCTAAACGGGCAAGCCCACTTCATAATACGTTAGGCGATTTTTTAAGTTTGTGTGACTTTCATAAACCAGCAAAAAGGTTGGTCGCGATTGGAACTAGAGCAATTAAATGAGCAGATTAAGAAATGCAGAAAATGCAGACTGTGGCAAGGTGCCAAAAACGCAGTTCCCGGAGAAGGGTCATTTAACGCAAAAGTTATGCTTGTAGGACAGAATCCCGGTGCAGAGGAAGACAAGACAGGAAAGCCTTTTGTTGGAAGGGCTGGAAAATTCCTGAACAAAGTGTTAGCGGAAAACGGCATTAACCGAGAAGAACTGTTTGTAACTAACATTGTTAAGCATGTGTCGCCTAAGAATAGGAAGCCGTTACCCGACGAGGTAGAGGCTTGCATGCCTTTCCTTGTTACTCAGGTCAGGATAATTAAGCCGAAAATTGTGGTGCTAATGGGAGCGGTCGCGTGGCAAGCTCCGCGGCTTGAAAGCGTAGAGTACGTTGAGACGTATCATCCTTCAGCTGCGATGCGTTTTACGAAAATGAGAAAAAAGTTTGAGGAAGATTTCAGCAGTTTAAAAGAGCTTTTGTGACTGACGATTTTACCATTTCTGCGCGTATCTCCAGCCGCCTTCAAAGGTGCCCACGAACTATTAGTATCATTGGAAGAATTCGAATAGTTTTTCACAGCGCATAACTGAAGAAAATGTTATATTCATTTATCAAACAATAATGTTTTCTGTGGGATTTGAGATTGGGTTCTAAGGCTGTAACGAAGATTCAAGCGGTAATCCTCGCTGCCATTATTGTTGGGGTGGTGGGTGGGGGTGTCGCTTACGTTTTTTTGGTGGAGGGCCCCCAATCTGCGGATAAAATTAAGATTGGAGTTCTTGCCGATTTGGATGGAGCGACTGGTAGAACTATTTGGCATGGTGCTGTTTTGGCTGCTGAGCAAATTAATGCTGAAGGCGGCATACTTGGAAGAAATGTTACGGTGGTTGGCGAGGACCACGATATTGAAACCGGTGCTGACATGGCTATAGTTACCTCCGCCTTAAACAGACTAATAACCTACCATAAAGTAGACTTTATCATAGGACAAGCGTTAGGCGATGCTGAATTTGTGGTTCAAGATATAATTGCTGAACACAAGAAAATCTTCTTGGCGGTCGCTGGAAGTTCAGATGAGATGACTCAGCGGGTGCTAGACGACTACGACAAGTACAAGTACTATTTCAGATCCGCCTTCAACGCAACATCAATTTTTCTAGGCATGACGGATGGTCTTTTGGTTATGAGGGAGAACACGGGCTTTAACAAGATTGGTTACTTAGCCGAAGATGTGGGTTGGACGAAAGGAGTTACTGAGGGGTTAGATTACGTTTTGCCTGAGGTCTATGGCTTCGACCTCGTGTATAAGGAAACTTTTCCTTTAGGAACTTTTGACTTCTCAAGTTATTTTGCTGCTGCTGAAGCTGCGGGAGTAGAAGTATTTGTGCCCCTGATTACTACTGCTGCAGGAGTACCCTTTGTCAAGGAGTATTATGAGCGGCAATCACCCGTCTTTGTTTATGGTGGAGTTCTTAGATCAGTTGCGGTTCCAGAAGGCTGGGAATTGACAGAAGGCAAATGTGAACACATAGCTATGGGTTCGTTCCCTATGGTCGCGGAATATCCCTTAACCAGCAAGACCTTGCCAACCCTAGAGGCATATGTTAACAGATGGAACGAAAGCCCAGTGATGAATGGAGCCTTGGCGTATGATGTATTGCGTTTTATTTTGCCTGATGCTATTGAACGGGCTGGAACTATTGAAACTGAAGCGGTTATCGCGGCTTTGGAGGAAACCAGCATTGAGACTTCTTCGGCAGAAAATTTTGTATTCACCAGCTCTCATGATTTAATGATGGGAGAAAACCCGAACGACCCAGACGCAGATTACGTGCTTGTTATGTATTTCCAGTGGCAAAACGGCGAAATGGTGCCAGTTTATCCAAAAAAGATCATGGAAGAAGCAGGAGCAACCTACACTTATCCGCCATGGCTTGGACCATGGGATTAACAATACACACGATATGTTTTCCTCTAAATGCCTTTCAGTTTAGTTTTAGTGCTGTCGTCAAAAACCTTTTCAGCACCTATTCTATATACATGAAGCTGCACAAGAAACTAAAGATGGCTTTTCAAAATATGAGCGCTAAGGAGTGATGGCAAGGTTGAAATCCAAGGTTTTCGCCGAGCCAAGGCTGATAGGCAGAGAAAGAGAACTCAAAGAACTCCACCAATACCTTCGCTTAGCCATAGAAGGAAAAGGAACAACTGTTTTTATCTCAGGCGAAGCGGGAGCAGGAAAAACAAGGTTCGTAAATGAATTTCTAAGTTCTGCAAAGCATAAGAGAGAAACTACGATGTTGGCTGGGTGGTGCCTCAGTAATGCTGCCGTACCTTATTTTCCTTTTATTGAAGCTTTTAACGCCTACTTCGCAGCAAAAAAGAGCGAGGAAAACGAAGCGAAACAGACTGAAAACGAGGAAACGGAAACAAAAGCGTGGTTAATGGGTCTTAAACAAGCTGAGAAAACTGGAAAACTTTCTCCCCAAGCTTGGAAAGACTTGACCTTTGCAGCTGTAACCAAAGCTTTGCTTTCTATCGCTGCCAAAAAGCCCACAATCCTGTTCATAGATGATTTGCACTGGGCGGATTCAGCATCCTTGGCACTGCTTCACTATATCTCGAGAGCTATTGCCAGTGAGAGGGTTCTTGTCATAGCTACTTTTAGAAGTGAAGAACTTAGCCCTGACACTGAAGGACAACCTCACCCACTTGTTGAAGCCATGCGCCTAATGAGACGAGAAAATCTGTTCAAAGAAATAAAGTTGCTAAACCTTAACAAGACCGCTGTGTCTGCTCTTGCCGAAAACATGATAGGGGGAATGATTAGCCCAGAGCTTGCCGAGAACCTCGCCGAAGAAAGCCAAGGCAATCCCCTTTTTATCGTTGAGTCTTTGAGAATGCTGGCTGAAAACGAGAGCCTTGTTCAAGATTTTGGTCAATGGCGTCTTTCAGTTGACAAATTGGGCATTCCCACAAAGATCAAGGACATAATTCTGAGGAGAGTGGGCGTGTTGAAGCCTAACCAGAGAAGAATCCTCGAGTTAGCGTCAGTAATTGGAGAAAAGTTCAATGTTGAACTTCTCGGAGCCGTGCTAGAGCAAGACATTCTGCAAGTGCTTGAAACGCTGAATTCGGTTGCGCAGTCCTCGTCGCTGGTTGTTTGCGAAGGAGATTTTTACAGGTTTGACCACGTGAAGTCTAGAGAGGCCATTTACGAGGAGATTTCTTCGCCCTTAAGAAAGGGATACCACGCTAGAGTTGCAGAGCAGTTGGAAGCTAGCAGTAAAGATGCTAGGAAAATATCCGCCAGTGACCTTGCATACCATTACGCTCAAGCTGGGAACAAAGAAAAAGCAGTGAAAAACGCTTTAGCTGCAGGTCAAGATGCCTTAGAACGGTTCAGCAATACAGAAGCGATCCAGCACTTTGGCTATGTACTAACAACTGTTTCTGACGCCCAGCAATATGCCAAGGTAAGGCTGATAGCACTGGAAGGGCTGGGTGACGCTTACACCGCCAATTGTATGTTTAAAGAAGCTATAGTGACATATGAAAGCCTGTCTGACTCTGGATCGGGTAAACTTGGGCTACGAGCTTTAAGAAAAGCGATGGACGCAATTTTCCACCAACGAGGTGATCCCGCTTATTTGATGGAACTAGCAAAAAAGGCCGAGGATTATGCTGCTCTTGACCGTTTGGAAAGTGCGCGTATTCAGCTAAGCAGAGGGAGAGTTTTTGTGATGTTGGGTAATTATACGTCTGCACTAGAAGATTTTGAGGGAGCCTTGCAGGTTTTTGAAGAAGAGTATTCTCTTCCAGATGCGGCTTTAGCCCTTATTGGGGTTGGCGCAATCTCCTCAATGATAAATCTAGAGGAAAAGGGATTAGGAGCGTTATGTAGGGCAATTGCCATATACGAGGAATTGGGAGATGTCCATAATCTAATAGATGCCATCAATATGCTGGGTGGTTCCTTTGGCCGCATGGGGCTCGTTGAAGAAAGCTATGGTATATACAGCAAGTTGCTAAAGATTGCTCAGAAGGCAGGAAACTACAACGGCATGTTCAATGCGAGTCTGGTGTTGAGCAGGCTTAAAGAGCATTTAGAGTGTTTTGAGGAAGCCGTGGCTCTGAGTTTAAAAGCAGCCGAATATTTCAAGAAAACAGACACAAATTTTCCCCAAGAGGCAATTTTTGAAAATTTAGTAAGGCAATACGCCAAAATGGGAGACTTGGAGCATGCACAAGAGTATTACAGGAAACTCTTAAAATTGCCACAAAAGGATTCGGAGCTTTCGGGGATTGTATTCTTCAGAGCCTTGCAGCCAGTTAATACTAAAGCAATTTTCTTTGCTGCAAAAAAACAATGGAAGAAAGCCCAACATTACTTCGAGAAAGGCTTTGAAATGATACGGAAAGGGAGGGCTGGGCGTATGTATCTGATGAAAAACTATGCGTGGGCTCTTGAAAAGGAAGGTCGAACGGAAGAAGCGAAAATCCAGCTGAAAGAAATCCAGAGAATCAAACGAGAAGTCGAAAAAAGATTTGCACACACCAACATACAAGCAAACTTAATGACGCCGAGAAAAGTTGTAGCTCACCAAGAATTTGAAATGCGGCTCGACCTAGTTAGCATTGCCAAAAAACCAGGCTCACTGATCAAAATAGAAGGCTTAATCCCTCCTGAATTCAAAGTCGACACTCTCCCAACCTACTGCAGTCTTGACGGCGGCTCCATTAACATGAACAAGAAATCTATGGACCCCTTTCAGGTTGAAACAGTCAAGCTCAGACTGAAAGCTCCAAACCCCGGCGCATTCAGCTTGAACCCAAAAGTGACCTACATGGACGAAAAGGGCGAAAACAAAACCTGTAGCTCCAACTCAGTCACAATAACCGTCCAACCAGCACAACCCCAATATGAAGTTTTGCCAGGGCGAATAACCACTGGCTTTGCAGAGCTGGACGGATTACTTTTGGGAGGAATTCCAGAAAAATACGCTGTAGTACTTTCTTCGCCGTCAAGCGACGAGAGAGAACTGCTGATTAAGCGATTTCTTGAAGGCGGCGCCAACGCAGGCGAAACCACATTCCACATCACGGTTGAAGCGGCAAACGCGAAAGCCTTAGCCGAAAAGTACCCCTCAAACTTTTACCTTTTCATCTGCAACCCCCAAGCAGACGCAATGATTCGAAGTCTGCCTAACGTTTTTAAGCTGAAAGGCGTGGAGAACCTGACTGAAATTGACATCGCGTTGACTAAGGCGTTCCGCACACTTAGCCCATCTGTAATCGGCGGAAAGAGAGTTTGCTTGGAAATAGTGTCAGATGTCCTGTTGCAGCACCACGCGGTCATTACAAGAAAATGGCTAAGCGCATTCTTGCCAAACTTGAAGTCAAAGGGGTTCACAATTTTGGCTGTGGTTAATCCGCATATGCATCCGCAGGAAGAGGTGCAAGCGATCCTAGGCTTATTCGAGGGAGAAATGCGAATCTTCGAAAAAGAAACCGCGAAGGGCAGAGAGAAAGTCCTGCAGATTCTAAGACTACACAACCAAAAATACCTAGAAAGCGAACTAGCTTTAACCAAAGAGAAAATGGAGTAATGAGTCTGCGAGACAAAATGGTGCTGTTGCGCAAATTCTTCGAATAGCTTTGCAGTGTATGCGGTTAATGCGAAATTTTATATGTATTTCAAGCGGTAACGTAAGTATTTGGGAATAGACTTTGTTGAATTCTAAGGCGTTGACCAAGATTCAATCAGTAGCCTTAATTACAGTAATTGTTGTTGCGGCTGTGGGTGGAGGCGTCGCCTACGTCCTCTGGAGTGGGCAGAGAGCCACGGAAACCATTAAGATAGGCGTCTGCAGCGACCTAGACAATTTTTATGGGGAGGCTACTTGGCAGGGTGCTGTGTTGGCTGCTGAGCAAATTAATGCTGAAGGCGGCGTTTTAGGCAGAAACTTCGAGATAGTTGCTGAAGATGATGACACTGAGACAGCACCAGGGGATATTGCTGTTGCCAGTAATGCTTTGACGAAGTTGATAACCGTTGACAAAGCCGACTACATAATAGCCACTGCAGGTAGTGCAACCTTGGTGTTTCAAGACATTGCAGCCGAGCACAGAAAAATCCTTTTTTCCGTTGGCAATATCAATGATGAACTCACGCAGCGAGTGCTTGACAACTATGACAAATACAAGTATTACTTCAGAGGTGGAGCCGGAAATGCAACCACAGCGACTTATGCTATGGTCGACAGTGTTCTGACTATAGGAAACTATACTGGCTTCACCAAGGTCGCCTACTTAGTTGAAGATGCTCCTGTTTTTAAGCAGGTAGCATCAGGGATGGAGGAACTTCTGCCCGAGCATGGCTTCGACATTGTCTATCGGGGCATAATTCCACTAGCAACCACGGACTTCACAAGTTATTTTGCGGCAATAGAAGCAGCTGGAGCTGAAATACTGGTACCCGTAATCATCACGCAAACAAGCGCTTCTTTTGTTAAGGAATGGTATGGTCGTCAGTCACCCTTTGTTGTTTGGGGATATCTTACTCTGGCTATGAATAGCGGTTTCTGGGAGTTAACTGAAGGAAAATGTGAGGGCGTAACCTTTGTGGGAATACCGATTATCGCGGGATACCCGTTAACTAGCAAGACGGTGCCTACTCGAGAAGCGATCATTGAAAGGTGGGGCGACCTGCCAAACGGGGCTGCAGCGAGTGCGTACGATTTTGTGCGGTTCATTCTTCCCGACGCTATCAAACGTGCGGGGACAACTGAAACAGACGCTGTGATTAAGGCTTTGGAGGAGACTGATGTTGAAACTTCTGGAGCGCGCCGTTTTGTTTTCACTTTTAACCACGATATCATGATAGGCCCGGCTGGTCCGAACAGGCCAGGCGAGGATTACGTGCTGGTTTGCATGTTTCAGTGGCAGAATGGAACGCAGGTACCTGTGTATCCCAAGGAGATAATGGAGGAGGCAGGAGCAACCTACAAGTACCCGACATGGCATGGACCATGGGATTAGCGGTAGCCCACGCTGGCACGCTGACTAGGTGATACCCAAATAGGCTTCTTTTATCCGGGGGTTCCCTTTCAGGTATGCTCTGCTCCCTTCGATGCAAACGCTGCCTTCTTCAAAGACGTAACCTCTATCACACAGGCTTAAGGCTAGCGCAACATCTTGTTCCACTATAAGAATCGTGACGCCTCTTCTTCTAATTTCGTTAATGGCACTCACTAACTTCTCTCTTATTATAGGCGCCAAACCCATGGATGGCTCATCAAGCATCAGCAACTTCGGATTCGACATCAACGCCCTCGCCAAGGTAAGCATTTGCTGTTCACCACCACTCAATGTCCTAGCCATCTGATGCTTTCTTTCTTCAAGCAACGGGAAAAGCGCAAGCGTCGTTTCCAAGTCGCTCAGAATTTTCTTAGAGTCACTACGCAAATAGGCGCCTAGCTCCAAATTCTCCATAACAGTCATTTCAGGAAACAGTTTCTGCCTTTCGGGACAATGTGCAACGCCTCTCTTAACTATTTCATGCGAAGGCAGTTTGTCTATTCTCTCTCCCAGAAACGTTATGCTACCTTCCGTAGGTTTCAACAGCCCGGATATGGTGCGTAGAAAAACCGTTTTTCCAGTTCCATTCGGTCCCATGATTGCAACGATTTCACCTTTGTCCACCCTCAAATTCACATCATGCAAAATCTGAGCCTTTCCATAGCTCACCGCTAAGTTCCTAACTTCAAGCAATCAAGCCATCCCCCTCTTTGCCCAAGTAGGCTTCGCAGACCTTTGGATTCTTAGCAATTTCACAAGGAGGCCCTTCCGCAATATTCTCGCCAAAATGCATCACCACCAGCTTCTTAATGAGCTTCACAAGCGCCCGCATCTTATGCTCAATAATAACTATTGTAAGCCCCTCATCATGCAATTTCTTGATCAGCGAACTCATAATAGTCATTTCAATCATCCCTAATCCACCAAATGGCTCATCTAACAGCAACAAGTCAGGCTCAAGAACCAGAGCTCGAGCAATATCCAAACGTTTAGACTGCCCATGAGACAATTGGCTGGCCAACTTGAACATATTCGATTCTGGCGGCACCAAGTTAACACGGCGCAACGCTTCAAGCGGCTTCGAGAGAAAATCGCCATCTCCATTTCTCCTGCTCATTGCTCTCTCAGAGAAACGGGCAATGGCAACGTTTTCTATTACAAGCATTTGTTTGAATGATTGAGTATTCTGGAAGGTTCTTGCTAACCCCATATTGGCGATCTTGTGAGGTTTGAGTCTCGTAATGTTTCTTCCCTCAAACATAACAGTCCCAGAATCGGGCTTTATTAAACCTGTTACTAGATTGAAAAGCGTTGTTTTTCCAGCACCGTTCGGTCCGATAAGCCCTATAATTTCACCTTTGTCTATTTGGAGGCTGAAGTTATTTACCGCCACTATTCCGCCGAAGCGTTTACTAAGACCGCTAACTTCAAGAATTGGACCCATGGCGACTTCTCCTTAGTTTCTTCACCTCACCCCATACTCCAAGTCGGAAGTTTAAATGCTTGCCGACTCGCCTAAATATTCCCTCGGGAATATAGCGGAACACGAGCACCATTGCAACGGCGTAAATCAACACTCGGAATTCAGCTACCCCTCGAAGAGCTTCATTGAGAAACGACATTATAAACGCCCCGCCGACTGAACCAAAAATCGTTCCTATCCCTCCCAAAGCAGCGTACAGTATTGCGTTGAAAGAATACACGGGATTAAAGATAAAGGGACTAATAGACATCAAAAAATGAGCTTGGAATGCCCCAGCCAATCCGGCAAAGAGCCCACTTATTGCAAAGGACAAAAACTTGTATTTGTTTGTGTTAATTCCTGTCGCTTCCGCTGTGTCTACGTCGTCGCGAATCGACCTAAATATTAGTCCCAACCTTGAACTGGCAATCTTCATAAGCACGAATATTGAACCAAGCATCAAGAATAGGGAAGCCAAATATGTTACTGCAATGTCATTGGAGATGGGATTAAGACCATAGATCCCTGCCTCTCCTCCAGAAATCCATGGAAACATGTAGATTAAGCCCGTAACCGTGGTTGGAAATAGAAGTGACATTATTGTAAAATACGGTCCCTTCAACCTCAGGCTCGGCAACCCGAAAACTAATCCGACAAGCATCCCACATGCGCCGCCCAAAGGAATTGTTATTAAAGGTGGCAGACCAAGCTTAACATTTAGAAGCGCGGAAACATATCCAGCTAACCCAAAAAAGAAAGCCTGACCAAAGCTGAATATACCCGTTACTCCAGCCAAAACATCCCAGCTCGCACCGAAAACCGCGAAGATATTAGCAAATATCAGTATTGAAAGGATATAGTAGTCCCTTGTCAGAGCAGGCACAAAAAGCAAAAGAATAAGCAGTATCAGCACCAAATTGCGTCTGGATGAAAAAATTTCTTTTAAGCATCTGCCAAAACTCAAAGTCTTGAGTCTCCTCCACTAGAGCTTTTGCCAAACAATCCAGTCGGCCTAACAAAAAGAATAACAGCCATTATCACAAAAGAAACTGTTCCCGCCGTGTACCCTCCGCCTACATAGAATTCAACTATTTTCTCTATAAAAGCCATAACGAAGGATGCGATGAAGCTGCCCTTAAGACTCCCTAGACCGCCGAGCACTATAACTGGAAAAGCCTGAAACAAAATAGTCCATTCGGTGGGTGATACAACATAAAGAGGAGCGAAAAAAACGGCAGCAAAGCCAGCTAACAATGCAGAAATGCCCATAGAAATCATAAAAACTCTTCTGATGTTTATGCCCACTAGCCTGGCGACTTCTATGTTCTGGGCTACAGCTCGTATGCCCTTCCCAGGCTTCGTTCGCGTAACAAAGAACCATAGAACTGAGACAAGAACTGCAGCCGCCACCAAAGCCAGCAGCTTCTGACTAACGACCCGAACACCTAAAATTGTCACATACCCCGATATAAGATATGGAATGCTCTGAAACTCAGGACCCCAAATGAGCTTCGCAGATTCCTGAAAGACTAACGCCAGCGCTAGGGTTACTAAAGCGGCTCTTGCCCCTTTCTCGCGCATAGGTCCTATTAGCAACTTGTAAATGATAAGGGCAACGAGAACAATAAGGACCAGCGAAATTATGATTGATGTTCCCAAACCTAAGGATAAGAGTGAATATATAAAGTACGCAGTAAGCATGTAGAGCGCCCCATGGGCGAGGTTCATTATTCTCGCCACCCCGCTAATCAAAGAAAAACCAAGCGACAGCAGAGCGTATAAACCGCCTAAAATCAATGTGCTTACTACTACTTCTTCGATCAAATTTTTCCCTCCTTCCTTTTTATAATGTTAAGCTTATTACATTTGCCATACGCGACATCGCCATCATAATTTTTAATCTTAATCGTGAATTCATAAGCTACTTATTAATTAAATTCATATTTGCTATCAGAATTCAGGCTTGAAATTAAGAAAGGCTTAACTGTTAAAAGCTATTTAAATAGCAGGATAGAGAGGAGAAACTTGCTGACACTTGGACTATTTCGCAAGTCAAAGAAAGAAGGAGACGAAAAAGCAGATATGTCTCCGTCAGAAGACAAAGAGGCGTTTGACAAAACCTACCTGAAAGCTATGCCTCTCCGCGACTTATCAGACTTAGAAGCCATCAAGAACGAAGTCAAAAACGGAAACGTCCTCATTCTCCGCATTACCCCACTTGCAAGCAAAAGCATTGAAGACGTGAAACACGCAGTAAACGAACTTTACGAGTTTGCTGAATCCGTCGGCGGAGACATTGCCCGCCTAGGCGAAGAAAGAGTTGTCATCTGCCCCCAAAACATAAGAATCTGGCGAGAAAAAAAGCGAGTTTCAAAAGAACCCTTGCCTACAGCAGCCTGAGTTGCTGAGATTTTCGGTGTTCTTATCGTGAGAGACAAAGGCGTAAGAGGGTTCTACTGCTCGGAAAAAACTATACCCCCTCTATATATAGCTTGAAGCGCTGAGTGAACTGCGCTTTGTCAAAATTTCTTGACTAAAAACTGGGCGTTTCAGGCTTGTTTAGTCAAGAAACCTTTACAAAAACCCTTTAATCATAGGAAAAGTCTGATATAATGGAGATAAGCATGCGCGAAAGCATCGGTCTGCTGCTTGTTCTCATCTTCCTCACATCTTCATGCCTAATAGCGGCTAAGCCCGCATTTTCCTCAGTTGATGCAGCCGAAGACACGTGGGCAGCGAAAGCGTCGATGAGTCAAGCGAGAGCTGGCTTGGGCGTTGCGGTGGTGAACGGAAAAATCTACGCCATCGGAGGCAGAGCAGAGAACGGAGTTATAAACATAAACGAAGAGTACGATCCTGCAACGGACACATGGACTTACAAGAAGCCCATGCCGACTCCGCGAGAACGTTTTGGCATAGCCGTTTACCAGAATAAGATCTACTGCATAGGCGGCTGTAGGGACGGCGGATACTTTAGCAACGATTCTATCACAGGAGTGAACGAAGTCTACGATCCAGCAACGGACACGTGGGAAACCAAGGAGCCTATTCCTACTCCTAGGCGTGGGTTGGGGGCGAACGTTGTGAACGGCAAGATCTACCTGATAGGCGGATATATTCCTCACAGTTCGAGTTTAACAGGCTTTTCCGTTTTGTCCCTCAATGAGGTTTATGACCCAGCAACGGATTCGTGGACTATGAAGGCGAAAGAGCCGACTGCGGCAAGTAGCTCTGTTTCAGCAGTCGTCGACAGCAAAATATACGTTTTAGGGGAAGGACTGAACCAGATTTACGATGCTAACACTGACACTTGGAGTCTAGGCACATCACCGCCCCCCCATCCGGGCGTTGCGTGCGCTGGGGCAGCAACTGGCGTGAACGCGCTCAAACGAATCTACCGTTTTGCTTGGGGCGTAACCCAAGTTTATGATCCTGAGACTGATAGTTGGATGTTTGGCGCTGATATGCTAACAAAACGTTCAGGGTTTGGTGTTGCAGTTGTTAACGATATGCTCTTTGTCATTGGAGGCGGCACTGCAACTTATTCGGATTCTTCTGACGACTGGATGTTTGGTCCTAAAATCACGTGGTACGCGACGAATGAGCAGTACACGCCCTTCGGCTACGGCACGCCCGACCCGTCTTACGATGGTACACCGCCGGAAATTGCGGTTGTGTCGCCAGAAAATAAGACCTATTATACGGGGGGTGTTGGGTTGAATTCCACGGACGTTGAATTAGATTTTACGGTTAATGAACCAGTTTTCTCGGTGCATTATGAGCTTGACGGCGGAACCGCAGTCGAAATCTCTGGAAACACAACCATCGCCGGATTGGCAATTGGCGTGCATAACGTAACGGTTTCAGCGTTTGATGCTGCGGGCAACATGGGCGTCTCTGAAACAGTCTTCTTCGCCATTGCAGAGCCAGAGCCTTTTCCGACGGTGCTCGTGGCAACCGCTTCCGGAGCATCAGTAGCCATCATCGCCGTGGGTTTGCTAGTGTACTTCAGAAAGCGCAGTCATCGAGCAGAGAAGCGGCTTGTCAAGAAACCTTGACAAAAAAACGGGTGTTTCGGGCGTGTTTGGTCAAGAAACCTTGACAAAAACCCTTTTAGGGCAAAAACAGCTTAATGATCTACGGTCAGGTAAGTGGCAGCAATTAGGAAAGCATTTCTTGCAGTAGCTTTCATCACGGGGCTTCTGTTCTCAGCGGTGGCTGGAACCCAACTAGCAAATTTGGCAGCAGCAGATCCATTGATTGAGGAAAGATATGAATCCCCTCCCATAGTTTCCATTCATTCGCCTGCAAATGGAGCACACATCAATAGCGTTCTGTTAAACTTCACTGTGACAAAATCGGGAGACTGGCTGAGTATACCTATCAGCTTTTCATATGCGGGTGGACTATCACAGAAACTAGTCTCAGTTAGTTTCTATATAGATGGGAAGTTTTATGGGTCGGTTACGCCGAACAGCAATTTGTCTTCTCCCTTTAACCATTCTTTGTATTTAACGAACCTAACTGATGGAAGCCACACTCTAGTAGTTCGCGCTGATTCGACTGGGGTTGTGAGAAATTGGGTATCTTCTACGGTCTATAGCGTGCCCATAGATAGCGTATTTGCGACTGTGCATTTTACTTTGGACTCTACTCCTCCAAACGTTTCTTTCTTATCTGCGGAAAAGGCATATACACCATCTGAATTTCCGCTTAACTTCACAGTGAACGAGGCAGTCTGTAAAATCACTTATGTTTTGGATGGGCAGGAGAATGTGACTGTTGCTGGAAACACAACGTTGGCAAACCTACCTTATGGAGAGCACAACGTCACGGTTTACGCAACTGATAACGTTGGAAACATCGGGTCCGAGACAATAATCTTCACTATAGCGGAGCCTGAAGCAGAGCCTTTCCCAACAACAATGGTTATAGCTCCCATAGCTTCAGTTGCTGTTGTGGGCGTGGGTCTGCTGGTGTACTTCAGGAGACGCAAACGTTAAACTGGAACCGCGCTTTCCGCTGATTCTCTAATTCTCCATCACCCAACTTCCAAATCATGCCTTCTCTGAGGAGACCCCTCCCCTCTACTGGTTTCTGCATTGATTGGCTATTAGGCTCCAAATATGCGCTTTTAACTTGCTGTGAGTTTAGAAGTGTTTGAACTCTGGCATGAGGTTGGCAAAGACTAAAATGCGTCAACAAGAGACTGAATAATCGATTCCCATGCCCCGTATAACAGACGCGATTAAACAACGGCGCAGCATCAGGAAATATTCCCCTCGCCCGATTTCGCCAGAGATTCTCAGAGAAATCTTGGAAGCAGCAGGATGGGCGCCCTCAGCGCATAACGCTCAACCGTGGAGATTCATCGTCTTAACTGACGCGTCTTTGAAGCAGCAACTGTCGAAAGCTATGGCTGATGTGTGGGTAGCGGACATGATTAAAGACGGCATTCGCTGTGAAGCTCGCGAGAATCAGCGTAAAACATCGGTGGAACAGTTCACTAATGCGCCAGTGCTCATAGTTGCGTGCCTAACCATGAAGGACATGCTCAGGTATGCAGATGAATCAAGACAAAAAAGCGAGCGTGATTTGGCAGTGCAGAGTTTAGGCGCTGCTATACAAAACATGCTTCTGGCGGCACACGCCAATGGTTTAAGCGCATGCTGGTTCTGCGCGCCCATATTCTGCAAAGAAACAGTGCGAAGAGTCTTGAAGATTCCAGATGATGTGGAGCCTCAAGCGTTAATTACGCTTGGGTATCCTGCTGAAAAGCCGCGTGCACCATCCAGAAAACCGCTTGAGGATCATGTGTATTTGGATTATTGGGGCAAGAAACTATAGTCGAGACCTTATCATTGTTAGAAGCATCTTGAACCTAGTCACCGCAGACAGCGCATGCGGCTCATTAGCAGGCATTATGGTAAATTCGCCCTTCTTTAATCGCACAGGCTTGCCAGATATGACCACATCAGCTTCACCGTCGAGAATGTAAACGAGCGCGTCGTAGGGCGCCGTGTGCTCGCTTAATCCTTGGCTTTCGTCGAAGGCGAACAGCGTTACGGTTCCTGCTTTTTTGTCGATTATTGTGCGGCTTACCACTGAACCCGCTTGGTAATTAATTAGGTCAGTTAGGTTCACGGCTTGTGCTATAAACGTCTTAGCGTTTTCTGGGTTTTTGTTCTTAACCATGTTTATCTTCTCAGTTCTAAGCAACTCTGCCTATTATGGTTGCTCTTTTTCTTTTTTGTCTGGAATGAAATCCATCGAAATCGAGTTCACACAGTGCCGAACATTCTTTTTTGTGAAACCTTCCCCAACGAAAACATGACCCAAATGCGCACCACAGTTAGCACAAGTAATCTCTGTGCGAACCCCATCGGCGTCAGTGGTCCTCTTCACGGCGCCTGGAATCTCGTCGTCGAAGCTTGGCCAGCCGCAACCAGCCTCAAACTTGCTTTCAGAGCGGTAAAGCGGCGCACCGCACCGTTTGCAGACGTATGTGCCGCGTTCCCAAAACGCGTAGTACTTGCCAGTGAAGGGTCTTTCCGTGCCTTTGTGGATGATGACGCTTTCTTCTTCTCTGGTTAGCTTTTTGTACTTCGCTTTTTTCTCCGACATTCGCATCACCCATCAAATGAACTAACATTTTCTCGTCTATATATAAGTGAAGGGTAACCCTTCGAGAGCACAAGGTCACAGTTTAAGGAAAGTTTTTATTAGCGTGTGAAACTTAACTTCGACCCGTCAGAACAAAGGATGATTCACGATGACCCTGCAAAAAGGAGATTTCATACTAATCAACTATACAGCTAAAGTGAAAGAAACAAACGAAGTTTTCGACACAACAATCGAAGAAACCTCCAAGAAAGAGCACCTGCACAAAGAAGGCGAAATATACGAGCCAAAACTCGTAGTAATAGGCGAAGGCTGGGTGCTAAAAGAATTAGACGAAAGCCTAACAACCATGAAACTAAACAAGGCTACGTCAGTTGAAATTCCGCCTGAAAAAGCCTTCGGACCAAGAGACCCAGAAAAAATCAAACGCGTCCCCCTGAAACAGCTTTTAGCAAAGGATGTGCACAACCCCACCATCGGAATGCGCATCGAATATGGCGGCAAAAACGCCACAATACGCTCAATCGGCGCAGGACGTGTGCTGCTCGACTTTAATCCACCTCTAGCGGGAAAAACACTCGTCTACGAAGTCACAGTGAACAAGCAACTCAAAACCAACGAAGAAAAAATAGCTGCTCTCATTCACCGCAGAATCCCCGTCGTAGACGCTGAAAAATTCAAATTCTCCATCCAAGAAAAAACTTTAACAATAGACATGCCTGAAGACACTTTCTACATCGAAGGCGTTCAAATCGCAAAAAGAGGCATCGCCATGGACGTGCAAAAGTTTCTGCCTGAAATGACGGAAATCAAATTCGTTGAATCTTTCATAAGCGAGCCTAAACCCGAGATTGCGCCAGAACCTAAAACGGAACCGAAGCCAAAACCAAAGGCAAAGACCAAGCCAAAACCAGAAGCAAAAGCAAAGCCAAAACAAAAAACAAAAAGCAAAGCCAAAACCCAAAAAACTTAACGCCATCTTTCCTAGAGAAACCACCGAAGTTTCTACACTATCAACTAAGAATAAAAGCTAGGTCCTCTTTAACAGTAGTACTTTCTTTCAATAAATGAATACTAAAAGAACGGAGGTGAACGAATCGCATGGATCACACTATAATCCACTTTGAAATCCCAGCTGCAGACGCTGAAAAACTGAAGCAGTTCTACGCTGGACTCTTCGGATGGAAAATCGCAAAGTATTCTGGACCCATGGAATACTGGATGATACAAACAGTCCCGACAGACGACAAAGGCATGCTGCTCAGACCAGGAGTAAACGGCGGCATGGTCAAGAAAGAACGCCCAGACCAGAAGCCCGTAAATTACATTTCAGTTGAATCCATAGACAAGTCCATAGAGAAAGTCAAGCAGCTCGGCGGAAAAATAGTTACGCCAAAACAGGAAGTCCCCAACGTCGGGTGGATAGCAACAGCCGCGGACCCTGAAGGAAATCACATCGCCCTGTTGCAGCCACAGCGCATGTAAACCCTTTTGTCAGCTCAACTGATTATTCCCGTTATTTTTGCTACTTTTTCGCACGCTTCACGATCAAGGTTCAGCTTGTGAAGAATAGTGTACCTTTCAGGTCGTATCGTCGCCGCCATCTCTAAAGCTTTAACCACATCCTCGTCTTTCACGCCCAATTCGCATGCTGTTGTGGGCGCACCTATCCGCTTAAGCGTGTCTCTAATTCGCTTCCA
>Ga0209635_10000820_pt1 | contig 22429 bp, 19 predicted proteins | sample DeeMarSWOR230_32_FD_187463 | JGI IMG/M metagenome (GOLD analysis project Ga0209635, IMG submission 187463) | Marine sediment microbial communities from White Oak River estuary, North Carolina - WOR-2-30_32 (SPAdes) (version 2) | ecosystem: Environmental > Aquatic > Marine > Intertidal zone >...
GTCTTCGTCTTTCGAGGTTGGCTTCCATATTGTGCTCATGTCAAGAAGATTTACGAAGAAGTCATTAGTAAGCGTCTCAGGCCGCTTGGTGAACACGCCATGCTTTGAATGTCCAAAGTTGGTGTTCAATACTCGCATACCACCTATTAGAACCGTCATCTCAGGAGCAGTTAATGTAAGCAGTTGTGCCTTATCTACCAGAAGTTCTTCAGCCGACACAGAGTATTTTGTTTTGAGATAATTTCGGAACCCATCTGCAGTTGGTTCGAGGACGGCGAATGACTTCACGTCGGTTTGCTCTTGCGATGCATCCGTGCGTCCTGGCGTAAAGGGAACAATCACATCGTGACCTGCATTTTTTGCGGCTTTTTCGATAGCTGTACATCCTCCAAGAATAATTAAGTCTGCAAGTGAGACTTTTTTTCCTCCTTTTTGCTTGCTGTTGAAATCTTTTTGGATTTTTTCTAAAGTCTGCAGTATTTTTTTAAGTTGCTTTGGTTGGTTGACTTCCCAATCCTTTTGAGGTGCAAGACGAATGCGGGCACCATTAGCACCGCCACGTTTATCAGAACCACGGAATGTATAAGCTGATGCCCAAGCAGTCGAAACCAGTTCTGAAATCGACAGCCCCGAGGCAAGAATCTTACCCTTAAGATCAGCGATATCCTTTTTATCAATTAGTTTATGGTCGACTAAAGGTATTGGGTCTTGCCAGATGAGATCCTCTTTTGGGACCTCAGGGCCAAGATATCGTGATTTAGGCCCCATGTCACGATGGGTTAGCTTGAACCATGCACGAGCAAAGGCATCTGCAAACTCTTCAGGATTTTTATGGAAATGACGCGCTATTTTTTCATATTTTGGGTCAAAACGAAGCGAGAGATCTGCAGTTGTCATTATTGGTGGATAGCGTTTCGAGGGGTCATGAGCACCTGGTACCTTATCCTTTTCTGCTATTTTCTTTGGTACCCATTGCCAGGCACCTGCAGGGCTTTTAACCTTTTCCCATTCATAACCAAACAACATATCAAAATAGCCCATGTCCCACCTGATTGGGTTGGGCGTCCATGCACCCTCAATACCACTTGTAATAGTATCATCTCCCTTGCCACTTTTGTAACTACTCTTCCATCCAAGTCCTTGTTCCTCAATGCCAGCGGCCTCAGGCTCAGGGCCAACATGAGATGCATCGCCAGCACCATGACATTTGCCAAATGTATGACCACCAGCAACAAGTGCTACAGTTTCTTCATCATTCATTGCCATACGAGCAAATGTCTCACGGACATCGATACCCGATGCTACTGGATCCGGATTACCATTTGGACCTTCAGGATTCACATAAATAAGTCCCATCTGTACAGCAGCCAGTGGGTTTTCAAGGTCACGGTTACCACTATAGCGCTTATCGCCAAGCCAAGTATCCTCACTTCCCCAATATATATCCTCTTCGGGTTCCCAGATATCTTCACGTCCACCAGCAAAACCAAAAGTCTTAAAACCCATCGATTCCAGAGCGCAGTTACCCGCTAGAACCATTAAATCAGCCCAAGAGATCTTTTTACCATATTTTTGTTTAATAGGCCACAGCAGCCGACGAGCCTTATCAAGATTTGCATTGTCAGGCCAACTGTTAAGAGGCGGTAAGCGTTGGTTGCCAGAACCAGCACCACCACGTCCGTCACCCATACGATAGGTACCTGCACTGTGCCATGCCATACGGATGAAGAGTCCGCCATAGTGACCATAATCGGCAGGCCACCAGTCCTGCGAGTCAGTCATAAGCTCATAAAGATCTTTCTTCAAAGATTTATAATCCAGTTTTTTAAATTCCTCAGCGTAATTAAAATTCTCACCCATCGGATTGGACTTGGAGGAATGCTGATGCAGGATATCTAACTTCAACTGATTCGGCCACCAGTCTTGATTTGATGTGCCTCTACCAGCGATAGATTTGTGAGTTCTTCCATTTAACTGTTTCATTCTTTTATCATTCATGTTGTATTCTCCTAAAATTTATTTTTAATAATGTTTCACTATATAGTTATATAGGATAATAATGATTTGTTGCGCCCTAAAGTTTTTTATGACAGAACCACCAATCATAACACTCATATTCTTTAGGTCTTTTTTTAGCAGTCTCTACATCCGATGCCGGTGGAATAATCACTCTATCTTTAATCAATTCGTTATTAGGCCAATTTGCTGGAATTGCAACATGGTTTTTATCTGCTATTTGAAATCCTTTTATCATTCGTAAAAATTCATCCATGTTTCTACCCAGCTCCTGCGGATAATAAAGTATTGATCTAATAATTCCCTTAGGGTCAACTATAAATATTGCTCTCACCGTATTTGTTCCTTTACCTGGATGTATAAGACCCAGTGTATGCGCAACTTTACCTGTGTCAGCGATAATTGGGAATTCTATTTCAACATTAAGTTTTTCTTTTATCCAATCCTCCCATTTAATATGAGAAAATACTTGATCAACACTTAGACCAATAAGTTCAGTATTTAGTTTTCTAAATTCGCTATATCTTTTCTGAAAAGCTACAAATTCCGTTGTACAAACTGGTGTAAAATCTGCTGGATGACTAAATAATATGAACCATTTTCCATTGAAATCATCTGGTAGCTTCTTTTTACCATGTGTTGTTTGTACCTCTAGCGCTGGGAATTTATCTCCAATAAGGGGCATTTTCATTTCTTCCATTTATTTTCACCTCTTTTATTTAAATTGTTTTTACTTAATAATTATTATTATGTAATATTAATTACTATATATAGCTTTTGTTTCTGTAAAAAATCAGAGAATACAATATTCCACAAAAAATAGTAGCAAATATTAAATATTAGTTAATAACTTATATTAACTATGAGAGAAACTCCCAATATTAAATACACAAATCAAAGAGTGGAAATACTGAATTTTCTTAAAGATAATTTTACTCATCCTACTGTAGAACAAGTTTATAAAGCTGTAAAAAAGAAGCTTACAAGGATAAGCAAAGCAACCGTATATCAAAACCTAAAGTTTCTTACGGAAAATGGCTTAGTACAAGAAGTTAATATAAAAGGTATTTCGAGGTTTGAGTCTAATCTAGAGCCACATCATCATATAATCTGCAAAAATTGCGGAAAGATAATTGATTTTGAGTCAAAAGAACTGATCGATTATTCATTAAAAATAGCAAAAAAGCTAAAACAAATGAATATTGAATCAGCCAGCACTAATTTTTTTGGCATTTGCAACAAATGTAATAAAGGTAAATAAAATCTGAGTAAAAGGAAAAGGAATTTGGACTCCAGAATATCTGTTTGATACTGATTCATAATTTATTTTAAACTGGTTTGAATTGATTATAAAATTTTAAAAGGTAAAGATGAAAAATCATTTTAACCCCTTGGTCATTTAATACTTTCTAAAACAAACTTATTAATTAAAAATTTTAACATGGGCCAGTGATCTAGTGGTTATGAACTTGTCTTAATCACCAAGATTTTCAATGATTTTTTCAATAAAAAATTAGATGAGAAACTCCACGATATTTTTTACGATCTCTGTAAAAACCTTTTTTTTCTTTTTTATGTGGATATAAAAATTATGTGAACAATTATAGCGCTGAGGAAGGATTACTATATAATGTAAAAAACCACACTTTGGATCATTTCAAATGAAGTGGAAAGAAAGATTATTATAAATCCTCCTCTATTTTTTCTATTTATGCAAAGGAATCTAGTACATAAAAACATCCTAATTGTCCCTTTCTTTATCATCTTATTGTTATGCTCCGGTTGTCTTACAAATATTCCAAACGAGAATACATTAAAAAAAGATACTCTTATTATTGGAGTCTTATCAGCAGACGTAATTTACCCACTGGATATCACTTATAACAATTATTGGACATTGATCCCTAATATTTATAATAATCTTGTTGAATATGATGAACAATTTCGCATCATCCCCTCATTAGCTGTGGATTGGAATAACCCTGATAATCGGACATGGCGGTTTTATCTTCGTCAGGGAGTAAAATTCCACAATGGAAATGATTTTACAGCAGAGGATGTCAAATACTCAATTGAAACATTCTATAGTGGTTTTGAATCAATAATCAGCGATATAATTATCCTCGATAATTACACGATTGAATTTAAAACATTTGAACCAGTACCAATTCTTCTGGATCGCTTCGCACATATGGGCATTATTTTTTACCATAACCATACACAACAACCTGAAGGACAAACCTTGATTGGTACAGGACCTTACCGATTATTAGACTATGAGATAAATAATTATACCAAGTTAGAGCGATTTGATAATTACTGGGGAGAACCACCAGAAATTAAAACCGTGATATTTAAATCAATTGAAGATGACGAAGAGCGGTTAATAGCACTACGTTCTGGTGCTATTGACATTGCAGAATATAACATCGACGATAAGATTGATCAAATCATGCATGATAAAAACATTACGTTGGTTGAATATCCTCCATTATCTACCTATGTCATTGGATTTGATTTACGGGAAAATGGGAGCTATGGTTTTCCTGATGGTATAAATCCAACTGCAGATATTCGCGTCCGAAAAGCCATCTATCAAGCAATCAACATTACCCCATTGATTAACGGTCCTTTTAAAGGGCTAGCAATGTCGACAGCCCAAATAGTTACACCGTATATCATCGGTTACAATCCAGCGATACAACGATTACCCTATAATATCACTGCGTCCAAGCAACTTTTAACCGAAGCAGGATATGAAGATGGTTTTGATATTGCCATGGATTGTATTACAGAAGGATTTGAGTATAATGCTGAGAATTGTTGTCTTATCTCCGAACAGCTTGCGAAAGTAGGTATTCATGTCACGATAAACAATCTCTCCATGACTGAATTTAATAATAAAGTCTGGGGTGAGAGAAATACATCGATGTATCTGTATGGATGGGGAGAAATCTCGATGGATGGAGGTTGGATCTATGATCTGTTCATCAGATCAGTAGGAAAAAATTTTGGTAATCAAAACAGCGGATATTATTCCAACGTAGAAGTTGATCGATTAGGGAACGCTGCGTCACACGAGATGAATTCGTATGAACGATTACAAATGTTACAGGAAGGATTTCGGATTGCATTAGTTGATGATGTTGCCCTTGTTCCATTATTCTGTCAAATCTTATTTACGTTAACCGCCCCAGATGTTAAGTTCATTCCACGAGCGGATTTACGAGTTATTGTAAAAGATATTCAATTTATTTAAAGAATGAAAGTAATATTTAGGGAGAGAGCTTTGAACCCTTGGAAATCAATTCAATCTGGTTTTCTCATTATAATTAATATGTTAACAGTATCTCCTAAAGGGATTTAAATCCTAGATTATCGGCTTGATAATGGTTTACAGTTTAATTTAAACTCTTTTAAATTTTTTAAAAATTTTAAAAGGTAAAGATGAAAAATCATTTTAACCCCTTGGTTATTTCATACTTTCTAAAACAAACGTATTAATTAAAAATTTTAACATGGGCCAGTGGTCTAGTGGTTATGACGTCGCGCTTACAACGCGGAGATCGCATGTTCAATTCCTGCCTGGCCCATCACCTTTTTTAAAAAAAATGAACCAAAAAATGGTTTTAACAATAAAGGAATACCAATTTTAATTCAATAATACTATTTTTAAAAAATAATTATCAGCGATTAATTATTTTTCTAATTTTCTTAAAAAGTTCATCAACATCATAAGGTTTTTCTATGAAATCTGTACCAAAGAATTCTTCATATTTTTTAGAAAAAAAATCTTTGCGAGCTGAAAAAAATAACACTGGTATTCTGCTATATGCTGAATTTTTACGTATATGATGAAATGTTTCCCATCCATCCATCACAGGCATCATGATATCAAGCATTATAAGATTTGGAAGTGTTTCATTATTTATAGATAATTTGTCCAGTAATTCTAAACATTCTAAACCATTGCTTACACAAGTGATTTCATAAGGAGTATTACATTCTTCTAATAAATTCTTAATAACTTTTTTATGTTCTGTATCATCATCAACTATCAATATTTTTTGCATATTCCCATTTTTATTTGTTTTAATCATTTGTATAATTAAAACTTATATTTTTTTCTTTCAATCTTACTTAGTTCATCAACAGCCTTAATCAATTCATCAATATCAAATGGTTTATGAATATATTTGTCAATGTAATGATAGACTTCATCAAATTCTTTTCCTTGTATCTTTTTTGCTGTTAATAAAATTATCTTGTTGAATTCTATAAATCCCTCTTTAATCATATTTTTAATAGTTTCTAAACCATCCATTACAGGCATCATAACATCTAAAATTATTATTCCTTCAAATCCCTTTTCTAACTCCTTCAAGCACTCCTTACCATTAACGGCAGTTATCACATTGTAATTATATTTTTCAAGTAGTCCTTGTAGAATATTTAATAAGTTTAAATCATCTTCAACAATTAGAATATTGTTATCAGTAGATTCATTAATCATACTTGCTTATTTTAAAATTCTGATATATTAACCTTACTTGCAAAAATGTCACAATGTAAAAATCATAAAAGTTAATAACTATAATTTTAAGAAATTCAAATCTATTTATTTAATACAACTTTATCTCCCTTAAGTCATTAATAACTGTTTTAATTAATTGAAAAATGTTTATAAATAAGAATTTGATTCATTATTTAATAAATTTATAAATTAAATTTAGTCTTATATACAAAGGATGGGTTGATGCTGGTAATTAAAGATAGTTTAATAGTTTTAAATTCATTTTACTTTTTAAACTCTTTTTTAGCAGGAGAGATTTATTTTGTCTGATGATGAGTTTAATCTTAAAAAATTTTTATTCGGTAAAATGAGCAGAAAATTAACATTTTTATTTTTGGTTGTTGGAATTATTGCCCCTACTATAGGTATCGTTTATTTTTATCTTATTTCATATTCAATTCTTCCCCTAGAGCATGAAACTTTTGTTGAACAAAATACACTTCTGAGTACAACAGCTATAACAATTATTTTTTTAATTGCCATAAATACAGCTATAGCTGGTTATTTCATCTCACAATCAATTACAAAACCAATAAAAGAGCTGCATAAAGCAACCTCAGAACTTGAAAAAGGTAATTTTAACGTGCGAACAAATATAACAACTATTGATGAATTGGGAGAATTGAGCAGAGCATTTAATAAAAGTGCAATGGCCTTAGGAATAATGGAAGATGAACATAAACATTTAGAGAAAACGAAGTCAGAGTTTTTCAGTATGACCTCACATGAACTGAGAACACCCATAACTCCTTTAAAAGTACAATTACAGATGTTGTATAAGCAATATTATGGTAAAATTACATCAAAACAGCGAGAAACACTTATGAATATATTAAAAAATACTGAAAGATTGAATAAAATAATTGAAGATTTCCTTGAAATTTCAAGAATTGAATCTGCACATCTAAAATTTTCATTTAAAAAAACAGATATTCGAGAAACAGTTTATGAAACATTAAATCTTATGGAGGGATATGCAAAAGAAAAAAATATTCAATTTACAACAGATTTTGGGAAATTACCAACTATAAATGCAGATCCTGACCGTATTAGTCAGGTACTAAAAAATATTATTCATAATGCAATTAAATTCTCACCAAATAACGGAAGAATTGAAATCTCCGCACAATTAAAAAAGGACTTTATACAATTTAGCATAAAAGATTATGGTAAGGGGATGTCACCTAAAGACCAAATACGTGTGTTTGAACCATTTTATCAGGTGAATAGTGGTAGTAAGGAGTTTGGTGGTACAGGGCTTGGTCTTACAATTTGCCGAGGGATAATTGAGGCTCAAAAAGGTAAGATATGGATACAAAGTATAGAAGGAGAGGGTAGCACATTTTATTTCACAATTCCTCTTAAACCAATAGAAAAGATTCAACCAATAAAAGTATTGTTCTCTCCAAAATTTGAAATAGAAAAGGAATTAAAAGAAAAATTCATATCCATTTTGGGTCCGATGGGAATAGCAGAATTTGATGAGTTGCATATTAATAACGAAATTGAAAAAGATAAAATTATTAGTTATATCGACAACCTTAAAAAAGAACGCATTTTAAATGAAGAAAGTTCAAGGGAATTTAAACAAGAAATTATTAAAATTTTTAGTGATATAAACCCAGATGATCAAGATGAATTAGTTGTTGATGATAATCAAAAAATTGGTGATTTTAAAATATGAGATTGAGAGTATTATTAATAATAATGTGTTTAACCATCTCCTTAATACCTATAGGTATAATAGGAGGATTTCATGGATTTGAAATTGCAACAGTTTCTCTTGGACTAATTGTTATTGTAATCCTAATTGTTTCATTTATGATGTCATCTCTGATTACAATGCCCATTAAAAAATTAACAAAAAATATAGAAATAATTAGCAAGGGAAATTTAGATGTTAGTCTTGAAAAAAGTGAGATTCATGAAATAAATAATCTAATTAATTCACTGAAAAGGGTAATGGTAAGCCTGAAACTTGCAATTTATAAGGTAGGTATCACAAAAGAAGATATTTTTGAGGAAACCATGAAGGAGAAAAATGTAGCGGAATCTAGATATACATCACTTTTGAAAGTAGTTGATGGTTGGATATGGGAGATTGATAACAATGGGGTATGGCAATTTTGCTCTGAAAAAATATATGATACGCTCGGTTATCAACCTAGTGAAATAGTAGGTAAAAATATATTTGACTTTATAGACTCACAGGATAAAATAAAATTTAAAAAGATGATTAAGAAAAATACAACAAAAACTGATGATAATCAGGGTATTACAACTACTTTTGAGCTTAATTTTCAGCATAAATCAGGGGAAAACTTATCATTTGTAACTTCTGTTGTTCCATTTTATGATGATACATATAATTTTCTTGGTTTTAGAGGAATGAGCAGGAAAATGAATGGTGCCTTGAAAGAAAAAACCGAAATAAGTGAAAAAATACAAGAATTAGAAGCTGAAAAAGATAAAATTCCTATTAAAAAAGAAAACTACAATAAGTTATTGACTAAAAATCAATTAGGAAAATCTATTGGAAAAAATGAATTTGATTATTGTTTTTTATTTGACAAAAATACAAATATTGTTGAATGTTCGGAAGATATGATTCAGAAACTTGGATATGATAAATCAGAGATTCTATCATTGACTCTTTGTGATCTTGATTGCTTTGATAAAAGAGATGATATTAAAAATAAGGTTAATAAGGTTAGGAATCAAGGTAAAATGGTTTTTAAGACTATGTATCGGAAAAAAAATAGAAGGACAATTTTGGTAAATGAAACGATTTGCTATTTAAAGGACAAGGATCTATTTGAATGCTTTGTAAAGGAAGAAGTATATAAAAAAGTAGTTTAAATGTCATTATATTAAAAACATCTTAAAAATACTAAATGATAACTTGTTATACTCTAGACTTATTGGGCTAGTGGTCTAGTGGTTATGACATCGTGCTTACAACGCGGAGATCGCATGTTCAATTCCTGCCTGGCTCACTATTTATAACAAAATTTCTTTTTTTTAAACAAGATTTTTTTTATTAAATTGCCCTTTATATTAGAAATAAGTATATTAATACTTTGTTTATTATTGTTGATGATTTTTAAAATATATGTCAGAAAATAAATAATTAAAATATATATACTAGTAAATCATTAGTTATCTAAGATTTAATAGATAAAATATAGTGGAGGTAAAATATGAATAACAAATTTTTAAATAAAAAAATATTAGGCAAAAGTGCCATTGGTGCAATTTTTTGTATTTTAATTCTCTTAGCATCTATGGCTACAGCAATAAATATTAATGTAACTATTAAAACTTCAACAAGCTCAAATGATGTATTAAGTTACACATTTCTTTTTATGGAACCAAAAACTCAAAATACTTTTGAAAATAATCAGGACTATACACTCTTAGAAATGCAAGGTTGTCTTGCTATTGGTAAAAATGCTGGAGAGCCTGTGATGCCTATAAAGCCTGTTTCATTACTTTTACCACCAATGAAGTCTGTTAAAAATATTCAAATTACTGGAACACCAGTTGAATATCAAATAAATAATTTGGTTGATAAACCTATTTTCCCATATCAAAACCCTGTTCCATTTGGAGAGTCACCTGGAGATTTTGTAGTTAATAATGAGGTCTATTCAACTAATTCAATTTATCCAGGATACTTGTATGATGAATACCAAATTGGATACTCTCGAGGATACACGATTCTTAATCTAAACTTAAATCCAGTTCAATATAATCCACTTGGAGGAACTGTTAAATATTATCCAGAAATGACAGTTAATATTGAACTAAAAGATGATAACGAAATGAACCAATTTTTCCAAAATAATCTTGAAGATAGAGCCTGGGTTGAAAATCTAGTTTATAATAATGATGTTCTAGATTTTTACACGGAAGATTTACCAACATTTAATTACCCTGGCGGATTATGTGAACCTAGTGGACATTACGAATATGTAATTATTACAACAACATATAATAGTCTTAATTACTGGGAAACAACAAGTTCTATTCCCTATAACTGGGATAGTTTAATGAATCATCATGAATCAGAAGGAATTTCTTGTACTCTAGTTACAGTTCAAGATATATATGCTTGTGCTGATTATCAAAGCTCTGTTCCATTGTTTAATGACTCTCAAGCCCGTATTAGAGAGTTTTGTAAAGATGCTTATCAGGACTGGGAGACAGACTATATTCTAATAGGTAGCGATGGAGAATCAAATTATATTCCAGCTAGACTCATGGACACAAACTATGAAAAAGATATTGACGCCGATATTTATTGGAGTAATCTTGATGATACGTTTAACGCGGATAGTGATAACTATTGGGGTGAAGAGGGAGACACTGGTTTTGATTTATATGCAGAGATATTTATTGGTCGGCTGACCTGTGATGAACCCCAAGATGTTTCAAATTGGATTACAAAAAGCCTTTATTATGCAACAAGTAACGACTTAGAATATCTAGATAATACTGGTTTTTACGGTGGGGATACTGGCTGGTCATGCCAGGGAGATGATTTTATGGATTATAGCGCAGTCAAAGGAACTGATGATTGGTTGGGTCCTGACCCTCATTATGATGGTCCTTTTCCAACATGGGTTGGTTTTCAATTTGGTTTTGAAACATGGAATGGTAAACATCCAAACAACCAATTTGATATGGATCATTTATGGACTGCAGAACCAACAAATCCTGGTTGGCAGGGTGGCTCTGAATCAGCAGCAATTAATGGGTTTAAAAATGCAATTAACAATGATGAAATAACAATTGCTAGTGGAATAGCTCATGCAAATCCAACCATGTCATTAGATGTTGGTTCCAGTAGTTGGGAAGCTAATTACCATAATACAAAACCTTTCTTCTTACACGATTTCGGATGCCATTGCGGGGATTTTGATGATGCAGATGATGGAGTACTTCATTCCATGCTTTTTCATTCAGACACAGAACTTGCTTTTGGAGTAGTTTACAATACCTGTTATGGTTGGGGTAATTTATATTGTACTAATTCCTCTAGTGCATTTCAAGCAAAAGAATTCTGGTCTTACTTTTTGGATTTACAAAATAAATCACATAATTTAAATGCCTGGCAACTTGGAAAAGCTCACGCTTTTTCAAAGGATAGAATGGCTCCAACAATTAACTGGGATTATTCAACTGGAACCTGGAGAGCAATAATTCAAGGATGTCTACTATTTGGAGATCCAGCTCAAAAAATAAGAAAAGATACAATTGGTAATCCTCCTGCAAAACCAATTCTAGAAGGTCCTAATCATGGTGTATTCAATCAAACCTTGACATTTACTAGTCACACAACAGACCCAGATGGAGAACCTATATTTTACCAATTTAATTGGGGTACGGGGGAAACTACTGACTGGTTGGGTCCATATAACTCTGGTGAGATTGTAACAGCGACACATTCTTGGCCTGGACTTGGAGCTTATTTGGTAAAAGTTATTGCAAAAGATAACAAAAGCGCAATGAGTGAATGGTCAGATCCATTAAGAGTTGACATTACTGATAATACGGCACCAGATGCACCAAATATTGATGGACCAACTTCTGGAAAGGTTGGACAAACTAATGATTACATTATTTCAGCAACAGATTTTGAAAATCATAATGTATGTTTCAATATAATTTGGGGTGATGGTGAAACAACAAATTGGACAGAATATTATGCATGCGGGGAAGAAGTAGTGTTTTCTCATGTGTTTAATAAAACAGGCAATCTAAAAATTCAAGTTCGGGCAATGGATGAAATGGGATACTGTAGCCTTTTGACAATTTTGGAAGTTACTATGCCAAGAAACAGAGCAGCTTTTAATTCTTTATTTTTGAGGTTATTGGAACATTTTTCAATACTTCAAAAATTTATTTTTTTATTTAACTAATTTTTTTAATATTTCAACCTTAAAAAAAGAAAGATTTTAGTAAGAAAGTACTTATTACAAAACTGTTAATTACAATTGGTAAAATTAGAATATTCGTATATAAAATTAAAATTAAAAAATAAGTAAATTAATTTAGATGATTTAATGTAATAATATTGGAGAAGTATAGATGAATAAAACAATTTTATTTTCACTAGAAAATTGCGAAAAATGTTTACAGATAAAAGAGTTAATAGGAAATACTAACAGTATTGAAATAATTACATTTCCTCACAGCTTAGATAATTGGACTAAAGACCAACTTGATAAAGCAAAAAACCATGATGTTTTTAGTGATTTACAAATAACTGCTCCAATACTATGGGTAGATGGAAAAAAATTTATTGGTTATTTAAGAATCAGAAAATATTTACAAGATAATGGTTATATATAATAAATATTTATATTATGAAAAATGAGATTGATGAATTAAGAAAAAAAAGCTTGAGTATTATAAAAAACAATAAATAACAGGAGAAAATATGGAAAAAAACTCGCAAAATACACCAATCAATATAAAAGACGCAGATTTTGATGAAATTATAAAAAAATATAACATTGTTGTTGATTGTTGGGCTCCATGGTGTGGTCCATGTCGAATGATAACACCAGTAATTAATGAATTAGCAAATGAGATGCAGGGAAAGATTATATTTGGTAAACTTAATGTTGATGAAAATCCTGTTACTTCTCTTATGTATAAGATAATGGGTATTCCGACTCTTCTTGTTTTTAAAAATGGTAATTTAGAGGATAGAATTATTGGTGCTTACCCAAAAGAGGAATTAAAAAATAAACTTAGTTTATGTTGATAAATAAAATTAATAAATTTAATAAATTGGAAATGGCTACATGAAAAAGAATATATTTACTATATTATTTTTAGTCATAATATTTTTTAATTTTTTAACAGGTTGTTTTGAAAATTCAGAAGAGGGTGACAATTTTGCTTTTAGCACTTTAAATGGTGATACCAAACAACTGGTTGATTATCGAGGTAAAATTGTTATTCTTGATCTATGGGCAACTTGGTGTAGTCCATGCCAGTATCAAATGACTGAGTTAAAAAAGATTTATGAAAATTATAGTAGAAATGATCTTGAGATTATCTCTGTGGATGTAGATACTAGAGAAGATGCTCAATTAATCCAAAGTTTCAGGAATTTTTTTAACCAGACATATGGTATTGAATTAGATTGGATTTTTGGTATGGATGATGGCAGTATTTCAGAAAAATATATGAAGGAGGGGGCTATTCCAACTCTCTGTATATTTGATAAAAAGGGGAGACTTAGTTTCAGAGAAGCAGGAATTTGTGTTTATCTAGAAATCCCTTCAGGTTTCCCAGCAAATACAACAGTACTAGCTCATATAATAAATCAATTGATTTAATTAAATGGTAAGGAGAATAGATATGAAAAAAATAAAAATTATAATTATGATAATTTTGGGTTTATGTTTGCTAAATAATAGCGTTTTAGCAGAAACAATAATTGATGTGAATATTGAACCAGACGAACCTGAACCAGCTTCACAAATCACGATTACTGCTGATATTTCAAGTGAAAAAGATATAGATAAGGTTTACATAGAAATCCAAGAATGTAAAGAGGATCTTTGCTTTCAAAAAGAAAATATTACTATGACTAAAGTTAATAGTAATTATCAAAAAAATTATCAATTAGAAAAAGATGAATCAACTTATTTCAAATATAGTATTGCAATATTATTTACAGATGGATCATGGTATAATCAAAATGAAAAAACAGAAGTCACATTAAAACCGGCTTCCGGTAATGGTGGTACAAATGGTGGAGACGGGGAGGATAAAAATACTCCTGGTTTCGAATTGATTCTATTAATAGCAGCAATATCATTAATTATTTTAACTAGAAGAAAGAGATTAGGATGAAGTTTCAGATAAAGCGACTCTGGTCTCAAATTTTAATCGCAATTTCAGCAAATCTTGGTCCTTTAGGATTAAAAACAGGTTTTTGTTATCCATTTTTTTATTGCCATTCTTGTCCTGCTGCAACTTCAGCTTGTCCTTTAAGATCTATTGAAAAAAGTGTTTATAAAGGTAATTTTTCTTGGGGATTACTTTTATATCCATTAATGATTCTTGGTTTTTTCGGTTCAATTACAGGTAGAGCAATATGTGGATGGGCTTGCCCAATTGGTTTATTGCAAAGAGCAACTGGTAAAGTAGCAAGGAAACTAAAAAAATATCCAAGAATTAAAAAAATTGGTCAACACAAAATTGAACATTATTTTAGATATACAAAATATTTTGTTCTACTTGGATTAGTTGTTTTAACAACATGGTTAATTGGATTTATGTTTACTGACATTTGCCCTGTTGGTTTTTTAACAGGAACAATACCAACTCTTATATTAGACCCAGGAAAATTTGTTTTTGGTTTTTATTTCTGGCCAGCTTTTATAATCATTATATTATTTTTAATATTGATTTTCACAATTGAAAGAGGCTGGTGTAGATATTTTTGTCCCGTGGGTGCTATACTTGCACCCTTTAATAAAATTAGTTTATTACATGTTGAAGTTGATAAAAAAAATTGCATTCATTGTAATGTTTGTTCAATAAATTGCCCTATGACAATAGATGTGCCTAATATGAACAGAGACCCAGAATGTATATTTTGTGGTAAATGTATAAATGTTTGTCCTAAAAAAATAATATCGTATAAGGGGTTGTAAATGAAAGAAAAGTATATTGTTTCAATTGGAATTATTCTTACGATTTGTATATCAGCAGGACTTGGTGCTGTATTTACTTTTACTGATATTTACGATGAGGTAAAAAAAAGTATTGTTGAAATAATATGTCTGAGTTGTTTAAAGCTGACTCCAAAAACATCTATGGAGTTTACTTTTGAAACAGCAAATGGTCAGAATCATCCTGATTTTGTTCTTGAAAATTTAACAAAAGGTCCTGTGTTTTTACATTATAGTGAAGATGATTGTGCAGCATGTGATATTATGTTTCCAGTTATAAAACAGTTTTTTAACATAGAATTTCCAAAAGAAATATCATATCATACAATTACCACATTTAGAAATCAAACCGTACCATATATCTACATATATTTAGATGATAAAAATACACCTTCCCAATGGCTGGACTCATTTGATATTTATGACAAAGATCTTATAAAAGGTCTACCAATATTTACAGTTGTTACATTAGGATATGAGCATAGCGGTGATATTAAACCATACTATACAACTTTATATGGTGCATTTAAAGACAATGATGAACAAAGATTACAGCTACTGACTGAATTAATGGATGAATCATTTGATTTATACAATGAAAATAAAGAAGGATTTGAATATCCTTAAAAAAACTTTTAAAAAAATTATAGAAAGATTTTTCCCTTCTATTTATAACTCGCCACGTAAAATTTTTTCCCTTAAAATATTAAATTGTTCTCTTGTTAAAGTACAGACGTTTTTTTTCTCACCAATTATTACTTTGTCTTCCTGAACATCAACAACAGGACATTTTTGTGGTATACATACATCTCCAATACATAGAGTGACTTTCATTATTTTACCTCCAAATTTAACAATTGTTAAACTAATAACAATATAATTTATATATATTTTTCGGTATGTTTTTTTGTATAATTCCACTAATCATAACCAATTATTTTAATTTTAGATGGATCAACCTTAGAAATAATTCTTGGTTTATTTGTATCTATATTTTTTACCTCTTTAGTTATAAACTCAACATTATCACCAATTTTTTCTTTAAACCCATCTTTAATAACTGAAAAAATCTTCTCCACAGAAGGTCCTTTTTCTCTTAAATCTTCATCGATTACTACTTGAATTTCAATTTTTGATAAACTATGTTGAATAATTCTAACATTTTTCAACTTATTTGTTTTTAACTCATATAAAATTTTTCCGAAAATACTTCCAAAGGAAGAAGGAAGAAGAATTCTACCATCAGCTGTATAAATGGATATATCATCACGACCATAAATTTTTTTCAATAGACTACCAGATAAACCACAATCACAAGTCTCTAAAAGTGGTGAAACAATATCATTTATTGCATCATATCTAATAATGGGGGTACCTTTTCCATATAATTTGGTAATGACAAGTTTTCCTGCTTCTTCAGATATAACAGGTTTTCCATTCTTAAAGAATTCCAGATAAACAAAATCAGACATAACATGAAACTTACCATTTTTACAAGTAAAAGCAATAGGTCCAGATTCAGTTGAGCCATATGATTCAAAAATTTCTGCATTAAAGGATTTCTTAATAAGATTTTTTAAAGGTAAAGTAAGGGGAGCACCAGTTGCAGCAATAGCTCTTGGTGAAATATTTTTTCCAAAACCATTTTCCTTTAAAAGAGCTAGATGACCTAACATCCCTAAATATCCACCAATAAAATCAGGTTTAAAATTATCAATTTGTTTAATTATTTCTTCAGGTGGGTCATTTGTATTTAGCCATTGAATATTTTTAAAAAAAATATTTAAGTTCAGATTAAGCTGCAAACCTCTATTTATATAACCAGTTTCTACAGTATGGGGTGCAAAATCGGCAATGATTGTAAGTTTGTCTTTTCTCCAATTAATTCCATGCTCTTTAATAGACCTTATATAACCAAATAGTCCAACAACGATATCAAACATGTCAACATAAATTGAAAGAGATTTACCTGTTGTCCCAGAAGTAGAAACTTGAATTAATTTATTTTTATCTATTTCCGAAGAAACAATACCATCTGGATAGTAATTCTTAAAATCATCCTTAGAAACAGTAGGGATTTTTTCAAGATCTTTTATTGTTTTAATATCATCCGGATAAATACCAAATTTCTTATATTTATCATGATAAAGAGGAACAGTAAATGCAAATTTAACCATCTTTTTAATTTGTTTATTCTGATAATTTATTAATTCTTTTTCATTTATTTTTTTTAATCTATCTATCTCAAATAAATAACTTTTAAGAACTTTTGATAAGAAAACCGGATTATAAAATGAATTCATAATTCACCTTATCACTTTAAGATAATTAAGAGTACTTATTTATATGTGTTCCTCATAATAGTCGAAAACAATGAAAATATTAATAATTGAAAACTTTTGGTTAAATGGTAGAAAGCTTAAGCTATCTGAAAAACTTTTACTTAACACTTTTTCTATTCTTCCAAATTTGTTTGCTCGTCAACTGGTAGCGATAACTCCAAAAAAACATTTAGTTAAGATTGTAGATGAAAGATATTCTAATATAAATTTTGATGAAAAATATGACATTGTTTTAATAAATTTTAATTTATCAAGTAGCCCCCGTGCTTATGAACTTGCAAATATCTTTAAAGAAAAAGAAGTAAAAGTGGTATTTAGTGGTTGGTATCCTTCTTATAACCCAAAAGAGGCATTAGATCATGCAGATAGTGTCTTAATTGGTCGAAATGAATTAAACTGGCTTGAACTACTTGGGGATTTTGAAAAAGATAAATTACAAAAATTTTATGGACCCAAAAAATATGATCGTTCATTAAAGATTCCTCCTACTAATGTTGAAATTCCTGGTTTAGTAATAACAGGAGCAGTTGAGGCAACAAGAGGATGTACTTTTAAATGTGAATTTTGTCCAGAGGCTAACCTACCAGGTAGCGGAGAATTCTATAAAAGACCAATAGATGAGGTAATAGATGAAATAAAGTCTATTTCTCAAAAAATCATTATGTTTTATGATAATTCATTAACGAATGATACAAACTATACAAAAGAATTATTTAAAAAAATGATTGGATTAAAAAAAAGATTTTTTTGTAGTGGTAATTCTAATGCTCTTGCAAATGATATTGAATTAGTTAAACTATCAAAAAAAGCAGGATGTATCTCTTGGCTTATTGGTTTTGAATCTGTAGATCAGGAAACAATTGAATATATCGGAAAACGATCAAATAAAGTTCAAGAATACAAAAAAGCGGTTGAAAATATTCATAAAAATAAAATGGCGGTCATAGGTTCTTTTATATTTGGTTTTGATACAGACAAAAAAAATGTTTTTGAACAAACACTTAAAATAATTGATGAACTAAAAATTGATGTAGTTGATTTCTGTATATTAACACCTATTCCTGGTACACCTGTATATGAAAAGTTTGAAAAAGAAGGAAGGATTATAACAAAGAACTGGTCAAAATATGATATGAAAAATGTTGTATTTAAACCAAAAAATATGACTGCTGAAGAATTGACTAATGGTGTAAAAAAGTTATACAAAAATTATTATTCAACTCCAAATATGTTAAAAAGAATAATTAGAAGTATAAATTTAGGAATTTATCCAGTTTTTCTTATAATGGTAAGAAATGCTATTGCAAATATGAATAGTAGGAGAATATCTACTGAATTATAATTTTATAATCTGTTAATAAAAAAAATAATTACAAGAAAATTGTTAATACTTTAATTTCAACAGTTGCATTTTTATCTTCTATATCATAAGCAATTATTTTTAATGTATGTTGACGAATGATATGTTTAAGTAATTTTACTTTGTTAAAACTATATTCGTAAGGTGCCTGCATATCTGTAAATTTTAATTCATCATCTACATAGAATTCAACTTTTTCTATACCCAAGTCATCCTCTGCTATAGCATTTATAGTTGTTTTACCAATTAATATAGTGCGTTTAAAAAAAGTTTTAAGAATTGGTTTTCCAAATAAATGCAACATACCTGCTTCTGGTAAACTCATACCAACAGTTGGTGGTAGATTTCCTCCTTGTATCAATATTGTTGCATTAGCAGCATCAGCATAATAAGCATTAAATTCATTCCCATCTGGAGGATTTGAATATTTTATAACTGGTTGAGAATTAAACACAACAGCGATTATCATCAATTCCTCTGGTTTTAGTTCCGAAACAGCAAAATCTGTAAGTTTTCTTCTGTCTGAAAATGTTGCATTTGATTTACTGTTGATAGTTATTTCTTTGTTAATAATAAAATCAATAAAACCAAAATGATATGGTTTAGTTTTACCATCGTATGCTTTATAAGGATTAACCCATCTTGAGATTATCTCAGTTAAATATACTTTTAAATAACCATTATAATTTATACTTTCATTGTTTTCTACTAAAATTTCAGTCACTATTTCATTAGTAGCATTATCATATTCTGCTTTTGTTATTATTCTTATTTTAGGTGCTCCTCTTAATTGAGCTTCTTTTATAGCTGTTTCATAAGCAGATTTTTTGTTTCCCCCACCTACAAAAACTTTGTAGCCACCATCAATATAAACTGTAGGAAAACCGTAGATCTTATAATCATCATAAAGGCGGATTTCAGATTTATTATTTACATCTTCGATCATACTAACATAATAAAAATTGTAATTTCCTGAATGATATATTTCATATAAATTACCTGAGGCATCCGGGCAATTTTCGCACCAAGTACCAGTTCCTTCTTCAATAAAAACAGTATGAGTGAATTCTTGTTCCCCATCATCAGTTGTACTATTTCCTTCATTATCTATTCCATTTTCATTTTTTTGATTACCTTTATCAATTACTGTTTCTATTTTTTTACCACAATTAAGAGGTATTAACATCAAATATACTGATGATAAAAAAAGAATTACAATTATTATAATTGCTACGATTTTTAAATAGTATCTCATATATAATATTAATTAGAACTTGATATATATTTAAATTTAACTAATTCTAATATAAAAATTAATCATTTATAATGTAATTTTCTGTCCTTTCTTGAGTGATTCCACTGATTTATCAGCTATTTCATCTAATTTCTTTTCATCCATCACAGCTTTACGAGCCATTATATTTTGTTCCTTTAGAGCCTTTTTAGCTTCCTCCCTAAGTTTACGTTTTTCTCCCCTAATTGCCATAATCTTAGATCTCATTTCAAAGGCTTTTTCATGTGTTTTTTGGGCTTCTTCTCTGATTTTTTGATATTCTTCATGCTTTTTATTTGCTTCAGCAATTGATACAGACATCTCTTTAACAAGTTTTACAAATTTTTCATGTAATTTTTGGCTTTCTTTATAATTTTTTTGTACCTCTTTATGTTCCTCATCAGCTTTCTTAAAAAGTTCATCAATTGCCTTGTCTTTATCAGAAATATCAATTTCAACCAACTGTTGTTTTTCCATCAGCTTTTTTGTCTGCTCATACTCTTTTCTTTTCTCGCGTATCTTCTCAATTAATTCATTTTCTTCTGCTGATGACATTGGAACAGTTTCTTGTTTATATTCCAACATTTGATAATCAGCCTTAAGTTCTTCAACGCGTAATGGAAGATTTTTAAAAACTTCTCCTTTTTTCTTTCTTTTAGCTTCAATAAGCTTTTTTGCTTCCTCTTGGAGTTTGTTGCGTATTTGTTTATGATATTTCATATTTTTAACAAACTCATCCCGCTCCTTTTTAATCTTCTCTATCTGTTCTTTGAATTCTTTACGCTTTGCGTTAATCATATCTCTTTCATCACGAACAACCTTTGCCATATCATTTAGTTCGTTACGTTTTTGAATATAAGACTGGTATTTTTTTTCGGCATCTATTAGCTGTTCGCTGCTCTTTTTTTTAAATGTATCTTTTTTCATAAGAAACACTGCTATAGATATCTAATAATATTATTTTTGAATACGCCGAATTACTTAACTACTATATTAATCTCGTTTTTACCTTTTTCAGCAATCCAAGGCATCTCAATATCAGCATATCCACCACGAGGAATAGTAATATCCTCTACTTTATTCTTTTCCTTACCATTTAAATATAAAATAACAGAAACATTATTTGCAGATACCTTTCCCCTATTTTCCACCTTAAATGATGTTTTAACTAAGTCACCTTTATTGAAAATTTTAGGCCAGTTTAACACTCCAATAATTTCAAGTTTTGGCTTTATTTCCTTAACCATAGCTATAGTGGATATACTAGCTGTTTTTTGTTTTTCAACTGTTTTTACTTCTAATTTTATTTCTACCCAATCTGCTGATTTTACAAAATCAGTTGGTCTAACTATCAGCTTTACGGGTTCAGATTCTTCGGAATCTAAGTTTAAAGTAGTTTTATCAAGGTAAACATCCCATTGTTCAGACGATGAATTAATATTTGCACTTAGTTCATATGTTAATTTCTGTCTATAAGGATTATGAATTTTTATATCAAATTCTGCTTTTTCATCTGGATCAATCTCTTTTATACGTTCCGTACAGATAATGTCTACATATTTTATCCTGATAATATACATTATAATAATTAAAAAGAACATCAGTAAGAATATTGTTATGAATATTAGGAACCACCCTCCGTAATCCCCAAGGACCTCATCAAGACCAAGAGTTTCTGATGCTGATTCATAGAATTTATAAATGTGTTCTAAAACATTTGGTAAAATAACCATGGTGGTAACGTTAATGTAAAAAATCTTTTCTTTACCATGTTCTAGACTTTCAATTGAAGTTATTTTAAGTGTTAATCTATCGTTACATATGTCAGTATATGCTGGAACAAATACTGTGGTTTGGATTTTTAATTCCTCACCAACATCAACATCGTATGTTTGCTTTTCATCGTAAATTAACTCTAAAGACCAGTTATGCTCCGAATAAGCCTCAATTACATAGCTGTCTGGCCACAAACCAGTATTATTATTAGTGATTACGAATGTGTAGGTGTCACTTGTTCCATGTTTAATTTCTTTACCAGACGGAGCTATAATATCTATGTCATATTCAATTGCATCTTCAGATACCTCGATTTTTACATCTTGTCTAGAACGACCTGTTTTACCTGTTGGAAGAAGAGAAAGATCAATTAAATCTCTATTATAAGCA
>Ga0209635_10000821_pt1 | contig 22415 bp, 20 predicted proteins | sample DeeMarSWOR230_32_FD_187463 | JGI IMG/M metagenome (GOLD analysis project Ga0209635, IMG submission 187463) | Marine sediment microbial communities from White Oak River estuary, North Carolina - WOR-2-30_32 (SPAdes) (version 2) | ecosystem: Environmental > Aquatic > Marine > Intertidal zone >...
CCCGGCTATGGCAATGCGCGCCAATTCGGTGCAGGGCTCAGCGGGGGGCTGGCGCTGCTCCTCGATTAGGTAGGCCTCCATGATGTAGAGCGGCTCAGTCTTTTCCTCATCCAGGGACTGAGTCATCTCCTGGGGAATCTCGCGAAATCGGACTACTACGTAGGCGGTGCCGCTTTCCTCAGTTTTGATATAGAAGTGCTGTGGTTCGCTAACGACTATGATGTTTCCATCGGGGTCCACGGCTATGCCAGGATAAATGACTACCGAGCTATCGGGAGGGTTCCAGGCCACAACCTCGAGGCCGGTAACGATACCGTGCTGGTGCATAGATATGGCATGCAATCTCTGCTGGTCTCGATGGTAATTGTGAGCATCAGCCCAGGTGGGAACGTCGATAATCAGACCCTTGAAAGGGTTGATCCTTCTCCTCTGATACCTAAAGAAGTCTTCTAGCGGCATAACTACCACCCCCCGAAATTGCAGCCTATACTAATCGGCTGTGTTTGTCAATCACTGTGAGCTTCTGAATTTGCATCCTCAGCCGTTGCTGAATCTCCCTCTGTAACAAGATGCAGGGTATACGTGGTATGGGCTGGCTTTTCCGCCTCTATGATAGCCTTCACCCCCTCCAAGTCAATGGCTGCAGTGTCCACTAGCTCGAGCGTTACCGAAAAACAGTGATCACGACCCTCACCCAAGAAGGTGTTCTCACCCAATCTGGCTTGACCATCCAGCCTTATCCCACCTAGGTGTTCTGTTATTACCGGCTCCACTCCCGTATATACCGTTAGATATTCCTTCAGTCCGCGCCGTGTCCCCCTCCAGCGGTAGAGTTCCACCGCCGAACTTATCAGCTTCCTTCTCTTCTCTACCAGCCAGTTCTCGTCTAGCACCAAGTCGAGCCACGAGGCAATCCAGGACAGGAAATCCTCGGGCATCACCGTCGGATCGAGATAAAGCTCGATGTGGTCAACTACGCGCTCGATTGGAGTGAGGATATTCTCGAAGATCATGAGAAAGCGCTCCATGAACTCGTCCCCACTATAGAAGGCAGGTAGATACTTCAGGTAACTGCTTTGCACTCTATCAGCTACGGCGTTATCCACTTTGCTCCCCCTGTGACGTTATCTCGTGCCTATAGGAACATATGAGCCCTGCCGGAGGTACTCTAACCCGTTCTGTGGCCTCACCCCTCTCACCATTTAAGGGATTAACCGGGAAAAGCTGGATTTCCTCAGAATATGCAACGCCATCCACGCTCTGAATACAGGAGTAGATCTCAGGGACGAAGAGGTCCCGGCCAAAGGGCCACCCGTTTCCTTCCGAACCACCGCACAATGGATTCATAAAGTGGTAGAGTCGCCTCTCCACATCGTGTCTCACTTGATGGGCGTCAAACCTGGGCTTTACCCTGATCTTGGCCTCCACCAACACCCATTGATACTCGGCGTCAGCGATGACAATGGTGGTGGTTAGTAGGCGCCGTTCATTGAGATAGCTTCGTACCTGCTCCTGGAGTTCACGGGACAATTCGAGTTGGTCCGGCGAGACCATATCATCAGTTACTGAAAAGGCAGGAACAAGGGCAAGATGAACCACCCCCGGTGGTAGCCGGTCTCCAGTGAGCGCCTCCCGTGGCTGAAGGCACTTGGCTCGCGCTACTGAGGGTGATGCCTCCCGGGCCAAGAACTCGAAGTCCTCTGCAGTCACCGCTCGATTGCGGGTTCTCAGCGCTTGTGATCCCCTGAGCTTGGCATTCTCCACACTCTCAGCATCAACCCCACCGCTCGCGGCGCGGCGGTTGGTTACTGAGGCCACATAGGGTATGGAGGATTTGAGGACACTTATCGTGCCCCTGCCTACGTTTCCCTCACTCCCACCACCATAACGATATGTGGAGAACCTGATGGCTCTATCCACGGGCGGAACCTTGCCGAACTGCCTTGTCTCTCCGCTTGGCTGTCGGACGGCAGGCCCGAATATGATCTCGCCCTCGGCGCTGTCCAGGACGAAGTGCTTATCTTCAGGGCCAGATTCGGAGAAATCGGCCACCTCCTGCCACTGCTCATAGCCCCCATCCTCCTGCTCCACCTCCACAGTCTCTCCACGGCGGCGGGGCAGCACCGGAACATTTGCCAAGCGAAAGCTCTGCCCGGCTGTGCCATTGCTGCGCCCCAGCGCTTCCGCTACTACGGCGGCAGTATGGCTTGCAGGTATAGTGCCCCCCATGATGCTTGATTCAATGCTCATGATGCGGGGCGATGCTTCATAGGTAGGCTGGCCCGGTCGCGGCTCGGTGACCCGACACCGGATCCAATAGGCTCTCCTCAAGTCGACCTCGCTGGCTATGAAGGAGTGAGGCAGGTGCAGGATCAAATCCCCTCTTTTATTCAGCGCTCGGGTGCCATCCTGCTCCAGCCAGGCGATAGACTCCGCCTTTTGCTCCAATGGAGACCAACATGACACGGCGCCATCCCAGTATTCCCAGACCAGAGGGGGATCATCAGGGTCAACCCCGATCCCCCTCTTTTCATCGCAATCTAAGGTCATGACTAGGATGTTTCCCCCCAGAGGCTCTCTGTATCCCATATAGAAAGCATTATCCATTTCAGGCACTTGCTTAAACACGTCCAAGGGCGTGCCCGCCTCCAAGTCATGACTGTAATCGACAAAGGTAATGTTGTCACGGGTGATGAGGATGTGAGCCAGGGTCGGAACCTCAACTCTCAAGTCCTCCTCAGTACTGAAGGTAATAGCCTCCTCAGTCTCCGTTCGCACCGTGGCTACCTCGGTACCCTTGGGGATAACCACAGGCTCTGGCTGGGGGGCCGATAGGCGAAAGGTAATCTCCGCCTTGGCCGGGGCCGGGGGCAACAGCTTGACCCCAATCAGGTCTAGAAATTTGACATAGTTCTTATCAGGAACCTTGTTTAGCCGATAAAGGAGGAGGTCTATCATCCAAGCGAAAAGCTCGATAAGGGTGATCCCAGGGTCGCTAAGGTTGTGGTCAGTCCACTCTGGGCAGTAGCGAGGGATCATGCCTCGAGCCTCCTCAACTATGTCCTGGAATTTGCGGTCATCCAGATTAGGTGCCGGCAATGCCATCTCCTCCTCCTTTCTGAGGATCAGCCTGATAAATAGAAGGGGTAAACCAAGTTTCGCTCATCGTTGGTTGCCCTCACACGGTATCGAATATTCACTAGAAGTTGGGATGTATCCCTCGAGTCAGGGCGAACATCAACATCCACAACCTCGATGCGTGGCTCCCACCAACCCAGGGCTTCCTCGACGTGATGGGCTATAAGTCCCCATGTGGTGGCATTATTGGGGGCGAAGACTAGGTCATTAATACCACAACCAAAGTCAGGGCGCATGCGCCGTTCCCCCCTGCCAGTGACCAATATAATTCGTATCGATTCCTCAATATCCCGTTCATGGCGTGATATGGCCAACCCACCCCGGCTATCCACTCCCAGAGGGAAGCGCCACCCAGTACCTAACATATCCTTTTCTTTACTGTTGTCCTTCATAAAGCCACCCATAATTAGTAGGCTAACCCCCTAACCTATTAACACCGTGCTCACCGCTACCACCTGCCCCACAGGCAGTTCGGTGGGGTCATTACAGGTCATAGCAGTATCGCCACTTCTCGCCGCCTGCTTTCCATTAATAAGTACCGTGGCACTGCCGATGATGATCCTCCCCTGGTTGGTGGGGGGAATTTGGAATGGTCCTCCCTGAGGGATATGGGGAGGCGTGTTCGTCGCTGTGCTACCAACGGTCGCTGCCGGCAGGCCCTGAATGAGCACATCGCTGGAGAGCCCTCCACTTATGATCCCGTTGAAGGGGTGGGGAAGGGGTGTGGGCACTGGCCCAGTGGGCGTTGGGATCATAATAATATGGATGTCGGTAGCGGTTATGGTGTCGCCCTGTTTTGCTGCTGGCTGTCCCATTTCTCACCCCTAGTTGAGCTTGATCTGAGCTCCTTTGATCTCTACAATTCCCCCACCCTCGATCTTCAGATTGCCATCTGCTTTTAACTCGATCTGTGCCCCTTCAACGCTGACCTTGCTATCCCCCTTTATCCTCACATCACCCCTGGATTTAATGAGCACTACGTTATCAGTCTCCCAAACATAAATACAGATATCTCTATCGGGGTTTACCAGCCCGATCCACTTCTCATTTGGCTGATCGCTTACCAATAGCATCATATGAGTGCGCGATTCGAGACCGCGAAAGATCACCTTGCCCTGGGAATCCAGGCACTTGCTCGAGGGGGCTGGCGGCTTATCCTGCTTGCTCCACAAACCGCCAAGAACGAAGGGGCGATGGATGTCGTCGTGTTCGAAGATGACCAGCACCTCATCGCCGACCTCGGGGAGCCACATGAATCCTCTATCATTCCCGCCACCGGGAGACACATAACGAGCCCAGTCCAGCTCCTGATTGCCCCGCGAGGGAAGCTTGACCTTTACCCGGCCCAGGTCTTTGGGGTCGTTGTTGTTGGTCACAACCCCCACCACCGGGCTGTGGCTTCTTGCCCTCTTGGGCGCCAGCAACTCTCCCAGGGTGTTGCCGTGACGACCGCCGATGGTGAACTCGGTGGTGTAGCCTTCAACATCATAGCGATGCAGGGCATGGCTAACCCGATACTTACCACTTAATCGGTCGCCCACGCTCTTCAGTTCAATCATCGCCCCCGCCTGCACAGCAGGGTTTCCAGAGCAGAAGCCTTCCGCTGTGATGAAGTCCTGCCCGATTTCATCGCAGATAGACTGGGCCAGGGCATCTGCTTCAGCCTGGGTAGCGACGGGGCGGTCCTCTATAACCTCTTTGCCCACCACCCCAAATGCCCTTTCCGCCACCTCGCCGCCCTGGTCTCGCTGCCCGACCTCAGGCGTGTCCTCAGCCCTGGTCGCTCGACCCACAATCTCCTTCTTTTCCCTGGAGTCCCAGCCGCGGACAATGACCTCACCCACCTGCTGTGAGGTATTGATGCGGGGATTGAATTCGAGGAGGTTAACCCCCCACTCCAGTACTGGCACCTGGGCTGCGCCATCGGGGACCTTACGGAAGTGGAGTTCATCCCCCTCCACGAACACCCGATAGCTGATTCGCTGCGCTCGATCCCAGAGGAACTCCCAGTCGGTCTGATTATCCTGGAGCACATATTCATGAACCTCTCGGGTAGAATCAACCTTGGCCCTCAATCCAACCTTCCGGGCAATCTTGGTCGCTATGTCGCTATCGGTCACCTGGTTAAAGGAACAGGTTTTCTTTTCGCGGTTGAGGCGGTGACACTTGTCGTAGCCTCGTACTATTAGTGTCGGCGCAGTGCTGCGGCTAAATCGGGGCTCAACGGCGGTAATCTCGCCCTCCATGAGTTTTGCCGTCCCGCTTTGCCCCTTGACCGAGATCTCTACCAGCTTGCCCAGAGCGAGACTATCGGAGTCCACCAATGTGAGTTTGGAATCTCGAACATGGATGGTGAAAGTATCGGGAAGATTGAGATTATCGTCTACCTCCATGCTTATGATGCTATTCATAATATCTTCGGAGACATCGGCGCCTCCGAGCTTGAGGTACATATGGGATATGTGTTCTTGTTCTCTTGGCATATCCTTCACTCCTTAGGGCAATGGGGTGACAGATAGCACCTGGCCCGCCTCAAGTCTCATTGGATTCTCCAGTCTATTAATATCAGCCAAGAAGCGCCATTGGGCAGGGTCCCCATACTCATCGTAGGCGATCCAGTCTATGGTTTCACCCTCCTTGACCACACGAGTCCTATAGCCATAGCCACCGCCGGTGGTCGGGTTCTGCCGCGGATAGATACCCTCCTCTTCTACCTGCTGAAAGGTAACATTCAGCGTCGCCCTGACCGGGGTGCCATCGGGCAAGAAGAGGGTGAACTTCTGGTTTATGCTGGTGATCACCGCCTTGAAGGACCACATGCTCCCCCACCTGAACTCGCACATAGGGGGTCGCCCCTTATGTGTCTTAGGGTCCTTGGTCTTGGGGTTAACCATCGTCAAGTCCCATATGGCGTTGGTATATGCCTTGCGCACATCCTTGCCGCTCTCGTAGGTATCAAAGAATAGCTCCAAGGTAAGGGTGGTAGGTTGACCACCGCTGAACTCCAGCTCGGGGGTGTTTTTCCCTTTGACCTGCCCCCGAGTCCAGGAATTCGATTTGCTGAAGGTATATTCTTTAGGACGGAACATGCATTCGATAGATTTCTTAGTATCCAGATTGGTTATGGTTGCCTTGGCCAATTCACCCTGTGGGCTTGGCATCATTCCCCCTAGGGAGGCCTCACCTATCCCTGTAGCAACAGTGACTTCCCCAGCTAAACTTTGAACCATATCCGCCTCCAATTCCCTTTTTTATCTTGGCGACAAGCTACGCTCCTTTTCCCAGGCAAGTCGCCGCTTCAGAATAGCATAAACGTCACGAGCCAGCTTATCGAAATCCACCTTCGCCGGCTCCTCAACCATATCCGCCCTCCCCATAGCCCCCTCCACCTCGGGCTCCGACATAGCCGACGAATTACCAATACTGCCCTTTGGTCGCCCCAGGGGCGCAAAGGCCAGCTCGTGAGGAGGACTACCGCTATAGGAGCGCCCCCCTCCCATACCGACCTTTTCCGTCAATAATTGGGGGGCCGAAATGGTGATACCCTGCGCCGAGTCGGGCTTGTGATAAGGGAAGACAAACTCTTGGCTAGTCTGGGTCAGCAGAGTCTGCTCACTGAAGTCCTTAGTAAATTTTGGCCATACAGCCATCCGCGAGGGAAAGGCAAACTCTGGCGTTAGTAAGTTGCTTTCTTCAGCATCATACTCCAAACCAGCGTCGGCCGGCGGAGAGGTGCACATCCGCCTTCTTGTCTCAGGAGCGATCTTTGCCAGCTCAGGCGATATGGTCGCCCTCAGCAGTGGCCACCGACTATAAATCCTCCCTCCAGCTTGCTGGCTACCGCCGACCGCATATGAAGACCCGAAATCCTCCTGCCTGCCAAAGAGAGGAGTTAGCAGCCAGGGCATGAATTGCTCTTCAAAGCCACCTGGCGTTTCTCGCCCTATCGTGGTCATTGCTCCATACCCTAGCCTCTGGAATCGGCGGACGCCCGTTTCCACTGCCGAAAGGGAAAGGGGCATCACCTCTTCTCCCGACGACATTCTTATAGGTGTCGCGAATATGCGGTGGCTAAAATCGAGTGCCTTTTGCGCCCCAGCCAAAGACTCCTCCGTGCGATTTATTGCTATGGTTGGCCTGATGGGCTGTGCAAAGTGGACATAACGCTTCATCGCGCTAACTTGGCCATAGCTCTTGGGTAGCCTAGGGGCCCCGCTGGCTCTGCCACCAGTGCCCGCCAGACCTGACTCTTCTCCAGCAAATAACCCCAAATCTATAAGGTATGGGGTAGAGCCCTTGCTGGGGAGGACGTCTCGTTGAGCCAGCGAGCCATGTCTAATCCGTATTTCAGGCCACCGAGCCACTAAATATGGAGCTTGGAGCATGAGCAAAGTAGCCTCCTGCCGAGGCGCATTCAACCCAAGCGTGGCACCGATATTTTGGCCAGAGATGATGTGGTGCTGGCCCCCCGTATTGGGCAGAGTAGGCTGGCGGAAGTCCGAAGTGCCCAGCATCAAGGAGGGTTCCGCAGGCCATACCTCGTCCATAATCTCGGTGGGCTGACCTTCATCTTGGGTAGCTGGCCAACCACTGCGCCACTCCCAGCCTCGCCGAAACCAGACGAAGGAACTCGGCTCCAACCAAAGGGGTGGAGCCTCATGAAAGATAGACCACAAGGAGTGGGAGGGGTTATATAGGCTGGAGACAAGCCTTTCCGCCCAATGGGCGCTGGTGAAGAAGGTATAGTTTGGCACCCAAATGGGCAAATGAACCCTATGCATAAAATAAAGATGTTCAGCGAATTGCCCCTGAATATGGGTAGCCAATCGCTGCGCCTCGAGGGCAATGCTCGAGGCAAAGGCTGAGCTCATCTCTTGCCAGACCCTACTGGGCTCACCTCGGCTGCCATGGCTAGCTGCTAGCATTGAATCTCCTTAGCTCAGACTCATGCCCTCATGGGCAAGCTCCAATGACTCGATGGTTATGGCGTTCTCATCGGCCTTGAAGGCCGGGCCACTCCACTTTACCGGGTAGGCATCGTTAAAAGTCCAGCGCATGACTTCATTGCCTTTAAGGTCGTAGAGCACAATGGACGTATTCTTTCGTACGATTTTGCCCTGTAACACGTCGCGGTACCAATTCCACAGCTCGTTGGAATCGGTAATGCCCCACTTCAGCGTCACATTGGAGACCTTGCTCCTGCCCGGTAGCTTGTGAACGTATTGGTTAAGGCCCCCCTCCTGGTACTCAAGGACCTCCGTTTCTACCTGTAGGCCTGAGCACTCGGTGAAGGCAGCTTGTTCGATCCCCTGAATTTCTACGTGAAACCTGCAGGTAAGAAAGGGATCGATCCGTTGACCTGTTTTTGTCATTATTCGCTCTCCATTTTATTCAATGCCCACCTTTCTTTCCCGCCCCAAAATAAGATCCTGCTGCATCAAGCGATAAACCCTATCCGCTAACTTATCAACGTTTATCTTCGGAGATGCTGCCGCGACTTGCTCCCCTCTCTCCGCATCCTGGCGCACCACTTGCTCGCTAGCTTGGGCTTCAGCTTCCATAGGTCCCTCAATTGGGCTCGCAGATGGTGGCGAATAGCCAGCAAACTGAGGTGCTTCGCCATCCCGGGGAATGCTCTGTTCCCCCACAGGGACTGGCTGAGAGACCACTGGGTTGCTGCGTGGAATGGGTTGCGGCTGCGTTTGTTGAATAACGTGCGTGAGTTCGTGAGCCATTAGCCCAATCCCTTCTGGAGTCAGCGTGTTTAAGCTCTCGGCGGCGGCAAATATCCGACTGCCAACAACAAAAGCCTCAGCACCGAGCCTTCTGGCTACCTCGCCAGCCTGGCGGCTGTCGTGGATAAGCACATCCTCTAGGTTGTAGCCGAAGAAGCCCTCCATTTGCCTTCGAACAGAATGATCAAGGGCCTTAGACTGACCCAAGACTGCCTCCAGCCACTGGGCCAAGCGCCTAGCCCTAGCCCAGCCAAGGGCACCCAGACCAACTGCGCCCACTTGGCGTAATCCCACGCTATACTCCTCTCTACAAGCCGTGACAGACTATGCTCAGCGACCCGGCTACTTCATCAGCTCGCTTAGCTTGTTATTGATGTCGGCGATCTCATCCACCCAACGCCGACGCTCCGCATGTTCTAACCCCAGGATCTGCTCAAGCGGCCAGTGGAAATAGTAAGCTATGTAGGCTACCTCCTCGTGTAACTGATCGAGGGGGTAGCCACCTATTCCCCCAAGCTCGCCAGCTCCACTTCGAAAACATGGTTGCACTCAGGGCAAGTTGTTGAGACCGCGCTGGTGCCGTTTTCGTTGATGCGACGATAGAAATCCTGGAGATAGGCCAAGTCGGCGGAGAAAAACTCCTCAACAACCTTGGTGCTAACGTCACTCAGGCTGCCCAGTTTGGTGATCACTCGGGAGAGAAGGATAACTACCAGATAAGCTTGGTTGGCCTTCACCCGAGGATCGCGCAACGGGGCGATCTCATCCATCGCCGTTGCCAGCCGCATCGTGCCGTTCTTGTGCAAATTGCCCTCGCCATCAACGTAACCCCGAGGCAGAGTGAAATTGAACTCGGTCTGTAGGGTCATCTCTTACCTCCGAAAGCCTAGTATTTACGGACTAGCCCTTCATGTACGATCTCCAGTTCCTCGACGCCGATCTCATTAGACGCGGAATTGAATGACGGCCCCGACACCTTGCGCGGCCAACCCCTGATGAAATCCCAGCGGGCGACATCCTTGTTTTGCGAATCGTACATGACGATAGAGCCATTCATTCGCGCTCCCTCGACATCTCCTTCTTCTACCTGCTTGCGCCAGCTCCAGATTTGCATAGAATCGGTGATACCGCGCTTGAGGGTGATGTTCTCCCACTTGAGGGCACCCGGAGTCTTTATGAACAGTGTGAAGCCACCCTTGACCGTTTCCTTCGTCTCAATAAGCTCGGTTTCCGAGCCCAGCCCGGCGCACTCACGGAAAGAGCCGGTGATCACATCCCCAATGTCGACAAAGAAGCGCAGGGATGCAAATGGGTCTTTACCTCCTCCAAGTGGTACCATTGCTCAGTCCTCCTTTAATTATTCTGATACTGCGCCTCCGCCAGCCCACTGGCTGATGCGGAAGATCACGAACTCGGCGGGCTTCACCGGCGCCAGACCAATCTCGATGATCACTTGGCCTGCATCGCGAACCTCCACCGTGTTAAGCTCCTCGTCACACTTGACATAGAAGGCCTCCGCCGGCGTGGCGCCGAACAGCGCGCCATCGCGCCAAACCCGAGTGAGGAAGGCGGTGATATCCCGCTTGATGCGCTGCCAGAGGTCCATATCGTTGGGCTCAAAAACTATCCACTGGGTGCCCCGCTCTATGGACTCCTCAATGAAGTTAAACAAGCGGCGCACGTTGATGTAGCGCCACTGGGCATCGCTGGAAAGGGTTCTAGCCCCCCAAACACGGACGCCACGCCCAGGGAAGGTGCGGATGCAGTTGATGCCCTCCGGGTTGAGGGAGTCCTGCTCGCTCTTGGTGATCTGATTCTCAAGCCCTAAGGCCCCGCGCACGATCTCATTGGCAGGCGCTTTATGAACCCCGCGCTCAGTGTCACTTCGGCCATAGATACCAGCAATGTGGCCACAGGGCGGCACCAAGACTGCCTCACCGTTGCCCAGTGGGTTAGCTATCTTGATCCAGGGATAGTAGACTGCACCATACTTGGAGTCGTAGCCGGCGTCATTCACCCGCCAGTCCTTCACCTGCTGCGGGTTCATCCCCTGCGGGCAGTCCAGGATGGCGAAGCGGTCTTTCATGTTAGCGCAGTGATCCAGCATCGCCTGCTGCACTGCCTTGACCCCCTCCAGTGAGAGCCTACCTGCTTGATGAAGAGCCATGAGGTCAGGGACGCAGACCATTGTGACATCGTCGGCAGCCTCAAAGCCGTTGACACCCGAGCGCTCAGCGGCATCGCCCACGATAACATCGGCACTGATCGGCTTCCCTGCCACCGCCTTGGTCTCAGGTATAGCTAGCGCATAGCTAGCAGCCGCTGGCACACGTTCTGGCAGGCTCAGGGTGGTCTCACGCTCCGCCACCCTGATCAGCTTGGACTCCTTGTTGACCACCTCCACAACATTGCGTACCCCCTTGCCCTTTTTCAGGGTCAGGTTCTCGAAGACCTCCTCAGCAGCCCCTCGACGTACGATGAGGTTGAATTCATCTTCAGCAGCTTCAGCGGGTTTAGTCACCTCGACTGTAATATCACCCTCGGACACACCCGGTTTCAAGGCAGTTATGACAAGAGTCTCCAGGGAGGGATCTGCGCTCGTGGGCAGGGAGACCTGGGCCTTGGGTTCGGCCTCCTCAGCTTTCTCGACATCGAGCAGTCGGGTGACATAGCAGCTGCCACCACCATTGTTGAAGTAGCCATAGACGGCATGAGCCAAGTAACCGCCGGGCAAGAATTCGCCAAAGATGCTAGCGAACTGGCTCCAGTTAGCGATAAAAGTCGGCTGGTTAACCGGCCCCTGCTCGGCAAAGCCAACGAAGGCTGCTACCGCAGTACCCACGCCTTCGATCGGCCTAGCCCCCCTCTCTACCTCCTCAACATAGACACCTGGGGAAAGATATTGTGGTGCCATACTATCTCCTCCTTTTCATATTCTCTCGCTGCCAGGAATATCCTTCTTTCTACATCGCCCCTCCTTTCCCCTCTAAACCTCAGCTAGTAGGGTTTCAGAGCTCAAGGTCATAGCTCTTGCTCGGTATGCTGAAGATCAATTCCCGCTCCTCCCGGTCCGGTGCCCGGGCCAGAAGGGTATAGCTACCTCGCACCAGCTTCCGGAAGACGTAACGCCCCTGCTCATCCGTCTTGGCCGTCCTTCCCACCTCCTTAATGAAAAGGGTAGCCCCGGCAATGACATGGTCCGGCTTCCCCTTCTCGTGAACCGTCCCCGTTATCTCCACCCGCTCATCGGGTGCCATCTCACCTTCCCCATGTACCGCAACCACCCTGGTGCTCACCATAGGAGCGGTGACCGCCACATCTAGGTCTAGAGGTATGGTAACCACACAATTAATGGCAGGCTTCAGACGGTTGTCCAGGGCTCCCCAGAAATCGGCCGGGTTTTTGAGTACTCCGTCGGGCTGGGCAACGGTGGTGGTGATGAGCATGTCCTGCCCCACCAGCTCCCCCTGGAACATATCAGACGGAACGGAAGGGTGGCGGAAGAGCGCACCCAGCACATACCACAATAGCCGATGCTCATCATCAACAGCATTTGTCCACACCGTGATTAGATACGAAAGGTCCACCCGAACCGGCACTCGCCTCCTGGTAGCCGTCTTATCCTGGTTGCGCTCCAGCGTCCAATCGTAGGCGCGAAGGCCATGGTTCTCCCGGATATCGTAGAGGTAGAGGTTCACCGTAGGCTTTGACAGTGACGAGGTCCAATCCCGGTCCGGCATATCGAAACAGACGTCCACCTCCGTCGGGTCCAGGGGAACCTTCTTTATCAGCAATTGCTTTAGGGTTTGGTCAAGGTCAGATATCAAGGTTCGCTCCTGCTACACTAATTGCGGCGTCACTCTGACAGTATCACAGCTCACCGCTCAATCTCTTTAAGTCTGAGATCCTTGTGGTTAAGTGCTCCGAAAGTTCCTCTAAGGACTCTCTCGCTCCAAAATGCGCTTTCAACCCTACTACTATCGTGGTTAGATTAGAGCTAACCCAAGCCATCTCCCCAAAAACCTTCGGCTTAGACTCTTTGTAGTTCGGCAACACACTGTCCAGTGCTGCTATGCTGCGCTTTATAATTGGGTATGCTTTACTGGCCTTAACGCGTGGTGATCCCCTCGCACTGAGCACGTCTTTTGCTTCACCCAGCGGACCCACCACCGTGGTATCCCAGAGGGCTCCAAGAGCCGCGACCGCAGGTGGTAGGGGCGGCGCCGGAGTTGCCGGCGGCGGTTTGGCAGGTGCTGCCTCGGGATGAATCTCGACCACTTCTTCTTCTGGTTTAACTTCAACAGGCTGGCGAGCTATCGCCCCTGCCATTTCCACCCGCGGTACAACCGAGACATCCTTGCCAATAGCCAACGTGTGGGATACTGCCTCCGCTTCTGTTTCTGCTGGCCCCGAAGGGTCAGTGATTTTTATAGGGAATTGTGGTGTTGACCCTGATTCTTGCACCACATGGGCGAGCTCGTGATCTAACAACCTCTTTCCTGTCTCGGAGTCAGGCTCATAGGCTCCCTCTCGGAAGAAGACATCTTTCCCGGTGGTGAAAGCCCTCGCCCCTAGCTTCTTTGCCAGCCTATCGGCTGTAGCATCCGTATGCATTCGCACATTACTTAAATCACGGCCTAAGGATTCCTCCGTCTGGGAGCTCGTCTCAGGCGACAGAGGCTGTCCAGAGCCCCTCTGACCAGCAATCCTCTGCGCAATATCGCCAGGAAGCTCCCCGTTTGTGACTTCCTCATCCCTATTGGTCTGGATGCTGCTCACAACCCGCTGCACATACGCATTGCCGTAGTTCTGCTGAAGCTGGCTCACTATGCGAGCCTTTTGGTCGATGTTGGCTGGATCGGAGAATCGGGCGTCGCCGAGGAGCGCGGCATGCCTTTCCAGGGAAGACTTGCCCATAGGGCTCTCCAGGATGGCAGAAAAGGGATTAAGCTCGCTGCCCTGTGCCTTTAATTTCTCCGCCACAGGCTCCGGCGTCTTCCTCTTCCGCCGTATCTCCTCTACATCCTGGGTTCCGCCGGGGCTCTTCCTTTCTTGCTGAGCCATGTTCACACCTCCATGTCACCAGCGCTTGATAGTGAAAGTCACCATGCCACCCCACTCTTTGGGTTTTTCGCCAAATTTCCCCCTGTAAATAGGTTGAAATGCTAATTCGATATCTTTTCCCAGTTCGATTTTTGCGAATTTGGGGACAATGTCGATAGCGAACTGGGGTACTTCCATCTTCTCGGCAAACATAGTGGCTAAAGTTGGCACAGCCAACATGCTAAGAATGGCGATCCCTTCTTCGCTGGTGGCAGCTTCCTGTAGCTTGTCAGTCACTTTCTTACCTATCTCTGTTTTCATTCCGGCTTCAAGAACCTTTCCCAGAATCTCTTTAGGGTCCTTGGTTGTCTTGGGAGGTTTCTTATCCACTTCGGGTTCGACCTTCTGCAATTGAAGCGGGGAAACATCAGGTGCCGGGCCTAGGCTAATGCTTGTTCCATCCACAACTGCCCTGCCTACGGCATCAGCTTCTGCCTCAAAGGAGTCTTTCGAATCAACCAACGGATCTTGAGCGTTGATGGCATCGCTATCCTGTTGAACCACGTGAGCCAGTTCATGGCCAAGGAGTTCTTTTCCACGACTTGATGTTGGGTCATACTGACCTTCGCCAAAGAAGATGTCCTTACCGCTAGTAAAAGCCCTAGCTCCAAGTTCTTCGGCAGACTTCTCAGCTTGACCACCAGTATGAATCCGCACTTCGCCGAAATCTTGGCCAAAAGCCTGGTTCATCTCGGAGCGGACTCTAGCCTCCAGCCGATGGCCCGAGCCCTTCTCACTGGCAATCCTGCGCAGGGTATCAGTGCCAAGCTTATCTTCGCTAGGCTCTTTATTCCTCTTAGCCTGGATGCGGCCCACGACCCTCTGCACATAGGCATTGCCATAATTCTGCTGTAGCTGGCTCACTATGCGGGCCTTCTGCTCAGTATTGGCAGGGCGAGAAAGCCAGGCGTCGCTGAGGAGAGCGGCATGGCTTTCAAGAGAGGACGCGTCCATAGCGTTCGCCTCAGGCATTTCATCCCGCGCCTTCAGCTTCTCCGGCGCTGACTCCCGTGCTTTCTTCCCCCGCCTAACCTCCTCCTCTGCGTCCCCTTTCTTCCTTGCGCGCTCTGCCATGCTCTACCTCCTTTAGCCTTTCACTGCATAGAAATACTGGCCAAAATCGGCCTCGGTGCATAGCTTGCCTATCTTCTGATACTCGCGCTTGGTAGCCCTGATCAGATGCTCCATGGTGACCCTTTGTGAATCTTCAGCGGCAAGAAAGGCTGCGGCTAAGGCGATGTTCTTGATATTGCCTCCGGTCACCTTGAACTGCCGCGCCACAAAGGCGAGGTCCACATCCTCGGATAAAGGCGCCTCCCGGGGGAAAATACGTTGCCAAATCTGATAGCGATCTTGTTCCTCAGGGAAGGGGAATTCCACGGCGAAATGCATGCGCCGGGCAAAGGCCTCATCCAGGTTTTTGCGCAAGTTAGTAGCCAGGATCACTATGCCCTCGTACTCCTCCATCTTCTGAAGCAGATAGGCGATCTCGATATTGGCGTAGCGGTCGTGGGAATCACGCACCTCTGAACGCTTACCAAAGAGGGCATCAGCCTCATCGAATAGCAGGATGGCATTTGAATCCCGCCCCTCCTTGAAGATGCGATCCAGGTTCTTCTCCGTCTCCCCGATATACTTGCTTACGATCGCTGAGAGGTCGATCTTATACAGGTCAAGCCCCAGCTCACCGGCGATAATCTCGGAGGCCATGGTCTTGCCCGTGCCCGAGGGGCCGGCGAAGAGCACGTTCAGTCCCTTCCCCAGCGAGAGTTTGCGTTCGAAGTTCCAATCACCATAGACAACATGGCGGTATTTGACATAACTGCAAATCTCGCGAAGATGTGCCATCTGATCCCTGGGCAGAACGATATCGGCCCAGGTGTACCTAGGCTGGATCTTACAAGCCAGGGCTGCTAGCCTCTGGTTTGAATGCGCCCGGCAGGCGGTATAAAGGTCTTCTATGGTTATGGCACCATCCCCCCCATCCCGCACCAGCGCCAAGTTTCGGGCAGTGGCCACCGCATGTCTAATCTGCCCTCCGCTGAAGCGAAACTTGTCGGCTAGTATGCTCAGGTCACCATCTGACAGAGAGACTCCATTAAGATGGGCCTGCCAAAGCTGTTTTCGCAGGCTATATGAGGGAAGAGAAAACTCGATGCGGGCGAAAGGCTTGTCACCCCAACAGCCTGTCGCTTCCCAGAGTGTTTCGCCGCTAAGGAAGATCGGGCCTAGGCAGCCTGCTAACCTTTGAATTATGCCATCGAGGAAAGGTTTATCCCCGGCCATTAGCATGTCGAAGCGTTCGTAGTAAAGGGCTGCACCCTGAAGCCTACCCTCGCGCAGCGCGAGATCTGTTGCCAGTTCAAAGGGGATTTCCCCTGAAAGAAGTCGGGGAACATCGATGACCAGTAACGGGAGGCCTGACTCCTTACACAGAGCCTCAGCGGCGGTTCGCTTACCCACTCCAAAGGGGCCCTGAAAACAGCAGACCAGGTCGCTCTCCGCCCCGTTTGAAAGACGGCGTAGTTTGACTATAAGTTCATCAGGCAATATTACATCCTGCCACTCTATGCGGGGATTTACCAACTGGGCGAATGGCAGAAGGCGAGCATCGATTTGTTCTGACCCCAACAGGTAATCGATGATGCGTTCATCCACCTTGAGGAACTTAGCTAAGAATGTGGTCGCCCTACCAGGGGGATCGTCATCGAGCGTCAGGAGGTGGTGTTTGACCAATGGAGCCTGGGGTGAAAAGGATTTCCTCGCTGCCAGTCTCTGTTCAAAAGAAGAGCAGAGTAGATGTAACACTAGATCGATGCTTGGCCGTTTCTTGGTTACATCGTCCTGCACATAGGCATATAGCCTTTCATGCTTGAGGTTAATCTCAGGGAGTAAACATATCAACAGGGCATCGAGGTCGAACTCAGTTAGACAAAACAGCTCACTTAGATGGTGCAAACGGAGCATCATACCCTTGCTTAAGCTTTCCGCCTTTCTACAAGCGATCTCTCTTTCCAGGCACTGGAGCGCATCCATCACAGACTTCACGGTTGAATTGCTCAAATTGGGCGCACTATCGTTGCCTGACAAAGGGAAAATGCTCGCCAGAATAGCATCTACTTCTTGCTCTGACACGTAGAGCCCACGAAATTCATCTTCACCACAGCCGTTATGCTCAAGGCGTGTCTGGAGCATCCTCAGACGCAGCTTTGTATCGATCCTCTTTAGCTCTGCTAAAAGGTGGTCTAGGCTGCTCTGGAAGGCGCCGATTTCATCTAGGATTGTCATCACTCTCTACCAAATCCTAAGATGGTGTCATCAATCATTTCTTCTTCAGTGCCCTCCAATTGGGAACCGGTTGAGGGATTGAGATGAGCGATTATAAAGTCAACCATCTTGTCAAGATTGAGAAAATGGGTGCCCTCTTGGGTACTTACGTGTTGGATATGTCCCCTCATTGTTCCCTCCGGCTCACCAGCCCAAATCCGGACGACAAAGGAGTTATAATACCCCATACACATTTACTCCAACTGGATACAAGACATAATGTCGAAAAGTATGAAGAAAGATGCGCTAATGTTAGTAGGTGGCGGTAAATAGAGGGTTAATTATCGATAAATCTTGGGTTGTGTATGTCGGTCCCCATGACTAGGGTATGTACGGGGAGTTCCGTAGAACAGCCAAGCCATGAGATGGAGGCCTCCCTAGTGACGAAGGTGAGGCCTTCACGGGTCAAAGGCTAGATGGGTTCGTCCTTCAATAGGTGGTTATATAGGGCCGCCGTCTGGCGATCGGGAAGGGTATCTAATTCCGCTCTAAGTGTTCTAACGCATAGCTTATACCAATTAAGGGCGCGGCTGCGGTGCCCCAGCCTGCTATGACAGCGCATTAGACCACGGTAAGCATCCTCACGGCAGGGATCCTTAGCCAGTATTTTCTGGCAATATACGATGCAGCCCTCGTAGTCTTCTTCCTTTATGGAACGCTCACCAAGTCTGCTTAAGATAGCGAGATATATGTCTTTCAACGCCTCCCGCCGCAATAAAGTCCACTCCTCGTAGGGATTATCTTCCAAGAAGTCGCCTCGATAAAACATCTCAGCCAACTGGCACTCCCTTGTTGCCTCATCCACCTTCCCTTCCTTATCCAGGCGCAGGCTAGCCATCCAATGGCGTTCAAACTCATCCACATCAACCCATAGTTCCGCTTGGGGATTGATCATATAATTCCCCTCCAGGAAAAGAACGTAAAAGAAGCCCTCTTTGCCGTTGGACTCCTTTCCGTTAGGATTTAGTATCTGGCGCAGGGCATGCACCGCTGTTTTGAGGTTGTTATTGGCTGCCTGGGAGTCGCATTCTGGCCACAGGGCCTCCATAAGCACATCCTTGGGCACTGGCCGCCCTCCTCGGGCTACCAAATATTTGAGCAGTGACTTCGCTTTCAAACTATGCCATGAGTCCACCTTTTTCCAACCCATGCGAACCTCAAAGCTGCCCAGGCAGTTTGCCCGAAGAGGTAGCGGAGCAATGGCACGACCGCCAGGCATAGCAGTTAAATCCTTGCCCCAATCGGCGACCCGGTCAAGAGCCTCAAGTACGGAGCAAAGGTGTTCGCTGGCTACATGCTCCCTCTCACCAAAGGTGCGACAGACATCCTCCAATTGCTTTCTGGCCCACTGATAGTCGCTTTGCATCAATTGTAGTAGCTTAACGCTAACCTGCCACTGGTGTGGGGAGCCATATTGGTGCTCTTCAGGCGAACTATATGTTTTTCCTGCGCCTTCCATCGCGATCCTCCTTTGGCTAGTCTGCTAAAGATCGACTAAGTCCTGGCCCTGGTTGACCCCTCTTTTATGGGGCAGAACCAGCAGAAGACTGCCTATGGGAAGGTCTGCTGGGACAGCAACTATCTTCCCGAAAGGCCCAGTTAGAGATAATCGTGCCACAGTGGCTAAGACCTTGCTGGAATCGTATAAGGTCACGGAGCTCCGAAATGTGAGGAGAAGTCACGCACACGATCAATCTCTATCTTGAATTCAATGAGGTGAGGCCAATCCTCACCTATGAGGTCCCTCTGTTAAGGAAATAGTATAGAAGGATAGACGGGTACGATAGTGTCGCATTGAGCCTGGTATATCGAAAGAATACTCCTTCCTTCTTTGTTTGTCAATCTGTAAATTTAACCAAATACTAACTGCTTATTAACTGCTCACTGACTCTTATCTGTTATGCTCCTAACCAGGAGCATTATGTTGGGCGAGTTGGCTACAGAGCCAACTTCACCCTATTCTCTCAAATATTCTAGACAAAGCTCATAATAATGATGGGAAGAGATGGCGAGGCACAAAGGGACTAATCACAAGAGCGAAGAACAGACGTACGAGGCACACCACTTTAGGGACAAAGACTCCCGGTCAAAGCAGTCTTACCTTGAAGAGCCGGTAGAAGGTCTGGTTCCAACCTTAGATAGTCCATTTCGGCCATGGGTGCAAGAGCATGCTGCACTGCTAGCAAGGGCTCAATCCAATGAGCAGCGCGCCCAATTGGTAATGCAGCTGCAGCAAACTTATGGCAACGCCTACGTGCAGCGTCTGCTGAACTCTAAATTCATCCAGGCAAAACCCATCGTCAATCCGCCCGATGATGTGTATGAGAGAGAAGCGGACAGAGCAGCAGAGAGCATTCACCTCCAAGCGGAAGAGGAAGAGCTTCAGATGCAACCAGGCGAGAGACAGCCAGCAAACGTCTGCAAAGACCTAGAAACACAAATCAACCGCGCCCGCAGCGGCGGGCAGCCCCTAGACAGCACGGCGCAGAACCAGATGAGCGCCAGCCTGGGCTACGATTTCAGCGGGGTACGGGTGCACACCGGCCCCGAATCGGACGAACTCAACAAACAGCTCAGGGCCAAGGCCTTCACCACCGGCCCGGACATCTTTTTCAAGCGAGGTGCCTATGACCCAGCATCCAGCAGCGGCCAGGAGCTGATCGCCCACGAGTTGAGCCACGTGGTCCAGCAGAGCACCGGCCGGGTGAGCGGGAGTGGCAGCGGCATGACCGTCCGCCCTGCCGGCGACGCCTTGGAGCAGGAAGCCGACGCCCTGGCCAACCAGGCAGCCAGCTCCGGGCCAGCAGGGCAGGGACAAGATGTGCAGCGTAATGGACGAATAAGAGCATCGACACGTAACGAAGGATCAACAGCAAACACAGGCATCGAAGACACTGATACACTAACTGCTGTGGTTAAAATACGTGCAGAAAAACAACTTGTACAACGAAACGGAACAAAATGGGAGCAATATACCTGGTTATTTAACCCAAACGAACCGATACCGATAATGACGGGCAATGAATATGCAGACTGGATTGAGCATGGTGGGAAGGAGCCAACATCAATGAACTGTTGGCAAGCTCTCCTATACTCCGCATACACGACCGGGAAGATTGGATACAAGGTGTTACGAGGAATCCACGTAAGTTGCAAGTTACAGGCTCTACAAGCAATCCCTGTTGAGACTTTCGAAGGAGCCCCGAAAAAATGGGCAATAGAATTCGACAAACATTACAATAATGCATTGCAGCGAAGGATCAATTTTCAGAAATGGCGCTTGTGGAATTGGGAAAGAAGAGATGAGGAAATCCCGGCGGGGCACATAATCGGCATCAAGGAAGGGGCAGCGTTTTCTCATTGGGCTATATCAGATGGAGGGTTTCTCGAAGGAGGATTATATAAGTTGCATCCGGTTTCGGATCTCTGGGAGAGCCAGAAAGCAGGGGTTCTGGGCAAGACAACCCTTGAGGCAAGGGTATTTGGCGGTGCAATAGGGCAGTTTGAATATAACGCAGAAACAGAACAAGGAATGAAAAATGAATTAAAAAAGAAAAAAGTTCTTCATGCGGAACCCTTCTGGGAGATTCTAGCAAGATCGTGACCTGTAAAAGGCCCAATTAACTGACCTGACCTCTTTGACGACAAGATATGAATAGAGCGTAACGCAGCGACAGTCACGAAGCTGTTTGGAAGATGAAGACGAGAACAAGTGGCTACTTCTGGACGGGTCCTAGCAGCGTCCCATCTCAAATAGGCTTGGTGCTATCCTATACTCGGGGCAAGAAGCGAAACAGTGGGTGCCTCAGGTAGCGCAAAGGGTGATGCCCCGAGGTCATGTTAAAACAATCAGTTCAAGAAAAGCCCTCACCTTTGTACTGGCATACTAAGGCCCAACAATAAGCCATTCTGTTCAAGTCCCAACAGCAGCGCAAATCGAGTTGTTGCACCGCGGGCAAGGATGTCCCGGTCTTGCCCCGGTTGTGTTTTACCTTCTCTTGGCCTATGATTGCAAGCGCCAGGCAAGGAGATATCGGATACTACTGATGACGGTATGAACCGGGGTCCCATTATCCACTTGCCGGCTGTGACACGACGAGACAAATTGGCCCTTCCGCAGAGGTGCAGTAGACACATGGAGTTGCCTTTTTCCAGATGGTACCCAGCGATATGTAGGCGCAGGTCACGTAGACGGTTCGATTCAACACGAGATATCGAACCTGATGTCCTGACAAGCCTACGCATAGTCTGTGCTGAATTCAGGCCATTCCGACATGCTCGAGCGATGCTGGTAACGGAGTCACCTGATAAGGTCTTTACGGGTGCCGTCGGTCCCTATGGCAAAGTGAAAGATGCACCTGCTTTTGTTGCCTTTATTGGCAATGTGACTGGTCGCTATGTTCAAGAAGAGGTTGGCTATACGGGAGAAGGCATCATTCTAGAAGCAACTGCTCTGCAACTGGATACCTGTTGGGTTGGTGGGTTCTTCAGACCCGATATCGCTGCTTCTCTCACGGAAATCGGTGAAAATGAGAGGGTAATGGCGGTAAGTCCGGTGGGATACGCCAAGGCAGATCAGTCACTAGAGGAAAGAGTGATGACGGGTTTCGGTCGCACTCACAAGCGGAGGCCATTATCGACTCTTGTTACAGGGCTAAAAATGGCAGAATGGCCGGAGTGGGTAAGGGTGGCTTTGGAAGCCGCACGACTCGCCCCATCTGCCATCAACCGTCAGCCGTGGAGCTTTCACGTAGAACCGGGCAACATAACTGTGTCGGTAAGAAGTACCGGGCCGGAGTTTGGCATATCCAAGCGGCTGGATTGTGGCATTGCCACGCTACACATAGAAGTGGCGGCTATGACTTGCGGCGTGCGAGGACAGTGGGATTTCTTTGAACCTCCCCAGGTAGCTCGGTTCACAGCCCAATTCAAAGAATAGGACACAATCCATCGAAATGTATGATAGACATTGACAGCACATTCCCAAAGTGGTAGCCTTTTGCCTGCTCAAATGGCTACGATTATATCGGAAGAACATCCCCAATAAAGGAGGTAGTGTTATGAGTCTGATTATCTATCAGAAGTTGAACAATGTTGTGCGCATCAGCTTGA
>Ga0209635_10000823_pt1 | contig 22402 bp, 15 predicted proteins | sample DeeMarSWOR230_32_FD_187463 | JGI IMG/M metagenome (GOLD analysis project Ga0209635, IMG submission 187463) | Marine sediment microbial communities from White Oak River estuary, North Carolina - WOR-2-30_32 (SPAdes) (version 2) | ecosystem: Environmental > Aquatic > Marine > Intertidal zone >...
ATCGTTGTCCAGAACGCAAGCGTCAGGTTGCAGCCAAACGTCGACAGCGAAGTCATACTGAGCCCTCCTGTCGGAAGCACGTTCGAGGTCGAACAGAAAATCGGTGAATGGTACGAAATCAAATTCTCATCCGAAATCGGCGTGTTGATTACCGGATACATTAATAGCCAGTTTGTCGATGTCGTTGAAGAAGCACCCGTACCGGTGCCAAAAAAAGAACCCGTTCGCAAGCCTGCCAAACCCGCAGTCAAACCAAGACCACAAAAAGCCAGGCCGGCCACAACAAGCAGAATAAAATTCAATATTATGGCCGGCGGTTTGTTCTCTCTGTATAATGATATGTTTTCGGGGCAATTCAGTTATCCATATCGAGGTGAAGAATTCATCATAGAAGACTATCTTGAATCGAGTAACTCGATCGGCTTTACAGGAGGTGTGGGTATTTTTGTGACACCGAATATTGAATTGACAGGGAGCATAGCCTCATTTTCGAAAGCGGGCTGGGGGGAACTATACATTGAAGTTCCCAGTCCTTTTTTCTTCGATGACAGCAAATCTGATTACGCAGAATATCTGCCGAATGTCAAGAAAATGATTTTCAGCTTTGGGATCAACATACATCCCATAAAATCTGGCCTAATCGATATATATTTCGGTGGGGGAGGAAGCTACATCAAAGCAACAGTCGATTTGATGGAAGACTTTGTCTACACAGAAACGCAAGATTTTGTACTTCTCGAGCACTGGGTGGAAATTGACGAAGTACTGTTTCAAGAGACGGACATTACAGCATTCGGATTTAACGGAAGAGTCGGAGTCAACCTCAGGGTATCAAACAATTTTTACCTTTTTGGTGAAGGAAGGCATATTATCGCCAGCACAGATATCCCCCATCCCTTTGACGACACTTATACTATAGAAGGGATTGACCTGGGAGGAACTATTGTCCTGGGTGGAATAAGGATTGTTTTTTAAGCTATCCAGCGAGCGCAGATAGAGATCGGGGTTTACCCACCCGAATTCTTTCCATTAAAACTAACAAGTAAAAAAACAAAGTTGTTTTCTGAAAATAACATGCAGGAAACTCACGATTTTCTCCATAAACAGCTGTTCCTGCAGGAACACCGGTTTGACACATTCCTCTCGAATTGGTATTCTTTTGCCGAATAAGCGAAGGATTCACAGCGTATGAAATGCCCGAAATGTCAGGCTGACAACCCGGACGACACCCTTTTCTGCGGGAAGTGCGGGACCAAATTCGACACCGAAGAGGAAGCCCCCGCTTCCCTCACTAAGACCATAGAAACTCCCACCGAAGAGCTGACCCGGGGCAGTGTCATCGCGGACAGGTACGAGGTCATCGAAGAGCTGGGCAAAGGCGGCATGGGCAAGGTCTTCAGGGTCGAAGACAAGAAGATCAAGGAAGAGATCGCGCTCAAGCTCATCAAACCTGAGATCGCCGCCGACAAAAAGACCATCGAGCGCTTCAGCAACGAGCTGAAATTCGCGCGCAAGATCGCCCACAGGAACGTCTGCAAGATGTACGACCTCGGAGAAGAGGAAGGGACCTACTACATCACCATGGAGTATGTTCCCGGCGAAGATCTCAAAAGCTTCATCAGACGCTCGCGGCAACTGAATGTGGGAACTGCGATCTCTCTCGCCAAACAGGTAAGCGAGGGACTTTCAGAAGCCCACCGTCTGGGCGTTGTCCACAGGGACCTCAAGCCCCAGAACGTCATGATCGACAAGGAGGGAAACGCCCGGATCATGGACTTCGGTGTGGCCCGTTCTGTGACAGGCAAAGGGATCACGGGCGCCGGCGTGATGATCGGCACACCGGAGTACATGTCTCCCGAGCAGGTGGAGGGCAAGGAGGCAGACCAGAGGTCGGACATCTATTCCCTGGGAATCATGCTCTACGAGATGCTGACCGGAAGAGTCCCGTTCGAGGGAGACACTCCATTCGCCATCGGAGTCATGCAAAAGAGCGAAGCACCCAAAGACCCGAGAGATTTCAACTCCCAGATCTCCGATGACCTGAGCCGGGTGATCCTCAGATGCCTGGAGAAGGACAAAGAGAAGAGGTATCAGAGCGCGGGTGAAGTCCGCAGCGAGCTGAGTAATATCGAGCAGGGCATCCCGACCACAGAGAGAGTGATCCCCAAAAAAGAGCCGATCACGTCCAAAGAAATCACCGTCACCTTCAGAGTGAAGAAGCTCCTGATTCCGGCCATAGTCGCTATCGCTCTCATAATCGCAGCAGTGGTGATTATCCAGCTTCTCCCTCAAAAAGAAGCCGTTCCAGTCTCCTCGGATAAACCCACTCTGGCCATCGTTTATTTCGTCAACAATACGGGAGACATGAATCTGGACCACTGGCGGAGCGCTCTGCCCGAATGGCTGATCACTGACCTGAGTCAATCAAAATACATCCATGTCTTGACCGGGGACAGGATTCTCAACATTCTCCGAAAACTCGACCTTTTAAAAGCCAGGAGTTATGACTCTGAGGATTTAAAGAAAGTGGCCAACGAGGGGGCAGTGAGTTATATTCTGAAAGGGAGCTTTTCTAAAGCCGGGGATACATTCCGCATCGATTATGCCCTGCAGAATATTCCCACTGATGAGACTATCGGCACAGATTATGTGACAGGAAAGGGCGAAGAAAGCTTCCCTTCCATGGTGGATGAGCTCACAAAAAAGATCAAAACCAATCTTCATCTCTCCCAGGAGACAATAGCCAGCGACATTGATGAGGATGTGGGAACAATCACCACCACCTCTCCCGAGGCGTACAAATACTACAGCGAGGGAAGGAAATTCCATTTCAGCGGAGATTACCGGCAGAGCATTCCTTTTATGCAGAAAGCCATCGAGATCGACCCCGGTTTTGCCATGGCCTACAGGTCTTTAGCCATGAGCTACTCCAATTTGGGTTATGAGGCTGAGAAGGAAAAATACCTCCGAAAGGCCTTTGAATTGACAGACAGGCTATCCGAGAGAGAAAGATACCTCATTCAAGGGGATTATTACAGGGAAGAGATGATGTATGATAAAGCTATCCAGGCTTATGATGAATTGCTGAAACTCTATCCCGATGACCATACCGGCAACAACAATTCAGCAATCATTTATATGAATTTAGAGGACTGGGATAAGGCCATCGAACGGTACACAGCTGCTGTCGAAGGCAATGACCCGTCCACTCAGTCGCACATCGGTCTGGGCGGCGCCTACGCGGCCAAGGGGATGTACAACGAATGCGAGGCTGTTTTCAAGTCCTTTCTCCAGAATATATCTGAAAATATTAATATCCGGTTTTATCTGGCCGGAACATACATCATACAGGAGAAGTATGACCTGGCTCAAACTGTTGCGGACGAAGCTTCTTCGCTTTTTCCGGGCCATTACGTGAGTACCCGGATCAAAGGAATGGTCTATTTTTACAAAGGGGACCTGCTCGATGCCGAAAGGGAATACCAGAAGCTCCTGGAAATTGAATACCCCATGGTACAGCTTGGAGGCAGAATCAGGCTGTTCAATCTCTACTTGCTCCAGGGAAGGTATGAGGAGGCAAAGAGTCAACTTGAAAAAGGACTCGAACTGGCTGTACAGCTCGAAGAAACGGAAGCTCAAGCTTCCATCCATCTCTTTCAGTCTTATAACGACTATGCGGCAGGGCATCCGGAAAGGGCGTTGGAAGAACTGGAGAAGGCTTTGAAATTTTTCTCTGATTTAGAGAATCTCCCCTTCCAAATATACACAGTGTTCGTCAAAGGCCTAGTGTATACTAAAATGCAGGCCATGGATGAGGCCGAGAATGCGGCTGAAGAAATCAAAGGGCTGGTCGATAAAAGCATGAACAAGAATCTGATCCGATACCATAATAACCTGAAGGGGCAAATAGAGCTGGAGAGAGGGAATCCTTCCAGGGCTGTTGAATTATTGAACCAATCTCTGTCTTCGCTGTATGGCCAGTCTTCTATGAACGATGACCATGCTTTATTGATCGATCCTTTGGCTCGAGCTCATTTCAAAGCAGGAAATCTTGAACAAGCCCGTCAAGAGTATGAACGAATGACACATCTGACCTGGGGGAGGACTATTTTCGGAGATCTCTATGCAAAAAGCTTTTATATGCTCGGGAAAATCCATGAGCAGCAAGGTGATAAAGCTAAAGCCATCGAGAATTACGAAAAATTCCTCAACCTCTGGAAAGATGCTGATCCGGGTATTGCCGAAGTCGAGGATGCCAAGAAGCGGCTGGAGAGTTTGAAAAATATTATGTGAAGGCAAAAACCATTCAATATTCACGAATAACATAAAGACAATTCCCATCAAAAGACACCGCCATCTGGACAGGATTACCGCAAACGAAATATGTAAACAGGCAGGCCTAAAACCTAAATTCTAACAGTTTATCTCTCGTTTACGCCATAGAAAATCGATATAATTGACTATAGCACAATAACTAGACCGACCACATTAATCCGAGTTTTTTCTCTGTCAACCAGAGTAGACAGAATTATCCATCCATTTCTCTCTATTTTTCCAAAAGTAGACATATTGTCTTAGACTTCCAGCTTTTCCCCTGAAAACCAGCCTCCTCTTCTGGCACGTCATTTGCAGAAGGAATTTTATTCTAATTTTATGAGATTGCCACGCTGCGCTCGCAATGACAGGAAGGGATGAGATTGCCGCACTTCACTCGGAATGACATGAAAGGAGGAGATGGCCACACTGCATCCGCAATGAAACAAGAGGATGAGAATACGATGCCAATTCCGAGAAAAGCGAGGAATCTTCTGAGCTCCTAGCAATAATGAATAGCCAGTTCACTTAGGAATGGCCAAAAGATAAGATGAGAAAAGACACTTCACCGAAGAATCCGATGAAGGCACAAACATATCGTCCGGGATTCACTCTGGTGGAATTTCTGATCTCATTCACTCTTGTGACACTCTTACTCACAGGAACGGCTCAACTCACCATACATACTCTTCTTATTAAGCGAAACGCTGACCTCAACATGAAGACCGCGGAACTGGCCTCTTCTTTTCTCGAATGCCTCAAATCCCTTCCATATGAAAGTGATGTACTCAAGGAGGGTTCCAGTGAAGACTCCATCAAAGAAGACTGTTCCCCAGAGAAATTCCACAGAAAGTGGACAGTCAAAAACATCGCTTCGAACATGAAAAGGATCGAAGTCGAATGTTTCTCGGAAAATCGGAGTTTTAAAAAGACCCGGCTGGTTCTCTATCTATCCAAGGAGCTCGGTTTTTGAGGACGCCAAATACAGACGAAATGCTGAGACGGCCGCGCTTCGTCCTCAATAAAATCTGTATGAGATTGCCACGCTTCACCCTCAATAACAATTTTAAGAGATTGCCACGCTGCGCTCGCAATGACAGGAAGGGATGAGATTGCCACGCTACGCTCGCAATGACAGGAAGGGATGAGATTGCATCACTGCACTCGCAATGACATCAACAAGAACCGCTTGGGACAAGCTTAAAAATTAACTAAATTTGATATCAATAAGATTCAATTAGGGCAAATCTAAAATTAAATAAATATGAAAAACACAAAAATATGAAAAACACAAAACGGCTCAATGACTCAAAAAATGGATTTTCTCTGATCGAAAGCCTGATCAGCCTCTTCCTGTTTTTGATAATTGTCCTCACCTGCTTTGAGATTTTCGGCCGGACCCGGAATCTCTTTTTCAAGCTCAAAGAGAAAGAAGAGGCCAGAGAAGCGGTGCTTGCGGCACTGGACAAAATGAAAACAGACCTTCACCTGGGCAGTGCAGGGCTTTTCGACCCCATTCAGCTCGGGATTCTAGAAGGAATCTCGGAAGACAGCGGTAGTCTCATCATCCTCAGCAAAGAAAAGGAACTGATCCTCTGCAACGATCTGGTTGAGGGGCAGACGAGAATCCAGCTTGAGAGCACATCTGAACTCAAAAAAGGAAGAGACATATGCATCTTTAACTCTCTCAACGGAGAGGTCCTATCCATATCTTCGGTGGACGAAGAGAGCATAGTGCTCTTTTCTCCCTTGATTTTTTCCTTCAATAAGGAAAAAGCGTCTATCATCCTTGTCAAAAAGATCTCTCTCTACCTTGACGAAAAAAATCAAATCCTGAGAAGAAAGGTCAATTCCAGCCCGGCCCAGCCGCTTCTGGAAGAAACGGCTTTCTTTGACTTCGATATGGATAAGGCCGCAAACCTAGTGAAATTGCGTCTTCAACTCAAAACGAACAAGGAGAAATTCTATGAAATTTCCGTATTTCCGAAAAATGCAGCGCTGGCCGTCATCCATTAAACGGAAGAACACAGGCGCCACAACTCTTGTCTCGGTCTTTCTTTTCATGATTTTCTCGACTCTGGGATTAAGCATGCTCTATTTCACCGGCATTTATCTCCGGATAAGTGCCTACAAAAAGAATTCGACTCTACTGGATTATGCTTCGGAGAACGGGATAAAACACGGCTTTAACCGACTTCTCAGCTATTTGACACAGAGTTCTTCTCTGGTTTTTCTATCATCTGAAGAGCTCAGCGAGCTTTGGACTGATGCACAGAACCGGGGTGCAGAAACAGTCGAAAAGCTCATCGGCCAAAAACTTCCTCTTCAGACCGACCAGGATTGGGAGAATCTGGGATGGAAAAGCACCACAAGCTTCTCCCTTGAACAGATTGAAGAAAACGAGGACTATTTCAAGGCTGTTTACAGGACATCTGTCATTTCTGAAGGGAAAATCAGGAATTTCAAACACATAAGGGAATCTTCTCTCGAAGCTGCTCTTGGAATTTTCGCCGGCCACATTCCCCTCCCCTCTCTCCCGATTCTCATAGACAAAGAGTTTGAATCCGAACAAAAAGAGCGGTTTTTGGAAAAGAACAAAATCACACTCACACCATCAAGAAAGAATCTCATCCCACAACAAATAATCGCTTCCGAAGGCAACCTTCTCCCCAAAGATACGCATGCCCAGCTTGAAAAAGCACTGAAAATAAAATTTTTTAGCCCCTTCGACCTGTCAAACCGTATCCTTCGAATCGCTCTCGGCTTAGAGGAGTCGAATGAGTCCATACCTGAAGGCGTCTATCTCATCAAAGACGACCTGGGACTTGGAGGAATTTATGCCCAGGGAGACCTTGAAGAAATGGTTCTCGCTATCGAAGAAGGATTCCAGGTCGTCTCATTCCTTAGAGAGGAGGCCTGCTGGATGCTCAAATACTGTCCTCAGAAAAGCCAAACGATATTTGTGACACCCGAGGAAACCCAGTCTTTCGACCTTTCCCCCAGGGGAATCATCATCGTCAACGGAAAGATCCAATCACTCGGCGGAGGAATAATCGAACCTTCCGGCGGGGCAGTACTGGTCACAGAAGAAGAGATTCCCTCCATTCTCAAGGGAATCAACCTGACGATCATCTCATCGGATAGAATCACCCTGTCCTCCCACCTCATCCACCAGGGAGTGAAATGGATGGATGAAGTGCCCTATGCCAGAGATTCCAGTTCACAGCTGAATATTTTTGCGACCGGACAGGATATTCTGGGAAATGCAGAAAGTGAAGGAAAAATCGTCATCGATGAAAACTCTTCAGACGAGTTGAAAATCCAGGCATCACTCACAGCGTCCGGCGAAGGATTTTCAATAGAAGGCGAGAAAAAAACAGTCCACATCCTGGGCAGCCTCCAGGTTTCAGATTATTCATCCAATGATAACGCACTCCATCTCACTTTTGATGAGCGGCTCTCAGAGTTGGATGAATTCACCCAGGATGCCCCGCGGACATTAAAACCTGTTCTTTTCCTTTCTTTCTTTAAACCTCTGGAGTGGAGAGAGTTTTAAATGAGAGATTCAAAAAGACACCTCCCTTTAACCAAAAAAAAAGGATTTTCACTCACGGAAACAATCATCTCCCTCTCCATTCTCGCCTTGATAGCCGTCGCAGTATCCGCCTCCTTCCTGAATAAAGCCCCGAAGTACAGGCTTCAAAGTGCTGTCCGGGAAGTCCATTCCCGGCTGAACTACGCCAGGTATAAAGCCATTTTTGAGGGAATTAAGATCAGGGTGGGTTTCGACGCTAAAAGTTATACTATCGAGAAATACTCTGAAGAACAGAAGGAATGGAAACTGGAGAAAAAATACTCACTCCAAGGAGTCATACTTCAAGCCAACAACAGCCCCGTGTTCCATCCATCAGGGACGGTTTCCAATTTGGCCTCAATCACCATCTCCAATTCATGGGGGACATACAGGATTACCCTTGCCATTTCAGGAAGGATAAAAACTATGAAGATTTAGTCAGGCTCTTTTTTCCTCAAACGGTTATTTCCAGATAGAGAAGATGGTCAATGCGTGTTTGCGCTTTTCGCGTGTTTCAGGTGCGGAGGTGATTCTTCTTTTCTAAGACTGTTGAGAATCGTGAAAAGAAATTAATAAAACTATTGATCCTCTCTAATTATAGCTGGCGTCAATCCATCTTGAAGAGAGAATCATCAAGACCTGTGTTGTATTTTACCTCAGAGAAGGTCATGGTCATAAATTCCTCTCCGTCTTGCAAAACTCTAACGGAAAAGGAAACCATCATGCCATCTATCTTTCTCCAGTCAGATGAAAAAGTTTCTGATTCCGTTTCAACACCCATCGTATTCACAGTCGCCACAGTTTTATAAGGAAGGTAGGTTTTGGAATCTATATACATCGTTTGAGCATATCCATCAGAAAAAGTCTGAACCAGTACAAAATAATCTTTGCCCTCAATGTTTTCAGACTCTTTTAATGTGTAGGTGACACCGTGTTTATCCGGATTGAGGAGGATATCATTTCCATGCGCCATTCTGATAATCTCGTCTGCCTGGTCCGCAGGCAACTCTTCAGTGGCGCCGGTTTGCGGGTTGGTCCACCAGGCGGTCTCGCCGTCATAAGCCATGGTCATCACCATTCCCCCTAGTTCCATCTCCATGCGCATCTTGTTTGGCTCTTTCTGGTATATAGTCAGTGATCCACTCATACCCGTCATAACGATATTCAACGTTCCTGTCATTGTGGTGTCCTTGACGCTTGAAAGGAGCTTCCTTCCACCCGACGCTTCAATCATTTTTTCCAGAATATCACTGGCCTTCTGGCCAAATCCCTGTGAAGCCATCAAACCGAAAAGAAAAACACTTAAGAGACTCAGTGAAACGATTTTCTTCATGAATTCCTCCGATTCTTATTTATTTTCATGCCTTGGCTCTGGATGAACCTTCGCTGAATTCCTCTTGTTTCTTGATGAAAGTCCTTATCTACTTGATTTGCCAAGAATAGCAGTTAGTGAAAAAAGAGTCAATCTAAATTATTAAACCGGACATCCCTCACATTTTGAGAATTTGAAGGCTTTCCCTCTTCTCTTATTTTTCAAACACGATTTTTCCGTCAACGATCGTGTACAGGACTTCCACATCCAGCAACTCCGCTTCCGGAACTTTAATCAGGTTCCGGTCGAATACTGTGATATCGGCAAGTTTCCCAGCTTCTAAAGAACCCCGGATATCATCCTCGAAAGCGGCATACGCATTATTGATAGTGAATGCCTTGATGGCTTCTTCCACAGAGATCTTCTGCTCGGGAAACCATCCTTCCTCCGGTGTGCCCTTCAAAGTCTTCCTCGCTACTGCGGCGTAAATCAGGTATTTGGGATGCATATGATAGAGGGCAGCGCTCGTTCCCGGCCAGTCCGAACCAAAGCTCAACATGGCTCCGTTATCGAGCAGCGATTTGAACGCATAGGCTCCTTTGCACCGTTCATGTCCGATTCTCTCCTCCATCCACCGCATATCGTCCGAGAGATGGTACGGATTGACTTCAGCAATGACGTTCAGCGCTTTGAATCTGGGAAAGTCCTGAGGCCTGAGCACCTGAGCATGGATGACTCTGAATCCCTTCAGATCGACTCCTTCGTTCTTTAGCCTCTCGTAAAGGTCCAGCATCTCAGCCACGCCTCTGGTCCCGATGGCATGGACGTTAGGAACAAAACCCGCATCCAGTCCCACTTTGATGAGTGTGTACATCTTCTCCATGTTTCCTTCTTTGAACTGGGGGTCATCTGAAGTGTGTCGGCGCCAGTGGCCATAATTGTCCGGCTGGTCATCGTAAGGCTTGAAGAAAAGAGCCCCGTGCGTTCCCATGATGCCGTCGATGTAGCCTTTCAACGCACCATATCGCAGCCAGGCGTCCTTCTCTTTCGTCTTTGGGTGGAGCCCCATGTTGAGACCTTGCTCTTTCAACTCGGCTCCGCGGGAAAGGTCCGGCCGGAGCCAAACCCGGCAGGTCAGCTCCCCATTCTCCTGGAGTTCGACGAAACGCTTTGTCTGGTCCGGCGTGGCAATATCATGAACCTCAACAATTCCCGCTTCCCTCAGAGCTTTGAGTCCAGCCCGGTTTTCATCCAGAAGCCTCTTATGCGATTTCGGTTTCCTGGCTTTCCTCAATCTGTCAAACGCAGGAGAGCGCGGGAATATGATTCCGGTCGGCCGGCCATCCTTTCCCATCTCCATTCCGTCAACGCTCCCTTTCTCCAGGCCGGCGGCCTTGAGTGCCGCTGTATTCGCCAGCCACTCTCCGTAATCAAAACGGCAGATGAAACACGGATTATTCTGAGTTAAGTCATCGATCATGTACCTGTTCGGCCGCCAGGGCTCTCTCTCCTCTGACTTTTTCTCTCCGGCATCCGCCAAAGCCCACTGTTCATAGGCTCCCCAAAGTCCCTCAGTTATCCATTCATCATCCTCCAGGACGCCGGCAACTCTTTTAATCTCCTTCCTCAAACCACTCTCATCGGATACGGTCATCAGATTCGCGTCATTGATCAGGGCCCCGGCACGGTTAAAATGAACGTGGCCGTCGATTATTCCCGGAGTGACAAACTTCCCTCCTAAATCAATGACTCTGGTCCCTTCTCCGATATATCTCTCTGCTTGACTGTCTTTTCGACACGCCGCCGTAATTTTATTCCCTGTGATGACAAGAGCACTCGCTTTTGGCATCTCGGGATTGACTGTATAAATATCCCCATTCATAAGCACAAGGTCAGCCGGAGGATAGGTCTTCTGCGCACAGCCTGAAAAAATGAGAAGGGCTGCAAATAATAAAATGACCATCAAGCTAGAAAGTCCGAGTTTAAATTTCTTATCCATAATCCCTCCTTGAAGAAAGTCTATTTTTGATTTGTCTAAAGTGGGATTGATTATATCCATGAAAAACAAGTCTGTCAAAAAAATAGGGATTGCATCTCAATATTCGACATTTTCCATTTTTCGGTTTTTTAATGTTTCTTCACTTATGAAAGTAAAAGCGATATCAATAAGCATTCAACTGAGAAATGATGAATATTCAGACCTGTCTCCTTCATCTCTATCAATATTAAGAAATGTCAAATGTTGAGATGCGACCCCGTTACTATTATTAGAAGTAGTTTTGTTGTCATGAATGATGAAGCTAGAAGAATCAAAGAAACATAAATGTCAAATGCTAAGACATGAACCCAATCTTACAATCATTATTCTGAAAAGCTAATAGCCAAAAAAAAGTTTCAATTTTTGTAGCTGAAGAACTATAATTAAATACATAAGGTTCATTTCATATAATAATGAAACAAATCTTAAGGGGGAAATAACCATGCGTTATTCCAAAATCATTTCAAGCTTGACTCTTTTATTATTCATTTCATTACTCTCTGTTTCATGCTCAAAAGAGAGCGCCTACCCTGCAGTGACTGAAGTCATTGAAGGAGTAAAAGTCATCACTAATCCTGATTTTCCACGTGATGGAAAAGTGCAATACGTCATGGAGGAAGAATTATCGATTGGTGCAGATGAAACGGATGAGAATGCCATGCTCAATCGTCCGATTGATCTCAAGGTTGCAGAGGATGGAACTATCTATGTAATGGACTGGAGAGATGTGTGTATTAAAGTGTATGACAGCAGCGGAAAATACCTGCGTTCCGTAGGGCGAAAAGGAAATGGCCCTGGAGAGTTCGATATTCCTGTGTACATGGACCTCTCCTCAGACGGAAGGATTTTTCTCCTGGATGGACGTAATTACAGAGTGACCATCCTGGATACTGCCGGAAATCACTTAGGCGGATTTCGTGTTGAGGGATACCACAGCAGCATGATAACTGATGGCATGAATCGTCTTTACTTTGCTAAGCGATCTCGAAAGGGATCGCTTCAAGACCTTCCGATTACAAAGGACCTTCAAGAAATCGAAAATGATGTCATAATCTTCCGAACCAATAACAGCGGTGAAAATATGTTTCAGTTTGGCCCATTCAGAGGTGAAAAGGAACGGATAAGGAGAGCGGGCGAAGACAGTTATTTATCAACATCTCCTGCATACAGTATTGTATGGACAGTGGATCGAGAAGGAAAATTGTATCAGGGTTTTAATCAACACTATAGAATCAACGTGTTTGACACCGATGGAAATCAGTTGTTTGCCTTTGGCAGAGAATATACTCCAGTGATTAATAAAAGGTATACGGGAAAACCCATTCAACTCAAATACCATCCTCCGTATAAACCCGTTAGCGGAGTTCTTGATGAGGACAGTAATTTCTGGATCTACATTTATTCAGAGAATGAGGAAGAGGCAGTGTATGATGTATTTTCACCTGAAGGTTTCTACATTAAGCAAGTCACTCTCCCCTGCCGGATTCTTCAATTTAAGGATGGGAAAGCTTACAGCATCGTTTCAACCGAAGAGGGATTCATGGTCGTCAAGCGTTTCAAGCTGATAGAAAAAAGTCAAACGATAGAAGACCAAAAATAGGAAGCGGAGAGAAGAAGGAACGTAATGTTTCAATTCATGATATTCAACATACAAGGGATCAAAGTATAAATACATATGAAATTGACACATTCAATTTCTGTTAATAACAGAATAAAAAAGATCAGCGAGTGTAAAGGGAAATCAGATTTTAAATGAAAATATTTATTGATCGGCCTGTTGCCACAGCGATGGTTTTTCTTGCCGTATTGGTCCTCGGCGTCTACTCCTTCCTCAATATTCCCATCGAGCTCCAGCCAAAGGAAGATTTTCCACGCTTGAGCATCAGGACATACTGGAGCGGCGTCCCCCCTGAAATAATACAGACCCAGGTGACAGCGCTCCTGGAAGAAATCGCGACCAGAATAAAAGGTGTGACCAAGGTCACTTCCTCCTCTCGAATGAGTTCCTCAACAATACAATTGGAATTTGATCCCAAAACAAACATGGAGTTTGCCGTTCTATCTCTTCGAGAGGAACTTGCCAGGATAAAGGACACACTTCCCTATGGAGTCATGCTCCCTCAAGTCGAACCTTATGTCCCCGATGAATTCAGAGCCGAAGAGTTGCTTCACTGTTCCATTTCCGGGGATTACACTCTTCAAAAACTGAGAGAACTGGTCAAAGAAAAGATCGAGTTTGGGATTGGTTCGATTAAAGGAGTCAGTTTCGTTTCGGTCACAGGAGGGTCTGATCAGGAAATAAAAATCACTTTGAACGAAGAAAAGCTCAAAGCGTTGAACATTAATCCCGGCTGGATCTTTTCGGAGATACGAAACAGAAATCGAACCTGGCCGGTTGGAAAGATACAAAGAGGAAGCCAGGAATACATCTTTAAGATTCAGAGTTCAACGAAGGGACTCAGGGAATTAGGAGAAACAGTCATCACCTACTCGGGTGAAAATCCGATAAAATTAAAGGATGTGGCTCAAATCATTCCCTCATTTGGAGATATTCTCAATATTAACCGGATAAACGGCCAGCCGACACTATCAATGAGAGTCTTGAAAGAGCCCGGCACGAGCACTCTGAAGGTCGCCAACGCCGTTAAAAAGAAGCTGGAAGAGATCAAAAAAGACCTTCCTTCAGACCTGATATTCCGGACTGAAAATGATGAGAGCGAAAAAATCCAAAAAAATCTTCGACATCTCTACTGGCTGGTGGGAATCATCCTGGTCGTTATTTTTGTTCTTGTCTTCCTCATCCTGAGAAGTCTTAAGCCTTCTCTCCTTATCCTTTCTTCCATCGCATTTTCCGTCTTGATCACTTTCAACCTCGTCTATTTCCTGAAAATCTCCATGAATATGCTGACATTGGGTGGCCTGGCACTGGGCTTTGGACTTTTTGTGGACAACTCTATTGTCGTTTTCGAGAATGTTCTGCGCTACAGAGAGCAAGGGGCATCTCCCGTGGAAGCCGCCATCAAAGGCTCGAAGGAAGTGTTCCTCCCTGTTCTGGCTGCCACTTTAACCACTATGAGCGTCTTTTTTTCCTTTGCCTATTTTCAGGGACGGATGAAAATCTATTTCTTACCTTTAGCCGTAGTGATTGCCTCAGCACTGGCGGCCTCTATGCTGGTGTCTTTTTCCCTGATTCCAGCATTGAGCCCTTCTTTGGTCAGGAAAGGCAGGAAAGAGAGAAAAGAGCGATTTCGAGGCGCCTACGAGAATGCATTAAGGGTTCTTCTCCGCTATCCTATCCCGGTTCTTCTGGTAATCATCGCGGCATTCTACGGGAGCTACAAATGGTTCAGAGCGGAAGTGACAATAGGCGAATGGTGGGGATGGCGGGACCAGGAGATACTTTATGTCAGAATCGGGATGCCGCCCGGGACCCCTATCGAAACAACAGATGAAGTCATCAGAAAATTCGAGAACAAGGTTTTAGAAAAGACATATGAGAAAAAAATGGAAACAAGGATTAATGCTGAACCCGAACAGGCATACATCTATGTAACATTCCCTCCGCACATTGAATTCTCTTACCGGCCTTATGCTCTCAAGGAAGAACTGATCCAGATCGCCACGAATTTTGCGGGAATAGACGTCTATGTCAGCGGATTTGATCCCCAGACCAGTTATTATACGTCCGCGAGTACTGGAACCTGGTATGACTCACAAATTGTGTTTTACGGATATAACCTGAAAAAATTAAAGGAGATCACCTCCTCACTCGAACGGACACTGAAACGAAATCCCCGAATCAGAGAAGTCAGGATACTGTCCAGCCGGTGGGGATGGAGAGTCGATACATTCGAATACATACTGAAAATTGATAAGGACGCCATAGGAAAGTATGACCTCACTCTCCCCTACCTCTATTACCAAATTCTTCCTCTAATTTATGGAAGAGTCCAAAAACTGCCGATTAAAATCAGCGGAAGAGAGATGCAGGTTTCTATGAAATATCCTGATGCGGATAAGATAGACCTTAAAAGACTCCAGGATGCCCTTATCAGAACGCCAAGAGGAAAGTATCTGAGGTTGCGTGAAATATCAACGTTAGAGGAGAGGCCCGTTGTCGGCTCCATAGACAGGGAAAACCAGCAGTTCATGCAGATTATCGAGTGGGAATTCAGAGGACCGAGTAAAGCCGGAGAAAAATACAGAGAGGCTGTTTTTTCAGGATTGGACCTGCCCCCGGGCTTCTCGGCCTCATTGGAGCGACCATGGCGCATAACTGAGGAAGAGGAAAGACAGGTTTTATTCGCCATCATCTTTTCCCTCATTATCATCTACATGATTCTCTCTTCCCTTTATGAATCCTTCATCCATCCTTTTTTCATTCTTCTGGCTGTACCCCTGGCTTTGATAGGAGTTTTTATCGCCTTTGTCATTGCGGACTTTAACTTTGACATGTCGGCCCGTATAGGGGTCATTCTGCTCGGCGGGATTGTCGTCAATAACTCGATTCTACTCGTTGACCATATCAATTTGAGAAGAAAAGAGGGCCTTCCCATCCTCGAAGCCGTCTTGAAAGGAGCCAGGGAGAGAATCAGACCCATTTTTCTCACGACAAGCACGACTGTCCTGGGGATGCTGCCCATGGTTCTGGTTCAGGTCGAGGAAGGAAGAAGGTACATCTGGTCTTCTTTAGCTCTTTCAGCGGTCGGCGGACTCATCAGCTCAACGATCTTTATTCTCATCGCCATTCCTATTTTCTATTTTTACGGAGATAGAATCCGCGCCTGGGCTTATGAAAAACTCAAAGAAATCAAAAATGTCTGGAAGAATATGTAAACTTTGTTCTGAATCTTTCAAGCTTTTTTAATTTAAAAATCATAAAAAGAGGAAATGAAGAAATTAATATTTTTTGGTTTTTTTATATTGATGATTTTTTCCGTCAACTGCTCCAAGGAGAAATGGCAAGGGAAGATCTATAAAGAGCAAGGAGTAACAGTCACCGAGAGTAGAGGCGCAGGATTGTGGGGAGACAAGGTTAACGAAAAAGTCACCTTCAAAGAAAGCCTCTCATTCGGGAAAGAAACAGGTGAGGAATTTTTGGTGTTTCACAGTGAACTCGATCTTACGGTTGATTCCGAATTAAACATATATGTCTTGGATATAAAAAATCATAGGCTTTTAAAATTTGATAAAGAGGGAAATTTTATCTGGAAAGCTGGCAGAAAAGGACAGGGGCCTGGAGAATTTTTAAATCCCTTTAATGTGAAAATAAGTCCCTCAGCAGAGATTTGTGTCTTGGATTATCCATCTCATATTCATCTATTCGATAATCATGGAAAATACATGCGAACCATAAACCTGGAAGGACGGTGCAGCAATTTTTATTTTTTGCCGGATGGGAGGCTGTTGATAAGCCGAACGACCAGGGGACAGATGGGCATCGCTGCTGAATATTATTCAATTGAAGGCGAGCTTCTCGAGAAATTCCCTGATGAATATCGATACGGTCCAAAAATGCCGAGTTGGGCAGGTGGAGGTTTCGGAGGAGGTTATCGATTTCTTGAAGGCAAAATATACATGATATCACCTGACAAATATGAAATCAGAGAATACGATTTAGAAGGGAAGCTTTTGGGAAAGATTAAAAGAGATTTCGATTTATTGCCGCCTGAGACAAGAATGATTCGAAAGGATATAGGCATGATGATGGCATCAAATGTAATGGGTCCTTGTTTCCTTTATAAGAAAAAAATGCTCCTCAACATGCTTCTGTTGGTTGAAAGAAAAGCTGAAGAAGAGCCCGTGATTCATCTGTTTCTGGATTTCTTCAATGAAAGAGGACAGTTCCTCGGTTCTTATAGACTTCCAGAACAAACCTGGCTTAATGCTATTGACCATGAAAATAATTTTTATTTCGTCCAGAAGGAGCCATTCCCAAGAGTCATTCGCTCCACATTGGATATAGATTAAATTAGTGATTGATTACAATAAGGTCAGGTCTTCATTCAGGTCTTAGGAGGAATAATGAAAAAACTCAATACGCTGATGTGTTTTTTTGTTTTTTTCTTTTTCTTTCTCTCATTTTTATACTCCCAGAAAGTTGAAACCAAAGATGGTGTGCGCATCGTTCACAATGAAAAAGGAGGAGTGTGGGGAAAGGATCTCAAGGTTTCCTTACAATTAATAAGAACGCTCGGAGGAATCGACGTCGAAGATGAGAATCTGGCGTTTCATTCACCCGAGGATATGGCCATGGATACAGAGGAGAGAATATATATCCTGGATTCAGGAAATCACCGGATTCAAATCTTCAGTCCCAAAGGAAAATATTTAAGAACCATCGGAAGACTTGGCCAGGGACCTGGAGAGTTTCGACAGCCCTTATCAATCGACATTGACTCCAGGGGCTATTTGTATATTCTGGGCCGCTGGAATAACAGGATTCAGGTTCTGACTCCTGAAGGTAAAGCAGAAAAAACCACACTTCTTCTTTCTGACCGCTCAGGCAAAGTGCGCAGTGTAAAGCCGGGATTAATGGCAATGGGAGGGATTACAGGCATTGCCTGGGTGAGGGCCAAAGAAATGAAGTATCCCAAACTGATGCAGGTCCTTGACCTGGAAGGAGACGTAAAGCAAGAGTTCGGGGAAATGCTTGTTTTCGGAGATAAACTCGGAACCTGGTGGGCGAATTGGTTTTATTTCGATGTCGACAGAGAAGGATACTTCTATCTTTCATTCATGCGACAAAACCGTGTCGAAAAATACTCTCCGGAGGGCAGACTGTTATGGAGAGCAGGCCGTGTGTTGAATTACAGCATGAGACTCCAGGATGAATATGGAGTATTTTTCGGTGGCATAGGTAAGGCTCCCGGACCACCTCAGGCATCTTCCGGGATAGCGGTGGATGAGAAGGGAAGAGTCTGGGTTGTGACTTTGAACCGGCAGTTAAAAAAGGAGGAACAGTCCTCTACGACGACTTCTGAAAGGGGTGTGATCGGGAGGAAAAAAGGGCAAGAAATCAAGAAAATGGACATATACAAGCTGGAGATATTTGATCCTGATGGTATCTTGCTCGGAGAAATCCCACTCGACCATATCGCTCATGGCCTGCGCATCCAGAAAAATTTCCTGTTAATCAAGGATATGGAAAATTGTAAATTTTACCAATACAAAATTATCGAAAAATAGGGGGGCTTATGAAAAAACTCGTTTTAATCGTTTCATTTTTTTTCATTTTAAGCTCAATTGCTATCACTCAACAAATCATTGAAAATCCGGAAAAACCACTGAGCCAGAATGCCGGAAGAGTGGTTGAGCTTGAGGAAGTTTTCAGAATAACTGACGAATCCGGTGACTTTTACTTCAGCTCTCCGCAAAACCTCAAGGTGGATTCCGAAGGTAATTTATTCATCATTGACGAAAGCCAAATCTTGAAGTTCGCCGCTGACGGCAAATACCTCAAGAATCTCTTTAAAAAAGGCCAGGGACCGGGGGAAATATCGACGCGTTCCCCTTGGGGAATGAGCTATTTTCTTTCAAAAGATGATATCTTTCTTTATGACCGTGACGGAAACAAAGTCATGCACATGGATGGTGAAGGAAATCTGATTGAGGAAGTCAAACTCGAAGTATCGCTTCTCAGCGAACTGTACGGGACTTCGAATCAAGGATTCATTTTTGTAAAAGAGGCTCCTTCGCCTTTGGGTAAATCCGGATTCAATGATGTTGATATGTCCATCATTTGGGTTTCCAGAGATGGAAGTTCCAGTAAAACAGTTATGGCTTTACCGAAAGAATTATATGTGTATAAAAATTTTGCGAGGGATTGGGCCCCTTTTTATGGTCTACTCGAAAGTGACGCCCAAAATCTCTTTGTCTGCCATACGAGCGAGTACAATATTGTTCTGGCAGATTTGGGAAAAGGTCAAGTCATTAAAAAATTCAACCGGAAATACCGCAGGATAAAATATGTGATGACAGAAAGTCAAAAGCAATCCTATGAAAGAATAAAGATTAAGCCACCGGAAAGGAAGTACAAAAACGATATAGTTGGTTTATTCTTGAATAAAGATAATCTCTGGGTTAAAACCTCCACCAAAGACGAAAAGAAAGGCGCCTTGATCGATGTCTTTAATAAAGAAGGAAAGTTTATCGACAATTTCTACCTCAATCTAAAAGGCGAGCTCATGGCTGTTCAAGGAGATTTTATCTTTGTAAATGAAAAAGATGAAGAGGAGAATATTCAAATCGTCAAATATAAAATTATTGGATAAGTGATATAAAGTATGGGAAGCTACAGTGAAAACCATAGCTAAATTTTCATTCATCACCTGGATATCCATCTTGCTTGTCTTATGCTTTCTCTTTTCGTCAGCATGCAAAAAGCCGAAGACCGGATGGAAAGGCGAAATAAAAACAGTCGATGGAATGAAGGTCGTCTACAATTTCGAGCCAGAACCTGAGGAATCATTCAAACCCATCGAATTCATCGAAGACCTTTCTATCGGTGAAGAAGAATACGATGAGAATTACATGTTCTCTCTCCCAAGAGATATTGATGCAGATACTCAGGGCAATATTTATGTTTTGGATTCCGAAGAACTAACAATAAAAAAATACGATCCTCAGGGAAAGCATATCAAAAACATCGGTAGAGCAGGTCAAGGGCCTGGCGAATTTGAATACCCAAGATCACTATGCATAAGTGAGCTTGGCAAAATATATGTTGCAGATTTATTTGAGCGGAAGATCGAGGTTTTCAATCTGGAAGGAGAATACCAGAGAGCGCTCATCTTAAAAAACCTGGACGAGATTTCAGTCACGAGGAATGAAGCGCTGATTATAGGTGCCAAATACCCTGAAAAAGGAAAGAAGGATGAAATTCAATATTCTTATATAGTCGGTACATACGACCAGCAAAAAAATGAAATTCTTGATTTTTACAGCCAGGAACAGCAAATGACTAATAGAGTCAGTGACGGCACGTTCACTTTTGAATACCCTTTATTCGTGAGATGGGACATCAACTCTCAAAACCATATAGTCATTGCCACTGCCAACAAGTATGAGATGAACGTTTTTACTCCGGAAGGTGGATTGCTTTTTAAGTTTAGTCTCGACCGTAAGCCCATTCCGGTAAAAGACGAAGTCAAAAGAAAAATATCAGAGATACTAAAGAGAATTAGAGAGGGGCTTGGAATTGATGACCCTGAAATAAGAAAGATAGTGGAATATTATGCGCTTTTCAGTTGTATATCAATCGACGAGAAGGATAGAATCTGGGTCGAGCATTATGAGCCTTTTTGGAGGGACAGGCCCAGGACAGAAACATCCTACGATGTTTTCTCAGAAGATGGAAAATTCTTGTTCTCGACTCAAATCAATCATTATGTCTACCCTCAACTCATCTTTAAGAATGGATATATCTATACGCTTTCAAGAGATGAGTCAGGATACGAGAAAGCTCTGAGACTGAGAATGATTGAGAAATAGTCTTGAATCTGTTCTCTCCTTTATGTAGTTTATATCAATGAATCCAAGCATCTGAAAGGAAGAGCGATGAAAAATCAAAAATTAGTCTCCTTATTTGCTATTCTCATTATGGTTTTATCTGCAGCCGCAGTTGTGAGTTCAATTCCTTCTGAAAAATCACTGGCTGATATCTACCGCACAGGAAAGATCCGTTTGATTCCCGAGCTTACCATCAACGATGAATCCTTTCCTGAGGATGTCTTCTTCGAGTCTCCAATAGATATGTGTTTTGATGACAAGAATAATATTTATGTCTGTGACTACAGAGCCAACAACATCAAAGTCCTTAACCCGTCCGGAAAATTCATGAAAACCATAGGCCGTCAGGGACAGGGACCTGGCGAGTTCGAAATGCCTTTTCATATCGCTATCTCCAAAGACCGGCTTGTGGTCTGGGAACTCGGGAATAGGCGTATAAGCGTCTTAAATCCAGAGGGAGAATTCATAAAGTCCATCCAGATAGCCAGAAATGAAGGATGGCCAAGAAAAATCCGGGCTCTTCCCAACGGAGATTTTGTCATTGAAAAGGAAAAAACATACTATGGAAATAACGAAAAACCTCAAGAATGCACCATCGAAATCTACTCTCCTGACCTCGAGCGGAAAAAAACGCTCTACACTCAGGAAGTCTGGGAAAACAAATACATCGTCACTCCAGTATCTACGAATGTTCCCCAGCCATTTACGGCAAGAGTCTACTGGGACGTTTCACCGGAGGGGAAAATCTTTATCGGATTCTCAGAAGATTACATCATCGAAATGTACGACTACGAAAAAGGCAGGCTTTCTTCCTTCAGCCATGAATACGAGCCGGTGAAAATCACAGAAGAAGACAAAAAAACCTGGTTTGCAGGGATGACGTCAGTAAGATCATCAGGTTCATCCAGAGAAGAAAAGCAAGGAGCCCCCGATTATATTGTGAAAAACACAAAATTTCCAAAGCATAAACCGGCCTTTAAGTATATCTTGGTTGACGGTGAGGGGAACATTCTTGTGTTTGGTTATCAAAAAGAGGATTTTGGAAAGACCAGAAATTTTGATGCCTTTGACCGCGGGGGTAAATTCATCAGCAATGTCCAAATCGAAGGTGATGTCACTTTTTCTTCCTTAACATGGGTGTTTCCCATGGCAAATTTATTCTGGTCTATCGAGCAGGACAAGGAGGGTCTGTTTAGAATTGTCAAGTCCAGGATATCAGATTAGATAACAGGGAGGAATTATGAAATTCAGGTTCAAACATGTGCAGGCTGGCATTCTTATTTTTATCTTCATCATGTCCTTAGGCTGCCAAAAACAAAAAACCGGATGGCAGGGGACGATCGAGGAAGAAAACGGCATCAGGGTTGTTAAAAATCCGGCTAAACCGATGTACGGGGAACTCGTTCTCGAATTAGAAGAGGATCTATCGATAGGTAGTGTGGAAGACGAAAATACCCTGTTCTATAGGATCGGAGATATTGCCGTGGATAGCCAAAGCAATATTTATGTCTTGGACTCAGGAAACCACAGAATCCAAAAGTTTGATAAGAACGGAAACTACCTTCAGACAATCGGGAGAAAAGGAGAGGGGCCAGGAGAATTCATGAGGCCTTTTAATATCTTCCTGGACGAGCAGGGTAATATCTATGTCATG
>Ga0209635_10000824_pt1 | contig 22365 bp, 22 predicted proteins | sample DeeMarSWOR230_32_FD_187463 | JGI IMG/M metagenome (GOLD analysis project Ga0209635, IMG submission 187463) | Marine sediment microbial communities from White Oak River estuary, North Carolina - WOR-2-30_32 (SPAdes) (version 2) | ecosystem: Environmental > Aquatic > Marine > Intertidal zone >...
CATGAAATTGTAAATTAATCTTATACTTCTTTTCGTTTTCTTACATATTCCCAAAACCAAGCTGTCTTTCGGTCCAACTCCTTGGTCTGCACTAATATATAATGCCACCCCTATACTGAAAATGATAGTGCCACATGCCAGTATTGCAACTTGGTATGCGAGAGAATGCAAGATGGGAACAATAGGACCTATGAGATCAACGAAAAAGCCCATGAAGAACATATGAAGTACTGTTCCTATACCTGGATAGACCTTTAGAAAAAGAGCCAGAATTATCATGAAAAACCCTCCAGCCTGAATTGCTCTTCCGAAAGTAAGTGGAAGATGATTCGATACACCTAAGTAAAATACAGACCATGGTCCCATCCCAAGGTTTGCCTTGAGCATCAGCACGATTCCTAGTGAAATAAGAAAAATGCCAACCATCAATTGGGGATATGAATAGATAGCATGATTTTGTATGTTATGTTTGCTTATTTTCATTGTGCTACTACCTGATGTCTTCCAAATGAGAGCATCTTACGAAATGATCCCTTTTGACTCTCCTCAGCTTCGGTTCTGTTTTCTTACACTCAGATTTACAATAATCACACCTGGGATGGAATCGACATCCACTAGGAGGATCTATCGGGCTGGGTACTTCTCCTTTCAACAACTTGACTTCTTTTCTGGTCTCAGGATCGGGAATAGGCACAGATGACAACAGAACCTTGGTGTAAGGATGGCAGGGGTTCTTGAATATTTCTTTCTGATTTGCAAGCTCAACAATTTTGCCAAGATACATTATCGCAACCTTATTACTGATATATTTTACGCCACTTATGTCATGACTTATATACAATAGCGAGAGACCGTACTTAGCCTGAAGATCTTTTAAGAGATTCAATATCTGAGCCCTCACAGAGACGTCCAAGGAAGAGACTGGTTCATCTGCCACTAAAAATTCAGGATTTAAGGCTAGAGCCCTTGCTATGCAAATCCTCTGCCTCTGTCCTCCGCTGAATTCATGAGGATATCTATTATAATGTTCCGGTTCTAATCCAACTTCTTCGAGAAGCTCAATTACCCGTTCCTTTCTCTCTGCTTTGTCAGGGAAGACCTTATGAGTCCTAAGTGGCTCTTCCACACTCAAGCCTATAGAGCTTCTTGGATCAAGTGAAGATTGAGAATCTTGAAATATGATCTGTGCCTTTCTTTTGAAATCGAAAAGATCATCGTGCTTCTTATTCGCAATATCGACTCCCTCAAAAAAGATGCTTCCCTCAGATTGCTCTAACAACCTCAAGATGACTTTGCCTAATGTGGTCTTTCCACATCCAGATTCGCCTATCAAGCCTACTACTTCATTATATCCGATGTCTAAATCAATCCCATCTACAGCTTTGATATATCCTATTACTTTGCGCAATATTCCACCGTATATCGGGAAATATTTCTTCACATTTTCGACCTCAATCAAGTTTTCGATTCGATCACCTTCTGTATAAATGGCATTTCACCATTCTGCGTTCAGCCAATTTCGTGACTTTGGGTTCTTCTTCAGGGCATTTATCTTCTATGAGATAGGGACACCGAGGATGAAATCGACACCCAGCAGGATAGTTCATCGCATTGGGAACAGATCCTTTGATTGGTTCCAATCTTTCTATCTCTATATCAATTCGGGGAATGGAGCTCAATAAGCATTTCGTATAAGGATGTTTTGGATCCTTCAGTACATCAACAGCACTTCCATATTCTATAGTTTCACCGGCATACATTACGGCTATAGTATCGCAGAGCTGAGCTGCAACCCCAAAATCATGGGTTATAAGTAATATTGAACTGCCGAATTCTTTCCTCAAATTTCTCATCAGCTTCAGAATTTGTACTTGGATTGTCACATCTAATGATGTTGTGGGCTCATCTGCTATCAAGAGAGAAGGGCTGCAAGAAAGTGCCATTGCTATCATGGTTCTTTGTCTCATGCCTCCACTAAAAGCATGCGGGTAGTCCTTCAGCCTCTTCTCAGCTTCGGGAATGCCCATCTGTCTTAGAATTTCTACAGTTCTTCTTTTAACTTCTTTATCGTCTTTCAAATCTTGATGCAAGATAATTGGTTCAGAAACCTGGAATCCTATTGTCAATACCGGATTCAGAGATGACATGGGATTTTGAAAAATCATGGAAATTTCCTTACCTCTAATTTCTCTGATCTCTTTTTCAGCCTTCTTCAATAGATCTTCTCCCTTGTAAAGGATTCTACCTCCCATTATCTTTGCAGGAGGCTCCAGAAGCAAACGCAGAATTGACAGAGCAGTTACTGACTTTCCGCATCCAGATTCACCAACGAGACCTAATATTTCGTTTTTCTGGATCTCAAAATTAGTATCAGTTACAGCGTTCACGACTCCATGCCTTGTGTAGAAGTTCACTCCCAAGTTCTCCACCCTCAACAAAGGTTTTTCATTCATAGTTACCACCTAGAACCTCAATTTAGGATCTAACATGTCCCTGAGTCTGTCTCCAATTAGATTGAATCCCAAGACAAGTACTAGAATTACCATGCTGGGGAAGATCACTAGATATGGTGCCTGCCGCAGATACATTCTTGCTTCCGCTGTCATTAGACCCCATTCAGCTGTTGGAGGAGGTACACCTAATCCTAGAAAGCTTAGCGCAGCTGCCATCAAGATGGCACTGGCAGTGTACAAAGTAGAATATATAAGAAGTGGTGAAAAGCAATTCTTGAGAACGTGAAATCTGATAATGTCCAGTGCTTTCGTCCCTATAGCTTCTGACGCCTCAATATATTCCATTGTTCGTATTGAGAGCACAGATGATCGTGACAACCTTGCAAATTTTGGCAGCGCATTTATACCTATTGCCAGTATCATATTTGGAATGCTGCGACCCAAAGCAGCAACCACTGCCAGAGCAAGTATCAATGCAGGTATGGACATTAAGACATCCATGAATCTCATTACCACCAGATCTGTTAGTCCTCCTCTATATCCAGCTATTATTCCCAGCCCAGATCCTATAATCAACCCAAATAACACCGCTGCTACTCCAATCATAATAGAAATCCTCGCCCCATAGAGAACTCTACTGAATACACACCTTCCAAATTGGTCTGTCCCAAAAAGATATCTCCAGGATGGGCCCTGTAACCTAACCTCAAGATCCTGTTCATATGGATCGTGCGGTGAAAGAAAAGGGGCAAAAATAGCTGCAATCAGGTAAATTAGCAGTATAGATACTCCTATGCTTATGCTTTTGTTTTTCTCGAAAAAATCCATGATTTCTCTTTTTTCCATTATTTCACCTCAGTGGCTATTCATATTCTATCCGGGGATCCAGTCTCAGGTAAATCAAATCGATCAGCAAGTTGATTACTATGAAAATCAAGGCGATGGAAAGCACTGCTCCTCTAATCAATGGAAAATCTCTCATTATTATAGACTCATATGCTAATCTCCCAATTCCAGGCCAGTCAAAAATGACCTCTGTCACTACAGCATTTCCGAACAAGAACCCGTATTGCAATCCAATTACTGTTATTACAGGGATCATGGCGTTTTTTAGAGCATGCGTCAATATTACAACCCTTTCCTTCAGTCCTTTTGACCGAGCAGTCAGTATGTAATCCTCTGACAACACATCAAGCATACTAGACCTCGTTAGTCTCACAATCATAGCTAGACAGATGCTTGCCAGGCACAAGGAAGGTAGAATGATGTGCCTTAGACCTTCCACAGTCCAAATCGGACCTCCCCGCTGCGAAACTGGAAGCCATTCCAGATACAATCCAAATATCAGTATAACCATGAGTTCAATGAAAAACAGTGGCATAGAGATGCCAAAAAGGACACCTGTACAAATGGATCTATCATATAGAGAATCCTTCTTGATAGCGGCAATAACACCCAAGGGAATCCCGACTACTACCGCAACAATCATGCCCACTGTCACCAATTCAAGTGAGTTGACCAATCTCCCTAACACAACCTCAGATACTGGCAACCTAAAAATAAAAGATTTTCCCATGTCACCCCTGAAAACTGAAGTAACATAGTCAAGATATTGTATGATCAAAGGTCTGTTTAATCCCAGCTCTTCGCGTAATGCTTCTATAGTTTCTGGTGGCGCATTCGGCGTTGCGATGAGAACTGAGATGTCTCCAGGAATTACCGCCAACAAAAAAAACAGCAAAGTTTGCACTAAGAAAATCAGCGGAACAAACCATAACAGCCTCTTTAAAACATATTTCTTTATTCCCATAGTCGATCCTACCTCCACTGCAAGAAAGAAAAAGAAAAAAGGAGGGAAAAGACTACCCAATTTTGAAAAGCAGATCGAACACACTGAGCCCTGTCAGTTCTGCTATCAAGATCAGGCAGATACCAGTAAGAAACATAGATGGCAATATCACATGGCTTGAGCTTGTTTCCTTCCAGATTTCAATGTAGCTATCCAGTTCTTCAGAGGGATGAACTGATGATATGTGGAGTTTGTCACTTGCACCGAAAATTCCCTTCTCGTAGAAAAGGTTCGCCGTGAGACAGCTTTCAAGAGCCATTTTTTGTACCCAGAAGTATGCTTCCAATCTTTCCTGTGGATCAGTGGAACTTCTTGTAAGTCCAAGGACACGATCTGTCTCCGGATCTTCCCAAGGAATCCTATTGGGCGCAGGCGCTTGAGAGCTGTGGAACTGGTAATACAATATATCGGCATTGGAAAATCTATAGTTCATGAGGTACATGTCCCAGTTTCCCTTTGTAGCCAAGGAAAAGAACGAAGCTGAGTCGTAGATTTCAATATCCATTTTAATTCCAACCTGGCTCAGATCGTACTGTGTTTTTGTGCAGATGTTTTGCCAGGTAGTCCTGGACAGTGTCATACATTTCAGAACCAACTCTTTTCCGTCTTTATCTCTTATGCCGTTTCCATTTGTATCTATCCATCCTGCCTCCTCAAGTAGCTCCTTAGCCTTTTCTGGATCGTAAGGGCGCACATACTCTTTGATCTTTGGATCGTACCCCCACACGTTCGGATGAAGCCAGCTGTCAGCTAGAATTGCACCCGGCATAAACGAGTTTATCATTCCTTGTTTGTCGATTGCATAATCCACTGCCTTCCTGATGTTTGTATCTTTAGTAAGTGGGGTTCTCTCTGTACCCTCTTTAATTCTGAAGCAGTACCACCAGTTGTTGAGAGGTGTATACAGAAGTGGGTCGACACCTTCTGCTTCTACTAACTCAACCAGGCTCTCAGGGGAAATATCCCTTGCCAGATCAATGTTCCCTGATTCAAGTTCAATGAGTCGCGTAGCTTCTTCCGGTACGATTCTCCAAACTATCTTGTCCAAGTATGCTGGACCTATATTTGAGCGACAACTAGGTCCCCACGTGTACTCTTCGTTCTTTACAACTGTCAGTCTAGAACCTGGTGTCCAGCTCTCAAATCTGAACGGGCCTGTACCACACACTTTGGTTACTCCGAAGTCATCACCATATTGTTCTGAACATTTCGGGCATATAATAAGGCCGAAGTTGAAGTGAGCCAGGTTCTCCAAGAGCAATGCATTGGGCACTTCTAGATTGATCACAACTGTGTAGTCATCAGGTGTTTCCACACTCTCTATTTCCTGATAGAGATATGCAATAGGAGAATGTTCTTCTGGATCCATTATCTTGTCAATTGTATACTTGACTGCTTCAGAAGTAAATGGCTCTCCGCAATGGAACTTCACATCTTTCCTCAATCTGAAGGTGTACTTCAATCCATCCTCAGAAACCGTCCATGATTCTGCCAGGCTTGGCTGAATTGTCATGTCATCGTCATATACTACAAGGGAGTCATACAATGTCCTCATTGCATAGATAGAGGCTCTTGTACTTGTCCGTGTGGGATCAAGAAATTGGACATCATCTGCCATTGCTTCTATATACGTACCTCCGAATATTGGACCCTCTGGCGCAGCTGTAATAGTGGGTTCGCCGATCTCTTCTTCTTGGTTAATACATCCTGCTCCAACCACTAAAACCGCTATCATGAAGGCTAGTAGCTGGATTGTGCTGTTTTTTCCTTTTTTCATTTAGATACCTCCTTTCGAGTTTCTTTCCCATCTTACCTTGATTTCACCATCCAAGAACTTCCTAACAGTGTTTGAGATATCCTTTACAATAATATCAAAGAACTTTTTCCCATTTTCAGCACTTGCAGCAGATGGATCACCAAAATATCCCCTATATTTCTCTGGATCAAACCATTCCGACATATAGGTATATGGCGGATATTCCATCATAATATCCACTCCTGCAAGATTAGGATCTCCGATCTCTTCTCTTCTGACGTGATCTGGGTCGAGAAACATATACAGCGCTGTTTCGAGCTCACCAGCGTGCCACATCCCCCCTTCCCCAGATCTTCTTATTTTGTTAATGGCTTCTTTGTCGGCGCTTGTTGTACTGCCGAAAAAAAGAAATTCCACCTTTTCTTCATGAAACCTGAACCTGTCCATAATAATTCTTATTGCGCTCTTTATCAATTCTGGATTTGCTCCATGACAATTTATGATGACAACCTTTCTGAATCCTGTTTCTATCAGACTATCTAGAATATCTAAGACCACGTGGAGATATGTCTCACTTCTGAATGTTATTGTGCCAGAATATTTGAGCCACGGAGTAGAATAGCCAATGTGCATTACTGGGGCTGCAATCTGTCCTGTTTCTTCTGCTACTGCATTAACGATGCTTCTGGCTATTAAACCATCGGTATCTAAGGGGAGGGCTGGTCCATGCTGTTCAAAAGAACCAAATCCTACAATAACACACTTTCCCTCATCTAGGGCTTTCTTAACGTCAAAAGTGGTCATCTTTTCCATCAACATGATAAACACTCCAAAATAGTGAATATGCCCTACAAGATCCACATCTCTCTCTCAAGTTCCTTTGAAAGGACCTCTGGACCTTGCTTGGTGATCAGGATCTGTTCTTCAACCTTGCCACCGAGAACTTGCCACTCCGGGTAATCATATGCAGCAGGCTCGTACGACACAGTAGTACCTGGCTCCACAGGAGTAGTATCTTTGTCGTAGATGTTTGGAGGCTCATGAAGATCCATGCCTATCCCGTGCCCATGTCTCCTAATTATGTCTCTTTTAGTACCTGCTTTTTTCTCTGCCTCCTGAGCAGCCAAGGCGACATCAGCCCACGCATTCCCTGGTATCATCGCTTCTAGTCCCGCATCCATTTTCTCCAGTGCTACCTTGAACGCCTTTTTCTGTCGATCATTTGGCTCTCCAATGGAGGCTATTCTTATGATGTCTCCTTGATATCCTTCATAATTTGGGCCACCATCGAAAAATATGACGTCTCCTTTCTCAAACTTCTTATCCACTGGAGGTGAGGAAAGCATGGAATATCTGGATTTACCTGCTCTGATGAGAAATGCTCCAGGAACCTCGGAGGTAAAACAGCCATGTTTTACCCAAAATTGCCACATCAAACTTGCGATATCTCTCTCTGTCATTCCTACTTCCATACTCTCAAATCCTAGCCGGAATCCTTCGCACATTATGTGAACGCATCTTCGTATTTTCTCTATTTCATTCCTAGACTTGATCTTTCTACATCCCCATATCACACCAGATACATCGACGATTGTATCACTTCCAACACCATTTCTGATTTTCTCAAAATCGATATGAGACATGTCCATTCTCATAAGATGTCCTAGCTCCATTCCAAGTTTTGAATACTCATTTGTCTTTACTATGTCAATGAATACCTCTATGGGATCATATGGCAGTTTCATGTGAGGCGGACCTCCCCACTTCCGTATATCTTTTAACCAGGGAGTTGATTTCTCAGCCAGAACCGCACTCATCATGGCAATAACCATGATTGGCTCTCCATCTAGAGGAATGAAAACCCCTCTTGGTCTGTGTTTTGACGGGAAAGGTTTCCTGAACCCTGTGAAATAATCTATATTGACAGGTTCTGTAACAAGCACCGCATCCATACCTGCTTCTTCCATCAGTTTTTTCGCATTCTCAATCCTTGTCCTGTATTCGTAAGAAGGGAATGGCGCTAGGGTAAATTCTTTCCTTGGGGGATAGAATTCGATCCCTTTCATGCGTCCACTTGTTCCGATAACCCTTTCCGGGTAGAAGTTTTTCACATTTTTCATTCCTAACACCTGTGATATGATATATCCACTTGCTTTAAAAACTTTTCGGTTTTGCTTTTCATTTGTTAAGGTTTTGTATGGATAGTATGTAGCAATATCAACATAATACCACAAAATGCTTTACTAATTGAAAATTCTGTATTTGCCAATAATTGGTCTAGGTGAGTTGTATATCTATATTAAGGTGGCTGAATGATCTTGTTATATCACTTCGCAAAAAAATCAAGGGGGTTAGGATGAGAAATTACATTCTATCTTTTTTGAAGTGAAAGCATTTCAATCGATTACTTTTTAAAAGGAAAGCTTACCTCGAGAAAAGCTTACAAATGGAAAAGAGATACTCGTTCTTGTGAAATGTTTGAAGTCTGCAAGAAAAATATTGAACAGCAAATATGTGATAGGAAATATCGTTTTCCCTACTCGGAAACTGGAAAAACAGGGAATCAATGTAATGAGATTGAACCTAGGAGAAAATCTGCGGCGAATTTCGCAGAATGATTAAAGGAGGATAGATGGAGAAGTTTTCTGCATTGAGCAAGAAAGGCGGCACGAAGTCCACCTTGTCGATTTTGCCAACACTGCTCTTCTCTTCTACGAGAACCTGGCATAGTCAGATGATGATGTTAGACTTTCTAATAGGAAAGTTCTTGCCTTATTATTTTTCTGATAGGAAAGTAATCGATGCATTGTGTTTCTGATGGAAAAGCTTTTATAGGCATCAGATTAATATGGGGCAGGTGACCAGAATGAAAGGAAGGAAGTTCGACAATTCAAGACAGCTTCACGAAAAAGCAAGAATGACCACCCCAGGTGGAGTACATAGTGGAGCAAGACTATTCAAGCCTTTTCCGATCTTCATGGGGAGAGGAGAAGGATCGAGAATCTATGATGTAGATGGAAACGAATACATAGATTACCTTATGTCTTATGGTCCAAATATTCTAGGACATGGTAATGAAGAAGTCAACGAAGCTGTAAGAAAACAGCTTGAGAAGGGAATTTGCTACGGCTCACCATGTGAAACCACGATCGAGGTAGCAAAGAGAATCACCCAAATCGTTCCCTGCATAGAAACTGTCAAGTTCTCCAACAGCGGGGGAGAATGCGTTGCACACGTGGTGAAAATTGCAAGAGCATATACAGGAAGAGACAAAATAATCAAATTCGAGGGAGCATATCATGGCTGTACAGAAGCCCAAGTAAGTACCCATCCAAAATTATCAGAAGCTGGACCCGAGAATCTCCCAGCTGTTCTGCCTAATGGTGCAGGCATTCCAAAGAATTATATCGAAAACTATATAGTCCTCCCTTGGAATGATCTGAGTGTTGTCGAGAAAGCAATAAAGAGCCACGGTAACGAAATAGCGGCAGTTTTGACAGAACCAATTCTCGGAAATACAGGAACAATCATGCCTGAAGAGGGGTACTTAGAAGGGTTGAGAGAAATCACACAAGATAATAATGTGCTGTTGATATTCGATGAAGTTATCACAGGGTTCAGAGTAGATCTTGGCGGCGCACAGAAGCTATATGGCATCACACCTGATCTCTCTACCTTTGCTAAGGCAGTCGCAGGAGGTCTTCCCCTTTCCGGGTATGGAGGAAGGAAAGACATCATGGAAGAAGCAATATTGAAGAATGGAGCATGGGTCAGCGGAACATACAATGCAAATCCACTCTCAGTGGCTGCAGCTTCTGCTACTCTGAACATCTTGGAAAGGGGAAATGGCGCTGTATACAAACAGATGACTCAATTAGGAAAGAGACTAATGGAGGGAATAAGAGATTCTGCAGAAAGGAATGGTGTTTCTGTTGTCCTACAAGGACCGGGGCCGTTTTTCCACATATGGTTTACAGACGTGGAGAAGATTACAAACTACAGGGAAGCTTTGAAACAAGGTGTCGAAAGGTACCACAAGGCGTGGAGGGAATTCTTAGAAGAAGGGATATATTATTCTCAAGGGGAAATGGAGAACTGGTTCCTTTCAGTAGCACACACACAAGAAGATGTTAGTATCTCACTTGAAGCTGTAGAAAATGTTTTCAGGCGGATATAAATGGCACATAGAGCAATTGTTGTGGATCAGATGAAGTGCAATGGATGTCAAATTTGTGAAATCCATTGTGCTCGAGTAAATGAAGGAAGAGTATGGCCAGGAGCTTCTCGTATCCGAGTATTTCCTTTTTTTCCAGGATTAGACATAGTGGTAGTGTGTCAACAATGCGAGAATCCTCCTTGCGCTGAAATATGTCCAACAGATGCCTTCTACAGGGACAAGGAAACTGCTGCAATTTTGATAGATCTAGAAAAGTGCATTGGATGTGGAGATTGTGTACAAGCATGCCCTCTCGGAGCAATTTTTTTTCATCCGGAGAACGAGAAAGTGATAAAGTGCGACCTGTGCGGTGGACACCCAGAGTGCGTGAAAAGGTGCCCAGAGAATGCTTTGGAATACAGAATGATACCGTTTGATGCAGCAGCCAGTCCTGATGAGATAGCTCGGGACATAAAGAAAAAACTCCTATTAACAGAATGAGGTGTAACAATGGGCTTTGCTGGAAAGATACTACGCATAGATTTGGGAAATGAGAAGTCAAGAACAATTCCTACAGATCCATGTGATGCAAGAGATTTTATTGGTGGCAAAGGCTACGCTGCAAAAATACTATGGGAGAGCACAAAGTCAGGAATAGATCCCTTGAGCGCAGAAAACGTAATTATTCTTGCCACTGGTCCCTTGACAGCAACGAGAGTTCCTGCCACAGGAAGAATGTGCTTTGTGACGAAGTCACCTCTGACTAATACCTATAATGATTCGCACGTTGGAGGGCATTTCGCCTCAGAAATGAAGCAAGCAGGATATGACTATATCATAATTGAAGGAAAATCGGAATCCCCTGTCTACATTTATATAGAAGATGAAAACATCCAAATACGGGATGCAACTTCACTTTGGGGAAGAGATTCTTTTGACACTGAAAAGACAATAAAAAGCTTGCACAACGATAAGAGAATTAGAGTCGCTTCTATAGGACCTGCAGGTGAAAACTTAGTCAGATTTGCCTGCGTGAATATAGATTTGTACAGGCAGGCTGCAAGAGGAGGTGTAGGAACTGTAATGGGCTTCAAAAAACTCAAAGCTATAGCTATCAAAGGAAGTGGATTCATAGAAGTTCACGACTTAGACACATTCGATCGATATGTCGAAGAGTGTTACAAAGCAATAGAAACAGATGAAAACCTGTATACGATGAAAAGGTGGGGAACCGGCAGGAGTGTATTGTGGTCAAGCTACATGTCATTATATCCCACAAAGAACTATCAATCATCAACATTTGAGGGAGCAGAGAAACTAGACGGAGGGGAAATGGAGAATAAGATCTGGATCAAGAGGAAAGCATGCTTTGGATGTCCAATACACTGCGGACATCTGGCGGTCATTCGAGGAGATTCCAAATATGCTGGAGCTGTCGTTGAGGGAGTGGAATATGAAACAACAGCTCTTCTGGGTGCTGACTGTGGCATCGATGATCTTGAGGCAGTAACGTATGCCAATATGTTATGTGATAGGCTTGGAATGGACACACTTTCTACAGGAGGTACAATAGCATGGGCCATGGAATGTTTTGAGAAGGGATTGATCACAGATAAGAATACGAATGGACTGAAGTTGAAGTTTGGCAATCATGAAGCTCTGATCGAGATGATAAAGGCCATAGCCTGTCGGAAAGGATTCGGTGATGTGCTTGCAGAAGGAGTGAAAAGAGCTTCAGAGAAGATAGGGGGCAAAGAATTTGCAATGCACGTGAAGGGTCTTGAACTGCCTGGATGGGGAATAAGAGCTGCCCCCTCAATGGGATTGGCATATGCTACTGCAGACAGAGGAGGATGCCATCAGAGAGCCTGGCCCATCTCTTATGATCTAGGAGCCGAAACCCCTAATGGAAAGATTGTTGAGAGGTTTGCCCCTGAAGGCAAAGCATACCCAACGAAATACCAACAAGACGTTACAGCCTCTTTGTATTCTCTCATAGCATGTGACTTTGCCACAGGAACCATAGGTGTGGATAGATATGTTGCCTTGTTAAACGCAGCTACTGGGTGGGACTACAGCAAAGAGAAGTTCATAAAGGCAGGAGAAAGAATCTGGAATCTTATCAGATTGTATAATATAAGAGAAGGACTCGTAAGAGAGGATGATGGCCTACCAGAAAGGATCTACACTGACCCTTTACCGGAGGGTCCTGCAAAGGGAAGGAAACTGCCCAAAGAGGATTTTGGCATAATGCTTCGGGAATACTATGAAGTGAGAGGTTGGGAGGAAAATGGAGTGCCAAAAGAGGAAACTCTTCAGAGATTGGGATTGAAAGGAGAATCCTATAGCTTGTAGTGAAACGTTAGATTTATAAGAGTCAAGTATTAACTCTGAAACAAGGGAGAACAGAATCCATGAAAGCTTCAAGATCTCAGGAAATTGATGAAATTGACAAGAAGATTCTCGAAGAACTCACGAAGGACTCAAGAAAATCTTCAAGAGAATTATCAGAGATAATTGGGGTGTCACCTCCCACAATCTCAGCAAGAGTAAAAAAATTGATGAAACAGGGAACGATAGAGCGATACACAATAGAAATAAACCCAGAGAATATGGGTTATGAGGCTTTGGTAGAATTTGGGTTCAATGCAGCATCTCATGACAAAATTGAAGAAATTGCAGAGACAATAAAAGATTATGAGGAAATACATAATCTATATCTTGTCACAGGAGATCATGATCTAACTTGCAGAGGAGTTTTCAGAAACATCAAGGAGCTTGAGAGATTTTTGAGCGAAAAGATCTTCCCACTGGGAATAAGTCGATCTGACACATCCATAGTGTTGAGAAGGTATAAGCCAAAAAGGTCTCGATATAGATTCACCTTGTTCTGAGCTTTTGGGATCACCTTCAAATATTGTTCAGGTGGATAGTGGAACAGGAAATCTCGCATTACTATGGGCACAGAATGGTGTCATTGATTAGCATACACAAAGGGTGATAGCTACATCTATGTTTCATCTAGTTCTGGCAGCAGAAAATAAAAACACAAATCATTCCAAGAACGTTTCTGGTAATGAGGATCACACAAAGACAGATTAAGAAGGTAATCAGCATTTAGTGGACAGGGTTAGGGGTATCAGGAGCAAGAATATTACTAAGGCTCTAGTCAAAAGTCACCGATGTATGTACAAACACAGAGCACAGCAGCAGAACAGTCACTTGCCCTCAACCTAATTCATAATGTCTACTGCTCATCTAATTCCAGCTTATCAATATCTGATTTCTTCCCAATGATCATCAACACACTATTCTCCTGCACTTCAAAATCTCCACCAGGTATCAGATCAAAGGTATTGGAAAGCACATCCTTTACTGCAATCACCACAATACCATATTCTTTTCTTAATTCCAGATCTTTCAGTGTCTTCCCCACAAAGTTATCAGGAGGAGTAATCTCTATAATACTGTACTCTGGGGTCAATGGAAGATGTTCAATCAAATTTGGTGCACTCAGCCGCTCTGCCAACCTCACAGCCACATCTTTTTCCGGGAAAATAATTCCAGTAGCTCCTATTGCTCTCAAAATCTTTGCATGATCATCGCTCACCGCCTTGACAATCACTTCTTTTGCCCCCAAGTCCCTCAAATACAAAGTAGCTAAAGTGCTCGCTTCCATACTTTGATTCAATCCAATAATGACCGCATCTATATCTGGATTCACAAATTCAGCTAACACGTTCTTATCAGTGGCATCAGCCACCACTGCGTGGGTCACTCTTTCTTTGATCATCTCAATCTTTCGCTCATCTAGATCAATGGCCAGTACTTCGTGTTCCTTTTCGGACAAGGCAACAGCCAGATTGAATCCGAAACTTCCCAGACCGATAACTACAAATTGCTTCATTGACAACCCTCCTATTTAACTATCTAACTATCTAACTATCCAATATACACTTCTCCTTCAGCATACTTAACCCTTACTGGTTTGGGCTCTCCCACCACAGAGAGAGCGAGAGCTAAAGGACCAACTCTCCCTGTAAGCATGGTCACTATAATAAGTAGTTTCCCCACCACAGTCAGCCCTCCTGTAATTCCTGTGGATAATCCTACTGTTCCCACTGCAGATACTACCTCGAACAATATGGACAGAAACGCTGCCTCTTCTGTAGCAGTCAACACTATGGTAACCAAAACTACCCACAAAAGAACCATCAATCCCACAATAAATGATCCCTGCACAACTGCTGTCGGTATCTTTCTGTTAAAAGTGTCCACTTCTCGTTTTCCTCTCAAGAATTCTCGTATTGACAGCACCATTGACCCAAAAGCAGTGACTTTGATTCCTCCTCCACTCCCTCCAGGAGAGGCCCCTATGAACATTAGAATAATAATGGTTAACAAGCTGGTACTGGAAAATGCTCCAATATCAACAGTATGAAACCCTGTAGTACTGGAAGCAGAAATGGACTGAAATACAGATGTAAGTAGGTTCTCTGAGAAAGAGTACTGACCTTCGAATGCAAAAATGACCACACTCCCAGTCATAATCAAAAGAGTGGAAAAGAGTATGCATAATTTGGTGTGAAGCATTAACTGACGGGGCTGCTGGTGGGAAATCTTTCTGGTGATAGCCTGCTGGACATCGTACAGCACAATGAACCCAATTCCTCCTGCCATACTCAAGGTGCTGATAACAACTGTAATAACCCCACTGGTCTGATACGTGGTGAAGCTGTCAGGAAACACAGAAAATCCACAGGTGCAGAACGCAGATACTGAATGAAAAACACCCAAGTACACAGATTGGGATAGAGAAAATTCCCTTAACCAGTACACTGTCAAAATGAGTGCCCCACAACCTTCAAACAGTGCGGTAAATACAAATACTGATTTCAAATACTTCTTCATATTACCCAGGGTGACTCCTGACAACGATTCTTTCAGGGTCACTGCACTGGTGAGAGAGGGTTTTCCACCCAAGGTGTATACCATGAGCACAGCAAAGGTCATATACCCCAATCCCCCGATCTGGAACAGAATGAGAATAACCACCTGCCCAAAAAACGAGTAATAACTCCCTGTATCCACCACAGTCAACCCTGTGGTGCTCACTGCTGATGTGGTGGTAAATACTGCATCAATGTACTGCTGGGGACTCCCTTCATTGGATGCTGCTGGCAACCTGAGCAGGAGGGAACCTAGAAAGATGAGCACAACGTACCCCAGTACCAGAAACTGAATGGGGGTCATTCTGGCAAGCAGTCGGGTAATGGTCTGCACCTTGATCATGGACACACCTTGTAGAGCTTTTTTTCATTACTTTTAATCCTTTTCTACTTTTCTCAATCTGGGAACCAGTTCCTAGTGCTTGAACTTAATAAAAATTAACAACATGCAATTGGACATGATACTATTCTACACTATTGCCATCCTTCACACACCCTACATTTATAAAGTTCCTGTTTCATCCCACATTAATGTATATCATAGTTGTCGGAGCTGGAAGAGTTGGCCAGAGCCTGATTAAGATTGCCACAGAACGAGGACACAACGTGGTGGTCATTGACAGAGACGAAAACAAATGCAGTGAAATAGTGGAAAAGCATGATGTCATTGCCATATACGGAGATTCTACCATTAAAACTATTCTAGAAGATGCGGGAGCTCAGAAAGCGGATGCACTGGTCACCACCACCAATGATGATGCAGTAAACTTGCTGACAGTGTTAGTAGCAAAGGAATTGGGAATAAAGTCATTAGTATCATTGGTTTCCCAGCCAGACCATGCGTTAATGTTCAGGAGAATGGGGGTCAATGTCATGGAGAATCCTGCCCAAGCAGTGGCTGAATATTTATACCGGGTATTGCAAAGACCCTCTATTCGAGATTTCATGAGCATTGGAGGAGGAGAAGCAGAGATCTTCGAAATCGTGGTCACTGAACGCGCCGCTGTGGTGGGGAGAACTTTAGATGAATTGAAGTTGCCCCTCAAAGATACCCTTATTGTAGCCATCACCAGAGATGAAGAGATCATCATCCCCCGAGGGGATACTATGATAAGAGATGGAGACAGGGTAACTGTCTTTGCTCTGGCCAGACGGATAGAAGAGATCACCAAACTCTTTACGGGATGATCAGATGGGGTTGAAGTTGATCACCTCTGATGTGAAGATCGTACTCAGTGAACTCGGCAGAATACTCAAGATTTTTTCCTATGTGTGCGTGGTGGCAGCAGTAGTTCCTTTACTATTCAAAGAAGTGTACGGGACCGGAATTTTGCTGCTCACCAGTGGAGTAGCCTATGTGTCCTCTTTTGCCCTCACTTCTATTAAAATAGAGGTAGAACCAAAACTCAGGCACGCCATGATTGTGGCAGCCATCGCCTGGATTATTGTTCCTTTGTACAGCACAGTACCCTTCATGGCTGTAGAAGAAATGCCTTTCATTGATTCTGTATTTGAGAGTGTTTCAGGGTGGAGTGGTACTGGACTGACCATGGTGATACGAGAAGATCACCTTTCCCGGACCATACAGTTCTGGAGATCGCTCATGCAGTGGATCGGGGGAGTGGGGGTGATTGTGTTGTTAATTTCCATACTGGCCAGGCCAGGTACTGGTGCATACACCCTGTATAAGTCTGAAGGAAGAACGGAAAAGATCCACCCCTCTGTAGTATCTACTGTGAAAACTATATGGAAGATATTTTTAATCTACACAGTATTGGGCATATTCTTATTATGGGTGTGCGGCATGCCGTTATGGGATTCTGTAAACCATGCCATGACTGGGATTGCTACTGGAGGATTTTCTGTGGTGGATAAGAGTATAGGAACCTATGATTCTCCACTGATTGACTATGCGTTACTTCCTTTGATGATAGCGGGTGCAGTTTCCTTTGTTGTTCATTACCGCATGATCAGGGTGGACTATAAAATTTTTTTCACTGATCCTCAGAATAAAGCGTTCTTCTTGATTGCTGCTGTAGCTATTTTGTATATTACTTACATAAACCTGGGAAATTATATTCAGATCCCTCCTTCTTTTCGGTACTCCTGTTTTCAGTTGATATCGGCTTTGACCTGCACTGGATTCCAGACTGCTGATGTACATGCCTGGAGTGAGGCATCAAAATTAGTGCTCGCAATAGCCATGATTATTGGAGGAGCAGCAGGGTCCACAGTGGGAGGAATAAAGCTGATTCGGTTAATCCTTTTGTACAAAGGAATGGTATGGAAATTCAAGAAAGTTTCCATGTCTGCTACAACGATCCTCTCCTTCAAACTAGGGTCAAAAGCATTGTCACCGGAAGAAGCAAATGAAGAGGTGGCAGAAGCTGCTTTGATATCCTTTTTATGGATTGTATTCTTACTGTTAGGTATTTTCGTGTTGCTGCAGACTGTTTCTTCTGAGTATACTTTAGGAGATGTCATTTTTGAAGTAGCATCTGCACAGGGCAATGTGGGTCTATCCACGGGGATAACTGGACCACACATGGGAAGTCTGGCCAAGGTAACTTTGATATTCAACATGTGGATTGGCAGATTAGAAATCATCCCTGTGCTCATGCTGTTCCGGCTGATTGTACGGAGAGGATTTATGTAGTTCTGATGCTGTAAGGAATTTTTAGACTTTTAATGTCCACTGATTGTTTTTAGTCTTAAAAGAAGTATTACATTACTAAGAAAGATCCATGCACATGAAAAATAGGTGCACATGAAAAAAAATGAAATGATTAGGTCTGTAACAGGGTGTCTATCATTTCATCCTTGGAGATTAACCCCACCACTTCTTCCTCATCCATAACCGGGAGGGTGGAAAGGTTCTCTTTGACCATAACCGCTTTTACTTCCTCCACTTCTTGAGAGAGTGTTGTGGTGGTGGGATTCTGGTTCATAGCTTTGTTCACCGCGATGTTTCTCGCCATTGTGCTTTGATGTCGGTCTACTAACTCCATGAAGATGTGCAACTCAGAAACGACATCGCCAATGGTTAACACTCCTTCCAGTTCACTGTCAATTACTGGGAGACACCGTTCATTATGCTCCAGCAAAAGCATTCGGGCATGGACCAACCGTTCATCTGCTGATATTGACAAGAATTCAGGAGTATGGCAGTCAGACACCTCAAAAGGATACTCATACACTTCAATGACGTCCAGTTTGGTGACAATTCCCACCAGCTCCTGGTCCACAATGGGTATGCCAGAAATTCCTTTATCATAGAATAACTCAATTGCCCTTTCCACCGTATCAGACGGATGTAAGGTGAAAGGATTCTTCGTCATACAGGTTGATATGTGGAAGGTGGATACTTTCAGATCTTCTTTGAAGTAGCCTATCTTCTCCATGATGTCTCGCTGGGTGATGATACCCACCAATTTCCCTTCCTCAAGGACAGGAAGCCGGGCAATAGTGTGCTTCTCAAATAATTCCACAGCAAGGGATAATCGCTGGTCCTTATCTACATGAATAGGTGACTTCATGATGTCTTCTAAATGCATTGGACCACCTCAGAAAATACTCAAAAGATCCCGTTCAGTAAGGATTCCTACTAATCCTTTATCCACCACCAGGACGCATCCCACATCCTGTTCCTTCATGATATGAGCAGCTTTTCCTGCATCCTCCTGCGGTGATACAGTGACCAGATTAGTCACCATAATTTTGTGTATGCGTTCAGAGAGGGGATCCCCCTTCATGTGCTTGAACATCTCGTTGGAGGCAAAATATCGTAAAATGTCAGTGGTGGTTATTACCCCGATGAGTTTGTCTTCCTGAATAACTGGTAACCGGCGGATATCATTGGCAATCATGAACCGGCTGGTATCTTTTATTGTAGTACCAGGAGTAATGGTAATCAAATCGGTGGTCATTAAGTCTGCTACTTCTTCACCAGTGATTGCTCCTGCGATCTGCCTTACTAAATCCTTTTCTTCTACAATGCCCACTACACGTTCTTCAGCGTTGACAATGGGAAATCCTCCCACATCCTTTTCTCTCATTTCTTCAATCACGTCATCGATAGAAGCAGTGTCCTGTAAGAAAAATACCTCACGGCTCATAATGTCCCGGATGGTATCATTTACAGCAGCAAATAAATTGCCACTGTATTTCTCTGATATGATTTTGTACTTTTCTCCTCCTCCCAGAAAATTGATAATATCTCTGGAGATGACAATACCCTCCAGTTTTTCAGTTCCCGGATGAGTAATGGGCAGTCTTCTCGTCTTATAGGAAGCCATGGTTTCCGCTGCACCTTTTATGGAGATAGTAGGGGGAACAATCACCACATTTCTTCTGGCAATTCCCATTACTTCTCCTTCGTGCTCATGTATGCGGGTCTCGAATTCTCTGGCTCCCCGATCAAGCCGTCCCTGTATCGTTCTTCGCATATAATTCCTCCTCCAAAAGAGTCTACACGTACATTCTTAAAATATCCTCTCTGTCTACAATTCCCACCAATTCCAATCCATTCCGGACCACAGGCAGTCGGCCTACGTCGTATTTGTTGAACATGTCAGTACACATATCCACTGAATCATGGGGATGCACGTACTTGGGGGTGCGGGTCATTACTTTTTCTATAGCAGGTGGATGGGTGAACCGTTTTCGATCCCCTCCCAGTCTGACTTCTCCAGTGCGCAAGATGTCCTTTCTGGTGACAAACCCCACCAATTTTGTGTAGCGCCGGTGAGAGGTGGATACGTCTTCCACCACAGGAACTCCAGTAAAGCTATGGTATTCCATTAAATTCCATACCTTGGTGATCTCTTCAGAACGGTGACAGGAAATCACCTCTCTGGTCATGATGTCTTCCACCTTCTTTGATGAAGGACGATATACTGCCTGGATCACATCCCCCATGTGGACAACTCCCACAACACCAGCAGCTTCTATGACTGGGGCAGAGTACACATCTTTTTCGATCATTTTTCTGCCCACTGCATGAACTTCTTCTGCTGGTTCAACAGTGAGCACTGGATGGGACATGATATCTCTGGCCTTCAAATTGGATTTGGTGGAGGTTACCAACATGGCATCCTTTCGAGTGATGATACCTAAGAATCGATCATCTTCTGTTACCATGATTATTCGTTCTTCCTCACGGAGAAGTGCCCGTATTCGGGTCGCATATTCGTCTGGTCCTACTGTTTGCGGTGGGTTCATAATGGCGTGAACGTCTATTTCCATTTTCTCACGCCTCCAGCATTTCCTTACAGTCCTCACAGACAAATTTCCCGTCAACTTCAGTCAGCATTTCGAAGTAGCCTCCGCAGATTTCGCACATGCTGGGGCCAACTTCTCGTTCCTCCTCTTCTCCCAGCTCTTCTGCATAGGAAAGCAGTTCCACAGAGGTCACAATACCTGCTACTTTCTCTCCATCTACTACTACCAAGCGTTTCACCTGATTTTCAGACAGCTTATCAAAGGCACTGGAAAGATTCTGCTCACTATCAATGGTAATAACAGGAGAGGACATAATATCCTTCAGAGGGATTTCGCTGGCATTTTTTCCTTCAGCCACGATTCTTCGAAGAAAATCAGAGGCGGTCACAATTCCCATTGGTCTGTCACCCTTTACCACGAGGATGCAATCAGCATCCGTGTCTGCCATGATCTTGGCAGCCTTACTGGAAGCGGTCTTTAGACTGAGTTTGGCAATGTTTTCAGTCATTGCGTCCCGTACCAGGATTTCAGCCATGTCAATAACCTCAACACCTCTTTCTTTAGCACCTTTTATAGTTTTCGACATTAAGGTCTCCTCACTACAGTAGAGAATGTGGATTCCCAGAAAGATGTTCTGAAATTTTTTAGAATAATGGTGTGGTCTTGCTGAGTGTAATATCTTAGAGGTTATTCAGAATTACAGGAAGTGCTTCCACATTGACTGTGGTCTTACTAGGTTGGGCAGCCCTCAGCTCCCTCTTCCAAAATAAAAAGAGAAAAATAGAAAAAAATAAATAGATGGAACTAACCTGTTTCTGCCTTGTGCAGTTCTATCTCTTTTTTCATCCACTCTTCTACTTCTTTCTTCTCATGGAGTAGATTTTTCAGCTCTTCTTCCAAATTGGAAGGCTTTATCTTCACAATCCAACCTTCGCCGTAAGGATCTTGATTGATCATGGTATAGTCATCTTCCAAATCCTCATTGACCTCCACTATCTCCCCAGATACAGGAGTGTAGATTCTTCCTGTCCACTTTCCGGACTCTATGGTAGCGAAGGGTTTTCCCTGTTCAACTTTGTCACCTTCATAGGGCAGTTCCACATAGACGAAATCTCCAGCTGCTTTCTGGGTGTAATCAGTAGCTCCCACAACTACTAGGTTGCCTTCTACTCGTGCCCAGTAGTGATTCTTTTCATAGTACAAATCATCAGGGATGTTGTATCCTTCAATGTTCATGATAATCACCTCATAGATTCTTTTTTCACACACTACTCACACCTTAAAAGATTTTCGTTTGACAGAAGATGTTCCCTGAAATCTTTCCAGAAAATAAAATCAGATACTCCATGACTCACTGGAGGAAATGTACACTTTTGAGGCCCTTACTATCCAAAAGCTCATCAGGAAATTATTCTATTTTCTGTTGTCGAAATTCTACTCTCATGATAAATTCTACAAGAATGTTGCAAATAATTCAAAGATATCCCTAGATATAAGAGGATTTTGTTGCGAGAATTTCAATATTTTTTTCGACAGTTTTCATATATCGAAAGGTTTATAAGGATGAATGAAGCTCATATTTATGAGGAGAAAGAACAAAGCAGGGATATTTTCTCTCTGAAACCAAAGAAAATACTTAGTTTCCGGAAAGGGGATATTCTTGTGTCTGTTCATTATAATCATCTCATAATTTGGTCTCTGCCCAGGGAGGTGAAGGATGAGGGAGAACGCTCGGGAGTGCTCCGTATACTGCGGGGCATTCCCTTATCACCCTCTTTGCTGCCGTTTTTTGAAATCTTGTTCTTGATTGTAGAGTCCGACAATTATTTCGCCATCAAACTTCGCTAGATGAAGTCATGGTCAAACTGACGAACAAAAAGATTAGATGGATCATTAATCAGGTAGTAAAGCACAATAAGAGCACAAAAAGTGTAGCACAGATATACGGAGTCTCTCAAAGGAGAATCCAACAATTGGTAAAA
>Ga0209635_10000827_pt1 | contig 22351 bp, 23 predicted proteins | sample DeeMarSWOR230_32_FD_187463 | JGI IMG/M metagenome (GOLD analysis project Ga0209635, IMG submission 187463) | Marine sediment microbial communities from White Oak River estuary, North Carolina - WOR-2-30_32 (SPAdes) (version 2) | ecosystem: Environmental > Aquatic > Marine > Intertidal zone >...
CAACTCTTTTGTCTATATCCGGGCGTTCTTCTCTATCTACTTTTATACAAACAAAAGAGTTGTTTAGTAGTTTTGCAACTTCACTATCTTCAAATGATTCATGTGCCATTACATGGCACCAGTGACATGTTGAATAGCCAATTGATAAAAAAATTGGTTTGTTTTCTTTTTTTGCTTTATTAAAAGCTTCATTACCCCAAGGATACCAATCAACTGGATTATTTGCATGTTGTAAAAGATATGGACTTTTCTCATTTTTTAATCTATTTAAGCTGTTATTTTTTTTCAAAAATCAGTCTCCTGAACTTATATTTCCAACAACGCTCATGTAAATAGTACTTTCATTTTTTATATCTACACTAATCAATTCATTTACTTCATCATCAAACAAAGCTGCTATCTGACAACTTCCTAATTTTAAACTTGTTGCACTAAGCGCAAGATTTTCTGCGATATGGCCAGCATCAAGATAGATATAACGATAAGCTCTTTCTCTATATTTGCATTTTGAACGGTTAAAAATAGCAGTCCAAATAAAAACCACAGAACAATTATAACACATTTGCTGGTTTAATGCAGCTTCGGTGATATCATTCCTGAAATCTCCAGTTTTAATTTCCTCTAGACAATGCGTTTTTATATTATAGTGATACACGCCTTTTGAAATATTTTTAACATTATTTATAACAACATATGTTTCAATAGGATACAATGCACCTGCAGAGGGAGCTGTACGAAACTCAAAACTTTGTTCTATTCGTTGTATGCCTGTTGAAGACCAGAGAAGATAAGATAGCTGCTCCAAAGTTAATGCTTTTTTTGAAAAATACCGGATGCTTCTTCGATTTTTTATTACAAAATCTAAGGTCTCTTTTGAAAGAGATCTTGGTTGTGGAAGAATAATCTGTGGATTGTTTGGATAATGTTTATATTGATCTGGACGAATCGACCAATCTGGACCGTCGCCTAAATTATTTCTAAAATATTTTGTCTCATCCTGAAATCTGTCTCCAATATTTTTTTTAGGAACAATATCAACCCCCTTTTTTATCGAAAACATTGTAATAATTAATATAGGTATTGGAGCGAAAAACTTTGCCTAACAAATCGGTTTTATAAAGACTAAATTTCATTATGTACAGTTAATATCATTTATACAAAAAAATTAATATTTATAAAAAATGAAAAAAAAGTGGTTATGTACTTCGATGACTCTATTTTTTCTCTCCAATATAATAATAATTTATAACTTCTAAAGCCTTTTTTATCTTTTTCACCTTATCTATATTGCATTTCTGTTTATAGTAATCAGCAATTGCCGTTAATAATGCTTGAACTGAAGCTGGTGGACAATGCATCTTTTCCTTTGATAAATCTCTAAATTCTCTCTTTATTGTTTTCATTAACATCTCAACAGGTTCTTTGCTCATTATTATTTCATCAAGAGTTTTTCCTTTAACTGCCTCAGTTAGAGCAGATGCAGATGCAATGGTAACATGACAACCGAATGACTTAAATTTAATATCTTTTATACGTCCTTTTTCTACTTTGATATAAATATCAGTTAGATCACCACAAACAGGGTTTTTTACATTACCATGTCCATCAGCATTCTCTATAATGCCAACATTTTTTGGATTATAAAAATGATCTAACAATTTATGGTCTATTCCATACATCTTTTACATCAAATCCTTATTATCTATAGTTCTGGTTTTGGTGGAAGTTGTTCTGATTCTTTAGATAAGATTGATTTTATTAGATTATGTGGTTAGTTATGGCATTCGTAAAACTCTGGATTTATATCCATAAAGTATTATTTTTGTCCCTATATATTTCTTTAGAAGGACCTAATATATAAACTTTTACAGCATCAAAGTATTGCCCTTAAAGTACTAAAAAACATCGCCTTTGAATATGTTCTCCAAATTCATTTATAATATTTCTTTAATTCAATATATAAAAATCTAATATGTTAGAATGTCAATAAAGAAATTAATCATAATGTTTTAATTTGGAATAACAATTTAATATCTTTTTACTTTCTTATTAATTAATCTTAGAGATGATTTTCTTTTAATGATGGAAATAATTCAAGATTAATCCAAGGAATATCAAAAATGTCAAGTTGACCCTTTATAGGTTTAATAATAAACCAAAGGGAATTACTCCAATAATTTCTTAGCCATCTGTTGAATAGTGATCCATCAAAATAGACATGATATTCATTATCAATGAAATCATTATGCTTAATGATATTTCTATGAGATGCTGCTCTCAAATATAGACCATACTTACTGTTTTCTTGAATGATGTTACCAGTAATTATTGTATTACGAGAAGACTCTATTTCTATTCCATCATCTCTATTAAATTTTATTATGTTATCTGAGATTTCATTATTGTTTGCCCAATGAATATATAATCCATCATTATTGTATTGGATTATATTATCACTTACTATATTCCATGATTGATCATACGCATAGTTCAAAAAAACGCCTATTTCATTATTCTGAATGATATTATTATTTATTGTAACATTTGAGTTTAGAGATAACGTTTTAATTCCTGCATCAAATGGATTTGTACCACTGTTTTGTATTGTAAACCCTGATACCCTTACATTAGGCGCGGAAATGGTAATAATATGTCCAAAACCCTCACCATCTATAATTGTTGAATCTCTATTTTCTCCATCTAGATTAATAGTTTTATTAATAATTATATTCTCATTATAGAGTCCATTTTTTACAAAAACTGTCCATCCTTCAAATGCATTATCAACACCCTGTTGAATATTAGAATAAGGATATTCCAGAGAACCATCCCAAGGGCCAAATTTATTATCATCATCTACGTATATAATAGGAAACTGTCCATATAAACCAGTTAGATAAAATGATTTTTTTTCAATACTGCATTCTCCATATCCAATATTGAACCATCCTTCATCTTGATATTTAGTACCCCAGCTGTTCTTACAAATCCAATATCCAGGATTATCGTTATAACCAACGATGGTTATATAATGAATGCCAAAGACTTCCCCCCATCTATGCCTATATATTCCATTCTTATGATAAATGAAATCCTTATATATTTGAAAGTAGGTTGGAACAGGACCATTAGTTACCAATGCTGTTTTAATAGCAGTGGGATCCTCTGGAAGATAATACCAATCAGTAATTTTTACTGTTCTATTCTGCCAATCTGGAGAAGTATTATTTAATGGATATTGATAGTTATCAATTGGATAAGGCCAACACGCTTCATCTGGAACGCCATAATCCTTTAGAAATTGAGTATCATTTTCAGGATAAGAACCCCAATTAGTATTCCCGCCGCTGAAGAAATAAAGATGAGCCTCAGAAAGGTCACATCCAAATGGATATCCAACTTTGTATTGTACCATGGTTTCTATAGCGGCAACTATTGCAAATGTTTCACAGCTTGGAAATGGTGCTTGATTTCTGATTGGAGTTGTAAAATCTACACCACCAATATCACGCCAACTAAAATTTGAGGGAAGCTCAATAAATGTTTCAATTTTAAACGATTCTGAATTATCCTGATTCTGTAATCCATAAGCAGGAATTGTAACTATAACTATTACAAGTATAATTAACATAAGTGTTAATTTTTTCATGTTTTCTCCTTGCATATGATGTATATTAATATGTATCTCCAATTACTCATTTAAATGTTATGTAAAATATAAAAATATTGATTTAATGTTGTTTTTTGTCTACAAAAGTCATTGGTTTCTTATAAATAGTAAAAATTGTGGTTAAAACAATACTAATTAGAATGATTATCATTGATATTATAGCTGTATATGCAATTTCATTTTGAACTCCATAAATAGGATCAGATTGGAAACGTTTTATTGCAATACCGATTAATGCCCAAATGATTACAAGACTATAGACGATATCTTTTCTTTTTATAATTATTAATAATGAAATCAAGGTAGTGATAGCGATAACAAGTATTGTCCAAACTTGTTCACTTATTCCAAAACCATCCCAACCAATATTTACAAGAACTGCTATTATATTTGCTATTGTTGCAACTGTTATCCAGCCAATGTAAACACTGATTGGTACATGTATAAATAATTTTTCTTTCATGGAAACTTTATCTATACCAATATCTAGTCTAAGATAAATTATAAGTAATGATACAAATAGTATTATCATTGCTAATATTGATAATAAAATTTGTTCGTAATGCCATAAAAAAATCCATAGCACATTTGCCAAACTTGAAAGTATAAAAAAGTAGCTTATTTTTTCTAAAAAATGTTTTGTTGTTTTTTCTCTCTTAAAAAGATCTCTTGCTAGATAAATTGTAAATAATATGATTAAAATATATATGATTCCCCAAATTGTAAAGGTTAAACCTGATGGTACAAATAAATTTGGAATATTATCTGATAGTTCTCCTGTATTTTTGCCACCAATTGGTAATATATTTGCTAAACCATTTACAGTAATAGTAAGAATAACTGCGATTATATTTCCAACTTGCAACAGTTGTAATATTTTATTGTTCATCTTATTACTCAACTTTTAAAAAGATATAATACTTTGGTTTTTCAAATAAATTTTTATATCAAATTATTTAGGTATCTATTATGAGAATTTGGGATATACCATTAGATAGATTATGTAGGGATCATCTTTTATATTAACATAGTGAGCTTCAAGCAATATGATCTATTCTAACAAAAAATCAGAGAGCGTATGCTCACCATACTATAATTTTGAGATGGAGGGAATAACTCAAAAAGTTGTATTTTGGACATGAAAAAATTGTTATAGAGATAAAAAAAGAGGATTTAATCATAAAAGTTATTTGAATAATGATTTTGCTATTGGGTATAAGCATTCAAAAATATTTAATAGACTCTATTGAAGATCAAATATAACTTTTAAGAAGTAAAAATGTAAATGTGAGTTATATTATCTTCATTTGGATTAAAATAACAAATTACAATAAAAGGAAATTAAAATAGATATTTTTTAAAAATAAGTAATTTTACATTATTTTTTTATAAAATAATAATTGATTTTAAATTCAACAATATTTTTATATAGCATTAACAAATAACTCTGCTAAAATCTAAATGGAGAAATGTATATGAAATTAGGAAAGATCTTTATCTTAACTATGATTTTTTGGATTCTTATAATAAGTTCAACGTCTTCTTTAATAGCTGCTGAAGAACGGGAGATATTTACAGATCCTCAAGGAGATGTATTAACTTTAGATTTATCGGATTTAGATGGTAATTTAAGTACTACGGATGAAAAGCCAAATATTGATATTATAAAATTAACATATATTCATGAAGATGAATCTACAGAAGCTACAATTATTCTTGAAGTATATGGTATAATTGAAGATAAAGGAAATCTATATGATGTTGACTCATTTAATTCTATTGTTTTATATGCCTTACAGTTAGAAACATCAAATACAGTATATGATTTTTCCTATGTCAATAAACAATGTCAAGTTAATTTACTAAACACCTCTAACTGGACAGTTAATGGTGGGGTGCTTACTATTCATTTTACACTAGATAGTGTCGATGAAACATATAAAAATATTTATTCAAATACAATGGATACAGATCTTGATTCATTGAGCAGCGGCGGATGGTCTTTCGATACATATCCAGACGAATCATTGATCGAAGTTTATGCAGAAGGTCCAGATGAAGGATATGTTGATGAGAGTATCGAATTTTCTGGAGAGGCTATTAATATTTTAGGAACAACTGACTCTTTTATATATGAGTGGGATTTTGGAGATGGAACAACCTCAACAAAACAAAATCCAACACATTCCTATACTACTGCTGGTAACTACATCGTTACTTTGAAAGTAACTGATGATCAAGGAAGTATGGCCAATGATAGTACTGCAATAACAATATTAGAAATTGAAAATGGAGGGAATAATAATGGCGGAGGAAAAGACCAAGATGGATCTGATTCTGGTTTAATTCTTTTCTTTTTAGTAATTGCAATAATAGTAGTTATTGGGATAGTTGTTCTGGTTATTATCATTAGAAGATAGTATATCTCTATTATACTCCTTTTCTTAATTTCATTTTAACTTTTTAATTTGCTTTTAGTTATCTTTTTATTAGGCTTTCATATAGCATTATTAGAGGTACAAATATGTCAGAGAAAAAGAGCAAATATGCGTACAAGAAAAAATCAGCATGGGACCTTTTTACAAAGAATCAGATAAAAAAAGCATTCGATTTTTCTGAGGAATATAAATTTTTTTTAAATTGTGCTAAAACTGAGAGAGAAGCAGTACAAAAAATAATTGAGTTAGCTAAAAAACATAAGAAAAAAATCGTTTTAAATAGAAATTCAGCAGCTGCTATTATCTCGCCTGGTAGAAAACCGATTAGGGAAGGATTACGAATTGTTATTTCTCATGTTGATTCGCCTCGATTGGATTTAAAACAAGTACCACTTTTTGAAGATTCTGATAGTAATTTAGCGCTTTTTGAAACACATTATTATGGTGGAATCAAGAAATTTCAATGGCTAACAATACCACTTGCATTGCATGGTGTTGTATTTAAAAAAGACAATACAAAATTGTCTTTTACACTAGGTGAAGATGAAAATGATCCAGTATTTTCGGTACCGGATATACTTCCTCATCTTTCTCATGATGTCCAAGATATAAAAAAGATGAATGATGCAATAAAAGGTGAAAATCTCGATATTGTTATTGGAAGTAAACCTGCTAAAGGTGATGTAAAAGACAAGATAAAAACAGCTATACTTGATAAATTGCATAATGATTATGGAATGATAGAAGAAGATTTCATTTCAGCAGAACTCGAAGCGGTTCCTGCATTTAAAGTAAGAGATGTGGGTTTTGATAAATCCCTTATCGGAGCATATGGTCAAGATGATAGATCTTGTGTTTTCGCATCATTAAAGGCAATACTGGACTTGAAAGACCCAGAATTTACGGCAATATCGATTTTTGTAGATAAAGAGGAAATTGGTAGTGAGGGTGCCACATCTGCACAGTCTGTAATATTTTTAAAATCGATTATTAAGGCATTAGATCAAAAGGTTGATGTTGATAGTGTGATGTTGAAATCTAAGGTAATATCTGCCGATGTTGATGCTGCAGTAACTCCAAATTATACAGAGGTTTTCGAACTTAAAAATGCATCATCACTTGGTATGGGTGTAACTATGGCTAAATATACTGGACATGGTGGAAAATACTCTGCAAATGATGCCTCTGCAGAATATGTTGCTGAGATTAGGACCATGTTAAACAAGCAGAAAATACCATGGCAAACTGGTGAGCTTGGTAAGGTTGATAAAGGTGGTGGTGGAACTGTTGCAAAATATTTTTCTAGACTAGGGATGGAAGTAATAGATCTTGGACCTCCTGTATTGTGTATGCATTCTCCTTTTGAAATTACAAGTAAAGTAGACATATATTCTTCTTATCTGGCCTATCATGCATTTTTGAAGGGTTAACAGATTGAATAGAATTAAATTAAATTACTTATATGGGCAAATCATTAAATTATTTTTATAATTAAAGATTTAAATATGTAAAGGTTTTTTCGCATAAAAAAATTCATATGAATGATATTTGGTTTTAATTGATCTGAAAAATTAATTAAAAGTTAATTGGTTAAACCTTATTGATTAACTAGACTGACCATTTTGTATTAATACTCATCGATAGGAAAATTTATATATAACTACTCTTATGACATTTAAAAGTATATCGAAAGGTATAAAAGGTTAAAGGGGGAATGATCCATATGATTCAATCAAAATCAAAGAGAAAAGATAAACCTAGTATAGAGGAAATTACTCAATGTCCAGAGTGTAGTAGTACACATTTAACTAAGGATTATTCTAGGGCAGAATTAGTATGTGAGGATTGCGGATTAGTTATCGATGAGGCTTTTATTGATCATGGTCCAGAATGGCGTGCTTTTGACACCGACCAAAGAGAGAAAAGAGCTCGTGTTGGAGCTCCTATGACTTATACGATACACGATAAAGGTCTTAGCACAATGATTGGTTGGAAAAATCGCGATTCTTATGGAAAATCAATTCCTACAAGAAATAGAGCACAGCTTTATCGCCTTAGGAAATGGCAGAGAAGAATTAGAATCAGTGATGCCACAGAAAGAAATCTTGCCTTTGCATTATCAGAGCTAGATAGAATGGCATCTGGTATGGGTCTACCTAGAAATGTAAGAGAAACAGCAGCTATGATTTATCGGAAAGCTGTTCTTAAAAATCTAATACGCGGGCGCAGTATAGAAGGTGTTTCTGCAGCTGCACTTTATGCAGCATGTCGTCAATGCAACGTACCAAGAACACTTGACGAAATTGCAGGATCTTCTAGGGTATCAAGAAAGGAAATAGGAAGGACATACCGGTTTATTGCCCGTGAGTTAGGACTTAAACTTATGCCAACTTCCCCACAGGATTATATCTCAAGATTCTGCAGCGAACTCAAATTATCTGGTGATGTACAATCTAAATCAATAGAAATACTAAAAGATGCGGCAGATAAAGAACTTACAAGTGGGCGAGGACCTACTGGTGTTGCTGCTGCTTCAATTTATATTTCATCTATCTTATGTGGTGAAAGAAGAACTCAAAGGGAAGTAGCTGATGTGGCAGGCGTAACTGAAGTCACTATAAGGAACAGATACAAAGAGCTTGCAGAAAGACTTGATATTGACATTATTCTTTAATATTCATGACCCGTTGGTATCAAGAAAAGAAGAGAGAACATTTCTATAAAGAAGCTAAAAAAATAGGGTATAGAGCTCGTTCGGCTTTTAAACTGAAACAAATTCAAAATAAATTTAAAATTATACAAGAAGGTGATATAGTTTTAGATCTCGGTGCAGCACCTGGTGGTTGGAGTCAGGTTTCGAAGGAGATTGTTGGCGAGGAAGGTATAGTAATTGGTGTAGATAGCTCTCATATCAAACCGATAAATGGAATTACATTTTTAAGAGGTGATTTAACCAAAGACTCGACTTTATACGAAATAAAACAATTGATAGATGAAAGAAAAGTTGATGTAGTATTATCTGATATGTCTCCAAATATTTCAGGTAATTACTCGGTTGACCATGCAAGAAGTATCTATCTATGTAAAAAATCGCTAAATATTTCAGAGATGATTCTCAAAAATGGTGGTAATTTTGTATGTAAAATTTTCATGGGAGAGGATTTAGAAAATTTTTATAGTAAAATAAAAAATAGATTTAGAATGGTTAAACAATACTCTCCACGTGCCACTCGTAAAAGTAGCAGTGAAATTTATTTAATAGCTTTAGACTTTTATAAATAGAATTCTTGATTATATAATAAAAATCTTTTATGGTTTAATAAATTATTTCTATTTTTTGTAACAAAACTTAATATAATATATTTTTCATATATATTTCTAAACAAATAAGGAAATATTTATAAAATAAGATATCCAATAGTATTAATAACTCAGATAAGATATGCCGTAGTTAATAGAGATGTTCTGATGGCAATGGGACAAATGCTTAGTCTAGATAGTTTTTTCGAAGTTACAAAGAAAGATATTGAAAAAAAAATAGTAGTAATTGTTACAGATAAAAAGATAGCTTCAATATTAAAAGCAGGAAAACGTCTTCGCCCTTTAGTCGCACAACTATGTTTTAAAGTTTGTACTGGTGGAAAGGAAACACCTTATCAATATCAAAGGTCAATTGAGGGTACTGTTGCTATAGAACTAGCACATACAGCATCTCTTGTCCATGATGATATTATCGATAAAGATATGAAGCGTAGAGGGAAACCTGCATTTCACATTAAGGAAGGTACTCCAAAAGCTCTTTTGATTGGACATCGGATGTTATCAATAGGTTTTAATATAGCTCTTAGACATGGAAACAAAATTGCCAAATTATATGTAGATACTTGGGATGAGGTTTTAAATGGTGAGATAAAAGAAGTGGATTATGATGGAGAAACCATTAATAATGGTACAAATGATATAACCTCAAAATCCAAAATTTTTAAAGAATATTATAAAATAATCAACATGAAAACAGCTTCATTGTTTTCCTCTGCATGTAAAGCAGGTGCAATTGAGGCAGAAGCATCTGGAGATATATTGGACATTTTAGCTAATTATGGAAGGGAAATAGGTCTTGCTTATCAACTTGCTGACGATCTTGTGGATCTTGAAAATGGAGAAATGATAGATAGTGTAATCATTCCTCTTCTCACTCGTTTGGAAAATAAAACTGTTGATAATACATCTTTAAAGGTAAAATCCATACAGAAAATAATTATTAAAAATTCATCAAAAATCAAAAATTTATATATTGATGAAATTAGGCGGCATGTTAAGAAAGCTGAATATTTAAGCAAATCTGAGATTATACCTCCTTCACCATATAAGGAACTTCTAATAGAAGCCCCCTCTTTTATTACCAATAGAATGCTAAAGGAAATAAATATTGAATTATAAAATCTATTTTCGTCTATTTATATTATTTTTATTCATTGTTTTATAAGCTATAAACATAATGGATAATGTTAAGATAATCAAAATAATTAAAAGTCCCAGTAAAAAGTTTCTGATAAAAATTGATAGTATTACATCTGAAAAATATGCTATCATTAGACAACCTGCCACAGCACCCGTTAATATTGCAAAGAAAATATTCCAAGGTTTCATACCAATTAATCGTCCAACGATAGACCCGACAAGGCCTCCTGATCCCTGGAATGGAACCATAACAAAAAGTATAATACCTATGAATCTTAATGGTTTTACCCAATTATATTTGTTTGAAGATTTCCTTCCAATAGTTTCAATCCTTCCAATAAAATTTCCAATTAATGGGATTTTCTTTGCAAGATCATAATTCCAAACAAGAAAAAGTGCAACAATAATGTCAACAAAGGCTATTGACAAAGCCATTACTAAGGGATTTATACCTGCTATTATACCTGCTGGTATAATTGTTTCTTTACCTAAAGGTGGGAAAAAATATCCTGAGATTAATGACAAGAATTTTAATTGTTGATTTCCTTCCAACAGGAAACCAACACTACCAATAACACCCAATCCAATAATGAATGGTATAAAGAATTTTGCAAGACGAATGAATTTTTTAGATTCAGGTTTTTTTTTCATTGTATCAGCACCTAAATATTTCATTATCATAAAGGCTTTTCAAATATAACTAAACAGATACAGTGATGGCAGCATGATCCTTTTCATATTGTGAAATATCTATAAAATCCACAATTATAAGTTTATATTTTTTAAGTTCATTAATAACACGTTCATACACTTTTTTTGGTTTTATTGATACATCTATACTTCTTGCCTTGACCATAATAATTCCCTGTCCATTTTTCTTAAGATATCTACTGATATTATTTATAAAAATTTCAGTTTGATTTCTTTGTGATATGTCTTGATACAAGAAATCTACAGTAGGAACAATTTTAATATATCTACCTGGATGATTCGCATCTGACATTATTGGTACTATATTCTTTCTTTTTTTACTCAATTGAATCAAATCTTTTATTGCAATAGGAGAATTTTCAACTGCATAGACAATCCCATCTTTTACAATATCTGAGAAATGGCTAACAGTTGTACCTGTTGCAGCACCTAAATATAATATTTTTGAATTATAAGATAAATTAATTTTTATAAAACCATTGAGTATTGCTGCTGCAAGTTTACTCCTATAAGGATTCCAAGATCGTAATTCTTTGCCCTTATATTTTATCAGTTTTTCACCGTATACCTGAATTTCCATACATGAATTAAGATTCTCGGTAAATAACCGATTATTCTCCTTAAAAACTCTTTTGATATTTGTTTCTTTCATCAATGATGGTTATATGGTGTATTTGATAAATACTTTGTCGAAATCTTAAATTACAATTACAATATACAACCTTCTCGATTAGTATGTTATTAAAATCACCATTAAACAATATTCATAATAAATTTGGAGCAAAATTTAAAGAATATGCTGGTTTTGAAATGCCTATACAGTTTTTCTCAATTAAAGATGAACATCTAACAGTAAGAAAAACAGTTGGTCTTTTTGACGTATCTCATATGAGTAATGTATGGATTACTGGAAGAGAGGCTGAAAAATTATTAACTCTTACGACTTTAGAAGATGCTTCAAAAATCAAAGGTGGTATGAGTCAATATACTGCAATTTTAAGAGAAGATGGAACAATTATAGATGACACTATTTTTATGCATCTAGAAGAAAAATATATGATAATACCAAATGCGAGTATGTCTGAAAAGGTAACTATATGGTTAAATAATAAAGCAGAAGAGTATAACATTTGTGCAAAAGCTGAAAATGTCTCAAAGGATTATGTGATTCTTGCAATTCAGGGACCAAAATCAAGGGACACATTGCAAAAACTTATAGATTTTGATTTAAAGACTGTTGGATTTTTTGCATGTCGATATATCGATATTTCAGATTTAGAATGCATAATTTCTCATACAGGTTATACCGGAGAATTAGGATTCGAATTGCAGATTACTCCTCCAGAAAAAGCGGGAGATATATTCTATAAGATTTTAAAAGCTGGGAGAGAATTTAATATAAAGCCAATTGGACTTGGTGCAAGAGATACTTTGAGAATCGAGAAATGTTTCCTTCTTGCAGGAAATGAATTTGAGGGTGGAAGAACACCCCTTGAAGCAAATATGTCTTGGATGATAGATTGGGATCATGAGTTTATTGGAAAAGATGCTTTATTAAAACAAAAAGAAAAGGGTGAGTATCATCGTCTTACATGTCTAGAACTCATAGATAAAGGTATACCAAGGCATGGTTGTGAAGTTCAAAAAGAAGGAATGAAGATTGGTGTTGTTTCAAGTGGAACTCTATCACCATGTCTTAATAAGGGTATTGCATTGGCATATGTTCATCCAGAGTTTAGGGAAAAAGACAATATTTTAGATGTGGTTATAAGAGGAAAGCAAGTCAAGGCAAAGGTTGTAAAACCACCATTTGTTAAAAAGGATGGATGTAAGCAAAATTAGAAAATGTTTAAAACCATGATAGAAATAATGGATTTTGATAAACATGACAAACGAAATTAGAGATGATTTGAAATATACCGATACACATGAATGGTTGAAAATAAAAGGCGACACTGCAATCATTGGAATTACTGATTATGCCCAATCACAACTTACAGATATTGTTTTTGCTGAATTACCAGAGATTGGTAAGGAACTTAATAAAGGAGACGAGCTCTGTGTTGTAGAATCAGTGAAATCGGTTTCAGAAATTTATGCACCAATCAGTGGGAAAGTTATAGGTATTAACGAGAAACTTGAAGATACACCTGAGATGATTAACGAGAGTCCTTACGATAACGGATGGCTTGTAGAAGTTGAAATTAAAAACAAGGGAGAGTTGGAAGATCTAATTGATGCTGGGACGTACAAGAAAAAGATATAGATTGTAAATAATATATTTTATCCTCTCATATTCTAGATAATACATATTAAATTACTTAGAAAATATTATAAAAAAAATGAAGATTATATTAAATAATTTATTTTTTAATATTATTTTTTATCTCTTTTAAAGGATTACCTACGTAGATCTTTCCTTTTTTTAATATATGATTTTTTGGTACTAGTCCACCTGCCCCTAAAATAGAATTATTTTCCATTACTACGCCAGGCATAACAATTGCACCAGCACCAATAATGCAGTTATCTCCAATTTTGACCTTTTTAATTCTTAAAGTACCTTTTTCATAATTATGAATATGAGCATAAACAACAGCATATTCACCGATTGTAGAATTTTTACCTAATTCTGTAACACATGGATCTTTAATTGTTCCTCCAACAAGAGTATTTCTACCTATTTTCATTCCAAGAAGTTTAAGATAAAATTTTTGTATCCTACCCATTGGAATAATTTCAAAAATTTTACGAATAGGAGTATAAAGTTGACAGATAAGCATCCATTTAAAAGCCATTTTATTTTCAAATGAATATCCATATGTACCTTCATTATATTTGATATTAAACATTCTAATTATTACACCTGATATTAATATTTCAGAGAAAACTAATATAACTAATTCTATATAGATAATAAATGGCAACAAAATGAAATCTAATATTTTGTTAAAAGTTAAAAAATTAAAAATAATCATTATTGATGTAATAAGAGGAATAAAACCAATCGAAAAAACAACAAACGGGATGAACCATAACAAGAAATATCTGAATTTTGCTAATAATTGACTAAAAGATATTTTGAATTTATCTTTGTTTTTCCTCATGGAATAAATAATAACAAAACAAAGAATAATAAATTTATCTAAAAAAACCTTTCAAAATTTATTTAATGAAATTTTTATTATATCATTATTTTTTTGTATTCATCAAGAGCAAATAACATTTCATTGATATATTCTGCTAAATCATAATTATCTTTTAACTCTAAAATAGCATTTTTTTGAGCGATTAAAGCATTGTTAAATTTTGTTAAATTTTCTGATGAAAGATTAACACCAAGGAATCGTTCATAGTAACTAAATACGTTCTTAGTAAGGTTTAATACATAATCTGCTTTTGAATTATTAACAGAAATTTGTATTTCTGTGAACATTTGAGATTTACTTCCTTTATCGCAATCGACATAATATGGTTTCACTTGTTCAATATTTATCCATAACCAACGTTCTTCTCCTTTCATAAATGGTAGAATATAGTCATGTTTAGTATTATTTTCATCTTCTGGATAGCAGATTCTATTTATAATCTGTCTTTTAGTTGCATATGGTGTCTCTCCTTTGGTCGTATCTAATAAAACCCATCCGTAATTTGAAACATAATATTCAACCATATAATGCATCTGAGTCCAAAAACCCTGATCATTATGTACTAAGATAACACGAGCAGGTACATTATTTAACCTGAAAAATGAACAGGCCAAATGCGATCTCCCGACATTCTCTCCATTGATAATAAGGGTAGTTATTGAATCTTGATTTAGAAAAAGACCGAGTTTTAACTGTAAAATAAAAAATAAATATCTATGTTCTTTAATAAATGTTGCTACTTTATCTGCAAGATCGATTAGATTATTATTTAATCCATGTAGTTTTATCGCTTGAAGTTTTATCAAGGATTTATTAAGTTGTACAACCTCTGTTTCTGTTAGCCACTTTTTTGTATATTCTGGTAGTTCTTCCCTTTTTGGAATTCTAACATATTCTGGTAAATCTTCAAATTCATGATTTTTAATAAAAACCCAACAGTTAAAATGAATTAAGACTTTTTCATTTTTATGAATGAATCCAATTGTAAAATTTATGATTTTATTTGGTTCATTTAAATCATTCTCGATTTGGTAGTGTATTATATTTGCTGTTGTGTCATTTAAAATTTCTAAAATTATTGGCACTTGATAATTATAATATGGTGGAAAAGAAAATCTAATATAAAAATCGGATACATTTTCATATGCTGTAATGTAGAGGTAGTGTTCATCGCGAAGTAAAAATATTGATTTTTCATTTGTAAGATTGATAACTTGATGAGAACCATCACTTGCAATTATAGGTGTTGTTATTGATTTGAGAATAATAAGAATTATAAATAATGCTATTAGCTTATTTGATAATTTCATTTGTATCAACTTTAATTTATTCAATGTATTTTATTGTCAATTTAAATAATGAATTTATATATTATAAAAACATTGTGATTAAGAGAGCGAAAAATAAATTTAATATAAATATAAAATTATTCTCTTAAGGGTTTTTCTGCAATAAGAAGAAACTTCCACTTTCTTTTTCTACCTTCTTTTAAAATTATGTTAAAACCTTCATAGGAAATAAGTTTTTCAATTTGATCCATTTTATAAGCCTTTTTATAGGAATTAATGTGATACTTGATTATTTCATTACCTGCTGAATTAATAAACATGTGAATCTTAGTTAGAAAAAGTTTCCATCTAGGAAAATCCTTATTAATTAATTCAAGAATCATTCGTCCACCAGGTTTTAAGATTCTATAAATCTCTGAAAGACCATCGCTAGGATTATCCCAATAGATAAAACTAAATCTGCTAATAACTAGATCTGCAAGTTCATCCTTCAACGGAATGGATTCAGCTTTTGTCAATATTGTTTCAATTTCCTTAAAATTAGTACCAACCACATGTTTCTTAACTAATTTAAGCATATCAACTGATGGGTCTATTCCAATAATTTTAGCATTTGGAATTAATTTAATAATTTCTAATGACAATAAACCTGAGCCAATACCAATATCAACTATCAAAGGATTTCTAATTGAACAAAGTAAGTTGTTTTGAGCAACTAGTGCAAGTCTCCTATAAAATCTTTGATATTTTTCCATATATTTGTCAAATTTCTCAGACGTCTTTTTATCTATCAACATGTTGCTTTTTCTATAAAAGATATTATGTCTAATCTAATTAAAGTCTTTTCTAGAAAACAAGAATTACTCATAAATATGAATCGTTATTTAAATAATGAAAAAGTAATTAACAATTGTATAAATTCATTATTTAGAAAAATGATAATTCAATATAATTTTATGATTTATTTGTTAAAAAAACAAATATTATTTTCCTGGATTTTAATTGATAACATTGCTTATAAATTTGAAATAATTGCTAAACTATATGATAAATTAGTTAGCAAAGTATATAAAAATGAATATCAGGCATTAAACATCTCAAATAATGATAAAGTGTTGCATATTGGCTGCGGTGCATATCCATTAACTGAGATAACATTAGCGAGAACAACCGATGCCAAGATAGTGGGTATCGATAGGAATAAAAAGGCTATAAAATTGGCCAATGCTATTGTCTATAAAAAAAATTTACGTAATAAAATAAAAATAGAACATGGAAATGGAATGAATTATTCTGTTGAAGAATTTAATTTGATTATTGTATCAAGTTGTACAATACCGATCTTAAATGTAGTAGATTATATTTTTAAAAATGCTAAAAAAGATTGTAAAATTATAGTCAGGGAGTTAGATGCAGCTGTAAAACCACTAATTAATTTAATTGATTTACAAGAAAACATTATTCTTATTAAAAAAATTGAGAGTCACCCTTTTCCCTTCTATAAACCATTTGGTTGGCGATCTTTCTATATGATAAAAAAACAATAATTTGTATATAGATTAGGAATTTATTACACCTAGATAAGAGCTAATAATATTCTTTTTATTATCGATTCTAATAATTAAAATGTTTTAAAAAAAGAAAAAAGATTAAAGTGCGATATAATTCTATAATATATCGAATAGCCTTGCTTATTTAATTAAGGATTTTTCAGTATTAAGTATTATTTCCAATATCTTAAATTAATGAATAATAGTTATAATCTTATTAATGTTTATTGCAACCCTAAACATTTTAAATAAGAACTATATCCCAACACGATGGCAAAAAAACGAAAAGAAAAAGATGAGGAAAAAGAAATTGATTTTAAAATTCCAAAGTTTGATAAAGAAAAATTCATTAAAAGTGAAAGACAAAAGATCAAAATTACATTTCTGTCATTCTTGTTCGGAGCTGCAATAGCTTTCATTTCTTTTGGATTCTGGGTTCTTTTAAATGGAAATGATTTTAGATGGGAATTGGTTTTATTATTTGGTGTTTTCACTGCAGCATGGTTGAAATATCTTTTCATCCGTCTAAATATTGATATGAAAGAGCTTGGGCGAAGAGGTATTTTTTCATCATATGCAATTTATTTCTTCACATGGTTACTTATACTTGTAGTACTTGTTAACCCTCCGTTTTATGATGATGAGGAACCTTTCATCGAAGTTGTCACACTTCCTTCTGCACAGGAATTAGGAGGTACTGTTAAAATCATAGCAAGAATCACAGATAATGTTGGTATCGAAGATATCAATTTTAATTTAGTTTATCCAAATGGTACAATTTATAATCCAACTAGTTTTACATTTGAAAATAATATATTTTCATACACTTATGAAAACTATGATGATATTATTGGAGAGTACTATTTTTCTCTGTTGGCTACAGATTTTAGTGGACGTAGGAGTAGTGAACAAAAAGGCAATGGTACTTTTAAATATAGCAATGATACGATCAAACTCCCAGAACCTTCAGGTGCAAATGATCCTTCTGGTGTTGAAGTAACTTACACTTCTGATATTAAATTCGATGTTAAACCAGATATTAGTAGATTTTATTATTCAATTGATGATAAAGGAGAGTACATTAATGCAACAAAAGATGGCGACTATTATAAAACATCTCCAAAAATTAAAGGTTGGCAAAGGGGTTTAAATGTTACAGTAAAAGCATTTGCTGATATTATTTATTATTTCGATAATTTGCCTACCGAATTCAACAATACCATAATCGATAGTAGTACATACTATTTTAATATAAGTGATGCTCCTGAGATAGGTACAGAGGAACCGCCTGAAATAACACTCCCACATCCCAAGTTTGTCCAAGTTCCTGGTTTTGAAATAATGGTTTTTGTTATCTCTCTTATCTTTGTACTCATTATACTTAAATTCCGTAAAAAAGAAGGCATTAGAAACTAATTATGAACGAACTCGCAAATTTCTGTAAAAATCTAAAAAAGGATTTTACACCTAAAATCCAAGATTCAACCTTACCCGTAAATTGTTGGTCTGAAAAAGATGTTTTTAAGGATAAAATTGTAGATACCTTTGTAATTATTTTTAGGACCAGAGGTTGCAAATGGTCTTTAAAATCTGGTTGTACCATATGCGGTTATCATAATGACAGTATTTGGAATTATGTAACTGAAGAAGATCTATTAAAACAATTTGAAGCTTCTATGAAAAAATACAATGGGGAAAAATTTGTCAAGATATTTAACTCTGGAAGTTTTCTTGATGATAGCGAGGTTAAACCAGGTGTTAGACTAAATATATTGAGTAGACTTGCCAAAAATGCTGATAAAATATCTATTGAATCAAGACCAGAATATATAACAAAGGATAAACTATTAGATGTAAAAGATGCTATTAAATTTAAAACATTTGAGGTAGGTATAGGTTTAGAAACTGCAAATGATTTAGTAAGAGAACATGCTATAAACAAAGGTTTTACATTTAATGACTTTAAAACAGCTACCGATGTTTTAAAGAATACCAACTGTCAAATCAAGACTTATATAATTGTTAAACCACCATTTCTAACTGAGAAAGAATCAATCGAAGATAGTATTGATACGGTTCATAGGATAAAAGATATTACTGATATTATATCAATAAATCCAATAAATGTTCAGAGAAATACATTGGTTGAATATTTGTGGAGGAGAAACCAATATTGTCCACCATGGCTTTGGAGTATTGTTGAAATATTAAAAGAATGTAAAAAAATTGTAGTAAAAAAGAGAATTAAATGTGACATAGTAGGAGGAGGTAGTTATCGAGGGGCTAATAATTGTAGAAATTGCAATGACAGGGTATTAGAAGCAATATCCTCGTTTTCAATTAATCAAGAAGTTCGTATATTTGAAGACCTTAAGTGTGAATGTTATGAAAAATGGCTTGATCAACTTGATATCGAAAAATTTGGGTTCGGTTCGTTGACCTGTATGTATAGGTAGATAATTATGAATAAAAAAGTTGTAAAAGGTGAAAGCGTAGTACTTATTGATTCTGAGTACAGGAAAATTATAATTAATACTAAAGATAAGACAAATAGATTTAAAGGAATTGGTGTAATAGATCCTATTTCTTTAGTTGGAAAATATTTTGGAGAGCAAATAAAAATAGATAATAAAATGTTCTGGATTCTAAAGCCATCTCTAAAAGATAAACTTCAATCTTTAAAACGTAGAGCACAGATTATTTTACCTAAAGATGCTGCTCATATAATAATGAATTGTTCTATTGAATCAGGAAATACAGTTTTGGAAGCAGGAATAGGTTCAGGTTCCCTTACCATGGCACTTGCAACTGCAGTGTCTCCAGATGGAAAAGTTATTTCATATGATAAACGTGAGGATTTTATAGAACATGCTATGAAAAATCTAAAAACGGCAGGATTAGAAAAATATGTTACAACACAAATAAAAGATGTAACTAAAGGTATAGATGAAAAAAATCTTGATGCTGTAATATTAGATATACCAAACCCATGGGATTCGGTAGATTTTGTATGGAATGCACTTAGCCCAGGTGGTTATTTCTGTACTTATTCCCCACTTTTATCCCAGGTAGAAAAGACTGTTAAAAAAGTAAGAAAAAATAACTTTATTGAGATTAAAACGTTTGAAAATATTCAAAGGGAAATGATAGTTAGTGACTACGGAACTAGGCCAAGTTTTGATATGTTGGGCCATACAGGATACCTAACTTTTGCTCGGAAGGTTTTATAGTTTTAATCCTCTTTGATTTTGATAATTACCAGATTTTTTATCGTAAAGTTCGGTTGGTTCAGTTGAAAGATTTTCAAATACAATTTGACAGAATCTATCGCCAATTGGTATCTTAATTTCTTTTTTATTTGAATTGAAACAACTAATAGTAAGAGTACCATTAAAACCTGCATCTACTTTTCCAAAACTTGCCATTATACCTTTTCTTGCGTAACTTGATCTTATCCATAGTTGAGAGGTAATTTTTGGACCCATTTTTACAAATTCTTTTGTGCTAATGGCAAACCATGTAAGAGCTGGAATTGTTACTATTCCTTTCTTAATGTGTTGATCTGTTTCTCTAATATAAATTTCATCGATTGACAAGTCATAACCATTTGGTGTAAGATTATTCGGATCAAATGGCTCTATATCAAGCTCATTTTTTTCTTTTGAGATTTCAATGTCTTTGTCAGAAAGAATTGCCATAATTATCACTTCGGTTATTTTATAATACTAATAGTATTTATAACAACATCTCTTAGTGGTTTATCGTTTCTGTCCTTATCAACTTTGGATATTACATCAACAACATCCATACCTTGTATTACTTTACCAAAAATTGAATGTTTTCTGTCAAGCCATGGAGTTGGAGCAACCGTTATGAAAAACTGTGACCCTCCTGTATTTGGTCCTGCATTTGCCATAGAAAGAATACCCTTAGAGTTATGTGTTAAATCTGGATGAAACTCATCTCGTATTGTATACCCTGGTCCTCCTCTACCTGTTCCATGTGGACACCCTCCTTGGATCATAAAATTAGGAATCACTCGATGAAAAATAAGACCATTATAGAATCCATCATTCACTAATTTCAAGAAATTTCCAACGGTAATTTGTGCCTTATCTCCAAAAAGTTCAACTTTAAAATTACCTTTATTGGTATTAAATTCTGCTATTTGATTTCCCAAAATTTATCACCTCATTATTCGATTGTAATACTATTAATTACAATATCTGTATATGGTTTACCACCACCAGCTGGATGAGAATTATCATGGTCTGCATCAGCAATATCATGTACTACATCAAGCCCCTCAATTGTTACTCCAAAAGCAGCATAACGTCCGTCTAATCCTTTTTGTTCACCATCGCAAATAAAAAATTCTGCACTTCCACCTACTTTATCACCAGTACTTGCCATTGAAATGGCTCCGTCAACATGTTTTACATCTGATTCCTCAAAGTTAATATTACCATATGGACTTTGTTTTTCAGATCCATCAGGGAAGAATCTACCTGCTTGTATCATAAAACCATCTAATACCCTATAGAAATTCATACCATTAAAAAATTCATCATTGGCCAATTTAATGAAGTTTTCACAAGTTTCAGGCATCTTGTCCTGATATAGTTCAACTCTGAATGTCCCTAATGTTGTATCAAAAACTGCAATCGAATTACCTCCAATATTACTATCATCTTTTTCATCTGAATTATTTACCATAATAAGATAAACTGCTAACGCAATGATTATTATTGCGATAACTGTTATAATAATTATCTTTACATTCAGATTTGTTTTTTTTGGTGCAACGGGTCTTGATCTTCTTCTTCCACTACTTATTTTTTTTACTGACATGATACGATGGAATATAATATCATATAAATAAGTATTTTGAAAGAGATTCCAAATTTGTTTTACATAAATGCAAAATTCTTTTAAGCTGGAAAAGTTTTTACTTTTAGTTACCTCTGGGAAAATATTTAAGATTAATAATAAATGATGAAATGGTGATAAATACTAAATTTAATTCAAACAGGCAAAATAAACTTTTACCAGATGATAAAAAAAAATCCCTTGGTTTCTGTGG
>Ga0209635_10000830_pt1 | contig 22304 bp, 22 predicted proteins | sample DeeMarSWOR230_32_FD_187463 | JGI IMG/M metagenome (GOLD analysis project Ga0209635, IMG submission 187463) | Marine sediment microbial communities from White Oak River estuary, North Carolina - WOR-2-30_32 (SPAdes) (version 2) | ecosystem: Environmental > Aquatic > Marine > Intertidal zone >...
ATCTAACTGGATAAATGAATATGGCTACTCTGCCCCAATCATCGACACACCAAAGGGACAGATACAACTCACCCACCTCCAGGGAAACGGACCATTTGTGTATCCATATGGAGGCTGGACGCCTGGAGTTAGCATGCGACTGGTAAGATGGCCAGGTTACCACTTCACACGCATACTCAGAGGCGACAACAACCTCGATGGATTCGTTGACGTACTAGACCGGTGGGCTGCAGAGTATGCTATGGGAACGCAGCCTGGAATGCCCAAGTGGAAATTCAGAGCAGACATGGCAAATCCAGCTGCACTCATCGACGGACGAGACATTGCAGTAATCTACAACGACTGGGGCTACTACTGGTACCCATACTCAACACTGCCACCGTAACCTTGCAACAAGCAAACAATTGAAGACTCATAAGTTGGCAGACATGCGCCAAGCCCTAACTTCCCCTCTTTTTTCAAAAATTGTTTTCTCTTAACAAGTCTCAGAGCTAAGATGATTTTGCTGATATAGGGGAGATGTCCCCCGCAAACCCCACTTTTTTTGTGCATAGTGGTTTTGTCCTCGAAGATTGTTTCACAAATCATATAAGGTGACTGCAATCAACTGGACTGAACCAAGCAGTTCTAGCCTCAAAGCTTCCTTCATATTTGCATCACCTCTTTCGATCTTTCTTATCCACTAAGTAATATAGGAAACGGTGGAAAAGGCTGAGGAATGAAATCTATAAGGAGTTTCGTGTCATAGGTAGTTAGTGGCCATTATTAGAGAGGTGGAGACTCGTTGCCCATTGATCCTGATTTCCAGAAGAATAGGAAGAAAGTCGGAAAAGAGAAGGGTATAGCTATTTGGGGTCCCGTGGATCCACCTGAGAAACTTGGTATACATGGAACGCATGTAGCGATTGACTGGGACATTTGCACGGGTTGTGGGGTATGTCTTGAGGTTTGTCCACAACAGTTGTACGAGTGGGTGGAGACTTATGGTCATCCAACTTCGGAGAAAAAGGCGTTTCCTGCCAGAGAACCAGATTGCGGACTATGCTATAAGTGTGAAACCAAGTGTCCTGTACGAGCAATAAGAATCGTTTACCCCCCCGAGCCAACTACCTGGCTGACCTATCTCGCATATTTATTTTTCTTGCTGGGGCCTACACAGTTCATAGGGGGTCCTATTTATGGGGCTTTATTTGGACCTTATTTAGGCCTCATAGTTCCATTTTATCTTGGATGGATGGTCTTGGTTGTTGGTTTGCTCCTCGTTCTCCCCTCGTTTGTTTACTTCAGAAAGAGGGGTGAGCCTGCAGAGGGAAGAAACCTAATGTATACTACAGTTGTCGTTGACAGCGGAACCTATAGCATTGTTCGCCACCCGCAATTTCTGGGCGTTATGCTGTTACTGTGTGCCTCTATTCTAATCTCTCAACATTGGTTGACTGCGATTATGGGTGTTCCTTGCATTGTGCAGATGCCAATATGGATGAGAGAAGCAGAAGAACATCTAATCCGAAAGTTTGGCGATGATTACAAACGCTATATGGAAAAGGTGCCAAAAATGAATCTTTTGTTGGGACTCGTACGCTTGCTACGTAGGAAAAGAGAAGACAAAGTTGATGACAAGAATTAGGAAAAGTTAGGTCTGCTTCAGTTTTATGACTTGTGGAAGAAACTAATCTACACTGTGTTAGTAATTCAAGGAGAAAAAGAAATAGAATCTATCATTTTCATGACTTTGGAGTGTCTTAACTCTTCAATTTCCTTTATTCTTTTTACGAGATAGTCCTTCCATCTCTTTCTTTTCCAGTTCTTCCGTTCCTCGTAGAAATGGACAAAAATGACATAGAACCCGTTCTTTCTATATACCTTCTGCTTATATTCATAATCGATGTGTTTCCCCCAACCACAAACTTCTATATACATTCCCAATTCAGGAATATAGAAAGCAGGTGTCCACACTCTAGGTCTGTTCTTCTCATCATGTACAAAAACTGGAGACTCGTAAATCCAGTGGAAACCCAGTTCTTTCAAGTAATAGGCAACTTTTACCTCTGAAATTCTCATATCAGGGTAAATTGAGTTCAATTGGCTCATCTCCTTTGCATGAATAGGTTGATTCTATTAACTAACACACATTTCAAGTTGCATTAATAATTTAAGGCACACACCTTTACTTTCAATCTCCACTCCCTGCCTGAATTTGGATACTTTGTTTCAACAACCTTTAATTCTCCTTACAGAGCGTTTCATCATGGATGAATGCCTCACTAAACCATGCTCACTCTGTGGAAAACGTATAACTGGTGCAAACTGGTATTGTCCTCACTGTAAGATCTGCGTATGCTTCTACTGCGGAATCACGATGGTTCAGAACGTTGAGCTGGCGTATCCAATTGAGTGTCCAATGTGCAAAAGAAAACTTCAGTAGCGTGTCTATTTGTCTCGCTTGACGTTCATGTTCTTCTGCCGATCATGACTGCTGGTAGTGGTGAGTGTATTCTGTAATAGTCAGGTCTTCTTCTGCGTAAGTTTCCTTTTTGCTTCAAGCTCTTTCTGCATTTTGGCACATCTCTCATACCAGAGTTTCTCATATTCCTGATGAGGAATAACTCTGTTTTTTAGATCTGCTATTGTGTGGATTCCTTCTTCTTTGCACCACTCTACACAGATTTCGTAGGCTTCCCAATCCAACTCTTCATATTCCCAATATACTGGAACCGTTGAGAACCCACGTTGGAATGCTGCAAAGGCTCTCGTGTGGCCATCAACAAAGATAATTTGGTCTCTGAGCTTCTTGATAGGGATGGGTTCAACGGAGGCTGGTTTAGAAGGGAAGTCCTTTATAACCTTACTCAGTTTATCCGAACTGATGTATAGCTGAGATGGCTGAATCTCATCCAATTCCGTCAAGAAGGTTTCAGTCATTTTCAACAGGTCACTTAGCTCTCATTCTCAGTTTTTATGACTTGCGGAAGAAACTATAGAAAAAAGAGAGGTTGGAGTTTATTGTTCTGTTTGCTGTAGTCTATGTTCTATCTTCTGCAACTAATCTTGTTCGATGTAAGTTAGCCACACACGGTGAGTGAACACACCGGAATATGACACCCCGTCAAAAGTAAATTCAATCGTTACATCTCTTGATTCTTTGAAACCTATGTGGACGTATTGACCCTTCGAATATGATACTTGTGTTGGCTGATAGGTAATTTCTGCCCACACCGTTATTCTCCTACTCCACCCAGGGTTGTATAAGCTAACATCAACTGCTACCCACTTGTGGCTGCTTAAGATTCCGCCGCCGCTCCGTAGTGTAGACGTATTGATTTCAACTTCTGCCTCTGGAGTGAAAAAGCCAGTGAAGAAGAGCGAGAGAAGTATAGTTGAAGCGCATACGATAACTACTGCAACAATGTATAGCCTAATTCTTCTTCTCCTTGGAACTGGTTGAGAACCAGATGGGTGTTTTTGAGAAACCGGAGCTTCACTTCTCATCGACAATTCGTCATCATGAATAATATATGTTTCAAGTTGCATTAATAATTTAAGGATAAGAAAATTCTTAGATTAATAAACTCCAGAAGCGTGACTTCATCTTGTTTGATACTCGTATCCAATGCTTTGCTACTTACTCGATAGGCATGCATGCATATAGTCATCTTTTCTTTTTAGATGAGAGGAGAAAATAGTAGCCATCCTCCAATGATTACTTCAAATAGAATCGCTGACAGACCACCGATAGCTGTAAAGTCTTTAAAGTTAGGTTTTACAAGTTTTGTCGCAGTCCCGAAGCCAACGAGAATGCTGGCAACAATTCCTAGCCATCCAATAATTTGGGGTACAACTCCATAGGTAACCAACACGATTGAAAAAGCGAGTGTACCAATGGACCAGCAGATCATTGCAAATTTGAATCTTGTGTCTTTTGTTTTGAAAATGGTTCGAGCTGAATCACTCAACGAACTTTTTTCAGCACTACTAGCAGCTGAGTATTGTCTTGCCATTTTGATAAGTCTCCAATAGTTCGGCTCATTAATGAATTGGATCAAGCCTTCTCCTATTCGAAAGATAACCAAAACAATTCCAAGTATTATGTTATATGGACTAAAAGTAATAAACAGCATTATAGTAAGTGCGATAACGCTACCATGTTCTATAAGCGCTAACATGATACTTATTTGAAACTTTTTTGGATTTTTGTTAATCTTTTGCAGGTCAGCTTCTGGATCATAATCATCTTTTTCCATTAAATAACCTAATGCCCCCATTACAAGGTTTAAAACCAAAATGAACAGAAAAAGAAAACCAGATAACATTTCGACAATCAAAGGAAAACCTCTAATTTATTCGTCTAATCCTCTTCACTTATTCGCATTTTAATTATTACTTTTCCTCGTTCACATCTGTTTTTGCAGACTAGGAAGCGATTGCAGATGAATTGAATCCTTTAACTATAAGCCATACTGCTAGAATCATTTCTTGGGCGGCTATTGGAAGAGCGAAAATCTCTATCATTGGAGGACTAAGGCCGAACATACGTACAGGCCATGTTGCTAACCACAATGCGCCTCCAATAAGACCCAAGGCTGATAACCATCGAGGAATGAGTTTTGATTGATATAACACATAATTAAACACTGGAACACTTAGTAGCCAAGCTAAGTCCAGCAGAAGGGAGCCCCAATCAATTGCTGCTAGTAGTAGAGCGCCTGAAGTTTGGAAATAGGAAGCAACCGGAGCTCCTGCAGTTGCAAATTCTCGACTTAATGACAATAGTGATAGTAAGCTGATTACATTAACAGCATCGAAGAAGCCCTCAAAAATCCTGGCACCAACGTATCCAAGAGCTAAACTTTCATTATGCTTTCTTAAGATTGGAAACATCATAATTGGAATGGCAACAACTGAAGCGGTCATAGTTAACCAAAGGAGCGCTCCTATTAAGACTCGGTTTTCATTTTCAGAAATAGCAGTAAGATAATCTGGATCACCTTCAGTTCCTAAGAAACCAAGCGGAACAACACTAAGAGGAACAGCACTTATGATAGGTGCTACTGTCGCAATTATGAATAATACTCCGACGATTATTGCAGTCTTTCTGTTTGAATCCATCTTTTACCACCTTTTTTTTGATAAAGTTATGAATTGTTAAGCAATTGTTTTTTACTTAATATTTCAGTTTTTGGGTTTGGTTAATAATTTAAGGCACACACAAAACTGAAGACCTGAAATCTCAGTGGATTCTACGGACTATGGAAGATTTTTTGGGAAAAGCATAATATACTCATAGAGAACTTCTCAAATGGAAGGTAGATAGCAATGGAAAGTAAGAACTTGATAATTGCTTTTGTCTGGATATTTGTGCTTGTTATTTCGGTTCTGTTATTCTGGGTTGGGGAATCGTATGTTGCTGGAATCGGAGGACCGTTTGTTGCTTCAGTTTTTCTCTTCGTTGTCGCTCTAATATTTAGTGCTGTCCTGTTACAAGAGGCAAAGAAATAGAAATCGAATTTGCGTATGCAGGGAAAAGTAGCTGTCCAATTGTCTATTGTCTATTTGTGTGTGTTTTTAATAATTTAAGGAGAAAACTTCTATATGTAAAAAATGTACCTTTAAGAGGAATATTATGTCACTTGTACCAGAATTTGAGCTAGGCTTGTGGAACGCTTGGATTATTACGGTTCTAGGTTTTATTCTCCCGTGGATTCCCGTTTTCATTAACAAAGAGGTACAAAAAAAGAGAATGGAGGAGCTTAAGTGGAGTAACCTGAGTAAAACTGTCAAAACAGTACTTGTAATTTCTCAAGCCATAATCCTTCCTTTCACAATAATCTACTCTTTCTTCTTGCCCTTGAAGCTGGGCACAGTCTGGTTCTATGTAGGTCTACCCTTCAGCATTCTGGGCATTATTATGCCCGTCATATCTGGAGTCTCCTTATATTCTGCTACTGCTCCACTTGATAAACCCATAACCACAGGTGTCTACCGCATTACAAGAAACCCCGAATATTTCTCAGGGTTCTTACAGTATTTAGGCATAGGCATAAGCTGTCTTTCTTGGGTCTTCGTACTATGTGCAGTGGCATATATCATCTCGCTTCACATTGCAGTAGTACAAAGCGAAGAACCCTCTCTGATTGAGAGATATGGGGATGCATACAAAGAATATATGAGTAGAACTCCAAGATGGATAGGAATACCGAAAACAGAGAAAAGAGACTAACACTCCTTCAGTTTTTGTGACTTGTGCAAGAAACTAAGGCTACTTTATTGTTGCATTAATAATTTAAGGAAAACTTATTAGGATACATATCTATTTAAAAGAACAAGAAGCATAACAAAGCACGATGCCAGCTCATGGTATTATTCAGATTTGAGTAAAAACGTGGGGCACCCTTGAACCTTAGAATCCTTAAGAGACGAGCTGAGATGTTGGACGCGGTTAGCACCGGTCTTCATCCTTCAGCCGTGGTTGCTCAGCTGGCGGAGAAGTACGATGTTTCGGAGCGTGCTCTGTGGAGTGATTGGCAGCGCAGAGAAAAATGGGTTCCTGTGCTACTAGGCCTAGAAAAGTATGCGGGGTTTGCTGAGATGGTTGAGCAGAAGTTGAATGCTGTTCAGAAGGCTGCTTGGAGTATCTATTTGAAGGCGGGTAACGAGAGTGCGAGGGTGGGTGCTCTTAGGACTGTTCTTGAGGCTTTGGGTATTCACCGGGATATTGTTCAAACAGGTGATGTGATTGAGCGTTTGGGCAGGTTGGAGGAGATTGCACAGGAGCAGAAGGTGCATAGAGGAGGTAGGAGCGTGATTCATTGAAGGCTTCAGTTATTAAGAGGATTGAGAGGTTGGAGGAGCAGCTTAAGCCCTGTGAGCCTGAGTTGCCGCCCTTTGATTTTGATCTTTTGATTGAGAGCGAAAAGGCATACTTCAGCAAGCAGATGGTTGTCTTGCGCACTAGAGCGCGGGAGCTCGGCTATGGTGATAAGAACAATAAGGTTAGCTGGTTTGACTTGGGAGGTTTTGATCCGGTTAGTAATGATGAGGTTAGGATGGAATGTTTAGAAGCTTTGAATGACGAGGAAAGAGAAGTTGTCGAGACGTTCTATGAGGTTATTGAGAAGTGTATTCGTTTAACAGCTAAGTTGCCTGAAGAGGAGAAAGCCATCGTTAAGAGATACAATCGCGTGGTCACGTTTTTTGGAAACAGCCTGATGATGAATATAGCTAAACATGATCCGTCGAAAGGCCACACTAAAGAAGAGTTAGCGCAGTTGCGGGTTCAATATGAGCAGATTATGGCTAAGCATGGAGAGAGGATCTATGAGTAGCAGGGCGATTGTGCGAAGGCTTAGGAAACTGGAGAAGCAGCTTAAACCGCATGATTCAGAACGCTCGCGTGGAGAGGAAATCTCAGAGTTACTGCGTCGGTTAAATGATGTTTTGGATGGTCGTAGTATTCCTAGGCATGTTATCCTGTCTGTGGTGAAGGAGCTGGGCTTATGACGACTGTTCAGGTGAGTAATAGGGCTGTTTTGAGGCGGCTGAAGAAGCTAGAGCGAGTTTTCGCTGTGGAGCCTAGAGATGACTGGATCGACATTTTGATGCGGAGAGGAGCTAACCTTTTAGATCCAGAATCAGTCAAAGAAACCATAGCCAGATTCAAATGCCAAGACGGAACAAAACTTCAGTACGTAAACGCCTACAATATCTTCGCTGCTGTCAACGGAATCATTTGGGAGCCACCAAAATACGAACAGCTTGAGAAAATCCCTTTCATCCCCACAGAAAACGAGTTAGATCAGCTAATTGCTGCCTCTGGGAAGAAAACAGCAACTCTACTGCAGATGTTAAAGGAAACATCCATGAGGATTGGTGAAGCCTTACGTGTAAAATGGACCGACATAGACACAGAAAGAAGAATCGTCACCTTCAACCAGCCAGAGAAACGAAGCAAGCCCAGAATATTCAAGATAAGCCCCAAACTCATAGGCATGCTCCAATCCATACCACAGAAATCGGAAAAGGTCTTCTATGCAACTTTAGCAGCCAAACAAAGAACATTCACTAAGACACGAAAAAAAGCTGCCAGAACCCTTCAGAACCCAAGGATTCTAAAAATCAAATTCCACACCTTCCGACACTGGAAAGCCACAATGGAATACCACAAGACAAAGGATGTCCTTCACGTCATGAAGCTGCTTGGACATCGAAACATAAAAAACACTCTAATCTACATCGACCTTGAGAACGCCCTATTCAGCGAGCAAAGTGATAAGTTCCATGTTAAGGTTGCCAAAACGGTTGAAGAAGCGTGCAAACTAGCTGAAGTCGGCTTTGAGTACTTCACCGCCATAGATGACGTGCAGATCTTCCGAAAGCGAAAATGACCAGAAAAGTACTAGTATAAATCCAAAACATAGTCTATAAGTTTATATTGCATCAGCACTTTTTGTGTATGATACCGCTGAAGCCTAACTTGGAAGATGAAAACAGATGCCGAAGATGATGAATGTCTGCCACTTCTGCCTCAAAAGCGGAATATTATGCTCCAAATGCCAAACCAAGCTTAGGCTGGGCGAAATCACAAAAACAGATCTGGAAATTGGGCGTTTACTCATGTCGCTTGAAAGTGAGTATCCGCCTTTACAAGACATTTACTTCTACAAAGCGATAGAACATGACGAGGTTCTCGCTTTAGTTGTTGGTAAAGGCGACGTAGCCCGGTTGCTGAGTTACGGCGGCAAAATTCTAAGGGCTGTGAGAAATAAAACTGGCAGGACCGTTCGTGTGTTGGAATACGGTGTAGACGACAGAAAGTTCCTAGAAGACCTTTTTGCGCCTTTCAGTATTCTCACAATAAACACAATCTGGCTACCAGACGGAACAACCGAAACCCGAGTAATATTAAGAAAGAGGGGACGCAGAATACCTCACTTCAACATTGAAGCTTTAAAGCAAATTGCCCAAAAAGCCCGAGGAATGACTCTACGAGTAGAGTTTTCAAGATAGCAGGTGGAAAACTTCCAGATGATGACGGACCCACTGGGAGACTGGCGGCGAACCCACTATTCAATTGAAGTGACCCCAGAACTGGATGGAAGTGAAGTTATTATCTTAGGCTGGGTTCAGGACATCCGCGACCTCGGTGGCATATACTTTGTAATATTGCAAGATCGCGAAGGAACCGTGCAAGTTACAATTCCTCGTAAAAAAGTTAAGAGGCAAATTGTAGAAAAGGCAGAAGCCATTCAGAGACAGTACAGCATAGGCGTCAAAGGCATAGTTAAGCGAACCAAAATAACTCCTCGAAAAGTCGAGGTAATTCCAAAAGAGATCCGCATACTTGGAGTAGCTCGACATCCGCTTCCATTAGACGTGACAGGACGAACCCCGGCCAAAATAGATGTACGTCTAGACGCACGAGCTCTTGACCTATGCCAACCGGAAAACCGTGCAGTATTCAAGATTCAACATATCACACTACGTGCATTGCGAGATTTTCTGTCAGAAAAAGGCTTCATAGAAGTTCACACACCACGAATAATTGCAACAGCAACGGAAGGCGGAGCAACACTCTTCCCAGTTACATACTTCGAAAACAAAGCGTTTCTAGCCCAAAGCCCCCAACTATACAAGGAAGAGCTTGTTTTAGGCTTAGAAAAGATCTTTGAAATCGGACCATTCTTCCGCGCTGAAGAGTCACATACTCGACGACACATAAACGAGTTCATATCCATCGACATCGAACAAGCTTTCGCAACAGCCGAAGATGTCATGCAGATTGTCGAACAACTTATACATTATGTCTGCGGAAATGTAAAGGAAAAATGTAGAAGAGAACTTGAAATCTTAAAACATGATTTCGAAGTGCCAAAGCTTCCATTCGTACGCTTCACGTACGATGAAATCCTAGCAGAACTCGAAAGCGAGGGCGTGGAAGCTTCATGGGGTGAAGACATTCCAACGCCAGCCCTAAGAACTCTGGGGAAGCTTCATCCATACTTCTTCTTCATAATAGAATGGCCAACAACCGCAAGAGCATTTTACATAAAGCCGAAAGACGAAAACCCAAAACTGACCGAAGGCTTTGACTTAATGTGGCGCTGGATAGAACTTGCTTCTGGGGGCACCCGTGTCCCGACAAAAGACCTACTTGTAAAACGGCTGAAAGAATGCGAGTTAAACCCGGAATCTTTTAGGCACCACTTAGAAGCCTTCGATTACGGCATGCCACCACACGCAGGCTGGGCCATCGGCTTAGAACGGTTAACGATGATGCTAACTGGGAAAAAGAACATACGAGAGGTTGTTTTGTTTCCAAGAGATCGCTTTAGGCTTACACCTTAACATTCAAGTGTCTGTATCTGAAATCTATGTTAAACAATGTCCAGAAAAATATACTTGTGTCTATGAATAAAAAGCCAAATTATGGCTTCTGTCGCCACGCTCGCATAGTTTCATACCACATAACTCCTGTGCTGAGTATGCATAAGATAAACGCAAAGACGCTGTAGAAGCTAATATGCCTAAACTGTGTTAAATAAAAAACTAGCAGGGTTGTGAACATGCTAGCATATAACAGGTAGCGGGGCAGCATAAAAGTGCCTAAGCGTATGAACTGCTTTAAAACTCCGACATTCACAGTTTTTATTAGGCGATACTCTCCACGTACTTTCTTCACTAAACCCAACTCGGTGAGTTTATCTAAATGGTAAACAGCCAGTGCTGGACTTGAAAAACCCAAAGCGCGTTGAGTTTCCCTAACTCCGACAATACCATCTTCTGCTCGAAGTAAGAACCAGTAAACCTTAAGCGTGTTGCCGCGGAGAACGCTGGTGGTTTCTTCATCGTTCAACGTACACTCCTCCAAAATTCTCTTCTTAACCTATTGGATGGCTGAAAATTATTCAATGAATTATGTGATGCTAACGCTTTGTATTTGGAAGTATCTTTTAGCCAAAAACCGTATGCGTTCTGCGTTTCTTCCATTTTTGCCTATGGCTACCCCTTTATCTCTGGGGTTAACCGAAACTACGGCGATTATTTTTCCATTTGGACGCTCAGTGATGCGTACTTCATTCACTCGAGCTGGCTTCAGAGCGTTCTTGATGAACTGAACTGGCTTGTCAGAATGCTCAATAATCTCATGTTTTTTGCCAGTCATTCTTTCTAGCAAGCGAATGTTTTTTCCACCTTTGCCTATGGCTGCCCCAATGTCACCTTCTTTTACGATAAAGATAATTCGGTTAAGTTCATCATCAATAATACAGTCTTTAACATTGGCGCTTGTTATGCTTTCAAATAATGCGATATACCGCATCTCGCGACTTGTAAGTCTTATGCCACTATGCATTAACTTCCTCCGCTGCCTCTGGTACTGCTAAGGGCTTCTTTGTTTTCGTAAGCTTCAAGATGTCTGAATCACCAGGGTCTCGTACAGTTAGAGCTGAAACTATGAAGGTTTTTCCGCAAATCGCACCTAAATCTATGCTGGTTCCATTATAAATAATTACTGGAATGGCTGAAAGCTTACTGTGGTATTCAATGTCTTCACGAATACGCTTTGGACAGTTTGCCGCTAAAAGGATGAGTTTTGCTCTTCCAGTGTTGACGCTTTTCATCGCATTGGTAGCACCAAATAATACTTTGCCTGTTTTCACGGTTGTGGCGATGGCTTTGTTGATATCTATCACTTGTTTTTCACCCGGTGAGACGTTGACATATAAAGGTCTACAAGACCTGTGCCTATTGGTATTGACTGTCCGACGATTACGTTTTCGGTCACACCTTTTAATGGGTCGCTTTCGCCTCTAATTGATGCTTCGACGATGTTTGGAACAGTGATTTCAAAGGCTGCTCTGGCTAGAACGCTGGCTTTTTTGCCGCTGATTCCATGTCTACCTATTTGGCGCACTTCACCTGTTGCTGTCATTATGTCTGCGGCTAGCATTACATGGCGGATATCCACGTCTAAGCCTTGTTCTTCAAGAACTCCAACAGCTTCTTTTGTGATAACGTTTCTAGCAGCTTCAATTCCCAGTGTTTTGGCGATCTCATGAATGTTGTTAGCAACCGTCCTAGTTGGATCTACGCCTACGATCTCAAGTGCTCTTGGTAGGTTAGAACCATCTGTTCGTATAACCCATTCTCCCTTATCTTCGGTTACCAAAACCCGTCGAATGTTTGGAACACCCTTGATGTGATGGGTGGACACCTTATCAAGCAATTTTTTAGGGGCAATCTTTTTCGGTTTTAGGTAAAGCTTGTCTTTTTCCACTCGAAGTGTGCAATTGGGCAGATGCAGAGCTTCTTGGAGATGTTTAAGTGTTACTCCGCGGTCTTCCATCATGGTTGAGTCAAGTTGAATTGCGACTTCTCCGAGTTCCGGATCAACATACATGGCTTTAGTAATGTCTTCCAGAGTTGTACAAATGATTTCCCGCGCTACTGCGAGTGCTTTTCGCTCGCTTGCACGATTCTCTTTGTCGAGATAAATGGACATAATCGGCGTGGAAGGCATTCTTCGTGCATCTACAATTTCAATAAGCCTAGGCAAACCCAAGGTAACATTCTGCTCCCTGACACCTGCATAATGGAATGTTCTAAGGGTCATTTGGGTGCCTGGCTCTCCCATTGACTGCGCTGCAACTATTCCAACAGCTTCACCTGGTTCAACCAATGCCCGTCTGTAGTTTTCAAATGTTGATTCAATTGCTTGGTCTACGTCTTTCCGAGGTAATCCAGCCTTGTTTAGCTCATTGTTTAATTCTTCGATGAGGAGAGGTGTAAGTTGACCTCTAACTTTTTCAATTTGATTATTAATGTATTTTTTTGGCGCGGGTTTGCCTTTCTTAGCCATTAGTTTTATTTGCTCCACGACTCGGCTGACATTGACTGCTTTCCCGTGGTCGCTTTTAGCCGGGTCAACTCCGTCTTCTCCATATCTAAATTGAATTATGTCGCCAATGGAGTTTCGAACTGTTGAGTCGTATTCGATGCGTAAGTGTTCCAGTGCGTTGATGAGACGTCTCTGCATGTATCCACTTTGCTGCGTCCTAACGGCTGTGTCTACGAGTCCTTCTCGTCCACCCATGGAGTGAAAGAAGAATTCCACAGGGTCTAAGCCGTCTCGATATGAAGAATAGACGAAGCCTCTTGCTTTTGGAGATGGATCTTTCCCCTTAAAGTGTGGTAAGGCGCGTTCAAGATAACCACGCATGATTCGTTTGCCACGCACCGACTGTTGCCCCACAACTGCAGTCATCTGACCTATGTTAAGGCCCGAACCTCTTGCCCCAGCTTGCGTCATTATCATACCCGCATTTTCAGGAGCAAAATCTTCTTCTGCAGCCATTCCTGCTTTGTCCCTTGCTTGAGCCAGTTCGTTCATTACGTAAATTTCAAAAGACTCTTCTAAGGTTAAGCCTGGAAGCCTTTGCAATGTTCCATCTTGAAAATCTTTGATTAGTTTACGTATTCGTTTCTCTCTCAACTCGATTATTTTGCGAATTCTTTTTTGAACTGGACGCGAAAGTTCCAGTTCGTCAAAAGAGTAGGTGAATCCTCGCATTGATATGAACTGAGTTAGGACCTTGCAGATTCGATTCAGAAATTCTCGCCCTGCAGCGGGTCCATAATCCTTTATGATTCTGTGAAGCAGACTTTCAGATTGTTCTGCTCCTATGGAGTTTCGGTCTATTACACCAGACTTTAGAGCACCATTCTTAATGACGACATATGCATCGTATTCGCATTCTTCACGGAAGCAATGCGGACAAGCTATACAGGTAGCTGTCTTAAAAGCGTAATTCAAGTCCTTCGGAATGAAAAGGCTGAAAATTTGTTTTCCAGTCCATCGAGGTTCAGGCTTTTTCACTGTTGGTTCTGGAAGCGACCCTTCATATTTGGCTGCCAAAAGTAGGCGGCAAACCTCTTCCTTTGTGAGCAACGTGGATTTTTTGGTAAACAGGTATGCGGCTGTTATGAAATCAGTTTTGGCTCCTATGATGGGTCCTCCGAACCTCGGTGATAGAATTTGGTCTTGAACTTGCATTAAAAGGCGGGCCTCTGTTTGGGCCTCCTCACTTTGTGGTATGTGAAGGTTCATTTCATCTCCATCAAAGTCAGCGTTGTACGGGGGACAAACGCAAAGATGCAAGCGAAACGTTTTGTGAGGAAGCACACGAACATTATGCGCCATTATTGACATCCGATGAAGAGAAGGCTGCCTATTAAAGATGGCAGTGTCCCCCTCTCTCAGGTGGCGTTCCACAATGAAGCCAGGCTCCAAGGCTTCAGCAATTTTCTCACGGTCTGTCACGAATTCTAGTCTAATGCGTTTGCCATCGGGCCTTACAACGTAAAGAGCACCTGGATAGCTTTCTGGTCCATTAATCACCAGCTGACGTAATTCTTCAATGTTCCATTCGGTCACATTCTCGGGTATTGAAAGCCTTATCGCAACTTCAAGTGGAACTCCCACTTCGTTGATGTCAAGGTTTGGGTCTGGTGAAATTACGGTTCGAGCTGAGAAGTCAACTCTTTTTCCAGAAAGATTGCTTCGAAATCTTCCTTCCTTTCCTTTTAACCGTTGAGACAAAGTTTTGAGCGCTCTTCCAGAACGATGTCGAGCTGGAGGAATTCCTGAGGCCTCATTATTGAAGTAGGTTGTCACGTGGTATTGAAGCAGTTCAGATAAATCTTGAATAATAAGAGTGGGAGCTCCAGCTTCCATGTTCTCTTTCAAACGTTGATTAATGCGTATGATATCAACAAGCTTATGGGTTAAGTCGTCTTCAGAGCGGATTCCCGACTCTAGAGTTATGGAGGGCCTAACATAAACTGGCGGAACAGGAAGCACTTGAAGAACCATCCATTCTGGGCGAGCACTTTTCGGGTTGAAGCCGACAGCTTCGAGGTCTTCATCTAAAATACGCTCAAGTCTTTCTCGAATCATGCTTGGGGTTAATCGTTGGGCGCCTTCTTCCGAGATTTCATGAAAAGTTGTAGGTTTTGTGAACTCAACTTTAAATTGAGGGGCGCCGCAGTGGGGGCATTCCTTGTTTCTTGCTTCTCGCAAAATTTTCTTATAGAAATCGGACGACACTGCTCCCAACAATCTGCGTGATAGTTCAATTCGTGACCTAATTTTTTCAATTCGAGTTTCCGGCAGTAAAAGGCGTCCACAATTTCGGCACGTAGCAGTTAGCAAGTTGTAGATGACCTTGGTAAATTCAACATGAACTATTGGAACCGCTAATTCAATGTGGCCAAAATGGCCAGGACATCGAATGGCTGTGTTGCCGCATGTTTTGCATCTCTGTCTTGGCTCAAGTGTTCCTAGTCGTCCATCCATGAGCCCAGAGGTGATCGGTGCACCATCCTCATCGTAGGTGTCCGCTGTTACAATTTCTGCAACAGAAAGCCTTCGTATGTTTTGAGGAGATACTATACCAAACGAAAGTTGGTTCACAACCTTATGTATAGTTTCTTCCAATGTTGCCATTTTACGCTCTCTCCTTCAGCTTTAGTCTGGGCGTTACACATAGGCTCATTAATTCTTGCAAAAGAAGTTTGAAGGCGTAGGAGACGAAAACAGGAGAAATCTGAGCTTTGTCTTCGCATATTCGGCAAAAGTATTTGCGTTGTTTGAGGTCATGATACGCGATATAGCCGCAGTTTTCACATATGTAAAGCATATACTTATCTGATTCTTCGAGAAGTCTGTCTTGGAGAAGCATAGCTGCTCCATGTCCGATTAAGCAGTCACGTTCCATTTCGCCGAAGCGGAGTCCACCGCCTCTGGCTCGGCCTTCAGTGGGTTGTCTGGTTAACATTTGAACTTGTCCTCTTGCCCTTGCGTGAATCTTGTCAGTAACCATGTGATGAAGCTTCTGATAGTAGACGATTCCCATGAAGATGTCGGCGGCAAAACGTTCACCAGTGATGCCGTTGTAGAAGACTTCTCTGCCTGTGTGGCTGAAACCCAAGTCAATCAAAGCTTGCTTCAATTCTTCCGGCTTTTCATTAATGAATGGCGTTCCGTCAACTGGTCTTCCTCTTGCAGCAGCCACTTTTCCACCCATAGACTCGAGAAATTGTCCGATGGTCATACGGGACGGAATAGCATGAGGATTAATGATAATATCTGGGACAACACCGTCGACTGTGAAGGGAATGTCCTCTTGAGGAATAATCATTCCTATAACGCCTTTTTGACCATGACGTGAGGCAAATTTGTCGCCTAGCTCTGGGATTCTCTGATCGCGCACTCTGGCTTTCACAAGTTTGCTTCCTTCACGAGTTTCCGTGATGAAAAGGGCGTCTACAACTCCTGTTTCTGCGGGTCTCAGGTCCACTGATGTGTCTCTCATTGTTGGACCCTTAACTTCAAACTCCTTGTATTCTTCAAGGAATCTTGGTGGACTTGTTCTCCCAACGAGAACGTCTCCGCCGCTTACTTTTGACTCTAAGCCTATGATGCCATCTGGCTCCAACATGCGATAATATTGTTCTCCTCGATACCCTCGAATGCCAGCTTCAGGCATAACAAGTTTATCTTTGAGCCCACCCAGATATTGCCGGCATGCAGCCTCGTAGATTCTGTAAAACGTAGAGCGACATAGACCTCGCTCAATTGAAGCCTTGTTAAAAATTAGTGCGTCTTCCATGTTGTAGCCTTCAAAAGAAATAACTGCAACCACACAGTTTTGCCCGGAAGGACGGAAATCATATCCTATAATATGCATGGGCTTAGTGTCCACTATGGGCTTTTGAGGATAATGCAAAACATGGGAGCGGGAGTCCACGCGCAGTAGGATATTGGTAGAATGAATGCCGAGTGCTTGCTTTGCCATAGCAGCCTCATACGAATTGCGAGGGGACTGATTATGCTCCGCATAGGGGATTAGAGAAGCACATATTCCAAGAATAGTGTAGGAAGCGATTTCTACATGAGTATGTTCAGGTGTCACCTGGTCGAAACTTAGCGCTATATACAAGTTCTCTTCTTCTTCAGCGTCAATATATTCAATTATGCCGTTTTTCACGAGGTCTTCCCATGCCCACTCGCCAGAATAAATGTTTTCGACATGCTCTGGTTTCAGCTTCGGAATTCCGTTTTCTACAGCAATGAGAGGTCTGCGTACACGTCCTTCATCGCAGTTAATGTAGACTTCTTCTCTTTCGCTAAGAAGCTTAGAAAAATAGGCAAGGTTCACTTCTGGAGAAATCTCCCCGTTTCTGCGCCTTCTCCTGATCTCATCAGCTAACTCCCGCGTAGAGAGGCAATATCCAATCAAGGAACCGTTTACAAAAACTTTGGCTCCAGACCCCCTTAGGGATTCGTTAGCTTCTAGAGCTGGGACGACGCCCAACTTGAAGAGAATCTGCTTTATCTTTTCAGGATTTACGCTCACTGATATTGAAGCCGAAAGAGCAAGGTTCTTTACTAAGCCACAGTTTGAGCCTTCTGGGGTCTCATTTGGACAGAGCCTGCCCCAATGAGTCGGATGTAAGTCTCTGGCTTCGAAGTTGGGTTGACTGCGGCTAAGCGGAGACTGCAACCTTCGAAGATGACTTAAAGTTGACGTACGATTCGTTCTGTCTAGAAGCTGCGTAATACCAACTCGACCTCGTCCCCAGTTTCCAGTTGCTATAGCATGTTGGAAACGTTCACTAATGATACCTGGTCGCACAGCAACTGATATTGCAATCATTTGCCGCTTAACACCCATGCGTTCGAGTTGATACTTTATGTCTCGGCAAAGATTTCTAAAAGCAATACGGAAAAGATCAGCCAGCAAGGGTCCAGCGAGCTTTAAGCGCTTGTTTTTGAAGTGGTCTTTGTCGTCAGTTTTGCGTTTTCCAAGCTTCAACTCGATGACGCGGCAGGTCATTTCCCCTAGAAATAGTGACTTTTCTCTCCGTTTTTCCATTTCGCGTCCTATATGGGGTAGAAAGTTTCTGTCTAAGATGCTTTGAGCCTTTTGTCGGCGATATTCTTCCACTTGCCCTTGGGCCACACGGTTGCCAATATACATTATAGCTTCAGCAACTGAGTCGATGCCCGCGGCTTTCTCGAAGGAAGCTTCTAGCTCGTTTTGTATAAGTTTACTTGTGGAAACTGCTTCGGCGATTTCCTTGTCAGATTCCAATCCTAATGCTCGCATGAGAATGACCAAGGGAATTTCGGTTGGGACGCCTGGCATAGATACATAGATGGCGCCATCTGACTTCAACCTTAACTCGATTCTTGCTCTAAAGCCAACTGTTGTGGAGAAAATCTTGGCTTGGTAAACAGGTTTTGCTCCTCTTGTGTCAATGTCCACAAGAATACGGTTGGGAGCCAAATCTTCAAGCGCAACAATGACGCGTTCAGAACCATTAACAATAAAATAGCCGCCTGGGTCGCTTGGGTCTTCCCCATGCGCTATCAGCTCTTCAGGAAGAAGCTGAGAAAGAATGCAAAGTTTTGACTTAAGCATAACAGGCAGGTTACCTATCAACACAAGCTCGGTTTCCTGTTCTCTTCCATCAATGACTGGGGTCATTTCTAGGGCTAGGGGGGCAGCATACGTGAGGTTTCGGAAACGCGTCTCTAGCGGATAAATCTCATGTTTTGTGCCGTCAACTTCAGTGACGTAGGGTCCGCTTATCTTTGTTTGAGGGTCTATAATCCATGCTTGGCCAAGCTTAATTTTGTAGGGAGCCTCTGGCACTTCAATATCGATTTCACCTGTCTCGTCGATGACTTCTTGAAGACCTGAGTCAACAAATTTATTGTATGAATCCAAATGTTGCCTAACTAAGCCTTTCTCTTGGAAAAAGGCTTTTTCAAGAAGAAACAAGTCGTCTTGTGAAAATTCCAACTGTCTTATGCCTCCATAAACTTACATTTAAGAGAAGGGTTATGAATGCTCTCCAGAGAGAGCTTTTTTCTTTTCAAACTTGGAGGTTCCTCCAAACGGGCCGGACTAGTGTCATCCGACTCGGAAAAACCGGGTCTTCGATATCCTTCCCCCATTTATGTGAGGTGCTACGACCTAAGCGGCCTATCCACCATATAAACTTTACTTAGGTAAACTTGATTTGAATTTTGTTACCTCAGCTTTCTAAACAGCATAGCGCTATTGCTGAGGCAATAGAGGATTTTATCAGACAAATGAGACATTTTTTGGGATCGATCGAGTTTTTCTTGGGTAGTCAAATTGGATAGGTTCTTTGAGTAAAAAAGGGAAATTGGGTTTATGACGTTTCGATTGTCGCTGGTGTTTGGGCGATTTCAGGAGCCTTATGACCTTTTCGTTTTGCTGCAAACACTATTGCGACGATTACGATTGCTGCGACGATTATGCTTGCGAATAAGTATGCTTGCAAGTTGGGAAGACCTTCCGGTGTGAATCCTGGTATTTCAATGTATGCAGTGTATGTTGGGTCGTGTTCTACGCGGTATCCACTGTAGATTGGATATGAGATTATGTAGAAGTAGTCAGCGCGACTCATGTCTGTTATGTGTTCTTTTGCGTTTTGATAAAGCGTTGGACGCATGTGTGCGATTACTAAGGGAACGAGCCTCAGAAGAGCTGTGTGAATACTGAAGATCGGGTTATGTGCATAACCCGCGATCCTTGCTGTCCTCGTAATCGCATCATAAGAGTCAGGTTGTGACTCTGTAGTGTCTGCTGTGTGATTATACAGATTGTAAGTTTCTTTTGCTCCAAAGCCTGCTTCAAAGATTTTTTCTCCATCGTCCGCGGCTGTGGTTATGGAGCCGCCACTAACGTCAACTTCAGCATCTGTGACATTCAGACTTCCATAGGAGTTTTGAGTTTTGTGGCCAAGCACTAAGGAGTTTTGGAACAAAACTACGCTCATTTTGATTTTTTGTTTTTCTAGGAATTGATAGATAGTTTGATCTGAGATTTTCGTTCCGTCCAACCAATAGCAACCTGTGCTGTTGTAGTGTGCCACGACAGGTATGAAGATGATCCAGTGTATTAGCCAGAGATTGGTCATTCTACCGACTACGTAGTTTGCTGTAACAGTTGCCGTGTGATCGGTCGGATTTATTGTGAGGTTATAGGTGAATGTTAACTCTTCATATGTGGTTATGGCGATCGGTAGCACTTCATAACGAGGTCTGATTGGGTCTGTATGCATTCTCCACCAAATCGCTGTTAGATTTGTGTAGCGCATGCCCCAGTACCAGTTGAGTTTGTCTTCTGAAGATGTTAACGGGATAATCTCTGTTTTGGTGCTTAAGGCTGGTGGTGACGAGTTTGGGAAATATTGCTCTAAGTTGAGCCCAAGACTGAAAGAGGCGTAGAGGTTGTCGTTTTTGTCTGGTGAGTCGGGATATAGCGAATTTGTGGTGTCGTTAAAGGCTAAGAGTGTAATGAATGAAGAGGACATGAGCACGTTTTTGCCTTTCTGTGTTTTGTAGTGCTCTAAGAAGTTCTGTACTGGAATTGTCAGCGTTGCGTTGCCAGTGGTTATGTTAGCTAAACCAGCATATAGAAGTTGAAAACCACTAACATTGATATAAACCATGTAAAGGTTGGCATGCCAGTTTGCAGGTGGAGGCGTTTTCCCGTGAGCTGAAGCGTAAGAGCGAGCGTAATCGAAGAAGTCGATGGTTTTGCTCCAGCTTTCTTGCTTGAAGTCTTCTGGACTTAAAGTTTCCGCAGCACTGATTGGTAAGATTGTTGCTATTCCGAAAATTGCAAGAAGCAATGCTCCGAGCAGCATTTTCTTTTGCATAGGAAACATCTCAGAAATCTGTAACAGTTGCCTCACCTAATAGCTTTGTGAATTCCCGATTCATGTGCAAAATCGTTCGTAGAAGCCTTGAGCACTAAAAGAAGTCCATGAACTTCAAAACTAGAATACTGATAATAGATGCGGAGATGCCTAATATTAAAAGCACGTGTTTCATTGAGAAGCCTGTTTCGCTCACTTTTTCTTGGATTTCAAATTCCCTTATCTCGTTTGTTTTTGTGTGAATCTGCACTTTCGCTGTTCTCTTTTTCGATTCCATTTCAACTATGTATTTCTCCCCTTCCAAAGTTGCTTTTATCGGACGTAGACTTCGTTTGTATCCTAGTCTTTTTAGAAACGTTTTTGCCAAAGAAGTAAACTGCTCAGCATCCAATCTGGTGTTTTCTTTTGAAGCTGTTTTCTGTTCGGATTCCAAGGACATTTCTGTTCTGCTTAAGCATTAGGTATTCAAAGGTTTTAGAGTTATGAATTGCAGAACATTATTTGAAATATCAAAATGCATTCCGAAGTGCATAAAAAATGCTACGTATCACAGATTTGCCAAAAGTGGAAAGCCTACACTTTTCAATTTCAGTGACTATTGCACTTGCGTTTCGTGAGCCTAGTGAAGACTTGCCCAGTGGTAAACTTCCATCATTCCGCCAAGAACGGCCGCTAGAATTCCACCGATTATTGCCAGCAGTCCGTTAATTATCTGATCACTTAACATTATGGGTATCATTATCCCTAAAACTATGAAGACGAAGCCGATGCCTATGCAGATTCCATCAATTAGCGCTGAAGACCGGTGCCGTCTAACCTCTTCGAATAGATTCTCTTGGTTCAAACCAGACACCGATTCTGAATAGCTTCAAGCCTTGTATAATTAATTTATTGCCTGAAGATACGGATCCGTGATTCAGATTACAATTCCATGCAAACATGTGGCGCCCTGGATGGGATTTCGTCTAAAGTTCAAATCTCCAATAAAATCAGAAGAAAGTTGACGACTGTGGGAGATAAACCGAAAAAAAGGAAACGTACATCGACTTTTCATGAGGGTTGTCCTTAGTCAGCGCTTACCGTGCCTGTGTCGTAGATGTCAACGATATAGTCATGATTCGCGCTTAATGTATCGTATTTTTGTGCGCGCCTCAGCGACATTGTTGAGTCCATATAAATCTTCAGAACCCATAAAATGGTAAATATCCAGAGAAATTATATATAAGACACTGCCTATAATTCTTCGTTGCAACCAAGGAAGCTTCTGAACGTTAAGCCGAGGGTTACCTCAGAGGCGTGTCACCGCCTGGCCCCCAAAATAAAGGGCAGAAAGAGAACAAAACGTGAAAGGGAGAGGTGAAAAAATAAAATGGCTAATGAGAAAATGACGGCTAAGAAAGTTCTCGCCATAATGGTTGTGTCAGGGGTGGGAAGTGTGGCGTTGGGCTTGCTGTATCTTGGAATCCTGATTTTCAGTCTACCTTTCACCGCGAATATGAAGTTTTCATGGATTCTCAGTCTCTCAATAACATCGGGAATCATACTGTTTT
>Ga0209635_10000831_pt1 | contig 22303 bp, 19 predicted proteins | sample DeeMarSWOR230_32_FD_187463 | JGI IMG/M metagenome (GOLD analysis project Ga0209635, IMG submission 187463) | Marine sediment microbial communities from White Oak River estuary, North Carolina - WOR-2-30_32 (SPAdes) (version 2) | ecosystem: Environmental > Aquatic > Marine > Intertidal zone >...
AGTTGTGCGCGCATTAGTTTCTCACAGTTATTGTTTGAATATACTAGTGTTGTGTGATAGAACCTTTATCCATAAGTTTTATCCGAAAAATAGGGCAATACAAAGAATAGGAGTGTTCTCTTTGAGAATAGCCCTTTTTGGAATAACAGTTACAGTTCTCTTAACAAGTATAGTTCTATATACAATTAACGTTGAACCAGTTAGTTCATCTGGAACCATTTACATCAGAGCTGATGGAAGCATAGACCCACCAACAGCCAACATCACAACTTCGGATAACATCAGCTATTACTTCACTGACAATAATTATGATAGCGTTGTGGTTGAGAGAAGCAACATAATTATCGATGGAAGCGGGTATACACTTCAGGGTTCTGGGTCAGGAAGCGGCTTTCAATTAAATAGCATAAGCAATGTGACAATCAAGAACACCAACATCCATGCCTTTGCTGATGGTTTTTATATCCAGTGGTGTTCTTTCATAACCATTTTCGGGAATAGAATAGAGAATTCTACAAGGGATGGTGTTCTCTTTGAGTTCTGGTGCTGTAACAACACAATAATCGGTAACACAATTGTCAATAGCACATTACATGGCATTTACATAATGTCAGATAGCTGCAACAACAGTATATCTGAAAACACAATAAGTAGAAGCACTGGTTTCTTTGGGAGAGGCATTAGCCTAGATTTTAATTCACATAACAATAGAATATTTGCAAACAAAATCATCAACAATACTTTAGGCATGCATGTAGGTGCTTATCAGCTTAACAACATAATTTTCGAAAATAACATTGCAAACAACAATGATGGTCTAGTATTATCAAACAATGTCACCAGTAACATCCACGGAAACAACATAACGAATAGCGAGTATGGCATATACTGCTACTCGGAATCAAGCAGAATCTTCCACAATAACTTTGTAAACATCACTCAGTATATTGTAGAACCTGGCTATGCCAACTTTTGGGATGATGGTTATCCCTCCGGAGGCAACTACTGGAGTGATTATACTGGAGTGGATTATTTCAGCGGGCTTCATCAAAATGAGACAGGAAGCGACGGCGTAGGTGATACACCTTATATTCTTGCAGAAGATAACCGAGACAACTATCCACTAATGCATCCATGGGTACAATCTCCAGTCTACAACGCAAACACAAGTTTAGGCTATAATACCATCCAAGAAGCAATAAATGCCCCACAAACACTAACCGGGCATTTGATTTATGTCAAAGATGGAGACTACCAAGAGCGTATAGCAGTAAATAAGTCTCTATCATTAATTGGAGCGGGGAAGTTCAATACAGTTATTGATGGAAACTATAGCGGAGATGTGATTCGTATAACAGCCGACAATGTTAGAATAAGCGGCTTCACAATAAAGAATGGTGGAAATTTCAGTCTTGGTGTGCACATAGATTCATCCCACAATGCAATTTACGGGAATATTATTGAAGGGAGCATGGATGGCATCTTTTTCAAAAACTCAGATAGCAACAACATCAGCGGGAACCATATAACAGCGAATCTATATCGAGGCATATTAACAATTAACTCGGATAACAACACTTTTTCTCACAACGCCATCACAAACAGCAGCTTTTTCGGCATAGGCTTATGGTCAGGCTCAGACAACAACAAAGTGTATGCCAATAAATTCACGTATAACGTGCTTGGCGTGGAGGTATGGAACTACTCAATGTCAAACACAATTTTCGAGAACGAAATTTCAAGCAATGAAAAAGGCATTTTTGTCTGGAACTACTCAAGCCACAACCACATACTCGACAACAACATAACCTTAAACACAGATATGGGCATCAGACTTTGGAATTATGCAAATAACAATGTCATTTTTGGGAATAAAATACTGAATAATGATAACGGCATTATTGCTGCTGAACTTTCGTTCGGGAATATCATCTGTAACAACACCATAAATTCTAACACATATGAAGGAATTTGGGTGTATAACTCCTCTGGCAATGAAATATACTTGAACAATATAAAAGCCAATGGATGGGATGGGATCCTCCTCCAATTTGCTAATGATAATGTTATACATGACAACGCTATTGAGTCAAACTTATTTGATGGCATCTGGCTCTATGACTTCTCAAATTTCAATGAAATCTGTAGGAATAGCATAAACGGCAATCACTTTTTTGGTGTTGAAATCAACAATTGTTCAGGCAACATATTCTACTTCAACAATTTCAATGGCAATGGGCAACATGCACATCTCGTATTTTCTGGTCACAACAACAATTGGGACAACGATTATCCTTCCGGTGGCAACTACTGGAGTGACTACAATGGCACCGACTTGTTCAGGGGGGCCTATCAGAACGAGACAGGCAGTGACGGAATAGGGGATACACCATACATTATTGATATGAACAACATAGACCATTATCCATTAATGGGCCCGGTAGGATCCTCAACCCAAACGGGAGAAAACATTACAGTCTTTCCTACAGATTATCTTAGTGTGATTTATGCAAACATTACACAGGAAGGTGAAACAATGGCAAACATGACTGACACTGGTCCAACTCCGCCAGAAGGTCGCCAATGGTTGGCGCGGTTCATAGTTGAAACCACCGCTGGCTATTCAGGAAAAGTTATGATTAGGATAATCTACACTGACGCGAACCTTACGTCAGAGGAAGAAGGTAGTCTGCAGTTGGCTCATTGGATGTTGCAGGGCGACATAACGGGAACGACGGGTGTTCCAGATGGTGTAGTTGATATTCGAGACATAGCGCTAATCGCCGTACATTTCGGAGAAGACGTACGTCCTGCACCGCCCAGATGCGACATAACAGGACCAACACCAAACGTACCAGACGGAAAAATAGACATAAGAGACATAGCCCTCGCAGCCATAAACTTTGGAAACAATCAGCCAGAATGGATAAACATCACCACATATCTAGACACAGAAAACAACATAATCTTCGGAGAAACAAGCCGACTCTCAATATTCGGCGTCCACTTCCGTTGAAGACAAATGCATATGTTTTTTGACTCTAGCACCAGACTTATAACACACAAAAAGCCACCCCACTCGCACGCAAAGAAGTGTGTATGCAAATTGCCGCATAAGAAGAATGTTGTTCTCTACTTGGATGCTGAACTAGTCAAGAAAACACGTGAATTAGGCTTTAATCTTTCAAAAACGTTTGAAAACCTCTTGAAACAGTTGATTAACAATTTTCAGAGCATTCACTCTCAGAATATGTGTGGAAAGTGTGGTTCTGAAAGTAGCCCGGGATACGTGACTTATCTCGTTTAAATTTCTCAAACTAAGAAACTGAGCCTTCAGAACATGATGATATTTGCAATGAATACATAGGCAAGAAATGAGCGAATTCCATGTGACGAATGGAAAGACGAATGCTAAAGGTCATTAGATGACAATAAAAACAATTATTAAAGGTCAAAAGAGATAATTGGGATTGATAGTAAAAGGGGTGAATGTTCTATGTCATTGGAAGAGAATGAAGCTATTATTCTTAGCCTGTATGAAGCCGATAACAAGAAAGACCTGACAATACTTGATGACGTAATATCACCAGACTTCTTTGACCCTACATTTAAGTTGCGAGGTCCAGAGAGTTATAAACAATTTGAGAACGCCTTTTTCAAAGGTTTTCCAGATTGGATTGAAACCATTGAAGACATTATTGCTGAGGGGGATAAAGTATGGGTTCGTTTCACAGGCACAGGAACACACAAGGACGAGTGGCGTGGATTAACTCCTACAGAAAAGAAGATAACATTCTCGGGTGTTCAAATCTGGCGTCTAGTTGATGGAAAGGTTGTATCTAAGGATTCAATTATTGATCTATTGAATGCTCTCAAACAACTTGGTGCTATCGAATACACAGAAAAAGCAAAGAAACTCTTACCCTGAGATGTTTCCTAACTACCATAGTCTCTAGTAATTCCAAACACGAATAAATTTGGAGTGATTATTTGCCCATTAATCCGGAGTTTCAAAAGAAACGTGAGAAAATCGGAAAGGACGAAGGCGTCATCGTCTGGGGACCCCTAGATCCACCAGAGAAATTAGGAATTCGTGGAAGCAATGTCGCCGTGGACTGGGATCTCTGCACAGGATGTGGCGCTTGTCTTGAGATCTGTCCAGCACAAGTCTACGAGTGGAGAGAAACTGCTGAGCATCCCACCTCTGATAAGAAACCGTTTCCAGTGAATGCGACAAAATGCATGTGCTGTTACAAATGTGAAACGCAATGTCCTGTTCAAGCAATAAGAGTGATTTTTGGTGGGCCTCAATCGCCTTTAGATATGTTGGCTAGTTACTTGGTAATGGTGCAGCTTTTTGGAGGGCCTTTATATGGACTTGTATTCGGACCATATTTTGGTCTAGCAACTCCTTTCTTCGTGGGATGGGTAATCTTCGCTCTTAGCTTGCCGTTCTTCTTTTCGCCAGTTCTTTACTTCAAAAAGAGGGGCAAGCCAGCCGAGGGAAAAGGCATTATGGACACCACGGTTATCGTGGAGAGTGGAACATATGGAGTTGTGCGCCATCCACAGCTGCTTGGGGCGGTCCTATCGGTGTGCGCTTCCATTTTAATTTCTCAACACTGGTTGTTTGTGCTTATAGGAACTTTCATCGTGGGGGTCACTCCTAGGTGGATTCGAGAAGAAGAAGAGAGTCTCATAGCCAAGTTTGGGGATTCGTACAAGCAGTACATGAAAAAGGTACCAAGCGTGAATTTCGTCTTAGGCATCATTCGACTGCTACGACACAAAAGAAATGCTCATCGATAAAAGAAGATTCATAAGGGTGTAATTCAGAAAAAAGAGGGAAGATTGGGTGATATCTCCACTGTGGGGATGGTTCAAATCCCACCTCCCGCACTTTTTAACCAACCCTCCCCACTCTTTACATGTCATTTGCGCTTCCTGCAAATCTTGAAGCTGTCTCTTTCAGTGACGTATTCGAATCCAGCTTCAATAAGTTGTTTGTCTTCTTCGATGTTGTGAGCGACTCTAACAGTGATGCGCGCGCGTAATACCCTCCTATATCCACCTCTACCACTCCAACCTTAATCAACTTTCTACCTCCTTTCCCACACTCGGTTGCTCAGAATTAAATAAAAGGGGGAGTTTGCGGGAATGATTATGCCCGCGTTTGGCTCTTATCTGTGATTATTTTCTTGGATGGAGAGGTTCAGAAACGGTTCGTGGAGGCCCCCAAATCTCGATCCGTATATCGGACGCGAAGTTGCGGAGTTCATCGTCGAGCGCAAATCGTTTGTCGCTCTCAGCAAACTTGGCCCAGTCGGCGAGCGTCTGCCACACACTTGTTAATCGAACTTCAGGAGTGCCTAAGACATTGCGTTCAGAGCGTACTTCAACACACCCGGGTGTTTGCAGTAGCGTCCCAATCGCCTTTTTTCTATACTCCATTAGCGCTTTCTGGTCAACATGCGGATGCAAACTAAAAGTCTTGTTCACTTCGATCATATGCATTCATCTCCTTCTATAGATCTTCATTTCTACTATTAAGTTCCGTAAGTTACAGATATATTTTTGAATATGCGTGCACAGGACGATGGTATTGCTGGAAAAAAGGGAATTTGCGGGAGAAATCGTCATCTTATGCGAAAATAGTAGCTCCAGATAGGCTCAAGTCTCCTTTCATTAATTCGTAAAAATATGTTAGAAAAGTCTTAAGAAAATCTTAGTAGCCCGGGAGAGATTCGAACTCTCGTCAGAGGGTCCAAAGCCCTCTATGCTTGTCCACTACACCACCGGGCTCCCCAATGCCTATACACCCAACCATCGTAAAAACTTTAACACCCAATTAACCATACACCCTATCAAAAACAGGGAAAACCCTTGGGCGTCAACCTCACCCCAATAATAATCAAAAAAATTCTAACCCTAAACGATTTAAAAGGCAAAAGCCTAGCCGTAGACGCCAACAACTATCTCTATCAATTTCTATCACTAATAAGAACAAGAGACGGAACACCCCTAAAGGACTCAAAAGAAAACATCACATCCCACCTTGTAGGTTTAATGTTCCGCACCACACGACTAATACACGATTTCCAAATAGACCTCATTTTCGTTTTTGATGGACAACCACCAGCATTAAAAAAAGAAGAAATTAAAAAGAGACGTAAACAACGCGAAAAAGCCCGCCTAGAATGGGAAGAAGCCTTGAAAGCCCAAGACTACGCAAAAGCCTTTTCAAAAGCAGTCATGACAAGTCGACTAACACAAAACATGATAAAAGACGCCAAAAGGCTCCTCACACTACTTGGAATCCCCCACATCCAAGCTCCCACAGAAGCAGAAGCACAAACCGCCTATATGGCCATGCAAAGCGATGTTTGGGCAGCAAGCAGCAAAGACTACGACAGCATTCTCTTTGGGGCGCCAAAATTGCTGCGCTTTTTAACTATTCACGGACAAGAGTATCTGCCGAGTAAGAGAACTGCAAGACCGCTAAAGCCTGAACTCATCACCCTGCGCCAACTTCTTTTGCATTATGGCATAAGCCGTTCACAATTGGTCGATTTGGCAATATTGGTCGGAACGGATTTCAATGAAGGCATAAAGGGTGTTGGACCCAAGACCGCTCTTAAACTTGTCAAAGAATACGGAAGAATAGAAGGTCTGCCAAGCAAATTTCTATCAAAAATCACGCCCCAATATCAGAAAATCAGAAAAATTTACCTTCACCCACAAACAACTTCCAAATACGACCTCAACTATGGTCCCTTACGGGAAGAAGAGCTTTTCCACTTTCTCTGCGAGGAAAGAGATTTCGCTCGAGAACGTGTAGAAACAGCTGTTCAAAGAATGAAAGAAGTTTATAGACGAAAAAAGCAGGCAAAGCTTGAAAAATGGTTTACTACATGCACGTAACTAGTTTGCTCATATATGAATGCCCAAATCGCACTAAAAACTGTTTAAATGCCACAAAAAGACAGAAAAACGTCAGAAAATTATATTAACCATTTCCACGAAAACCTATGACGCTAATGAGAGGTAAATAGAATGAGAACAGATTATCCTTCATACATTATAGCCGTGATATGTTTCGCTGCGGCAATTTATGCATATACAACTATAACGGAAACTCAGCTATACCTTTATGCACTAGCTGTTTTGGGAATAATCTTTCTAGGACTAGGATACATGGTGAGACCCAAATCCAGGGCAATTACCTCAGCACCCACATCTCAACCTTCTACAGAACTGCCACCAGAGACACCAAAACCTAAACCAAAAGAGGAATCAGAAGAGGCATCAACGAAGCAAGCACAGAAGAAAAAAACTACACGAAGAAGACGGAAAAAGAAGGCATAGTGTCGTCTAGCTATCGCTTTTCTCTTATAATTTCCCGTCTTAAGCGACGCAAAACCCTAGATTATTGCTTGTCTTGATGCGTTTTCAATGCTCTTTGGACGCAGAAACATTCTTGATAGTCTGACTTCCAGTTTTCGCAAACATCCAATGTGGAGAAAATTGGGTTTTTACGCCTTAGGAAATGAAATATGCAAAAAATTTGATCAGGGTAACTATAAACAGAGTGGTAATAGCAGTTGCCACAGTATCTCTCTTTGATTGTCGATTGCTTTTTTACAGTCATTTTTTCTCCCTCTCAAATGTATCTCCTAAACGTTCTAGAACCGAAGCCACAATAAGTGGAAAAACTATTAAGACATCGCCTACTACTGTGACTTTTTCAGCCTGTGGTTTGATTTTGCCCCAACTCATCGCTTCTCTCAAAGTTGAACCTGAAAGCCCCCCAGTTTCAGGTCGGTCCATCGTGATTAGAATTGCGTAATCAATGCCTTTTCGAGCTATGGCTGCTGTGTGTTGCACCGTGTTTCGAGGCACTCCGCCTCCGAGCACTATCATGCCAATTCGAGACGAATTAGCAGCCATATTTATAATATCTGACATTTCTTTGAACGCGTCCACTTGGAGAACGCCTTCTGGTGGGTTGCGAGAGGCGTGAAGCCAATGGATGTAGCCGATTTCGGAGTCACGAATTGCTGGAACGAATACGGGCACTTTTGCTTCATGAGCTGCTTTTAAAATTGAACCAGGATCGTTAAGACGTTTGCCAATCTCTGCCATTAGCTCGTTTGAGGAAAAAATATGCCCTTTGTTTTCTTCTGCAATTTTGTCGAACATTTTTGCTAGCTCAAAATCTTCTCTCACAAAGTCTTCCTCTGGCACAAAGATGTCGTAGATGCGATATGTGTGGTTTTTGTAAAGTAACGAGTCATCCATGCTCCAATGACCCTTGTAATGATGACCTCCTATGGCTTCAAGTAAATCATGAACCATATTTGCCCCTGTGGTTACTACTGCATTTACCAATTTTCTGCGAATTATGTCTGCAATAGTTGACCGTAGACCTGCAGGAACAACAGCACCCGCAACTGCCAGAAAAATAGTGCATTCTCTATCTCGAATCATACGTTCATAAATGTCGCACGCAGTAGCTAAACGTCCTGCTCCGAAAGAACCAGACTTGCTGAATTCCTGTACCAATTGATTGACAGTCATTCTTGATTTAAGTTTCATATGAACTACAGGATTCCGAAAAAAGTCTTTGCGTTCCATTTCACTTCACTTCTCGGTGTCCTAATGTTTCTCTTGTTGTGAAAAAAGTTTTCTATAAATTAGGCGAAAAAGACATCTTTTAGTCTGATCGCTTCTCTAGAGAATGAGAACTAAAATCCTGTAGAGCTGGAGGAACGGTTTACCCATTCTTTTTTATTCGGTCTCTTCGTTCTCTTCTGTCTCTGCTGTTTCACCTTCTTCCGCTTCTCCGATAACTTCTGCTTCAGCGAATCTTCTGCTTATCTTGGTGATGCGTATTTTCACATGTTCACCAGGTTTCGAGTCTGGGACAAAGCATACTAGTCCTTTAATTCGTGCTATGCCCTCGCCTCGACGACTAAGCTCTTGAATTTCAACATCGTACTCTTTTCCAATTTCAACAGGCTTCGGTGGAAAACGTCTGGGACCAAAGTTTCTTCTGTCTCTCCTTCCGCGCTTTTCATATTCCATTCTATCACCTCTTATCAATGTTAAAAAAGCAGTCTGATTACTCAGAGCATTTACATCACAGTTAGTTTTCCGTATCGGCCGACGTTCAGTTGAATTTCTCCGCGGAAAGATGTCACGTAACCATTTTCTATTTTAACACTGTCGTTTTCGTTGACTTGTTCTATCTGTTCATTCCACAAGGTTAGTTTTATTTGCCCAGTGTCGTCGCTTATTGTGGCGTTTGCAACACGATATGTTTCGTCCTTGTATCGAGACATTACTTCGCGGGCGGCTCCTTTTTCTATAACTTTCGCTTCTACGTTTACTCGTTTGATTCCATTTCTTAAATCTTTTATTTTCAATTCGTTTCTCCCATTTCATTCCTTTAGTCACAATGCAAGCCAAAACGTAACCATGCAAAAAGGTAGTCAGAAGCTACCCGTTACATAGTTTTGTTCTGGCAAGCTTGTGGTTTTGAAGGAAGATTACGTTTAATATAAAGTTTATTATAGGTCTTTTTGTCGAGACTGTTCGTATCTTAGCGCTTTTACTGGACCTTGTTTCGATGGTTTTCTTACAGGATGAAGTCCAAAGAGAAAACGCGTTTATATCTCAGTTTCTGCACGTAAATCGTAAGACAAATGAGGTAGAGTGCAAAGCCAACATGACGGCAGAAATGTCTTCAGATAAAGACTATGGAAACCAATTTGCAGGGGAAGCAGCAGCCGTTCTTCTATCGGCTTTTGGGTTGACAGAGTTGCTTTCGGTTCTTGGTCTGTCGGTAAGCGGCACGATGGTTCTCCCATACCCATTCGACAAGATCTTTGGATTGAGTTTTTTCATGTTTTGCCTAGCGGGGAGCTTTAGCCTGTACAGGAGAAAGGTTGCAGGAGCCTACTTGGCGATTTTAGCATCGGTGTTTATGGTGGTTCTTGGATGCCTTTCTGTTGCCCATCAAACAGATTTGATAGCAGGGGTCGCAACGGTTCTCATTGGCTCTCTAGTGTTGCTATGTATTTTCAAGATGCCCCCCAACCAAGTCAATTTGCATAAAACCGATTCAGTCTTGTCAGCTTCCTCCGAGGGTTCGAAGCATTCTTCTGACGTTGAAGAGCACTTTGCAGTAGAAACCTACGATGTTGACAAGAAATATTTTCTAGATCAAAACGTGGTTCAGGCTGTTAATGGCATTACAATGAAAATTCGGAAGGGAGAGTTTGTGGCAATAATGGGGCCTTCTGGAAGCGGCAAATCAACACTGTTGAATCTTTTGGGTGCCCTAGACAAGCCTTCTGCAGGACAAGTGTTAATCGACGGTGTTGATATCTCTCTACTTGACGACAATGGTTTGGCAAAGCTTCGAAACAAGAAAATCGGGTTCGTCTTTCAAGCCTACAACTTGATAGCCAGGTCAACAGTTATGCGGAACATGGAGTTGCCAGCGTTTGTCATGGGATACTCGAGAGAGGAACGGTTGGGCAGGGTCACGGATCTCTTGTCGATAGTTGGTTTAGGTGGCAAATTGACCCGAAAGCCAAACACACTTAGCGGTGGTGAGCAGCAGCGCGTTGCGATTGCTAGAGCACTGATGAATAATCCTGAAATCTTGTTGGCTGACGAACCAACTGGAAACGTAGATTCAAAACAAGGATTGATAATCATGAGTTTTTTGAGAAAATTGAATGAAGAGAAAGGTGTTACAATTATTGTTGTCACTCATGACATTGAGGTTGCTAAGACAGCTGATAGGATAGTTTTTATTCGAGATGGTAGAATTGCTTCAAAAGAAGTTGGAGGCGTTGCACAGTGAAAAAGAAACATGCCCCAAATCCGTTACTGGTACTCATTATACTGTCAATCTTTTTTTCAATCCCAGTTGCCCCTAGCTACGCTCAGCCATCAGTGGCGTTTGAAGTTTCCAGAGCAATCTGGGGGGAAGACCCAAACAATCCTATTAAGGCCTATCCTGGGGATATGGATCAGTCTCTGACTGTGGAAGTTCAGAACCTTTCACCCAATAAGACCATTAAAGGCGTAAAAGCAGTTTTGATGCTGCAAGGCGGACCGTTTACTGACATCTACGGAAGCCAAAATGCAACTGCTACTGGCGTTCCCGAAGTCGGAGACCTGCTTAACCCGACTGACGAGATTAAGCCAAAAGGGTTTTTCACATTAACTTTCAATCTCGACATCAGTGATCATGCTGTCCCTGGAAGATTCCAGTATGATATGACATTAGACTATTCTGTAAACGTTTCAGGTTCATTTCTTAATGGTGAACCTAAGCTTTTGTTGGTTGAATTTTTCTTATCCAAAATCGACTCCGTAATTGCATGTTCAGTTTCACCTCAAACTATCGAGAAGGGTGAGTCAGTAGATGTGTCAGGCTCAATCACTCCATCCAAAGATAATGCCACCATAAACCTGCACTACGAGGACCTTAATGGATCTGTAACTGTCGATAGAGCTGTAGTAACCTCTCCAGATGGTTCGTTTCAGGATTCCTTCCAGCCCACACTGGATGGTCAATGGAGGGTCAACGCAAGCTGGGCTGGCGACGTGCAGCATAATAGTGATTGGGCCATGGCTTCTTTTGAAGTTAGGTTTGACGCGGTTCTCCGCATCATTACATCAGACAACCGTTTGGCAGGCGGATTGGATAATCAATTCAACATAACTCTAATAAACGAAGGCCTAGTCCAACTTTCAACTATTGATGTGACTGTTACCATACCTTCACCTCTAATTCTGTACGATATTGATAATTGGACTTTTGAGTACTTGAAGCCTAAAGACTCGATCTCGATAGCCCTGCTAATCTTTGTGCCTGACAGCGTAGTCGGATCCACTTATAGGGGTACCATTACGCTCAGCTACAGAGATTATTATGGAGTAACTCATACCGAGAGTCAAACATTGGGCTTGATAATCATAGGTCAAATAGTTCTCGTTGTCTTCGACAAGACTGCCAGCCTGCAGTCGGTGACTTCTCAAATATCAGTCACTGCAACCTTACTCAACAAGGGCAACGTTGCAGCCCGATACGTCAACGCCACAATCGTTTCTAGCTCGATCCTAGACTTGACCACTGAGAGCACAACATACATAGGAGAAGTGGAAGAAAATGCTCCAACGCCCTTCACCCTTATGGCAGTGTTGAAGAGCAATGTAGAGAACGGTACTTACACCTTTGCAGTGACAATTTGCTATCGAGATGACCAATATATAGACCATTCTTTTGACTTCACCATTCCATTTACCTTTGTCAAGACAAGCGGAAACCAGAACGGCTCAAACAATGGCCAAGCCCTAGGGCCTTACACGCAGGTCTTGATATTTCTCATAATCATTCTGACTGCAACCTCAGCCATTATATTATTGTATCGGAGACATCGAAGAACACGTTAGAACAGTGAAAGTCAGGGAAGCAAATGAACACGGGTCAATTGTTAAGCCTCTCGTTCGAGGCGCTGAAAGAACGGCGTGTCCGAACAGCCTTAACATCACTGATGGTTGTGATGGGTGCGAGTCTAATAGTTTCTCTGAATGGCGTAGGCAACGGATTTACGAATTTTGTGAATGACCAGTTCAGTACTCTAGGAGCCAACGTTCTAATTCTAAGTCCTAGAGGTGAAAGCATTCATATGAATACACAACTGGCGGACAAAATCGCTAATTTTCAAGGAGTTGACGAGGTAATACTATATATTCAGCAGATTTCTTCGGTGACTGTGTCGCAGGGAGAATCCCAGACATGTGTTGTTGTTGGGGTAGAACAGTCAAAACTTCCATTACTGTTCCCGACGATTTCGTTTGAAGTTGGTGCATTTGCCTCCGAATCAGACAAGATAGGGATCGTTGTAGGAAATGAAGTTGCACGGTTTTCTGGTCGTGAAGGAGAACTGGTCAGTTTAGGTCAAACAGTTAAAATCGCTTACCAATCATTTGAAGACCAAAAGCCAGTGCAGTTTCAGCGTACATTTATTGTCCGTGGGGTCTTGAAGTATATTGGTAGTGGAATCGTGCCTGCTGACCAGATGGTGTTCATATCAACAGCAGCTGCTGACAGCCTATTCGATCGTGGAGGAGAACTCGACGGTTTCTACGTAATCACAGAGAATCCTGATTTGAACGACAAGGTGCGAAAAGAGCTGGTAGACACCTATGGCAGTGACTTGATAGTTATTTCGCCACAGATGATAGCAAATACAATACAACAGATTACAAATGGAATATATCTTTTCATAAATGTTGTCGCAATGGTCTCGCTTCTCGTGGCCTCTGTGGGCATAATCACTACGATACAGACATCAATGATGGAACGAATAAAAGAAATCGGGCTGTTGAAAGCACTCGGCTTCAACAAACTGCTTATCTTAGAGCTTTTTCTTTATGAAGCCGCGATCATAGGTATCTTAGGCGGGAGCATAGGGGTGGCGTTAGGCATGGGCTTGTCTTATGGAATGAGTGCTCTTCTAGCAAGAGGATTCCAAATTTCAAATGTCTCTGGCTTTTCATTGCAAATTGTCCCGGCTTTCAACGTTCAAAGCTTAGTTTTAACATGGCTCTTATGCGTGGTTCTGAGCCTGATCTCTGGGTTCTACCCGTCTTGGAGAGCATCAAGGCTGCACCCAGTGGAAGCTCTAAGACATGAATAGTACGTGTACACGCCACTGTAAAGCATAAACACACAGATGCTTTACCCTACCTCGGTATAGCTGCTTCCTTTGATTGAGTCGTTATGACTGTTCCAACATGGTAAGTTCTATTCCTGCTTCTGCAAGATTTTCCGAAACACGCTTATCATTATATACAGCCTCACAAGCAAAGCGTTCAGTCAAAGTGTAACTAAAGAAGCTTATGAACTCATAGAAGTTGGGTTCGAATATATACTACAATAAACAATGTTCAGGTCTTTGATAAGTGCAAACAGGCATCAAGAATTATACAATATTTCCACCGTATTATTACATATATCGTAATATAGGTTAAATCTTTTAAGCACCTAGACATAAACAAATAACAAACCATCTTGGCAGGCGAAATTCAATGGGAGAAAAAGAAAAGGAGAAGCAACTAGAAAAGCAAATAACCAATGTCCTTACAACACCCGGCATCGCAACGATCAAAGCAATGTTGGAAAAAGACCATGCCATTGACTGTCTCTTCCTCTTAGCCCTAGATAAAGGGAAATGGAAGAAAGCCAAATCCTACATGAACAAACATGACCTCACACTCAGCGACGGTACGTATCGAGCTCGTATGATAGAAATTACTCAACTAGGTTTAGCAGAAGCCATTCCCATCGACCCTCTTAAAAAACAATACAAAATCACGAAGAAAGGCAAAAAACTAGCCATGGTGTTGCTTGAACTGCTTCAAAACGTCTAACAAAAACTAACAACTAGTTTATACATGTTAAATTAGCTTTTCTGCCGCATGCTACATATAGAGCTTTTCTAAAGGAATCTCTACGGTAGAACCCACTATTCTTTGAATGGCCTAACTAGAGCTATGAAAGCAAGCAAAAGAGAGGCTACAATAGTCATTAGAAAGGGGGTCTGCGGCGAGTCAACGTATAACACACCGCCCACGTAAGGCGCCAAAATGCTTACCACTTGAACTATCGTTTGCACGACTGAAATCCATCTAGCTCTCGAAGCAGTTGGAGCAATAGATCCTATTGTGGCGCCGATGAATGCCCACATAGGGAAAGAGGCGCCACGGAGAAAAGATGCAAGGATGAGAAGAGCGAAGTTGTTTACCAAAACAAAAATGCTCAGGGCAGCAGCTAAAGAAAACATTGAAACTGAAACGCATGTTGTTTTCCCATATTTGTCACCGATTTTGCCCACAACAAGCGATAAAGTGGAACCTCCAAAATACGTGAACGAGCCTAGAATTCCTATTTCAGCGGTGTTGTATTTGTGCACGTCTTCTAAAAACTGTGGTACCAAGGGGAACATGAGAGAAAGAACGAACATTGCTGCAGCAAAGAGTGCTGAAAGGTAGAAGATTTTCCAACGTTTGAAGGCTACTGCTTCAGTGGCTTTCTTTTTAGTTTCAACTGAAAATTCGGTCTGTCTTGGATGTTGGCTACTGATTCGTGCAGTTGCGACCATAGTGATGAAGTAAAATATGGTTGTGAGAAAGAAAATTGTCTGCATTCCTACAGCCTCAGCTAGATAGCCAGCCACAGTAGGGGCAAACGTGTAGCCAATCCCCCAAGCCGAAGCAAGCATCGTAAACGTTGAAGTAACCTTGCTCTTTTCCGCCCGCCCTACAATATAGGCGCTTGAGGCAGGACCAGAAAATAAGACCCCATAAAGAAACATTGCTGGGCAGAGTTGTGTCCAATTCGTTGCAAACACAAAAAAGAGTGGCACTGGTACCCATATTGCCCAAGCTAGAACCAAAATCATTTTTCGGTCATACCTGTCTGCCAGGTAGCCTCCCGGAATTATGGTGATTGCGGAGGCTATGACAAGGATGGAATATAGAAAACCAACGTTCTCAGGCGAGGCATTGAGATTTCTTATAAACAGGGGAAGAAGGTAGATAGTGAGCCCGTCGCCGAAAGAGGCAAAAATGTTTGAGACGAATAGTATTTTCAGGTCTCGGTTTAGAGTGTGGAATGGCAGAGCCTGCTGGAGTAGATTTGTCATTCTCTGCAAGATTGAGGTCAAGAGGTTCTACCTTTCTCAACTGACAAGCCATAAGCCTTTGAAAAGCTTTGCTGTATGAAAGCTAGCCTTTTAGAACCAGCACTGAAAAATGCCCAAAACCAAAATGTCCCTTTAGTTATCACTTATTGCTTTTTCCAGCTTAAAACCCTTTAAGTTACCAGAACCAGCGTTGGAAATCTAAACCTGTTCTAGCCTTGATTTCAGGTACCCACCAATTTCACGTTTTCTATGCGAAGCGATGGCACAACTGCGTTTTGAAACTGCTTAGAGTCTTTTCCTATAATTGAAATTTGTTTGAACCAGTCGAAGGCGACGCCGGAAACCATTCCACCTTTTATCGGATATTTCATCTCTCCATTTTGAATAAAGAACGCTCGTGAAAGTTGAGCACTGATTAGTCCAGAGCTTGCTTGAGAGAAGCCAGCCATTGATTCAATCAGGACTCCTTTCCCTATTTCTGAGACAAGTTCCTCTTTTCTCTTATTTCCCGGTTCAATGGTCAGATTTGAAGGATAAATTTCAGGCTTTGTTCGGTACCCACTGCCGACTATCATGTGAACCATTTCAAATCCGCCAGCAAAACGTGAAGCGTTTCCGGTGTTTTCTGTGGTTAGGGCTTTTGCAGAAGTGGCGTTGTGAAGAAAGCTTTTCAGCTTGCCTTTTTCAACTAGAGTGGCAGTTTGAGAAGAGAAGCCTTCATCGTCGAAACTTCTGGAAGAAAATCCATTTTCAAGTGTGGCGTTATCCGTTATTGTTAAATTCTCAGAAGCAACCATCTGTCCAAGCTTTTTGGTCCAAGCCGATCGTCCAGTCATTACCGTTTCTCCCTTTAAAGCATCAACTAGCACATCTACAAGTTGATATGAAACCGCCTCAGGACCAAAAATCACCGGTCCTTGAAAGCTCTTCAAAGGCTGCGGCTTGAACATTTCGGTTACCATCTTACCAACGTTTTCTCCAACGTTCTTTGGATCCAAGTCTGCTTTACGAGTGAACATAAAATCGTAACAGCTCCCTGTTACTTCATCATTTTGTTTGCCAGCTCCTCCAAGATATACTATGGCTTTAGTTTCCCGCTCTTCAGAATCGACGCCTAGCGTGTTTGTGATACCGCGCCAACCAGACTGGAAAAGGACACGTCCATCTTTGGCTATAACCCGATTATCGAAGTTTTCCGAAGCATTTATAACTCGTTTTGCAATGTCAATCGCTTCGTCCACAGTAGTGTCAGCAATTCGAAGGTCAAACAATCCCTTTACTTTTGGGGGTTGCCTTGCTTCTGGAAGGGAAAAATTGGGGATTTCTGAGCTCACTTTGGCAATAGCTAAGGCTTTTTCTCCCGTCTCTAAGATTGATTTTTCACTTAAGGTGTTAGTGCACGCAAACCCGACCTTATTGTCAGCGATAACGACTCGAAATCCCACACCAGAATCGTCTACCTTGTTTTGGGTTAGAATTTCTGAGTTTCTAATGGCGACTTCGGTTGTTTGGGTGCTTGTATAAAACGCTTCTGCGTGTGTTATATCCTTCTCTTCGAGTGCCCTTATCGCTTTGTGAACTGCATTGCTGAGAAAGCCCCAGTTTTCATCCAACTCCATTTCTTTAATCCCCTGTTCCTCCGACCAAAATCTTACAACGAATCGCAGGAACTACCCGCCCTTGAACCGCAAATTGAAATTTCCCACAAGCACCTGGACGAAGAATCGTTTCTTTGCCCACGGCGTCAATAGTTTTGAAGACTTCAATGGCGTTGCCTGCCACATTCGCGCCCCGTAGCTCTTCGGCTATTCTTCCTTTTCGTATCCATTTGGCCTTTTGAAAACCGAAGGTAAAGTCGGCGTTGACATCGGCTTGACCGCCAAAGGTTCCTTCGAGAAGTAAGCCTTCTTCAACATCTTCTATCATCTCCTCTAAGGAATAGTTTCCTCCTTTAATACCGATGTTGGTCTGCCTGATTAGCGGTTCAGCGCTGTAATCCCATGCGTGGGCATTACCTGTCGGAGAAACATTCGAAAGCGCTGCACTTGTCCTATCATGCATAAAAGACTTTAGTATCCCATTTTCAATAAGCACTGTGCGTTTACATTCAACTCCTTCATCATCATAGGGAAAATAGCCCAAACCACCCTCCACATGACCGTCATCATAAATTGTAATAAACTTAGAGGAGACAAGTTCGCCGATGCGGTCGCCGAAGCCTCCGCCCGTCATCGCCAAATCTGCCTCTAAGGGATGTCCAATAGCCTCATGAAGCAGAGTTGCACATAAAGTTGGATGAATTATCACATGAAACTTCCCAGAAGGCGGTGCTTTTGTCTTTAGGAGTTTCGCTGCGCTTTCTGCGACACTTTTTCCTAGGGAGTATGGTGAAGTTCTGTCAAAGAGTTCTAGTCCACCTGCATGACCAAGATTTTCTGACGCAGGGCAAAGTAGCCCGTTACTTTTTGCTATGACGTTTATAAATAGTAGCACTCGCGTAGTGTTTTGGTGGATGCGTGTTCCTTCGGAGCTTAAGAAGTATTTTTCGTCTTCTATACTGATGTACGTTGCTTTCATATCTGCGACTTGCGGTCCGGCCTCTTTTGCACCCTTATGAGCCTCTAAGGGAATATCTACGATGTCTTCTGCAGAAAAATCTCCAATTGGCTTTTTGACAAATGTTGCCACATCTGCGACGCGTTCTCTGACTGGCTCAAGTTTCAATTCTTGCGTTTTTAAATGTGATGAAGTCTTGGCTAATTTTATGGAATTCTCTAAACTTTGCTTTACACTTTCAAAGCCAAGCATGTTTGTTGAGCTAAATCCCCAAGATTTGTTGTCTACAAAAGCCCTTACTCCAACGCCGCTTAGGGAGATATCGGAAAATTCCTCGACGATACCGTTTTTTACAGTACAAGTCTTCATTACTCTAGTTTGTCCCCGTAGCTGCACCAAATCTGCTCGTTGAACAGCTCCAATTTGCAGACATTTTTCTAAGAGCTCAAATATTGCTGTCAACTCCTCACTATCTGAATATATGCGTTTATGGCATAGTTCCGCTGAACTTTCTAGGTTTCATCTTTGTTTTTTTCAAGAAGCTCTTGCATCGTTCTCTGAATTCTTCTGACGCCCAGACCATCGACGTAACATCTCTCGCAATCATCATGTTTAACATCGTGAAATCAGTCCAGAATTTTAGACCTGACTTCATCACCCTAAAGGCTTGGGGACTCGCATTGTCTATTATGTAAATGGCTAATTTTCTAGATTCTTCTTCAACTTTCCCATCATTAACAACCCTATTAACCAGCCCTATTTGATAGGCTTCTTCAGATGAGAATAGTCTTCCTGTTAATAGCATCTCTCTTGCCCTCTTCTCACCAACTATCAATGGCAAAAGCTGGACGCCAAGCCCCATGGCTGTTGAGCCTACAAGAACCTCTGGTTGCCCCAGCTTTGCAGATTTTCCGGCAACCACTAAATCGCAAGCCATTGCTATTTCATGTCCACCAGCAACACAAGCTCCATTAACAGCCGCTATAACAGGTTTGCCAGTTTCTCTAAGTGTCTCAATGATCTCCCAGTAGGCTTTCAGCCATCTGAGACCTTGTTCAAAATCTCCCTTCATTAATTCTTTCAAGTCTGCCCCTGCAGAAAATGCTTTGCCAACACCCGTGATTAATATTGCTTGCACCGTATCATCTTTGTCAACCTCGACAAGAGCTTGATAAAGTTCCCTCAGCATTCTTAAATGTAATATATTGAACTTTTCAGGGTGGTTTAGCTTTATCCATACAAGTCTTTTGTCTTTAACATCTTTTTCTACGATTATCTTTTTGTATACCAATATTAAGCACCTTTAAAGTAATCGTGCCATCCTCCCTTACTTCCAGGTTTGAATCGTGGGTTTCCAAGATATCCACTTAGTACGAGTTTTCTCAGCGTGAGTGGGGGTTTGTATCGTGGTTCTTGCGTCACATTGTAGGTATATTCTCCTATGTGGAGCATTGTGTCTAATCCTATTAAGTCCATGAGTTCAAAGGGTCCCATCGGATGCCTAAAAGCATACTTCGTCATCTCGTCGATGCCCTTTATGTCTGCCGTTCTCTCTTCGAAGAGTCTTATCGCCTCAAAGAGATATGCAGTGATAAACCGTGTTGTGTAGAAGCCTGGGCCATCTTTGGCTTCTATTGGAATTTTTCCAAGTTTTTTTGAAAATTCGAGTACAAGATTTAAGGTTTCGTTGGAGGTTACGAAGCCTTTGACAATTTCAATAAGCGGCATAACAGGTGCGGGGTTAAACCAGTGCATTCCGATAAATTTGTCTTTACGCTTTACAGAAGCGGCAAGTTCGGTTATCATTATGCCTGAAGTGTTGGAGGCGAGAATAGTTTTTTCTGGGCATTTTTCGTCCAAGAGCTTAAAAATCTTTTTTTTAAGTTCAGGGTTTTCCGGAACAGCTTCAATAACAATGTCGACATTTTTCGAAAATTCGTCGTAGTCTGTTGTTGTCTTAATTCGTTTCATAATTTCGCTAACTTGATTGTTGCTAAGCTTTCCTTTTTCAACAAGCTTCCCGAGCCCGAATGATCCTTGCTTAATCGATTGTAAGGCTTTTTGAAGAATTTCCATGCTCACGTCTATTATGTGGACTTGATAGCCGGTTTGGCTGCACGTTTGAGCTATTCCATGTCCCATTGTTCCTGAGCCTACAACGCCAATTACTTGAATGTCTTTAATTTTCATAGCTTTATTCACCTACAAAGTGGATTCTATGCTATGTTAGTTATTGGTATAAGAGATTTTACGTTGATGATTCGAGACATGGACAATGATAATGTCTTTATTCGTTCTTGAAGTATGGTATTATCTCTTCTCCGTACGCCCTCAACACGCTGCGAGGGTCAGGTCCCACATTTAAGAGCAAGAAATGTTTAACACCAGCTCTTATGTATTCGTTTATCTTTTCTATGCAATCCTCCACAGTTCCAGCTATAGAGAACTCAATTGCAGCTTCTAAGGGAATAATTTCGCCGAAAGCTAGAAACTTCTGTATCCATTCAGAGTTTAGAAGCGCCTTAAAGTAAGATATAGACTGAAGCTCATCTGGGAGATCAACATGATAACCGGCTTCCCTTAACAATTCCGGCGATGGTATTATCTGAGACTTCATTGTGCCAATTTGTTTGTAAGCATCTTCAGTTTTTTCGGTAACGGAGGTATAAAGATATACTCCCATGTCAAGGTCATTCAAAGATCTGCTTGCTTTTTCAGCACCCTCTCTTATAAAACCAAGACGTTTTTCGTATAACTTAGGCGAGAGTGGAATTGAAAGCCACCCATCAGCCATTTGACCTGTTAGCTTAAGTGTGCGTACACCGTTTGCCCCAAAATATATAGGTACTGTGCCTTTGGAAGGGCTAATCTGCAGGAAGGCATCCTCCAATTTCCAAAACTGTCCCTCATAATCAAACATCTCACAGGACCAGAGCTTTCGAACAATGGTTACAAATTCAGTTAACTTTGAGACAGGTTTTTTCCACTCTATTCCATAAGGCTCTAAGTTCATTGCTTCTCCTGCGCCAAGCCCAAGTATCGCGCGACCGCCTGAAATTTGATCTACGGTAGCAACTTTTTGTGCGAGGACTGCTGGGTGATATCTGTGGGGGTCGCTTACGCAAGTTCCTAAAAGGGCTTTCTCTGTGACTGTTGCAGTAGCAGCCAATGTGGACCATGCTTCTGGCACAATTCCGGGGGGAATAAACAAAAGGTGGTCTGGGGCCCAGATAGAATCGAAACCAGCCTCTTCGTTAACCCTAGCTATTTTCAACAATTTATCCGCGGGCGTGGCTGGAATGGGTAGAAAACAGCCAAACCGAATAGCGTTTTTCTCATGTTTCATTTGTTCCACCAATGCATCTTTGTTGTGTTGTACTTATTTTCATTTTGCTGGGAGAAGGTGCATTTTTCCAATTTGCGCGAGTGAAGCGTATATGTGCTGCTGTTGGTTTGGTTAGTCGTTGAATCTATGAGAAGGTTTTTATGGAAATCGTTGTTTAAGTAAGTGCAAAAGGTCGATGAACATGGAATACAAATACCTGATTTACGAAAAAGCCGCAAGTTTCCTAACTCCAGAAGAAAAAAACATAGCAATAATAACATTGAACAGACCAGATGCCTTAAACGCCCTCAGCAAAGGCTTACTCACAGAATTAGACAACTTGCTTGAAGAAATAAGAAAGGACAACAAAATCAGAAGCGTCATTATCACTGGAGGCGGCAGAGCGTTTAGTGCAGGAGCCGATCTAAGCGAAGCCGGATCGGGAAACGAAGCTGACATGAAAGCCCGCATGGAACTTGGTCAAAAAGTTTTCGACAAGATAGAAACTTTCGACAAACCTGTGATAGCTGCGATTAATGGATATGCACTTGGTGGTGGACTCGAAATGGCGGCGGCATGTGATATGAGAATAGCCTCAGAGAAATCGAGTTTTGGAAACCCCGAAGTCAACATAGGCTTGATTCCATCTTGGGGAGGTTGTGTTCGCATTCCTAAACTCGTTGGAAAAGCCAAA